>ERZ833963.534-NODE-534-length-56117-cov-34.376690_pt1 | contig 56117 bp, 33 predicted proteins | sample MGYA00519693_ERZ833963 | MGnify/ENA primary metagenome ERZ833963 (study PRJEB31850, sample SAMEA3708748) | human gut metagenome | biome: human gut; feature: human-associated habitat; material: faeces | place: China | collected 2014 ...
ATCAATCGAGAAAGCTGGTTATTCTGACGGTGTTGTTATTATTCGATACCGTGATTCTCAAAATGTAGAAACCAAAATCCAAAAGGATTTGGAGGATATATAACAATAGGTGTTAAGCATACGAGCCTTGACTATTAGTTAAGACTCACCTTGTTAACTAATAAATAAAGAATAATTATCATTGAATATGAAAAAATGGCTTATTTACGTGCTTGGTATAATCACAGGTGTTATACTCACATTTGCTTTCGCATTTTGCATTAATCTATCTAACAATTCAGGAATTATTGGACTTGAAATGTTTGAAGAACCCGGAGATTATATGGAATACTCACAATTTAGGGTGTTCCAAGTGGTAGAATCTGGGTGTGCATTAGCCCATGCCGATGACTCTTTTGGTGCAATAGTTTTTATTATACCAAATGAAAATCAACAGTTCTATGATGATCAAAAAATTGTTCTTAAAAACGATCAATGCGCTCAACATGTGGGGACTTATAAATACAACACCAAAATGGAAATAGAAAAAACAGTTCCGGCTGTTAGAATAATTGACGGTGTAGAATTGCCGAAATCAAATAAAACAGTTTCAGCTAAAAATAATTCCGGAAAGACATTGTTTGACAAACCAGGAGATTGCGTAAGCCGGAAAAATTTTGAAGTGCAGGAGGTCTTGGAATCTGGTGATGCTATTGCACTGGAAATTAGAGAGACTATTGGGGGACATATCTTTACTTCTGATTTAGAAGTCTTAATATTAGCTCAAGAGGGTAGCAATTTTTACAATAAACAAATAGTGAAAGCTCCTCATGGAAAATGCGCAAGACAAATTGGGAACTATAAGTATCAACCATATGAATATGGAGATACAAAAGTAATTCCTATAATTGCTTTCAAGTAAGCCTTTGGGTCTTGCGATTTCATCATTCAAACATCCTGCATAGCGTTTTATTAAATTATCGAATAATCATCAATGCCACTCACGTTTATCATATTCCCTATTTGTTTGATAATAGGTGTTGTCTATCTTGTTTATGTCAAACGAAAAGAACGGCAACTTATCGAACAGGTTACGCCCATTACTCGTGGCGAATGGTCGGAACGGAGAGTGGTATTGAGTTTATTGAAAGGTGGCATTAATCCTAAAGCTATATTTCATGACTTGTATATTCAAAAGTCGAGTGGGGAATACACGCAAGTAGATGTAGCCGTTGCGACAAAAGCGGGCATTATTGTGTTTGAAGTCAAGGATTATAGCGGTTGGATTTTTGGTAACGAACATCAGAAGTATTGGACACAGTTATTGGCGTATGGTAAGGAAAAACATCGCTTCTATAATCCTGTTATGCAAAATTCCGGACATATTCAAGCCATTAGGCAATGTTTACCGCAAAATCCCGGCATTCCAATTTATTCTGTTATCGTATTCTTCGGGAATAGTGAATTTAAGAATGTTACTTGTAATGCAAACAATACTTTTATAATATATCCTCGTTCTATACGTCAGGTCATAGCCGAAATTTTGATGCAACCCAATGCCAATTATGGTAACAAATACGAAATAATGGATGTATTCGCTAAGGCAGTGCAAAACGGCAATGACCCGATGATTGTTTCTTCACAAATCAATTCTGCTGCATATTATGGTCGCAACACGCCTCAATCTACATATACTATATCTCTCAATTCATTATTCCGCTTCGGTAGGTTCTCGTACAGAAGAAGATTTTGGTAGTCCATTCATCATCAGAGTTTTTACATCTTTATTCCGTTATCTTGTCCTCTCTCAATCTTCCAATCATACTTACCCTCTGCCACATCGCCCACCTCATTGAGTGTGTGGCGATGTTTGATTTCATCAAAAGGTTGCCTGTGTTCCGCATAGTCACAAAGCCATGTCCCCACTGCCTTTTGCTGTTCGGTGGTTTCCCCGTATTCCTGCATTACGCTCTTGATGTCGGCGGCTTCGGACGGGGCGAAGATTGACTTGTGCTGTTCCGTACCGAAATGGATAATCGCATCAACGGCTCGCCTGAATACTTCGCTTGCCTTATAGAGAATGTCAGCAAGCAAATTCAGAATATTCCGGCTTGATTTCAGCGCACCTTGCAGCAAGCGGATTGTCTTGTCTTTTTCCTCTGTGGCTCGGATCACCGCCGTACTAATACGGTGCTGTTCCCCGGTCTTCTGCTCCTGAAGCTGCCGTACAGCCTTGTCTCTTTCCATGCCAAGAGAACGGTTCAGCGCCAAAGCCCTGTCAAGTTCGGCTTCGGCTTTCTTCCTTTCCTCGACCAATACCTTTGTCCGTTCCTCCACCTTGTTGCTTACAGCACCGGGAAACGCTTTTCTGATACGCTCGTTCTCGGCTTTCAATTTGGCATTTTCCTTTTCAATGGCTGCATATTTTCCTTTGCCCAAAAGGTTGGCAATACCTGACTTTATGTTGTCCGTGTTCTCCCTGTCGGCTTTCCGTGCCCGTTCCTCCTTGTCGGCAATTTCGTTGTCGAGTTCTGCGCTGCGCCGTTGTTTTTCCTCGTTCACGGCTTGAATTTTTTCCTGTTCCGCCTTGGCTTTGTCCGTCTCCCGGATGACCGCATCCCTTTCGGCTTGGGCTGCTTTCTTCTCGGCTTTAGCTCGTTCGGCTTCCTGCTTCTGCTTGGCGATGATGTAGTCGTTCCGTTCCAAATGTTCTTTGCCCGTCATCTTCTTTGAGGTACCCCTTTCCATTTCCAGGCATTCAGCCAAAACGGTCTGCATCTCGCTCATGGCTTTCTCGTTCAACTTGCATGATTTGCCCGTGTCATGGTTCATCCAGTCCCAAACGATATGGGCGTGAAGGTTGGGCTTCCATGTGGCAGTTTCACCGGGATTGACGTAATGCCCCTCGTCCCGGTGGATGAATATTTGCAGTGGTGTGATTCCCCAACGTTCCTTACACACCTCGCAGAAATGCTGCAACTGCTCCATTGTCGTATCTTCCTTGATAACGACCACGCCCTCCTTGATTGGCGTGCTGCCCCGTACTATGGTCACCTTTCCCGTCTTTTTGTTCACCCGTTCCCGGTCTTTTGTCTGCATCGTCCGACCTGTCTTCTCCTTGACCATTGCGGCTATCTGCCTGTTGCGTTCTTCGAGCGAGGTTTCGCCCAGTTCAGGTGCTACCCATTCCTCGTTTTTCGCCATGAGGTCAGTACGGACGTATATCTTTTCCTTGCGGATATTGGCGAGATATTCCGCAGTCCGCCTGTTATGTGGTCCGCTGCTTCTCACATTGCAGGGCTTTATGTTGATTGATGTCTTCTTTGCCATAGGTTTGCTTGTTTTTTTGAGTTTCACGTGTGGGTTATTAGGGCTTCGCCTTAATCGGTGGGTGCAGGGAGAGGGTCACTTCCTGCTCCGGGTTCTTAGGGGTGGAAACCACTAAGCGGAGTTTCCAAAGAGGGGGTCACTCTTTGGTCGGGGGTGTTGGGGGCAGACAGCCCTCCGACCGGGTTCTTAGGGCAGCGTCCTAAGTGGGACGGGGCAAAGCCCAGCCCCTCGGGAGAGCCCACAACTACGAAAGCGAAGCGTGTAGTTATAGTGGGCTATACCGGTGCAAGCACGGTTGCTCACGCCACGATAACGGAGTACCGCTTGGAATCCGGCGTTTTGCACCTTTCAATCCCTCTTCCCTATGTTCGGTCAGTCTCACCGCCAATCATGCCGTCCTGCACCTCTTTGGGGCTTTCTGTGGGGTTTTCGTCAGGCTGTCTGTCTTCACTATGGGGATTGTCGGCTTCATCACCGACTGCCCGGTCGGACGTTGCAGGCGAGCGAAGGGAGGAAGAAGGAGAACTTGTTCCGCTCCCTGTGCTGTCCGCATCCCGTACCTCGTTTTGGCTGTCACCCGGTATGGTATTTTGTACACTCTGCATCGGCGAATCATCGGAAAGAGGTGTCCGCACATCGCCCGGCTGTCCTTTGGCGGTTGCCGAAGGTCTGACATAATGGGGATTGGTCACAAGGACACCTCCGACGTACCAACCCGTGAGAAAATGCAGGGTGTGTATGGAAGTGCGGTTGTTGGTTCGGGTGGTCAGCATACCGAGTCTGTTAAAACTGTCAATGAGCTTGCCGATTGTCTTGCGGTTACATTCAAAAAAATCTGCCAGTTTCACATCGGAAGCTGCGACCTGTCCCACCTCCAGTACAATTTCAACGCCCTTGATTTTATAAACGGTTCTTGCCCGTACCGCCTCGGTCATCAATCGGCACAGGCACTTCTGCCTGAAAGCGGAAGATTTGCCTTCCAAAAGAAAATCCCACTGTTCGGCTGAAAGAATGGTGCAGTAGCGTATGGTCTGTTTCTCTTTACACATAGTCTATGATATTATGATGTTATACTGGTCAGCTACCAGCCCAAACCGTATTCCCGTTCGGGCATGTAATACTCTTTGTCTTCCGCTATGTGGTTCAGCACGTCCTGCAAGCGGTCAAGCTGGTCATGGTCAAGCACACGGATTGCGTTAATGGTTATCTCCTGCGAGGCAATCCTTCGATGTGCGATGTTCCTCTCGTTCATCGTTCCGTCACCGTCCGCATGGACGGAATGTAGGTAGGTATTGACCGCCTCCGTCTGTTCTTTTGTGGGATATGGTGTTGCCCATTTGTCTGTGATGTGGTCAATCATTTTGCCGATTGCATCAGCCAGTAGCGGGTTGCGTTGCGCTATTCTTGTTATCAATTCTTCTTTCTTCATACAAATGTTATTTAGTTTTACGATTGTTTATTCCATGTTGATTTTGTTGATTCTGTTGAGAATGATTTGACAAAAGGGAAAAGAAAAGGAGCTTCGCTTTTAATAGTGCAGCATATCATCGTTTTTCTTTTTTGGCAGGCAAAGTTCTCTGTTGAACTTTGTTGAGAGTGTTGTAGAGTTGTAAAGCCCTTGTTCATACGTTCTTTCTTATATTTCATCATATTCAACAATTTCAACGGTAGTTTTTCAGAATTTCACGAGTGACGGTATAAAAGCGTCCTACTTTCTTAGGTGATGCGGAATACTTCTGTCCGGGCAACACTGATATTTGGTAGGTGGAATAAGACAACGCATTGGGGGCTGGCTCCAGTTTCCAGCACTGTTGGAGAATGTTCCGCACCTGATGACGCTCTATTCTCACCATTGAGTAATTAAACAGTTGTAGCAGGTCGTTGATGCAGAAATTTATAATTTCCACATTCATAGAATCCATAATGTCAAGCAGCAATTCTGCCATATCAAGTTCTGTGCGACTGCGATTGCAACGAATGATCTTCTCCAAAGCTGCTGTACGGATAAGAGATGGCGAGAACCACATTCGGCTTTCCTCACTGGTAATCAAGGTTCGGTGTTGCAAGTGGTACAGAAACGCGGGAATTTCATCTTTCAGTTTCTGTAAAAAGGTAGTATCGTCTTTTTCCAATCTGCTGACCTTTCTCACCCAATAGCGTGTCTCTTCAGGTTCGATGTAAACAGGAAAATTCTCATTGTTGGAACACAGCACGAACTTGGCGAAGAACTGCACTTCATAGCGGTCTTTACCTTTTGCCTCCATCTTGTAAGAGTGTGCCGTGCTTAGATTTTTCAATCGCTCGCTGTCTTCACGACGGTTGAGTAAAACCTCGTCCACTACAATCATCAGCTTGCCTGCCCAGTCGGCATTGAACTGGCTACGGAAATCCTCGTTGGTGTTGAATGTAACATTCTCTTGAAACAATGCTTTCAGGAAATTCAAAAACGTGCTCTTACCCGTGTTTCGTTCTTCCGACACTAATAGAAGTATTGGTAACTTTTGCGTTGGTTTCAGGTACAACAGTTGAAGATAGTCCATGCCCAATTCGTGTTGCTCACCAAAGATATGCTCAATTAACGAATGTATATGTTGGAAATCGCCTTCCTCCGGGATGTGGGTTATCGGTTCGTATAGGTTGTAAAAATTGTTCACGTTCAATCGGTAATCTGTATGACTGGGCATAGTACAGAATCCGTCGTATTTCGGAATGTGTGCCACTTCGTCCTTGCCATGGTCTTGCCGGAATATGCTCATTTTCCACTCTACACGCATTTTGCGAAACGAGCCATTCATCATTGGCTGATTGAGAATGCGAAATAGGGTAGTTCCAACACGAACATACTCTTCTTCTACGTTCTCGACATTTTCAATCTTGGGAGTTACAAGCGTGTTTTCAATCTTTTCCATTGTAGGGAATTTTGTCAGTCTTACCCAAGATGCGCTTCACGTCCGAGAAACGGTATCTTACTTTGTTACCCACCTTAACGGTTTTCAGGTAATTGCGCTTGTTCCAAAGCCATAAGGTCGTGTCGCAAACACCGCACATTTCCTTGACTTCCTCACGTGTCAATAACTTGTCCTCATTGGTGGCTTTGAGTGCCACCGCCACCTCGTTCACTGCGCGGTTGATAAGCTCGTTTGAGAAATTGCGCAGGTCTTCACTTGTAATCTCCAACTTGATATTGGCTGTGCCGTTGGAGATAATTTGCATCAAATCGGTCATGGTAGATACATGCTGCCAGTAGCCCGACACAACCATTTCGGCAACATTATAAATGATTGCGCCACCGCTCCGACATTGGAACGATAGCGCAAAAGTATAAATGGAATTTGCTATGATTCAATTATTTGCATTTCGTTGTTTTCGCTGAAATCATAAACGAAAGAAACGAAATACAGAACAACCCAGTTGGGTTTATTTGAGAATGCCTTTATCTCAATATTAATGCAGGATTTTGAATAAGTTGGTCTATAACCGGATGATAAATGGCTCCATCTGTAACTGCTGTAATAGTCGTGACTTTATTACCTCCATCTTTGGACGATGCACCGCAATGATAAATCTGTTCATCCGCAGTTTGGTAATCAATGACAATATACCTGTCATGAAATATTCCTCCAGAGGTGTGCAACGAGATAGAAACATTGGGATATTCACGGCAGAAGTCATTGAGTTCTGCTTGATGTAATCGATTGCCCGTATTATCGGAGAATATCGTTATATTCACATTGGCAGGAACATCCTTCAAAAGCACCAATGTCTTTAACCCAATGTAATTGTCAACTACAAATATTGTTTTCTTGGCTGTGGCATAAATATGCTGATAAGCCAAATCCGACTCAACGGGTTGGCCGTTAAGTATCAGCCAACCTCTTCTGACCGAAGGATTGCCAAAATCAAGCATAACATTTGCCAGTTCCGACTTTGTTACGACATTGCCCAATGTGTCTATTATGCTGGCAACCTTGTCATCTATGGCAGATAGGGAATTGCGTAAATCAAGCAAGTCTTGTGTGTTTTGGGTTGTTTGCAAAGATAGTTGTAGATATTCTCTTTGCCCCAGTAACGGTTGATTATCGACAATGTAATCTTTCATCTGCTTGAAGATGCGAATCAAGGCTTTACTTTGTTTGGTTGCCAGTGCCCCTTTCAAGACGGTCATAAGCATGTATATTCCTTGTTCCGTAAAGGCATAAGGGTTATATCTGCGACCGCCCCAACTTGAGGTGGAATTTTTGCACCTCAAGATTTCACATTCGTCATCGGACAATTGGAACATGAAGTCCTGCTCAAACTTTTCAATGTTGTTTTTCACTTGGCGATTGAAATCTTTGGTGCTATAACCATAGATTTTAGCCAAGTCCATATCCAACATCACACGAACTCCTCTGATGTTGTATATATAACCTTTCAGGTATTCGGCATTGATTTCTTGGACGATAATGTCTTTATCCATATTTATAAATTAAAAGTGTTCATACTTTCGTCATTTGTTTCAGTGAGATAAGCCTTCCATTCATTGATGAATGCCCGTTCAATTCCACTGTCTTTTATTTTCCCTTTATTCGTACTGTCATTTAGTTTCTTAATGGAGACTTGCAGGTTGCGTACAGTCTTCAAGTCACAATTCGGCAGTTCCTTGACAAGTAGGTTATGGAATGTTGTCACATCACAACTGGTCAGAAGGCCTTCCTCTTGGAGGGCAAAATACAGTCGTGCCAAATCTGTGCCTGTGTGCTGCGTTGAAACTCTCAACCTTATCTGATTCAGAATCTTTTCTTGATTTCCATGGAGATAGTCTTTCAATGTCAGAGATACCCGCTTATCTGTTGGCGGCTTTTCCTCAATTGGTTTATCATCAACAGACAAATCTTCAATACTTATTTCTACTACGCGATTTTCCTCAATGGCTTTCTTCTCCCGATGAAAACTCTGCCAATCTTCTCTTGTTCGCATCTTGTTAAATATGCTGCTTCTGATAACCACCTTAACCATTACTGCTGCAACCTTTTTCTCAAAGAAGTTGTTTGCAGGGTTCTGCGCCTCGGCTTCCAATTGAGTGACCATAGTTTCATAGCACTTACCGTAATAAAGCCATGCCAACATGGCTGGGACTATTGTATTGCTTTTTACATTGTGAAACTCTTCAATCAACAATTTTGCCGCATCAGAATCTGCCGAATAGCTTTGCAAACGATGTTCATCTGCGAGGTCTCCATGACATTCGGCTTGATATTTACACATCATTTGAGGGGTGAGTTTCCACCCTAATTTGAATATCTTGTATAAACCCGTAGCCGATTTGTCGTTCACTTCGGCAACGAACCGATCATATTCTCTTGGGTGGGAGTCGAGCCAATCCTTGACTTCCTGCTTGAATCGTTCAAAATCTTTTTGAGCCATAGCCTACTGTCTTGTTAGTCCAACAAATGTACGAGTTCCTGTTTCATTTCCTCGTCTATCTCTCTATATCGGCGAAAAGCCTTGCTGCCTTCCTTGTGCCCCGATACCGATGAAACAAGGTCGGGGTCTTTCACCTTCTTGTACATATTGCCGATGAATGTCTTTCGAGCCGTATGTGTGGTAGCCACCTCATACAGATACTTTTGTTCAGGCTCGCGAGTGAGCGGGTTAAGTACGGTGACAATCCTATCAAGTCCTGCCAATCGAAACGCCTCCTTGATGGCTTGATTATATTTCTGTTCTGATATAAAAGGAAGCAAGGATGTCCCTACATAATCTTTATAGTGTTCGAGTATGGCTTTGGCAATGTCATTCAAAGGTACTCTTATTGTCCGGGGATTATGGCCGCGCGTCTTTTCTTGTATGTATTCCAACGCTCCGTTCACAATGTTTTTCTTTGTGAGTTTATAAAGGTCACCCACACGACAACCTACAACCGTTTGGAACACAAAGATGTCACGCTGAATAGCCAGTTGCGGACGAGCGGACAAATCAGCCTCAAACAATTGGTTACGCTCTTGAAGGGTAATATAAATGGGCGTTCCGTAAAGGCATTCTTCTAAAGGGAACTTATCAAACGGACGATTAGTGGTCTTGCCTTGATTGTAGCACCATATAAAAAAGGTGCGTATGCGTGAGAAGCTATCTATAAGGGTGTTCTTCCCTCGCGGTTGGGGAGTCCGTTTTTCCGGAATGGTCTCGTAAATTTCAGGGTATTCTTCCACATAGGCATATTCGTTCTCCATAAACTCCCACATATCGGCAAGAGTGTCTTTAGTTATGGTATGGATGTCAAGGGTAAAATGCTTCATTCCCCGTCTTGTCCTTCTGACAAACAGTTCGTAGCGCATGAGTGCTCTCTTCACCACGCGGAAGTTCTTCTTTCTTACTTCCGAAAGGTTATGCTTATCCAGAAATTCATCGAAAAGTTCGGTAAAGGTTGGCGGATTTTCAGCCGCCAGTTCTTCTTCTGTCTTGTATTTCTCCGGGTGATGAAATTTGTCTATGATTTCCCCGAGCCATTCACTGTCAGCGTCCTCCTTGTATTCCTTTTCAATCATCCGGGTTAATGCCTGCACTTTGTGGTTCAAGTTCATCTTCTCATCTTCCGGCACTAAAGCTACACGGTCTTTATATCCCTGCCGTTCGGCACTCCAATGATTAGGACTGATGACAAGTTCGCTTGCGCCCTTGATGTCTTTCTTTCCGTCGCGCAGACGGAAATATATGGTGGCCTTAGTTTCAGTATCGTTCTTTTTGGCCGTTTTCCGTATGAATGCAGTTACTTTCATGGGTTTCGATTTTATTTTTGGATTGAACGCTACAAAGATCGTGATTTGTTCCCAAATTGTTCCCAATTATCCCGAAATAATTTCAATCTCATTAAATTTAATTTCTTTCGTTGTTGTTTATAATGTATTGATATATAGCGGTATATATCTGTTTTTAACTACGAATTAGATTTGTTTTCATTTGTGAGTATTTAAAATTTCAAATGCGGGTCTGGGTACGAAATAAAGAAGCGGGGAAAGTTTTAATGCTTTTCCCGCTTTCTTTTTATACTTATCTTTTATGCCCTTTGCTCATGGGAACAGATATCTGGCAAGAGATAGAAGTACTGAATCAAGAATTTGTGAGGCTTGGTATCAGTCAGTCGGTAGACTATGAAAAGTACTACCTCTATTCGCTTATTACCCATTCTACTGCTATTGAGGGCTCTACACTTACCGAATTGGATACCCAGTTGCTTTTTGATGAGGGGGTAACAGCCAAAGGAAAGCCGTTGGTCTATCATCTGATGAATGAGGATTTGAAGAAGGCATACGAACTCGCCAAAGAAGAAAGTGCACAAAATGCGGAAATTACGCCTGTTTTCTTACAAAAATTGAATGCTGCTCTAATGCGTACTACTGGGAGTGTATATAATGTAATGGGCGGTTCTTTTGATTCTTCTAAAGGTGAATTTCGTTTGTGCGGCGTTACTGCTGGGGTGGGCGGGTGTTCTTATATGAGCTATCCTAAAGTTCCCGCTAAAGTAGAAGAACTTTGTTCTATATTGAGAGAAAAGCAAAAGAATATGGAAACATTTCGGGAACGATATGAATTGAGTTTCAATGCTCATCTCAATTTGGTAACCGTTCATCCGTGGGTAGATGGCAATGGGAGAACGGCTCGTTTGTTGATGAACTATATTCAGTTCTGCCATCATCTTTTTCCGACGAAAATCTTTAAAGAAGATAGGGGCGACTATATTCTTTCTTTGCGGCAGTCGCAAGAAGATGAGAACAGTCAGCCTTTCTTGGACTTTATGGCAGCGCAGCTGAAAAAATCATTTGCGTCAGAGATTGAGAAATACAATACTGGACGTAAAAAAGGTTTTAATCTCATGTTTTGAAAAGCGACGATTCCTTCCTGATAAGCTCATATAGGCATTAGCTGATTGTGCTGTATCATCCTTTTGTATTGGGTTATTCTCAAAATATTCTCTTCTTGGCATTAAATACAAAATAATGGGTGTAAAATGCAAATTTATTTCGTAGATACTGTTTTCGCATTTATTTTTTTCTAAATTTGCAGTAGCTGGAATCTTATCTAACTATTTAATTATTAAATGTTTGCCAATTATGACAAAACATGTTCCTCTTTTTTTACCTCTCGGAAGTATTCGGTTACTGACGATATTCTTCTCTTTTTGTATAATCTTTGTTCATCCGGCATTGGCTGACAAAATGGCTGAAAGCCCCGAACTTTTCGATACTGCTTTCACCTTGCAGGAAAGGCTTGATATTCCCGACGGGTTTGTTCAAAGAGAGATGGTCTATATTTCCATTCTTTTAGGTACATTGGTGCTGTGCCTCTTCTTTTTCTTCATGCAGAGGCGGATGAAGAAATTGAGGGAAAGGGACCGGGAGAGGTATCTGCAACTGTTGGAAGGCATTCTTGATAATCTTCCCATTGCGGCAAAAGTGAAGGATGTGAATGATGGGATGCGCTATACTTTTTGGAATAAAAAGGCAGAGGAACTCTTTGAATGTTCGGCCAGAGAGGCTATAGGCAAGACGGATTTTGAAACAATGCCAGAGGCTGCGGCTTTAATTAGGAAGGAGGATGAAGAGTTGGTCAAGACGGGAATTCCACAAGAAGGTATACGACGTTTTTTTACCAAGAAGAACGAGGAGCGGTTTACCTTCCAGAACAATAATTTTATAAAGCTTTCTGATGGTCGCAAGTGGATTGTTTATACTGCTTGGGACATTACTGATTTGAAAATCATGGAGCGCAAGCTACGTCTGGCCAAAGAGGAGGCTGAGGAGTCCAACCGGATAAAATCGGCTTTCCTGGCCAATATGAGTCATGAGATACGTACTCCGCTCAATGCAATAGTTGGTTTTTCGAGTATTTTGGCCACGGAAGTGTCTGAGGAAGAACGGGTGGAGTATCTCGATATTATAGAGCGGAATAATGAACTGCTGTTGCAGCTCATCAATGACATTCTGGATTTGTCGAAGATAGAAGCCGGTACATTGGAGTATGTCTATGCTAACGTGGATATCAATAAAATGGTGTCCGAGATAGAGCAGGCTACAAGTATCAGGCTGACCAATAAAGACGTGCGTCTGGTCACGGTTACGCCATTGCCCGGTTTGCTGCTGTATACCGATCAGCGCAGAATTACTCAGGTATTCAATAACTTCATCAGTAATGCGCTGAAGTTTACTGCTGCCGGTAGCATTACCATTGGTTACGGAATGCCCGAAAATAGCTATATCCGTTTTTATGTCACCGATACCGGGACGGGGATATCATCTGAGAATGCGCAGGGGATTTTTAACCGCTTTGTGAAGCTGGATTCCTTTAAGCAAGGTACCGGACTGGGACTGGCCATTTCGCAAAACATTGTGAAGGAACTGAAAGGAGAGATAGGGGTGGAGTCACAGTTGAGCAAGGGCTCCACTTTCTGGTTCACGTTGCCTTTTTATAAGATGGACGCGCACCGTTCTATCTTTCCTTGATGCTGCAAGCTCAATCCAATGAAGGGACATCGATTGTCTGGCTTTCCTCGTTCCAGTTGTCAAGGGTGAATTCTCCGGATGATTCTTCGGAAAAGATGTCTCCCAGAGTGAGGGTCAGGGTCAGTTTGGAGTTTGCTTCCAAAGGTCCGTTCAATGTTTGCTTGAAACTTTTCACGTTTCCATTTTTCAGTATGATGCTCATCTGGAATTCCGGTTTCCCGAAAGAAGGGAAGAGCATGACGGTGGCGTTGCTCATTTGTGTACCGTCGACGGAACGGACCAGAGGGAAGGCTACTGTGCGTGGGCTTCCTTGAGGAGCGGCGGTGTAGAAATTCAGTTCTCCAGCAATATTGGTGATGCGCACCACCATGCTGTCGATGCTCGAACTGAGGATGCCGTTGTTCTTGTCCTTGATGATTACTTTCAGTCCGGTCACTACCCGTTTGAGGGATGCTTTCAGGTCCTCACTTCCAATGTTGGCAGGCTGGACGGCGTGTACCAGGTCGAATACCGGATAATAGGTTGTGTCCGCTTCCATTTTGAATAGGGAGAAGTGTTGCCGGGACATGTCTTCGCCTAAGATGTAGACCGGGTCCCTCATGAGAGGATGTGCATAAATCGGCTCCTCGTATTTAGGGGTTCCCCAATAAATCATGTTATAGAGACCTGCGGGTAAGGATAACTCTCGATTGACGCCATCGTTATAGAAAGCTCCGTCTTTAACTTGGTAGTAACCGTAAAAAGGTGTCAGCTTCCGGTTTATGTAGTTTCCATAATAAATAGAGGTGCCCGCCTTGCAGGGCATGATGGTCAGTATGCCGGTCAGCGGGCTTTGTCCGCTTTCTGTGGACACGTCCATCAAAAGTCGTGGTGATACCAACTCACTGCTTTTTTCTATCTGGGGCGGATTGTCATCGGCGCAGCTTGCCACGATTGCGGCAAGTACTGCAAATACTACTAATTTTTTCATTATCTGTTAAGCTTTAGGTTGTTCTTCCTTGAGAACGTTTTTAGAAAGAAATGGTTCTTTGTACTCCGGAGAAAGTATATTGGGGATGGAAAAGTGAGGTGAAACCAATTCCGGTATTGAGGGGAATGGGAAGAATAGCCCCTCTTCAAAAGGCTTAGAGAAGGGACGGAAAACAAATTATACCTTTTTTAGTAACATTTTAGAAACCTTGATTAACGAAATCATATACTCTTCGTAACAATTTCTCGACATTCTTTTCTTGTTCCTCCATACATTTGCATCCGAGTTCTTTGGTATTAATTGAAGAACACAATGAATCTTTGATATTAACCATTAAATAATGTACAATGAGAAAAACATTCTTGGAAAAGTGCATAAATCTGCGTTTATGCCGTGTTGCATTGGTACTTTTGTTTCTTGTACCTGCAATCAGTAACCTGCAGGCTAATCCTTCTCAAAACAAGACCATTTCGGGTGTTGTGACATCGGCTACGGATAGTGAGCCGTTGATAGGTGTCAGCGTGCAGGTGAGAGAAACCGCTACGGGTGGAATTACCGACATTGATGGCCGGTATTCGGTAAGTGCCCAACAAGGACAGACACTGGTGTTTTCTTACATCGGTTATCAATCACAGGAAATCAAGGTAGGTACTTCTTCCGTCATCAATGTGGTGCTGAAGGAGGACACGGAAATGTTGGATGAAGTGGTTGTAGTGGGCTATGGTGTCCAGAAGAAGAAATTGGTGACGGGTGCCACTGTTCAGGTGAAGGGTGACGAAATAGCCAAGATGAATACAACCAATCCCTTGCAGGCTATGCAGGGACAGACACCGGGTGTAAGTATTGCTTCGACTTCCGGTCAACCGGGTGCTGACATGAAAGTGAGTATCCGTGGTCTTGGTACCGTGGGAAATAGTGCTCCTCTTTATCTGATTGATGGTGTGGGTGGTGATATTTCTACTTTGAATCCTGCCGATATTGAAAGTATAGATGTACTGAAAGATGCGGCTAGTGCGGCTATCTACGGTTCGGCCGGTGCTAATGGTGTAGTGCTTATTACTACCAAGCAAGGGCGCGAAGGTAAAGCGCAGATTAGTTTCGATGCTTATTATGGAATACAGAATGTAGCTCGTAAGGCTAATATGCTGAATGCAAAAGAGTATATGGCCATTATGGATGAGCAGGCTTTGAATAGCGGACTTTCGGCTTACGATTGGAGCCAATACCAGTCTATTTACGATGCCAATGGCAATGTGTATGATACGGATTGGGTAGATACTATGTTCAAAGATAATGCCACAACGGAGAGCTATACGCTGGGTGTCACTGGTGGAAGCGCAACTTCCACTTATGCCCTTTCGTTAGGATATATGAGTCAGGAAGGTATTGTCGGCGGTTCGGATGTGTCTAACTATTCGCGTTACAATTTCCGTGTGAACAGCGAGCACAAACTTTTCAAGGATATTTTGAAAGTGGGCGAGCAGGTGAGTTTTGTATATAAGATGAATAACGGTATCAGTGTAGGCAACCAATATAATAATACCTTACGCGGTGCATTCGGAACATCGCCTATCGCTCCTGTCTATAGCGATAATAATCTTTATGATTCGCCTTACAATGACACCAGTACCAGTGACTGGAATAAAGGTGATGGAAACCCTTATGGTTTAATGATGACCGACAGCAACAATGAGAACAAAACGGCTACTTTTTCCGGTAATGTTTATGCTGAATTGCAGCCTGTCAAGAATTTGAAGATAAAGTCTGTATTCGGTGTGGTTTATGGTTCCAGCGAATACCGTAGTTTCAAGCCTCTCTACAAGTTCAGCCAATATATATATAATGAAGAACGTACTACCGTATCTCAAAATGCCAATCACTCTTTGGGTATGACATGGACCAATACGGCTTCTTATGACTGGACTATGGGAGAACATTCGTTCAACGCCTTGCTGGGTATGGAAGCCTATCGTTACGAGGGCACTTATATCGAAGCTAAAAATGGTATGTTGAAAGAAGGTTTTGATGATTGGGAGCATGCTTTTGTGGGCAACGGAACGGCCTCCGATTCGACCAACGGCTTGGGTGCCAGTGGCAATCCGCATACCGAGAGCCGCAAGGTGTCCTATTTCGGCCGATTGGGTTGGAACTGGAAAGAAACTTATATGGTCAATGCTACTTTGCGTGCAGACGGTTCGAGCAACTTTGCCAAAGGCAACCGTTTTGGTTACTTCCCTTCGGTATCGGCAGGATGGACCATTACTAACGAAAAATTCATGGAAAGTACGCAAAACTGGCTCGACTTCCTGAAAATACGTGCCAGCTGGGGACAAGTGGGTAATGCCAACATTGACGCATTCCAATATCTGGCTCCTATCAAGAGTACCAATACACACTATCTTTTCGGCAGCGGTTACGGCGACTCGGATGCTGCGGCACAGCTCGGAACCAACTGGGGAGCTTACCCTAGTCGTCTGGCTAATGCTGACATCAAGTGGGAGACTTCACAGCAGACCAATATCGGTCTTGATGCCCGATTCCTCAACAGTCGCCTGGGTGTTAATTTCGATTTCTACATTAAAGATACTAAAGACTGGCTCGTGGTGGCTCCTATTCTTGCTACTGCCGGAGCAGGTGCTCCTTATATTAATGGCGGTGGAGTGAAAAACACCGGTGTGGAACTCAATCTTACTTGGAATGACCAAATAGGCAAAGACTTTAGTTACAATATCGGTATCAACGGTGCCTACAATAAGAATAAGGTCGGAGAGATTCCTAACGACGATGGTATCATTCATGGCTCTACCAACCAGTTGTATGACAATACTCCTGAATTCTATCGTGCCGAGAATGGTAAGCCTATCGGTTATTTCTATGGTTTCAAGACAGCAGGCATATTCCAAAACAATCAAGAAATAGAGGATTGGATTAAGGCTGGTAACGGTGTGCTGCAAGCTGACGTACAACCAGGTGACGTGAAGTTTGTGGACATCAACCATGACGGACGGGTGAACGAGCTTGACAAGACCGATCTTGGTAACGGTATTCCTGATTTCACTATGGGCTTCAATCTCGGTTTCAACTGGAAAGGACTTGATTTCTCTGTAGTGGCCAACGGTGCTTTCGGACAGCAGATTGTCCAGAGCTATCGTAACCATACCTCCAAGCAAGCCAATTATACTACTGCAATTTTAGGACGTTGGACAGGAGAGGGAACCAGCAATCGCATACCTCGTGTCACAGACCAGAATCTCAACTGGCAGTTCTCAGACCTCTATGTGCAGGATGGTGATTACCTGCGAATCAGTAACATTACTTTGGGCTACGACTTTGCCAAGCTACTGAGATGTAAGGTCATCAGCCAGTGCCGTATCTATGCTCAGGTACAGAATGCGTTCACATTTACCAAATATGACGGCATGGATCCGGAAATAGGTTATGGTCCCGAAGGAGATAACGGACAAGGTTGGGTATCGGGCGTTGATTTAGGTTATTACCCCCGTCCCCGTACCGTATTGTTTGGTGTTAACTTGAAATTTTAAAATATAGACTGATATGAAGAAAAACAAAAATATATTTATGGCAAGTGTCCTGCTCCTGAGTTTGGGACTGGCTTCGTGTACCGACAGTTTTCTCGATGTTACGTCGAAGACTGAATCTTCAACCGGTACATTCTATAAGACTGAAAAAGATGCTTATCGTGCTCTGATAGGTTGTTATGATGGTTGGCGCCAGACTTCATCAGCCATGATGGTAGGGTTTTATATGGCTTCCGAGGTGATGAGTGCCGAGTGTTTTGGCGCTACCGGAAATGCCGATGGACGTGGCTATCAGGCCATTGACCGTTTTGACATCTCCCAATCGCCGGCTGACCTCAACCTATACGAAGGTGACTGGAAAAATTATTATGCGGGCGTCTATCGTTGCAACGAGCTGATAGCTCATGAAGAGCAGATTGTATGGAATGAATCGGATAGCAAACGTGGTATCTATATGGGCGAATGTCGTACGTTGCGTGCATTGCTTTATCTGGATATGGTTCGTTTATGGGGGAATATCCCACTCTTTCTGGAACCGGTAAACGAAAATCGCGCTCCTTCACCTGCCAAAGAGGTGTTCAGTGCCATATTTACTGACTTAAAATATGCTATCGAGAATATTCCCGGTGACGCTTATCCCAAGGCCGACTATACCAAGAACGACGGACATATTACAAAATATGCCGCCGAGGCTTTGCTGGCACGTGCCTATCTTTTCTATACCGGATATTACGGTGAAGAACCTGCAGAGGTGACTCGTGCCGAAGCTTTGGCTGCTGTAGAAGACGTAATCGCTTCAGGAGAATATGGTTTGGTACCGCAATTCAAAAATTTATGGCCGGCTTCTTCTGCAAAAGTGGCCGAAAAAGGAGACTATGAAACTTTGAAGGGTACATATGCCGGTGATGGAAACAAGGAAACCATTCTTGCGTTGAAATTTACCGCTACTCAGGATTATAACGGGAATAATGACTCCAACCGTTGGCAGGTGATGTTGGGTATGCGCCAGCTTAATGCTGCTCCCTATTGCAAGGGATGGGGCGCATTGACGGTAAATCCTGATTTTGTGGAAGCGTTTCCCACTGGTGACCTCCGCCGTTCGGCTTCTATCATTGATTTGGTAGGGGAAGGAATCACCGGTTCGGCCGACTTTACCACCAGTTTTAATGACTGGCGTGAATATACCGGCTATGCTGTGAAGAAGTATGCTCCCCTTTGCTATGCCGATGGAAGCCATGCCGGTAAGCAGGATGGTAGCGGTGACTTCCAGACACAGAACCGCCAAGACTACGTTATTATCCGTTATGCCGACGTATTGTTGATGGCCGCAGAACTGGGTAGCCCCAATGCGCAAACTTATTTCGACCAAGTGCGTAAGCGTGCTTATCAGGTTGATGACAACGGAACAGTATCGGCCAACTATCAAGCTAAGAGTGTGTCTCAACAAGCTATTATGGAAGAACGTCGTCTTGAATTTGCTTTTGAAAGCATTAATTATTGGGATCTCCTGCGTCAAGGTATAGACGTGGCAGCCGAGAAGCTCGCCTTGAATGGTGTCAAGGTGAAGAGTGGAGGCGCTGATGATGCAATAACCATACGGGTCGACCGTGTGAAAGCCACCAAAGGCTTGAGCCAGATTCCTTATAATCAAATTAACCTTTCACAGAGTGTACTTGTGCAGAATCCCGGATGGTGAGTACCATTAATAGAGTAAATAAAAAATAAAAACAATAAGATATGAGACTTAAATCATTCTTTTCCATATTGGCAGGAGCGGCTTTGATATTTTCCGCTTGCTCGCCCGAAGAGTACGAGATGGGGGCAAAAACCTATGTTTCCGATGATTTGGTGGAAGGTATCGCCTATACGGTGACCCCTGATGCCAATGATCCTAATACGATTCATCTGACTTCGCTCATCAAGGGAGCCACTCCCTTGTGGGTCACTCCAAGCGGTCCTTCTCAAAAGACCACTCTTGACTTGGCACTTCCTTTTGCCGGAGAATATAGCGTGACTTTCGGCGCTTCCACACCGGCAGGTCCGGTATATGGCGAACCATATACCTTCAAGGTAGAGACCAATAACTTTGCCATGCTCGAAGACCCTATCTGGGCTAACCTTGCTGGTGGAGTGGGCAAGAGCCGTAAGTGGGTTCCCATTGACAAGAACTTTGGTATTGGCCGTTGTTCGGGACCGGTGATGTACATGAGCCACACTGATGTGAAAAATGATGGAAGCAATATTACCGACCTTATGATTGGTAGCGCCAATTGGGCTCCCAACTGGGATCCGGGTATCCAATCGTGGCTCATTCCGGCAGACGACCCCTATTTCCAGTCGTACATCACTTTCGGCCTGGATGCTGTGAAAGGCTGTACGGTGGAACTTCATCGGGTGGCTGCTTCGGGCACGACGGATGCCACCGGAACTTTCAACTTGAATGTGTCTGACCCGAAACGCCCTGTCATATCTTTCTATGGCGGTACCTATTCATTGCATAACGAGGGTTTTGATGATGTCTGTTCCAACTATACCAACGACATCAAGATTATAGAATGTACTCCTTATCTGCTGCAGGTAGCTACGATGCGTACCAATAGCGAAGGTCCGTGGTGGCTGGTGTGGAACTTCATTTCCGAAGAGGCTTATAATGACCCCAGTATCATACCGACTGAAGATCCGGGTTTGCTTCAGCCTGCCGAAGTACAACAGCCTGCCATTGAAGATTTGGCAACCAAACTGTTCACTACTGAAATCAACGGTGTCACCTATGTGGGCAATGAGGCACGCTTCCTCATCAATGATGAAGAACCTTATGACTGGACATGGTGGAATGGTGGCTCTGCTGCTTGGGAAAGCGTAGTGAAGGGACAGTACGGTTCTTCATGGGCACCTGTGGCCGATGCTTCCATTGCCGACTATGAGCTGGTATTGAGCAGCACGGCCGATGGCTACAAATGGGATGACGGTACCAATGCCGGTAAGCTTGCCATTGAAGACGGCAAATTGAAATTTATGGATGCCGACGGCAATCCGGTTGAGATAACCGTCCTCACCGCTACCGGTGATAAGCGCACGGTGGAAGTGAAGGGAAGCGAGTTTACCGTAATGGCTTGCGATGTCACCAGCTCTTTCCAGATGGGTGTGCCTGCAACGACCAATGACAAGGGAGCCGTGGATTCTTATCTTTGTGCCAACCTCAACTACAAACCTATCGCTACCGGACCTACCGGGCCTACTGAAATCAAGGTAGACAACAGCAAGGTACAAATTCTTTTCGGTGACGGAAATCCCGATCGTTTGCGCTTGCAGTTCTACAATCCTTGGGGCGGTGGTGACGCGGGATGGCCGATCGACATCACGAAGGTGAAGTTGAAAAAGAACCAGACGCTGAAGATACAGTACAAAGTGCTGAGTGGAATCACTTGGAACGAGGGCGCGACTCCTAAGACCGTGATTATGGACAATAACATCGGAAATGCTTGGGAAGATGACTGCTACAACCTGGCTCATGCCGTGGCCTTTGATACTGCCGAAGGAGCTGTACAGACTGTGTCCGTGACCAATACCACCGGTGCCACTGTGACTTACGAAGGAAGCAGTTGTATCTGTATCGGTATCCAGAATAAGGGACTTGCTACTGTGGCTGCCACCGAAGACGGACAGCCGGATGTGAAGGTTGAGATAATTTCGATGACCATTGAATAACCACTTAAATGAATTTAGTATATATGAAGACAAAGATATATTTAGGAATACTTTCATTTGTACTGGGTCTTTCGCTGGCTTCGTGCAGTGAAGATGACGACTATACTATCCACACCACCCCGATTCTGAACGAATCGTCGGTGGTGACGGGGTCGTCCGATGTGACCGCCACTACCGCTACACTCCATGCCACGCTCTCCGGGTTGGATGGCATGGATGCCGGAAGCTATAAGACCGGCTTCTTCTATGGTTTTGCGCAAGACAACCTGCCCGAGGACGTGCAGGCTGCTTATGACGGCAGCGCCTTCAGTGCTCAGTTGAACGGGTTGAACAATAACTCTACGCTCTATTATCAGGCTTATGTATGCTTGCAGGGTAAGGTGTATTACAAAGGTGAGGTGAAAAGCTTGCTCACCACCGATGCCAAGGTGGCTACTGCCGATGCCGCATCTGTCGACTTCGCCTCGGCTGTATTGGGTGGGACATTGACCGATGCTACGGCCGATGCTACTTGTGGTGTTGTTATCTCTACTTCATCCGATGTAGAAGCGGTTCGTGCAGGCCTTATAGTGAAGAGTGAGGAACTTAAGGACAGCTATTCATTCGTCCATGAAGGGTTGGTGCCCGAAACGCAATACTATTATGCGGCTTACCTCAATCTGGGTAGCGGCATTGTGTATGGTGAGGTGAAGAGCTTCACTACTCCTGCCTATGACTTCGATCTCGACAATGACCTTGTCGACCTGGGACTCTCCGTGAAGTGGGCTCGCTTCAATGTGGGTGCCAAGAGCGAGACTGGACTGGGTGGCCTTTTCGGATTCGGTGACCTGACCGGATGCAACAATAGCATCGACCCTGCCGACTATGCTTCGGCCGATACTTATAAAACGGCTTCCGACTTGGCTTTCCGTGCATTTCAAGGGCGTGCCACACTGCCTACTGCCGATGATTTCGAGGAACTCTTCACGTTGTGCCAGAAAGAGTGGACTGAGCAGAATGGAGTGACAGGTTTCAAGTTCACCGGTCCTAATGGTAATTCCATCTTCCTGCCTGCAGCCGGTACGCGTGTGGCAAACGATGTGACAGCGCTGGGTACTGAAGGATATTACCTCACCGGTACTGTCAACTCTTCCAATACAGAATTTGCGGTAGGTTACCAGTTTGCAGCTTCTGTCAATCACCGTATCACTGCCGCAGTTTATCAAGGTATGGCTGTACGCGCTGTTTCCACAGCCAAGAACGTACCGTTCAACAAGGCTCTGCTCTATCAGAAGTGGTATCTTGACAATGGCCAGGACGGTAAGCAGCACGTGTTTGAAGGACCTTTCACGCAGTGGGGTGTTACGGACAACTGGAGCACAGTTTCCAACGGACAACCCAACATTGAACAGCAGATTCATTGGGAGATGGGTACAGATAATGGCTGGATAGGTTATACCTACGGAAAGGACTACGGCTATATGGAACTCAAGGAAGACGGTACGGTGAACATTCATCGCATTGCCGAAGACGGCACCGTGACCGATGAAACCGGTAAGTTTACGATTGACGAGGCGAATAAAGTGATTGACATCGACATAGATGTGCTTTGTGCCAATACTTGGATTGGCACGAAGAGTGGTAAGCTGAACATTCTGTCGTTGACTGCCGACGGCTTGCAGATTGCCCTGCCCGATGGCGACTATGGCTATTCGTTGAACTATTACAGCCAGGCCAAGGCCGATGCCGATGCGCAGGTTCCTGTATTGCTCAATATCGCCGATTCATCATGGGCAGGAAGTTGGGATGCACTGCTTGTAGCCATTTCACCCGAAGACTTGGCTGGACAGCACACGTTTGTTTTCGAGGGAACTTGTACCGATGCTATGGTGTTTACGCTTGACTTTGCCGGTATGGCGAAGCGCTATCCCAATTCGTTTGTACGCATTGACGACATCAAGCTGGACGGTACTTCCATCCGGTTTGATGCCAACCGCTTCTATTATGGCGACATTGAAGGAAACGGCAAGTACCGTGTTCAGTTGTTCAATGCTTATGGGGCGGGTTCTGTAGGCAATGCTGTTCCTCTCAGTCCGTTCAGCAATGTAGAAAATCAAGGTACCGAGCCTGCCATCCATTTCAAGGAGAAGCTTGAGATTGTCTGCACCGTCATTACCGACGGTACCGGTGCAGGTATTTATACGCCCAATCTGGTTACTGTCAATCCGGATTGGGGAAGTGCATGGGGATATAACGCAGGAGCTACGTTCGAGGTGAAATACGAGAACTTCCAGTACAGCCTTGTGGCTTCTCAGTTCGACATTAAGTACGAATCTGCCGACTATGCGGCAGGTTCCATCATGACCTTCGTTGAAGTGGCTGACATTTACAAGTATTTCCCCGGTTTACATGCCACACTTGACAACCTCTATCTGGATGGCAAGGAAGTGACATTTGATGCATCCAAAGTGCTCGATGCCAATGAATCCCCGAAGTATCGTCTGGAACTTTGGAATTGCTATGGGACAACAAAGGATAAAGGGTGCGCTTTCGGTACTCCTGATGGTGATGTTATCAAGGAACTTGGTTTCAGCAGTTCTATGGAAGTGAAGTTCACGTTCCACACTCTTTTCTCTGTTCCTGAATGGTAAGAGGGATAGACGGAAATATACTGGTTAGATAGGAAATCCGGGATGCAGGCCATCCCGGATTTTTTGTTTTGCCCTCACCGGTGTGCATCGTTCTGATATAGATTGAAGAACCATAGAGAGAATAAAATAAAGGAGGTGGTCCGTAAGGCGGCGCTTTGATAGCTCTTTGCCTTGTACTTTGTTCGGACGGGATGGGTACTTATTGCGATAAACATAGTGATTTTATGGTATCTCCACTAAAGTGGTCCGCCTTGTTCATAGTAGTGAACAAATCAGCCCACTTAGGTGAACAAACTTGTTCACCTAAGTGGGCCGTTCATGAATCTTTGTACTGAACCGGACAGACAAAAGGGCGGAAGCGGAGAAAAGCAGGGGCTTTCTCTAAGATTGGCTGCTATTTTCCTTCGTAATCAAAGTATTCAAAGTCTGCATATGCTTTTGAGGTTTGAGAACCGGAGACGGCATACAATCCCAGCATGATTCCCGTAAAGCCACCGGCAGTTTCTGTACTGATATAGCGCGTATTCATTCGGCCCAGTTCTTTGAAGTCCTTTCCGTTTGTGACATACTCGAACGAATAGATTTCGTTGCTGCCTTTTACACGGAGTTGTACTTTCCCCTGGGGCAGAATAACTTCCTTTTCCGTATGGGTCAATTCATTCAATTGGTAGCGCAATACTACAGCTTGTTTCCCGTCTGCCAATTGCTTGACTAATAAATCGTAATGGGACGATTCGAACATGTAGACCGTCAGGCCGGCTTCGTCGCCACTGGCGGCTTTTTTCAGTTGCATGGAAGTGGTGGCTGTGAAGTCGATATGTTCTTGCCGGCGGCCGGCAAAAGTAGGACTGCCTTTCCCGTTGTTCAGGTTTACGGGGGTTGCTTTCAGACGGAGGTTACCGGAAGCAAAGGTATAGTTTTCCGGATGATAGTTTCTGATATGAACCCATTCGGGACCTAATTTGCCGTTTTTGAAATCGGTGCGTGCAGGCTTGGGGGCAAGAGGATATTGCGGTAGGGTTGGCACATCCATTTGCAGGGCTATTGTGCCATCTCCGTTTACTACCGGCCAGGCATTCTTGTCCCAGCGCACGGGAGCAAGGAACGTTTCGCGTCCCAGCAGGTGATGGTTGCCGCTTTGCGGACGGAAAGCGAGACACACCATCCACCACGAACCGTCAGGGGCTTGTATCAGGTCGGCATGGCCGGTTCCTTGTATCGGGCTGTTTTGTGCATTCTTGTTGATGTGGGTCAGGATGGGATTGGCGGGGTTCTCTTCGTACGGGCCGTCTATATCGCGGCTACGGGCTATTGTCACTTTGTGGCCGTATTCCGTGCCGCCTTCGGAAATCAGCAGATAATACCATCCGTCTTTCTTGTAAATATGCGGCCCTTCAGGGTGCCGTCCGCCCGTGCCGTTCCAGATGCGTTTGGACTCGTTGAGTTGTTCGCCGGTTTTGGGGTTGATTTCGCACAGATAGATACCTACGCCCGGATTGCTGACGAGGTAACACTTGCCGTCTTCAAAATAGAGGGACGGGTCTATACCGCCTTGCTTGAGCCATACGGGTTCTGACCATTCGCCACGCGGGTCGGTAGTGTGTACAAGGAAGTTGCCTTTGTCGGACACGTTGGTGGTAATCATGTAGAATGTACCGCTGTTGTAGCGGATGGTAGGTGCATAGATTCCTCCCCATGGGCCGGCGTCGTGAAGCGGCAGTTGTGAGGGGCGCGTCAGGCAGTGTCCGATTTGTTCCCAGTTGATGAGGTCTTTGCTGTGGAACAACGGTACGCCCGGGAAATATTGGAAACTACTGTTGACCAGATAAAAGTCATCTCCTGCGCGGCAGATACTCGGGTCGGGATGGAAACCGGGAATAACGGGATTTTGATAACCTTGCCGGTTTTGTGAAAAGCAGGACAGGCTGAGCGCCAGTCCTAAAAGTAACATCATCTTTCTCATAAATGCATTGTATTTTAAATAGTTTATCAGATATATGAATCAGGGTAGTTGAAGGAAGTGTTTATACACAAAAATAAAGTATTCTTTCGGTTCAAGCAAGCCGGATGTGTCTGATGTCATTCAATGATAACTTTTGAGCCCTATTCGGAAACAAATGATACCGTTGCAGATAACATGGCATCGGTGTGTTTTCCGCCTTTTCCGCTACTTTTGCTCTCACTGATTTAACCATTATTTTTAATACGTAAAGACATGATGAAGAATATCATTGAAAAATTCCAAATTTGCCTGGTGCTGTCGGCACTGCTTTTCTCTTCTTTCGTTGCCGCATGTTCCGGCAATGATGATACTGTGACTCCAGAAATAACGATTCCCGCGAACATTCTGACGGATGGAATGACTTTCTCCAAGACCGGAGGAACAAGTACGCTGAACATCAAGTCGAACGTTGCATTGGAAGTTACCAGCAGTGCACCGGAGTGGTGTAAGGTTACTGCCGAAAGTTCTGCTTCGAGTAGTATTTTGAAGTATACCGTTATGGCAGAAGCCAATACGGACACGAGTGACCGTGAAGCCAAGGTAACGGTGAAAGCCGGAGGCAGCGAAGTAGGGAGCTTCACAGTGAAACAAACGGCTGCGGACGGATTAATCATATCCAACTCTACCTCTTTCGACCTGCCAGCTGCGGGAGGAGATGTTTCTGTGGTGGTGGAAACCAATGGTGACGTACAAGCCGTTTCCGATGTTTCTTGGATAAAGGCGGTCAATACCCGTGCCATGGAAGACAAGATTTTCAAGTTTACCGTCTCTCCCAATCCTTTGGGAGCGCGCGAAGGCCATATCTCTTTTACTTTGGGTAGCCTGACGGAGACTGTGGCCGTAAAGCAGGGTGCGGGCGAAACCGGCAATATGGAAAGCGATGCCAGGACACTTGCCGCCAAGATGTATGCAGGTATCAATATCGGCAACACGCTGGAAGCTTGTGATAACAAGAACAAGATAGCGAGCGAAACGTTATGGGGAAATCCTAAAGTGAGTGAGGCATATATCAAAGGGCTGAAGGCATTGGGATTTAATGCGGTGCGCATCCCTTGCGCGTGGGATTACTACATTGTGAATCCATCGACCTATGAGATAGATGCTGCATGGCTCGACCGGGTGAGCGAAGTGGTGGGCTACTGTGTAGCCAATGATATGTATGCCATTGTCAATATCCATTGGGATGGCGGTTGGCTTGAAGAGAGTATCACCCATGGTTACAGCAGCGAAGTAGATGCCAAGCAGAAAGCTATCTGGACACAGATTGCCAATAAACTGAATGCTTATGACGAACACCTGCTCTTTGCCGGATGTAACGAACCCGGACAGCAAGACCAGGGGAACGTTGGCACATCGGCCATAGATGTCATCTTGAAATACGAACAGACCTTCATTGATGCCGTGCGTGCCACCGGAGGAAATAATGCGAGCCGTTGTCTGATTGTGCAAGGTCCTTATACCAATATTGACAAGACGGTGAATGACTACACGATGCCCAAGGATGAGGTACCCGACCGTCTGATGGTGGAAGTTCACTTCTATGATCCCTATCAGTTCACCATGATGAACCATGACGAAACCTGGAGCAATGTATTCCTTTATTGGGGTAAGGATAATCATGTATCCGGTTCCATTCATAATGCCACCGGTTACGAAGAAGATTATGTGAAGCAGCAATTCCAGAAGATGAAAACGGCCTATGCAGATAAGGGAATTCCTGTGATTGTAGGCGAGTATAGTGCCATGAAGCGGGCAAAAGAAGACAAGATAGAGGGGACTTCTGAACTTGCCTATCCTGATATTGACCAGGAGATGCATAACAAGAGCCGCTCCTATTGGAATGAGGTAGTCACCCGAGAGGCGAAAAACCACGGTTGTGTCCCCTTTTATTGGGAAACCGGCGGTGACATGAACCGTGGTACGGGTACGGCGAAGGAGGCTTATGCCATTGAGGGCATCATGAAGGGAGCCGCAGCCGGTCAATACCCTTATTGATTGAGTGGTGGATAGAATAAAAGACAGTTTTTAAAAGTATCATACAAATAGGTTTTATAGGTTACAAGGATTGTTGATATAGTTTTTTTGATTGGTTACGGAGAAGTATGTCCGCGAGGGATATGCTTCTCCTTCTTTAAAAATCCTTGTCTTTCCTTGCTTTTCTGTTCGTTTTTCACTTCATTTGCAACAAAAATAACTTCCCTTAGCTCTGATAGTATGAAAAGACTGCAACTACTGCTCTTGTGGGTTTGGATGGTATGTTTCTCTGCTGCTTCACATGACTACATGTTTAAACATTTGGAAGTGAAAGACGGACTTTCCAATAATCAGGTTAATGCTATTTATAAAGATTCAAACGGATTCATGTGGTTTGGTACAGCTTCGGGGCTGAACCGCTATGATGGTTACAATATAAAGATTTATCGCAGCCAGAAAGATGACGAGAAATCTCTTCCCGATAGTTATGTCGAGGATATACAAGAAGATGCGTCCGGTAATTTGTGGATACGTACGGGAAGTGGGTATGCCATTTACAACTCGGCTTCCGATGTTTTTGACCGTAATGTGGAAGCTTGGATGTGGAACGTCGGTCTGACCGGAAATCCTTCGCTTATCTATATTGATAAGGAAAAGACTTTCTGGATCTATATTAATGGTAAAGGTGTTTACAGCTATAGAGAAGGACAGAAAAATGCCGTGGCAGTAAAGGAGGCGGATGAACTGCTTGCGAAAGCCGAAGTGTCCGACATGAAAGAATGCGGCGAAGGAATCCTGTTGGTTTTGAGTAACGGTATCTTGGTTTGTATAGATGAGGAAAAGCAAAATATCAAGTGGACCAATCCGGACATTGCCGAAGATTGCAGGGAAGTAAAGAATGCTACCTTTGATTTGTTTGTCGACCATAGTGGGCGGGCGTGGATATTCAGTGTGGAGGGGATGTGGATTTATAGCCTTTCTCGGAAGGTTTGGGAACAGCGTTCTCCCCGAACGGACACCTACAATACCGTACGTGCAGTGGCACAGGATAAATACGGATGTATATGGGTAGGCAGGGATCAGGATGGCGTTGAATTGATAGAACCGGCGGGACGGAAAATCCGTCTGGCGAACGATCCTAATAACGGGCGTACTCTGTCCAACAATACAATAACGGCTCTTTATGAAGATGAGGCCGGTACGATGTGGGTGGGAACCTACAAGAAGGGTGTCTCTTTCTATAATGAAAGTGTCTTCAAATTCGGCATTGCCGATGTAGGCGACATCAATTGTGTGGAGGACGGAGGCGGTGATATCGTATGGGTGGGGACCAACGACCGCGGGGTGATTCGCTGGAATAGCGTGACGGATGAACGTATGTTTTTTTCGCATACGGCAGATCCCCGCTCTATCTCGAGTGATGTCATAGTCTGCCTTCTTCGGGACAGTAGCGGCAGAGTGTGGGCTGGTACTTTCTGGGGCGGACTGAATTGCTATGATGGAAACCGCTTTATCCATTACCGGTCCCGTAAGGGAGACAGTAACTCGCTGGTCTATGACAATGTATGGGCATTGGCAGAAGATGCGGACAAAAATATCTGGATCGGTACGTTGGGGGGAGGATTGCAATGCCTGAATCCTCAGACGGGGATATTTACCACCTATTCTACAGGTAATTCAAACCTTGTGTCGGACTATATCTCATCCCTCTGCATCAGCTGTGACAATAATCTGATTATCGGTACTTCGGCAGGGATGGCTTTCATGGACCTGAGGACCGGCGAGATTACAAATTTTGCAGGTACAAAATCGGGTAAGACCAGACTTTCCAACCAAAATATCAATCAAGTTTACGAAGATAGTCGCGGTTTGTTATGGATAGCCACGCGTGAAGGCTTGAATGTATATGACAGCAAACGGGATGAATTGTACGAAGTGCCTATCAAACCCGGTTTCTCCAAACTATTGATATTAGGTATTACGGAAGATGAAAACAAAAGTATATGGATCAGCACCGGAGGAGAACTGATAAACGTGGTGTTGTCCGTTGACAGCAAGACGGAGCAGCCCGTGTTCCGTTGCTATACCTATAATGACAAGGACGGGTTGCAGAGTTGTGACTTCAACCAGCGTTCCCTCAAACGACTGCATACGGGCGAGATTGTAGTGGGAGGACTGTATGGGCTGAATCGCTTCCAGCCGGGCAACATAAAGTATAACCGTACGTTGCCCAAGGTTATGTTTACCGGTTTCCAGTTGTTCAATGAAGACGTGAAGGTGGGCAAGGAGTATGCAGGACGTGTCATCTTGAAGGAAGCTTTGAATGAAACAGAAGAAGTTGTCTTGGCTTATAAGCAGAATGTGTTCACGGTGCTGTTCGCGTCGGACAATTTCGTGCTGCCCGAAAAGACACAGTATTTCTATAAATTGGAAGGGTTTAATGAGAACTGGCTGACGAGTATGTCCGATATGCATCGCGTTACCTATACCAATCTGGCTCCGGGGACTTACATTTTAAAAGTGAAGGCTACAAACAGTGACGGATATGCGGGTACTGAAGAGGCTTCGCTCAAGATTGTCATTCTTCCGCCTTTCTGGATGACTCCGTGGGCATATATCGTTTATGCTCTTCTGATAGTAGGAGTTGTTTCCTTTTCACTTTATGCCGTACAACGGAGGGAACGTAATAAGTTCAGAATCCGCCAGATAGAGGAAGATGCGAAGAAGAGGGAGGAGTTGAGCCAGATGAAATTCCGCTTTTTTACGAATGTCAGCCATGAGTTGCGTACGCCGCTTACGCTGATTATATCGCCGATGGAAAGTATGATGAAGGAGATTACGGACGAAAAACTGCATGGCAAGCTACAACTGATGTACCGCAATGCGCAGCGTTTGTTGAATCTGGTCAACCAGTTGCTCGATTTCCGTAAGAATGAGATGGCAGGATTGCATCTCACTTTGTCCGAGGGGGATATTGTGGCGTATGTGCGTAGCATCTGTGCTTCTTTCCTGATGCTTTCTGAAAAGAAACATGTGCATCTGACATTCTTTTCGGCCATGGAATCGCTGAATATGTCATTCGACGAGGATAAAATTGGTAAAGTTGTGATGAATCTTCTGTCCAATGCTTTCAAATTTACTCCGGACGGGGGACGTGTGGATGTGGCATTGGAAATGTCGAAAGAGATGTCCGGAAGATTGCTGATAAAGGTATCGGATACCGGTGTCGGTATCAGGGATGAAGACAAGGAGCGGATTTTTGAACGTTTCTATCAGGTGGAGCAGGAAGAACCGGAGCACCAGTCAACGGGTAGCGGTATTGGCTTGAGCCTGGTACGCGACTTTGTGACGCTGCATGAGGGTACGGTGCGCGTTGTCGACAATGTGGGTTCCGGTAGTGTGTTTCTGGTTGAGCTCCCGGTTAAACATGTACGTGTAAGTCCTCCCAAGCCTGCACCGCTTACAGAAGAGGTGGAAGAGCATGAGGAACTTTTGCCGGGTATGGAAGAGGAAGCGCTTTCGGTTGATTTGCTGGACGATATGGAGGATAATGAAGATGAAAAAGAAAAGCCGTTGGCCCTGATTGTGGATGATAATGAAGATTTGGTTGCCTTCATGAAAGATAGTCTGAGCTTGTATTTCCGTATACAGTCAGCTTCCAATGGTCGGGAAGCTTGGCAGAAAATATCGGAACTGATGCCGGATATTATTGTCAGCGACGTAATGATGCCCGAGATGGATGGGAATGAATTGTGCCGCTGGGTGAAGACCGATAAACGCACGAGTGACATTCCGATGATATTGCTCACTGCACGGCAGGCTGTGGAAGATAAAGTGGAGGGGTTGACCATCGGTGCGGATGATTATGTGACGAAACCTTTCAATGTGGAAATCCTTATTCTGCGTATGCGCAAGTTGATTGACCTGAGCAAGAAGCGCAAGGCAAAGTCGCTCATTGACCCCGAACCAAGTGAAATAGCCATTACTTCGTTGGATGAAAAGCTGGTGGAAAATGCCATCAAATATGTGGAGGCGAACATCGGTCGGTGTGACTTGTCCGTAGAAGAGTTGAGTCGGGGGTTGGGTATGAGCCGGGTACATCTTTACAAGAAACTCTTGCAGATAACCGGTAAGACACCTATTGAATTTATCCGTGTCATCCGTCTGAAAAGAGCGGCGCAGATGCTGCGCGAGAGTCAGCAAAATGTATCGGAGATAGCGTATCAGTTGGGCTTTAACAACCCCAAGTATTTCAGCAAATATTTCAAGGATGAATTCGGTGTTTTGCCCTCTGTTTATCAGGAAAGAGAGGGTAGATAACAAAAGATACCCCTTACGGAAACATATTGTCTTTTAGGGTAATCAAAAGCGCCCTTTTGTTTCAACATCGGGAGGACTCGTTTTTGAAGTAAACTTTCTATTTTTGCATTGGAGAAAATTCACTTTAAAAACAGTAATATGAAATTGAAAAACACTTCAGTTTATTTGCTTGCCGGATGGATGCTCGCCGCATGTTCCGGAGGCGGATTCCAAAAGACCGAGAACGGTGTTGTTGTGGAAGTCAAGCAGCAGCAACCGACGGATGTGCGTAAAGTAAGATTAGAAGTAATGGGCGAGAAGCTCATTCATGTATCGGCTACTCCTGAGAAGGAATTTTCAAAGGAGCAGAGTCTCATTGTGATCCCTCAACAGAATAAGACCGACTTTAAGGTCGAAGAGCAGGGCGATGAAGTGACTGTCAAGACATCGGAATTATGTGCCATTGTGTCCAAGACAACGGGTGAGGTACGCTTCACGGATGCCGACGGCAAGCAGATTCTGGCTGAAGACTCTGACGGGCGGACCTTTACTCCGGTGGAAGTGGAAGGTACGAAAGGATATACAGTACGTCAGGTATTCCAGTCGGCAGGCAATGATGAGGCTTTCTATGGCTTGGGCCAGCACCAGGCGGATGAGTTCAACTATAAAGGTAAGAATGAGGAACTGTTCCAGTACAATACAAAGGTGTCTGTACCCTTCATCGTGTCTAATAAAAACTACGGTGTGCTTTGGGACAGCTATTCGCTCTGCCGTTTCGGTGACCCGCGTGACTACTCACAACTGGGTGATGTCTTCAAACTTTATGATAAAGAGGGCAAGGAAGGTGCTTTGACCGGTACATATATTCCGGGCAAGAAAGACGTGGAAACCCTTGTACGTCGTGAGGATTCTCTTTATTTTGAACATCTGGACCGTGCCGCACATCTGAGTAAGGTGGTTAATTTGCCTGCGGAGTTCCCGTTCGGAGGGTCCGACGTAGTTTATGAGGGAGAAATAGAACCGGCAGAAAGCGGCTTGTTCCGCTTCATCCTTTACTATGCAGGCTACATGAAAGTATATATTGATAATGAATTGGTGGTTCCCGAACGTTGGCGTACGGCTTGGAATCCTAACAGTTATAAGTTTGCTGTTAATCTGGAAGCGGGCAAGCGCGTTCCGTTGAAGATAGAGTGGAAGCCTGATGCCGGTGTTTCTTACTGCGGTCTGCGGGTATTGAGTCCGGTGGCTGATGAAGAACAGAACAAACTCTCTTGGTGGGGTGAAATGCAGAATGAAATAGACTACTACTTCGTTTATGGTGATGATATGGACGATGTGATTAGCGGCTACCGTACATTGACAGGTAAATCCCAGATTATGCCGAAATGGGCGATGGGTTACTGGCAGAGCCGTGAGAAGTACAATACGCGTGAGGAGGTTCTCTCCACCTTGAAGGAATTCCGTGAACGTCAGATTCCTATCGACAATATCGTAATCGACTGGCTGCACTGGAAGCAGAATGCATGGGGAAGCCATGAGTTCGACCCTGAACGTTTCCCCGACCCGAAAGGAATGGTCGACTCCATCCACGCCATGAACGGACGTCTGATGATTTCCGTATGGCCCAAGTTCTATGCTACGACCGAACACTTCAAGGAATTTGACGAAAAAGGTTGGATGTATCAGCAGGCTATCAAAGACAGCATCAAAGACTGGGTCGGTCCTGGCTATCTGGGCTCTTTCTATGACGCATACGATGCCGATGCACGCAAGCTCTTCTGGAAGCAGATGCAAGACCACTACTATCCTCTGGGTGTTGACGCTTGGTGGATGGATGCCAGCGAACCGAACATACGCGACTGTACGGATTTGCAATACCGCAAGGACCTTTGCGGTCCGACAGCACTCGGCCCCTCTGCCAAGTTCTTCAATGCATACGCACTGATGAATGCAGAAGCTATCTATGACGGACAGCGCGGCGTGGAACCGGACAAGCGCGTCTTCTTGTTGACACGTTCCGGCTTTGCAGGATTGCAGCGCTATTCTACCGCCACCTGGAGTGGTGACATCGCTACCCGTTGGGAAGATATGAAAGCGCAAATCTCTGCCGGCTTGAACTTTGCTGTCAGCGGTATCCCTTATTGGACTATGGACATCGGTGGATTCTGTGTAGAGAACCGTTATGTGGCTGGTCAGATGGAATTCAACAAGACCGGACGTGAAAATGCCGATTATAAGGAATGGAGAGAGTTGAATGCCCGTTGGTATCAGTTCGGCGCTTTCTGCCCGTTGTTCCGTGCACACGGCCAGTATCCGTACCGTGAGGTTTGGAACATTGCTCCGGCAGGACATCCGTGCTACAACTCCATCGTTTACTATACGAAGTTGCGTTACAACATGATGCCGTATATCTATTCTTTGGCTGGTATGACTTACTTCAATGATTATACCATCATGCGTCCGCTCGTAATGGACTTCACAGCTGATGCAAATGTCAACAATATAGGTGACCAGTTTATGTTCGGTTCTGCCCTGATGGTGGCTCCGGTTTACGAATACGGTGCACGCAGCCGCGAGGTTTATTTCCCGGTAAGCTGCGGTTGGTATGATTTCTACTCCGGTAAGTATGTGAACGGTGGCCAGAAGTTGACAGTGGATGCTCCTTATGAACGTATTCCGCTCTACGTTTGCGAAGGTGCCATTGTACCTTATGGTCCGGATATGCAATACAGTGATGAAAAACCGGCTTCGGAAATCACTCTCTATGTTTATACGGGTAAGGACGGCGCGTTTACGCTCTATGAGGATGAAGGTGTGAACTATAACTACGAGAAGGGACAATATGCCACTATACCGTTTGCCTATAACGATGCTGAGGGTACACTGGTTATCGGCGACCGTACGGGTGACTTCCCCGGTATGCTGAAGGAACGTACTTTCAATGTGGTGAAGGTAAGCAAAGACCAGCCGCAACCGTTCGATTTGAAGGCGAAAGGCACAACGGTGAAGTATGACGGAAAAGCACAAACCGTAAAATTATAATCAGAATGATAGACGACGGTGCCAGGGAGAGAAATCTTCCCGGTACCGTTCTCGTCGTTCCTCGGTGCCGAACGATGCCTTCCCCGGTGCCAGGAACTTCCCTACTTCTGAATAGCTGTGAGAGAGGAATAGGCACTCGATAATCTTTTAGATATTTATTACTATGAATAAAATCATATTGTCTTTGGCCATCGGGCTGTCCCTGCTGGCCGGTTGCAATGCTCCTAAAGAGGTAGCTGGCGATGACCGTAGCTTGGATTTTACTGCCGACTGGGCCTTTCGCTTGGGAGACGATACGGCGGCAGCCCGTCCGGATTATAATGACGCAGACTGGCGGAAACTGAACTTACCCCACGATTGGGCCATTGAAGGAGAATTCAGTAAAGACAATCCTTCGGGAACGGGTGGAGGTGCACTGCCTGGTGGTATAGGCTGGTATCGCAAGACTTTTACTGCCGATAAGGCCGATGAGGGCAAACGCTATCGCATAGATTTCGATGGTGCCTATATGAACTCCACCGTTTATATCAATGGCCATGAATTGGGGACACGTCCCTACGGGTACATCTCGTTCAGTTATGACCTGACTCCCTATATCAAGTGGGGAGTGGAGAATGTGTTGGCGGTTCGTGTGGACAATGCCGAACAGCCCAATTCGCGCTGGTATTCCGGTTGCGGCATCTACCGTAATGTATGGCTGACAAAGCTGAATCCAGCTCATATAGCGCAATGGGGTACCTATGTTACGGCAGAAGATGTGTCGAAGAACAGTGCCCAGTTGAAGATACGCACCAAACTACAGTACGATGCAGAAGCACAGATGGCCGATGTCGTCCTGCAATCCCGGTTAGTGGATGCTGACGGCAATGCGGTGGGTGAGGCTGTGTCGGAAGCGCAGTTGATGCCTCTTACTCCGGCAGAAGTGGAGCAGGAGATACACTTGAAGAATCCCCGTCTTTGGAGTATTGATACGCCCTATATGTATAGGGTAGAAAGCATCCTCAAGGATAAGCAGACCGGCGAGGTACTCGACCGTTACTATACTCCTACCGGCATCCGTACTTTCCGCTTCGATGCACAAAAAGGATTTATCCTGAATGGTGAACAAGTGAAGATAAATGGTGTCTGCATGCATCATGACTTGGGTTGCCTGGGAGCTGCGGTGAATACGCGCGCCATCGAGCGCCAGTTGGAGATTCTGAAAGAAATGGGTTGCAACGGCATCCGCTGCTCCCATAATCCTCCCGCACCGGAGTTGCTCGACCTTTGCGACCGTATGGGCTTCATCGTGATGGACGAGACCTTTGATATGTGGCGCAAGAAAAAGACCCGCCACGATTATTCACGCTATTTCAACGAATGGCACGAACGCGATTTGACTGACCTTATCGTGCGTGACCGCAATCATCCTTCCATCTTCATGTGGAGCATCGGCAACGAAGTGCTGGAGCAGTGGACGGATGCCAAAGCCGACACCTTGAGTCTGGAAGAGGCCAATCTGGTCTTGAACTTCGGTCACAGTGCGGATATGCTGGCAAAGGACGGAGAAATGTCCGTCAACTCACTGCTGACAAAGAAACTGGCGGATATGGTGAGAAAGCTCGATGCCACGCGCCCCGTGACGGCAGGCTGCAACGAGCCGAACCCGAACAATCATTTGTTCCGTTCCGGTGCGCTCGATATAATCGGTTTTAATTACCATGACAATTGGTTTGCAGGTGTTCCTCAGAACTTCCCCGGCAAGCCGTTCATCGTGACGGAAAGTGTTTCCGGCCTGATGACACGCGGTTACTACCGAATGCCGAGTGATTCGATGTTTGTCTGGCCCGCACGTTGGGATAAGCCTTTCTATGATGCCTCGTTCTCTTGCTCCTCCTACGACAACTGTCATGTTCCTTGGGGCAACCGTCACGAAGGTACTATGCGTCATGTGAAGAACAACGACTTTATCAGTGGACAATACGTCTGGACGGGCTTCGATTATATCGGTGAGCCTACTCCTTACGGTTGGCCGGCACGCAGCTCTTACTTTGGCATTATCGACTTGGCCGGTTTCCCGAAGGATGTCTACTACATGTATCAGTCCGAGTGGCGTCCGGATAAGGCGGTGTTGCATCTTTTCCCGCATTGGAATTGGACGGAGGGACAAGACATCGATTTGTGGGCATATTATAACAATGCCGACGAAGTGGAGCTTTTCGTGAATGGAAAATCGCAGGGTGTGCGCAGCAAGGGAAAAGACGATTTCCACGTCATGTGGCGCGTGAAGTATGAGTCGGGTACGGTAAAGGCTGTTTCCCGCAAGGAAGGAAAGACTGTGGCCGAGCAGGAAATCCGGACAGCGGGCGAACCTGCGCAGATTCGTCTCAGCCCCGACCGCAGTACCATTCAGGCAGATGGCAAAGACTTGAGTTTCATTACGGTTGAGATTCTGGACAAAGATGGAAATTTGTGTCCGAATGCCGAAAACGATGTGACCTTTGCCGTAGAAGGTGCCGGCTTCATTGCTGGAGTGGATAACGGAAGCCCCATCTCTATGGAGAAGTTCAAGGACAACCACCGCAAGGCTTTCTACGGAAAGTGCCTGGTGGTACTGCAGAACAACGGTGAACCGGGTGGTGTCAAGGTGACGGCTACGGCTGATGGACTGGAGAAGGCGACGACGGCGATTAAAGTTAAATGATAATTTGATGTGCTAATTGGCACATTAGCATATTAACCAATTAAGACATGAAGAATAAATTTTTAGCAACCTTATTTCTTGCATGCTCCATCAGTACCGTGTCTGCACAGACACCGGTCTATATGGACGATGCACAACCTATTGAAGCACGTGTAAAGGATGCTCTCAGCCGGATGACACTGGAAGAGAAGGTAGCCCTTTGCCATGCGCAGAGTAAATTCAGCAGTGCGGGTGTTCCGCGGCTCGGCATTCCCGAGCTTTGGATGAGCGACGGCCCTCACGGTGTCCGTGCCGAAATCAACTGGAATGACTGGGGATATGCCAACTGGACCAATGACAGCATTACCGCTTTCCCGGCTTTGACTTGTCTGGCCGCTACCTGGAATCCGGACATGTCTGCAAAGTATGGCAAGGCCATCGGTGAGGAAGCGCGCTATCGTGAAAAGGATGTGTTGCTGGGCCCCGGCGTCAACATCTACCGTACTCCGATGAACGGTCGTAATTTTGAATATATGGGCGAGGACCCTTATCTGGCCAGTGTGATGTGCGTACCTTACATCCAGGAGTTGCAGAAGAACGGAGTGGCAGCTTGTGTCAAGCACTATGCGCTGAACAACCAGGAACTGTGGCGCGGACATATTGATGTGAATCTTAGCGACCGTGCTCTGTATGAAATCTATCTGCCGGCATTCAAGGCTGCAGTAGAAGAGGGAGGTGCCTGGAGCATTATGGGCGCTTACAATAAGATTCGCGGCCAGCACGCCTGCCATAACGATTTCACACTGAACAAGATTCTGAAAGATGACTGGAAGTTCGACGGCTGTGTCATTACCGACTGGGGCGGTGCCCACGACACCTATGAAGCTGCCGTCAACGGTCTGGATATTGAAATGGGTTCTTACACCAACGGTCTGACGTCCGAGAGTGTATTTACCTATAACGATTATTACCTTGCCAGCCCTTACCTCCAGATGTTGAAGGATGGCAAAGTGCCGATGTCTACAATAGACGACAAGGCTTCCCGCATTCTTCGCTTGATATTCCGTACGGCGATGAACCGTCAGAAACCCTATGGTTCGGTAGCTACGGAAGAGCATTATGCCGCTGCCCGCGAGATAGGCAATGAGGGCATTGTGCTGTTGAAGAATGCTCCGGTGGTAAAGAAAGGTGCCCCGTTGCTGCCGATTGATGCAGCCAAGTATCAGAATATCCTGGTGGTGGGCGATAATGCCGTACGCTTGCTGAATCAGGGAGGAGGCTCTTCCGAACTGAAAGTGAAGGATATGGTATCTCCGCTGGATGGCTTGCGTGCCGCTTATGGCGATAAGGTAGCCTATGCGAAAGGCTATGCCGCCGGTCGTCCGATGTACGGCCGTGCAGATGAAATTCCGCAGAATGTGGTAGACTCACTCCGTGCAGAAGCCGTGGAAATGGCGAAAAAGGCAGACTTGGTGGTACTGGTAGGCGGATTGAACAAGAACCACTTCCAGGATTGTGAAGGCGGCGATCGTCTGGAATACGGCTTGCCTTTCGGGCAGGATGAACTGATTGAAGCTTTGCTGGGGGTAAACAAGAACCTGGTTCTGGTGCTTCTCAGTGGTAATGCGGTGGAAATGCCGTGGGTATCCCGGGTTCCTGCCATTGTGCAAGGCTGGTATTTAGGCTCCATGGGTGGCAAGTCTCTGGCTGACATCCTGAGTGGTGCGGTGAATCCAAGCGGAAAGTTGCCCTTTTCTTTCCCTGCCAAGTTGACGGATTGCGGTGCACATGCTTTTGATGAACTCAGTTATCCGGGCGACAGCATTAAACAGGAGTATAAGGAAGATATTCTGGTGGGCTATCGTTGGCACGACACCAAGGAGATTCCGGCTCTCTTCCCCTTCGGTCATGGCTTGAGCTATACTACCTTTACATATGGCAAACCGGTGGCTTCTGCCAAGGCCATGGCTGCCGACGGTACGCTGACGGTGACAGTTGCCGTGAAGAATACGGGTAGCATTGCCGGAAAAGAGATTGTACAGCTTTATGTAGGCGATGATAAATGCAGTGTGCTTCGTCCTGTAAAGGAACTGAAACATTTTGCAAAAGTCGGTTTGGCGCCGGGCGAGGAGAAGAGCGTGACTTTCACCCTTACTCCGGATGATTTGAAGTTCTACGATGAGGCTTCCGCAGCTTGGAAGTACGAACCGGGCAAGTTCAAGGCATACGTTTGCGCTTCGTCTGCCGACGTCCGTGGTGTAGTTCCGTTCGAAATGCAATAATCTTATAATCAGTGCGTAACCACTGCAAAATCAGTGCAACTATTTTGCAGTGGTACTGCATACCTTTTGCAGCGCTACTGCAATTGCTTTGCAGCGTCACTGCAAAAGGTATGCAGCAATGCTGCAAAGTGTATGCAGTAATGTTGCAAAATGTATGCGGTAAGTTTGTAGCCTGAAATCAGAATCAAAAAACAATATGAAGACACTTGCCACTCTATTTCTGCTTGCAGCCTCGTTGCTGCTTCGTGCTGCCGATACCCCTGCCGACAGTTGTAATCATCAGCTATACTATACATCGCCCGCCGCTATCTGGGAGGAGACTCTTCCTTTGGGCAACGGACGCTTGGGCATGATGCCCGACGGGGGCATTCTCCGTGAGCACATTGTGCTGAATGAAATATCATTATGGAGCGGAATGGAGGCGGATTATAGTAATCCGGATGCCTCGAAGAGTCTGCCTGCCATCCGGCAACTGCTGTTTGAGGGAAAGAACCGCGAAGCACAGGAGCTGATGTACAGCAGTTTCGTTCCGAAGAAGCAGGAGACTGACGGGAGATATGGAACCTATCAGGTATTGGGTGATTTGGATATAGATTTTACCTACAATTCTTCATTATCCATTCTCAATTCTCCATTAAACAACTATCGCCGTTGGCTCAACTTACGCGATGCGGTGGCATACACGGCTTTTAGGCTGGAAGATGTCGATTACCGCCGTGAGTATTTTGTTTCCCGTGACCGTGATGTCATGCTGATTCATCTGGTTGCCGGACGTGAAGGGACTCTGAACTTCTCTGCCCGTTTGAGCCGTGCAGAACATAGCCTGGTGACTGTCCAAGGGAACACCCTTTTGATGGACGGCATGTTGGAAAGCGGTAAACCCGGTTTGGACGGTATGAAATACCGTGTGGCGATGCAACTCGTGCAGAACGGTGGTGAATCATCTGTCAGCCCGGAAAATGGTATCTGCTTGAAGAACGGGCAGGAAGCCTGGTTGATACTTTCTGCCGCTACCTCCTATGCCGCTGCCGGTACCGACTTCCCGGGCGAACGCTATGCGGAAGTCTGCGACAGCTTGCTCCGTCCTTTCACCACCCCCGCTAATTCTCCATGTTCCATTCTCCATTCTTCATTATCCAACCATGTCACTGCCCACCGTTTCCTCTACGACCGTGTTTCCTTGACGCTTCCTGCCACGCCGGATGATACGCTCCCGACGAACGAGCGCATCCTCCGCTTCACACAGCAGGAGTCGCCGGCATTGGCTGCTCTGTACTATAACTACGGACGCTATCTGCTTATCAGCAGTACCCGTCCCGGCAGTCTGCCGCCCAATCTGCAAGGACTCTGGACAAATGGAGTATCGACTCCCTGGAACGGGGACTACCATACGAACATCAATATCCAGATGAACCACTGGCCCTTGGAGCAAGCCGGACTTTCCGAACTCTATCAGCCGTTGACAACGTTGATGGAGCGCCTTGTCCCTTCGGGAGAAGCAAGTGCGCGTACTTTCTATGGCGATGAGGCAGATGGCTGGGTGCTCCACATGATGACCAATGTATGGAATTACACCGCTCCCGGTGAACATCCTTCCTGGGGAGCGACCAATACCGGTGGTGCGTGGCTGTGTGCCCATCTGTGGGAACACTATCTGTATACGCAAGACAGGGATTATCTGCGTCGTATTTATCCCGTCTTGAAAGGTGCCGCCCGGTTCTTTAGTTCCACCACCGTGCAGGAGCCTTCTCATGGCTGGCTGGTAACTGCCCCCACTTCTTCTCCGGAAAATAGTTTCTATGTGCCGGGTGACAGCGTGACTCCCGTCAGCATCTGTATGGGTCCCACTATGGATGTGCAACTGCTCACCGAGCTTTATACCAATGTCATTGCCGCCGCCCGCCTGCTGGATTGTGATGCGGACTATGTGGCGAAGCTTGAGGCAGACCTGAAGAAGTTTCCGCCCATGCAAATCAGTAAGGAAGGATACTTGCAAGAATGGCTGGAAGATTATAAGGAAGTGGATGTGCACCACCGCCACGTTTCCCATCTCTACGGCCTGCATCCGGGAAACTTGATTTCGCCGGAGTCCACCCCCGAGCTTGCCGAAGCCTGCCGGATGACCTTGAACCGTCGTGGAGATGAGGGTACCGGTTGGAGCCGTGCTTGGAAGATAAACTTCTGGGCTCGTTTGGGTGACGGAAACCGTGCTTGGAAACTTTTCAAGAGTTTGCTGCATCCTGCTGTCGATGCTGCGACGGGAGGTCATGGTAGCGGCACTTTCCCTAATTTGTTCTGTTCGCATCCTCCTTTCCAGATTGATGGCAACTACGGTGGCGCGGCGGGAGTCGGCGAAATGCTGCTGCAAAGTCATGAAGGCTTTATCCATCTGCTTCCTGCCCTGCCGGATAGCTGGACTACCGGTAACTTCCGTGGAATGCGCGTACGCGGCGGTGCTTCCATAGACCTGGACTGGAAGGATGGACGGGCAACGAGGGCTGTTGTTACCGCTCTTGTTCCGGGTAAATTCATCCTAAAGATGCCCGCAGGCGCCGTTCGTGCCCAAGTGAAGATAGGAGGACGTACGCATACTTACAAAGAACCGGCATTTCCGTTGGATTTGAACAAGGGAGAGGCGGTGACCATACATTTCTTATAGGAACGTTCCCCTCCGACAAAATTATCAAGTTATTTGTCTTTCGCGTCCGAATGCTGTACATTTGCAGTGCATGTAGAACAAATATCTTAGATAATTATGAAAAATAGAGTACGTTTTTTCTTCTTGTTTCTCGGCTTGCTGGGAGCGTTGGCAGTTCATGCACAAATCAATGAGTTGCCACGTTCCACACCCGAGGCAGAAGGAGTCCCTTCCAAGGCTGTCACTGCCTTGTTTGATTCACTGATGGCATTGCCGAAAACAGACATCCACAGCGTGGTGGTGGTGCGTCACGGCAAGGTCATCGGAGAAATCTATCCGGCTCCGTTCGCGCCGGAATATCGCCATACCATGTATTCCTGCTCCAAAACCTTTGTCGGGGCTGCCGTAGGACTTGCCATTGCGGACAACCGCTTGCGTTTGACAGACCGCGTCGGTGCTTTCTTCCCGGAGCTTCTTCCGGATTCGGTTTCCACTAATCTGGCAGACATGACTGTCCGTGACCTGCTTACCATGACATCGGGTGTCACTCCCGACTGGAATATGCGCAACCTCACTCCCGACTGGATACGTACCTTCCTTGCCAAACCGGTGAAAACTCCGGGCAAGAAGTTTGAATATGATTCGATTAGTACCTATATGCTTTCTGCCATTGTGCAGAAGGTGACGGGCATGACCTTGCTGGATTATCTGAAGCAGAAGCTTTTCATCCCGATGCATATCACGGACGTTGCGTGGGAGATAAGCCCTGAAGGCATCAATACCGGTGGCTGGGGACTGCATATCCAGAGCGAGTCATTGGCAAAATTCGGATTGCTGCTGCTGAACCGGGGTGTTTGGGAAGGCAGGCAGTTGCTTCCGGCTTCCTGGGTGGAGCAGATGATGACCAGACAGATAGGAGATTATGGCTATCAGATGTGGCTTTGCGAATATCCGGGTGCTGTACGTGCTGACGGGGCTTTGGGACAATACATTCTGATTGTTCCGGATAAGGATATGGTAGTGGTCATTACCGAATGTACATTGATAGACGGTCGTCGGCAGCGTCGTCTGGTCTGGAACCGCTTGTTGCCGGAGACAGGTGACCAGGCATTAGTGCCCGGTAAGGACTACAAGCGCCTGCAGAAGAAACAGCGTTCTTATCAACTGCCGTTGGTGCAAGGAAAGGCTGCTTCCTCCCTTTCACAGAAATACGCAGGCAAGCGCATCCTGCTCGGAGAGAACAAATACGGATGGCAATCCATCGAACTGCAATTCAAGCAGCAAGAAGTAGTGATGACTGTGGTGGAGAAAGACGGAAAGACATACAGTCTTCCGTTTGGCTATAAGCAATGGTCGAAAGCGGCAATTGATGGCTATCCTCCGTATTCGGTTGCTGCAAAGGGGCGTTTTAAGGGTATAGAAGGCCCTTTCCAGGTGGCAGGCAGTTATGCGTGGGCGTCACCTGATGCTTTGCAACTGAAAGTACATTATGTCAACTGGATAAGCGCTCTTGGGCTTACGCTCTGCTTTGAGGATAACAAGGTACTCCTGACTGTTACGGAGAATTATTCTTCGGGTGAAGGGGTGACTTTCGAAGGTACATTAGCGCATTAAAATAATGAATCGTATTTTGCTTACTCTAAAACGGCCTTTTATCTGGCTGTACCGTTTCCGGCACCGTTGCGGCTACGGTGTACATTCTCCTTTTGCCTTTAACCTGATTACGCATGTAATTTACGAAAGTACGGCTTATTATAAATATGAAGAGCTGGCCAAGGCACAGAAGCAACTGGAGCTGGAGAAAGATAAACGTTGGAAGTACGAATCGAAGAAAGTAAAACGCCTTCTGTTCCGTCTGGTAAACTATACCCAGCCGGAGACCATTGTAGATGCCGGTACGCTTGCCGCTTCTGCCCTCTATCTGAAAGCGGGGAAGGAGGGAGCAGATTATACTTCGGCTTCCGACCTTTCCGAGCTCTTTCTGGAGAGTGGCGTTCCCGTTGATTTCCTTTATTTGCACGATTATCGTCATCCCGATTTTGTAGAGGAGGTCTTCCGCATCTGTTCTGCCCGTACCAGGGGAAAGTCTGTTTTTGTGATTGAGGGTATCCGTTACACTCCGCAGATGTCTGCCCTCTGGAAACGTATGAAGCAGGACGGGCGGGCGGGTATTACGTTCGACCTTTATGACCTTGGTATCATATTCTTCGATAAAACAAAGATAAAACAAGACTATATTGTCAACTTTTGATTATCTTTAGGCGTTTCAATAGTGATTAGCGGTTAGTGATTAGTGCTTAGCTCCACTTACTGGCTGCTAAACATTAATCCCTAACCCCTAAACATTAATTCCTTATGAAGATATACACCAAAACCGGAGATAAAGGAACCACCTCTCTTGTAGGCGGAACCCGTGTACCTAAAACGCATATCCGCCTTGAGGCGTATGGTACGGTGGATGAACTGAATTCCAATCTGGGTCTTCTCATCACGTACCTGCTTGACGGGAAGGATAAAGATTTTCTGCAGCAAGTGCAAGACAGACTTTTTGCCGTAGGCTCTCATCTGGCCACAGACCGGGAGAAAATGGAGCTGAAAGAAGCCAGTATCATCAGCCCGGAGCAGGTGGAAATGGTGGAGCGGGAGATAGACCGTTTGGATACTCTTTTGCCTCCTCTTTCAGCCTTTATTCTTCCCGGCGGAAGTCGCGGTGCGGCAGTCTGCCACGTTTGCCGTACGGTTTGCCGTCGTGCAGAGCGTCGGATTCTTGCTCTGGCCGAACAAGTGGAAATCGCTTCGGAATTACTGGCTTACGTGAACCGCTTGTCTGATTATTTGTTCGTTCTTTCCCGTAAAATGAATCAAGACGACAAAAAAGGTGAAATATTTTGGAATAATAGTTGCAAGTGAAATAAATTGTTATACTTTTGCCGAAAAATAGAAATAGGACTTAATATTCACAATTTTAATACTAGAGACTATGTATTGGACATTGGAATTAGCATCTAAACTGGAAGATGCTCCTTGGCCGGCAACTAAGGATGAATTGATAGATTATGCCATGCGTTCGGGTGCTCCGCTTGAAGTGATTGAGAATCTGCAGGAAATGGAAGATGAAGGCGAGATTTATGAAAGCATAGAAGATATTTGGCCCGATTATCCCAGCAAAGAGGACTTTTTCTTCAACGAGGAGGAATATTGATACGCTTTAAAAGAAAAAACTTACCGGTATGTCTGGTAATATTTTGAAACATAGGGAGAAGTAATTCCAAAACCGATAACTATGGTTGAAGAATTGCTTCTTTTCTTTTTAATACCCCCACACTACAATAATAATGAATGTACAAGAAGCAACAACACGCCGGTTACCGGATTTGAAGGAAAGGCATCTGCCTGAAAACTGCCGCGAAACCATAAACACGATTTTAAAGGAGACTTACGGCTACGAACAGTTTCGTAATCTTGAGATTTACGATGACTTGTCCAAGGGAAAAGAGAAACTCTGCATTTCGCAGGGACAGCTGATAGAGAACGTTATACTGGAGGCTGAAAAGGCTTGGAAAGGTGAAACGCAGGTAGACAATATCTTGCTGACTGCCCCTACCGGCTCCGGAAAATCCTTGTTGTTCCAGCTTCCTGCCATCTATCTGGGGAAGGAGTATAATCTGCTTACCATTGTGGTTTCCCCTTTGAAGGCGTTGATTGTAGACCAGGTGGAAAGTCTGCAAGAGCTGGGGTATATGCGTGTGGCATACGCCTCGTCCGATTTATCGCCGGAACAGAAGATGGAGGTTTACCGGCAGGTGCGTGAGGGGGAGATTGATTTGTTCTATCTCTCGCCGGAATTGCTTCTCTCTTACGACATTAAGCATTTTGTAGGCGAGCGCCGCATCGGTCTGGTGGTGGTCGATGAGGCGCATACGGTCACTACGTGGGGCAAGGAGTTCCGCGTGGACTATTGGTTCTTGGGGCGCTACCTGACTGCTTTGAAACAGACTCTCGGCTATAATTTCCCGTTGTTTGCATTGACTGCTACGGCTGTCTGGAACCCGAAAGGAGGTAATGACATGATATTCGAGACTATTCGTTCCTTGCAGATGGAGCCTTGCGTGCTTTATGTAGGTACAGTGAAGCGCCGGAATATTGGCTTTGACATCCGTCAGATGGAGATGGAGGACGGGGAGACATACGACAAGGCAAAGCAGCGCGTGGTGGCTGCGCGGGTGGAGGACTTCCTGGACGGGCACAAGACATTGCTCTATTATCCTTTTGCGGGTGGCATCGACATGCGCTTGAAGACGTGGGTGAAGCCGGCGGACTGGCGTCTGGTTGCCTCCTATTATGGCAAGAAGGACAAGGAACAGAAAGCTGCCATTGTACAAGAGTTCAAGGAAGGAACCAAGAAACTGATTGTGGCTACGAAAGCCTTTGGTATGGGAGTGGACATCAGTGATATAGACCGTGTATACCATGTGGCGCCATCCAGTACGTTTGTCGACTATATTCAGGAGATAGGGCGTGCCGCGCGTGATACGGAGATACAGGGTATTGCCGCTACCGACTACCATGAACGGGATTTCTATTATATGAAGCGTCTGCATCAGACAGGGAACATTGCCCAGGAACAGCTGGTGCTTATTCTGAGAAAACTCATGGAAGTGTACCGCATGAAAGGGGAAAAACCGGAAATCATGGTATCTTTGTCCGATTTCGAGTTTGTGGTGAAACTGCCGCGTACAAAGAACAAGCTGGAGTATGAAGCGGAGTTGGGACAGCTCATCAAGACCGCCTTGCTTTGGCTGGAAGACGATTTGATGCAGCGTTATGGAAGGCATCTGCTTGAAATCAGCCCCAAGAATCTGTTGACCGAAGGATATGTCCAGGACAAGACGGGTGATGTCTTTGCCCGTGAATTCCATAGCTATCTGACAAAGGTAGAAGGGGAGGACGGGGTTTACGTCGCACGTCTGGAAGCGCTTTGGGAAGAGCGTTTCCCTGAGCTTGGCTACAAGGAATTCAAACAGAAACTGAATAATGGAACGTTGTGGGAGGGAGCCCGTGCCGTGTCTGTAGGCAAGCATGAGGTGTTGTTGAAGGAAGATGCCACTGTCATCCGTGAGCGGATGGATGCCTTGTTCAAGAGCCTGACAACGATGCTGAAAACGTCATTGATAAAGTCGAAAGGACGTTTTGATGAAGAAGAATTGCGGGCTGTCTTTGCCGAGCATGGCATGGACGTGCGCTCTGCCAAACGCTTTATCGGTTCCCTGCTGGAGAGTCGCACGGAGGAAGGCCGCAGTGTAAGCTATATCAGCAGTGTGAAAAAGAAGGATTCCAATGAACTCTCTTTTACGGTGACCAAAGGCTTTGATTTGCTTTTGTCGCGCTATCAAAAACTGTTTAGCCAACGCATAGTGGGCAGTAAGGGAGACCGCCTGGTGTTTTATTGCACTCCTTTCTCGGACTTGAATATGCTGCTTAATCTGCTTTCTATGCTTGACTGCCTTTCGTTCAGTGTGGAGGGTGGCGGTACGCCTTGCGTATTTGTCCGTTTCAATGACCCCGAAACTCTGCAGGAACTTGCGCTTGGCGATGATTACCGCAATCTGATTCTGGATACCAACGGGCAGATATTCCAGGAGCAGATTGACTTGTTCTCTTTCTTCTTCGGAACAGATAAGCTGACGGATGAACAGCGCTGGGACTTTATAGAGGATTATTTTACGGGAATGGGAGTGGACGACTTGAAAAAGAAGTTTGTGTCCTTGTAGCACCAATTCGTTGAACAGCCTTTCCAGAGTTACAGTTCATCTTTGCTTTTACTGTAAAGATTGTGAGTAATTAGTCTAAGTGCTCCTGCAGAAACCGTTGCAGGATGCGTGCATGGTTGTATATCGGTGCTTTGGAAGCATATAGTAAGGTTATGGTATGGTGGTGTTTTATGGTGTCAATGAACCTAAGGGCGGCTTCCGAATTTTCCAGTTCCTTGCGATACATGGCTGCAAACCCCTCCCAGTGTTCCGCTTGGTCTTCGTGAAACCATTTTCTTAATTCAGGTGAAGGGGTAATATCCTTTTCCCAGACATCGTATTTCAGATGTTCCTTTTTTATGCCGCGAGGCCACAGCCGGTCCACCAATACACGGTAGCCGTCTGTTGCATTGGGTTCTTCATATACCCGTTTGATTCTGATTTGTGTCATGGCTGTTCTCTTAATTTTGCTTCCATTTTGATGGAGCGTGGGAAAACGATATTATTTTCCAGATGGATGTGCTGGTGCAAGGCCTCTTCAAATGCTTTAAGCTGTTGGAGTACGAGGCGGTAACTGTTGCAGGCATCTTCTGGAGCTGTATAGCCGTTGGTCAGATGCTCTATGTGGCGATAGCGTTCTCCTTCAATGTCATGTTCTGCCATCATGACGGATATGGGAGCTTCGATGCTTCCACAGTGGAATTCGGGCAGGGGAGTATTTTCCAGCTTAGCCTTTACCATCTCATAGATGTAGGGAAACAGTACCAGTTCCTCTTTGTCGAGATGGGCATTGAGGTCGGAGAGGGAATCATGAAAGAGAGCCTGCACATTGTAGAGTGACGGATGTTTTTCACCGTGTACGCGACATATTTTATCCAGCAGTTCTTCAATCTCGGGACCTTGTGTACGGATATTACGGTGGTGGATTTTGAGAATATAGTCCACCAATAAGTCCAGAGGCCAACTCTTGAAATCAATATTTTCGGAGGTTGTCGGAGCCAGATGCTCTATTTCTTCTATCACCTTCTCCATATCGGCTCCGGCAGTTTTACTGGCTTCGGGAAGCAGTGCGGAACCATGGCAGCAGAAATCAATGCCATATTTATCAAATATCCCGGCATTGTTGAAGTTGTCGGCTACGATTTCGCCGACTGTCATACGTTTATAATCCTTCATATGTTATCTTGTTTTTGTTTTCCACAACATTGTGGAAACCTGCTATATATACAATTATATGGCAGATAATGTTTGAAGGGTTATGATTATTTGAGTTTTCTTGCCCGGTTCTTTCATTTAAAGGAATTGGAGGAGTTATCACTTCGCTCCGCTCCGTCAGGAGTTGAAGAAGTTAAAGCCGATACTTCTGTGAATACATACGCACGAGTATTGGCTTTAACTCCTAAGCCGACTTGTCGGCTGATAACTCCTTTAAATGAAAGATTCGTGGTTTCCTTGTCTATCCTTCTACTTTTTGGAATGCCAGCCGTTCGTCTCCATTGGCCAGAAGGATGATGCCGCAATATTTGAATCCGTGCTTCTTCAGTATGTATTGCAGGATATGATTGTCCCGGTGGGTATCTGCACGTAGGTTGGGTATTTGTTCGTAGCACCATTGCAGGCAGGCATTGGCCACTCCTTTGCTGTGTTCTGTACTTGCCAGCCGGTGAATGACGCCGTAAGGAAGCGTATCTTCCACCCATTTTCCTTCATAGATATGCGTATATGTGGGGTCGTTTCCACGGATAAAGGCGAAGGTTCCGATAATTTCTTCGGTATCGTCGGTGCACACATAGCTGTTTCCTTGTTCGATGTCTGCTATGACGATTTCCCTGGAAGGGTAGTTGCCTCTCCACTGCAGCATATTTCCGTCTTTCCGCATGATGTGCTTCGCTTGTTCAAAGATGTCCATAAGGATTGCAATGTCTGTGGGTTGCGTCTTTCTGATTTTTATCATAGCTTTTTATTTTATCTGTGTGGTATCTTTCTTTGATTCAGGTTGCAAAGGTAATGCGTTTTGTGATTCATTGTTCTCGTAAATGAACAAATGCTAACATACGTTGTTTCTTTAGGAAGAATTTGCATATATTTGTCCCGTAATATTAAACACAATTGATTATGAAAAAGATTTTTAGTGCTTTCGTGATAGCTGTATGCTGTATGTTTATGGCTATGCCTGCCCAGGCCCAACTATTGAAGTGGGGTGTTAAGGGTGGTGTGAATATGACGAAAATAGATTGGGATGGCGGATATAAGGGAAACAAGGATAATTCTACCGGTTTCTTTATTGGTCCGATGGCTGAGTTTACCATTCCCATTGTAGGCTTGGGTGTTGATGGTGCTTTGCTGTTCTCTCAGCGCGGCAAGGACGAGGTGAAGCAAACAGGACTGGAAGTACCCGTAAATCTGAAATATACCATTGGCTTGGGTAGTTTGTTGGGTATTTATGTGGCAGCCGGTCCCGATTTCTTCTTCGACTTCAAGAAGAAGGATTACGTAGACCGCAAGAAGGCTCAAGTGGCACTTAATCTGGGTGCCGGTGTGAAGCTGCTGAAGCATCTCCAGGTTGGCGTGACCTATCAGCTCCCGATGGGCGACTCATTTACGTGGAAGAATGCGGGTGATGCCATCGGTGCCAAGAATAAGACTTGGCAGGTGTCTGCGGCGTATCTCTTCTAAATGTAGTAAAACGATTTGTGGAATATAAAGAAAGGCTCTCCTACAAAAAGGAGGGCCTTTCTTGTGTTTTTGATTACTTTTCTACAATTACATCTACTGGGGCAGGTGCATCATCATGGAGTGGGGTAGCAGCTTCGCGACTAGGCTGTCTACCGTCTTTGATGGCGAGTACCCATTCCCCATTTGCTTTTATGGGGTTGAACATGAACCCCATACTACTACCTGGAGTGTCAGAATCTGAACGTGGCGTAAATTCTATTTTGTACTTCACGTCATTATTTCCTTGTGTAGAGAAGCTGAGGTAATCCAATCGATAACGAATTACCGGGAAACGCTGGAAACGTTTGGCCAGTGCTTCCCGTTGCTGTATCGTTAGGGGTTTGGCTATACCAGCGTCATCAATGGAGTAAAGCATATCAAGAGCTTTGTCAGTCTCTTTAGCTTTTAGAAGATCCATACACTGTGTACATAATGTAAGAACAGCGCTTGAGTCTGCAGCAGTCAAAGTAGCTACAAACTCGTCTTCTGCCTCTTTCTGTGTCTTCATCTTCTCTTCGTGTCCTTTTGTTGAACATGCTCCGAGTAGAAAGCCTGCTGAGAGAAAAAGCATAAAAAGGATTTGTTTATTGTTCATTGTTGATATATTTATTAATCATGCATTGTTAAAGAAAAAGGTGCGTCACCTTATTATGACGCACCTTTATTATATTACCGCATTTTAGGATGCGATGAGTTCTTTACAAAATTATCTGTTGGCAATAGTACCATCAACAGCAATGGCAACTTTAGCACTTACTGTACCCCATGTGTATGTGACCTTTACAGGAACCATGATGGTGAAGTCTTTAGTGTTACCCATATTGTTCTTGTAGTTCAATACTACAGAGTTCAACTTGCTGATGTTGGTAGTTTTGATGTCAATCGGGTTAGAAATTGCAGTACCACCTACTTTATCAAGGATTGTCAGCTTGATAACGTCCTTGTTGATAGGCTTCTGTTCACCGATAACATTAACGTCACAAGTTGCATTGTCAATATCCAAAGTTATTGCGCTGATACCGTAGTATTCGTACAAGTTAACGTTGTTTTCTTTAGCAGCTTCATATACTTTGTCTTTATCATTGTATACGATAACCGGTTTGTCGCGCCAGTCGTTGGCCTTGAACAAGTTACCAAGTAATACGGAAGAACCGTTAGCCTCTGCATCCAAGAACTTGGCTTTGTCGTTGCTTTCAATATCCAGCGGACGCAAGAAGCGAGCGTTGAAGTTGTAAGCGGGAGCCAGTTCAATTTCGCAGTCACCATAAACAGCGGATACCTCGATGATGGCAAACTGTTGGTTAGGCTTGTTTTCGTTATGACCGAAAAGGTTCAAGAATACTTTTGCTTCATCGTTGTTTGCATAAGTAATTGTCTTGGCTGTCTTATCAAGAGTTGCGATGAGAGAAGCGGTTGCTCTCTTTTCACCCCAGTATAACTTAGTGCTGCTCTTGCTCTTGTCAGCTTCAACTGTACTTACAAACAACTTCTTTCCACCTATAGTCAGACCATCGTTCTTAGCAGAGAACAAGTAGCTGTACTTGATTTCCATACCTTTGTCTTTGTTGTTCCAGATTTCACCATAAACCGGCTTAGAAGCTTCTGATACAATGAATTCGATGCCTGATTTTTCAACTTCTTTTCCAGCTTCTGTTACGTAGTGATAGAAGTAGTCATCAAGATTCTTCACATAATTTGCTACATTGTTTGCTGCATCCGGAGCAGGAACATTGGTACGTACAGTATCTCTGTCAGCCAAAGCTGTTTCAGCAGGATACCAGAACGCATCACGTTTGTTACCATAACTTGCTGTAGTCGGCAATTCTGCGATGGAAATCTTGATACCTACGTAAATAGCGTAAGTTGTTCCATCTGCTACAGGTTTGTACTTGCCATAAAGTGTCAAGGTGCGATCTTTGTAATCCTTGATGAGTTGGTCTCTTTGAGTCTTATTGCTAGTCCAGTTCAGGATAGCATTTGTACTAGTGTTACCGTCAGGAGTTTCAGTAACTACACCGTAAGTATTGTCTGCTGCAAATTTATTAGCAGCTGTTACTTGAATGAAGCCACCCTTACCGTCTGCTACATAAGTTTCGTTTTTTACAAATGTATAACCCTTTGTGAATTCTTCCTTGGTCATACCCAGTTCTTCAAGAATCTTACCGGACATGTCTTTCCAAGTGATGGATACAGCTTGTTCACCACACAAGTACGGCAACTGCGGAGTGCTCTTGTCAATAACAATTGCATCAGGAGTAGCGGCTTTTTCAGTGATTTCCAACTTGATGTAACCTGCTAATACTACATTATTTGCTGCATCAACCAGTTTAACCAATACTGCCGGACGACGACCGATAGCACTTCTACCAATCTTTTCTGTACTTCCTTCAGGAATAACTACACTTTCTTCTTTGTCGTTTACATAGCAAGGAGTGAAAGTACCGTCTTCTTCCAATTGAGAGTAAGCATTTTCCTCTGTATCATTGTTACCGCTGATATAGTGAACAGCTTCAAACTTGAGAGTCAGATTATATAGCTGGGCAGCTTCAGCAAGACTCATGCTTTTGTGAGTGGTTGCAGTAATTTTCTCTCCAAAGTTTTCTACATGATGGATACACAGTAAATCTGCCAATTCGATGGAACCACCATTGTATTGTGCAGGAACAGTATATACGTTTTCGATAGCTTCCTTAGCTGTCTTATACAGTTCAGGTTTACAAGTGTTTTTTGTTACGATTTTGCTGTCATCGGTATACGCAATGGCTTTAAAACCTTGAATCATCGGCATGATGGCTGCATAGTCAGAAGTAACTGTAGACTTTTCTTCACCTTCTTTTTCGCCATTAACCAATGTTGCTTCCAGAGCTGCGATAGAAATATAGTTGTTTTCACCGGGAGTGCTCAAATTGCCCTTCTTCAAATCCTCTACAGAGAGTTTGTATGTAGCATACATTCTTTCGCCGTCAATGGTCTTACCTGCGTTTTGGAAGATAGGGGTTACCACAGCAGGAGCAGCTTTTGTAGTTACATATTCCGGAGTAGCTGCCAAGAATTTCCACTCAATATCTTTCAGCTTGGCATTCAGCGGGTTCAAGTGATAGTACATTGCGCTGGTTGAAGGCATCCAATAAGTTCTTTTATTGGCATCTTTCAAGGCAATCCAATTGGTGGCACTTGTTCCTACTTTGATTACATAATCTATTCCGTGATCGTCTTTACTACCGCTTATTCCCTTCTTTTCAGCTTCGATGAAATCACCGTTGGCATATTTGTATTTAGTAGCTTCTACTCCGTCTTCATACAAATCAGGAATGAATACCAATGCTTTCAACTTAGTAGTCAGAGAAATAGTCTTTTCAACCAATTTGCCGTTCTCATCCTTCATGTTACCAAGGGTCAGAGTTTCATCTTTTGTATTCCAAACTGCTGAAAGAGTCCCTTCCGGTAACCATTTTGTTGTTTGTACTTCATACAAAGGATCTTTACCCTTCTCTTCTGTTACTTTCACCCAGTAGCCAGCTTCTGCTTGGCCATGCAACTTGCCAGTTTCTTCAGTACCTGGGTAGTAATAGATGGTTTTAGCGTCTTGACCAGCGCTACCGTTACCCGGTTCACCTTTTTCACCGCGTGCAGGGAACTCTGTTTGTACATTGTCTTTAGCCCACCAATAGTCACCGTTAGCGTCTTTTACAATACTCCAGACGGGAGCGTTTGTGCCGTTTGTTCCATTCTTGATAGGATAAGATTCGCCATTGCTTAATTTGATGACAATGCCATCTTCTGTTTTGTCAACGCCGGTAATGACCGATCCAGCGTCAATCTTAGCTTGAAGGTCACTTACCAGCTTTTCTACTGCTGATACGCGGTTGTCCAAGCTTTCGATGTCGTCATCATAGTCCTTACAAGACGTGAACGTTCCTGCAGTGCCCACCATTAAGGCGCTGAACAGGATCACACTTAGAAACTTTTTGTTCATAATTGAAAACTTTAAATTTATAAATTTAAAAAAATAAAAAGTGAATAATCTCTCATTTTGAACCCCTTTCGCATACTTGTTTTGTTACTAAGTATTCCGTTACTTCGCAGGTAATGAAATCTTGTTAATTCCGTTAATAATCAAGGAATAAGAAGAAAATAGACCGGTTTTGTCTGGAATAGTAAAAATCAGTCCGTTGGGATATTGGAAAGAGAATTGGAAGTCCAGAAAGATGACAGGGGGAAAGTGATGAAATGAGGCTTTCAAAGAATGAAAGTGTGTATTTTTCAGTTCAAAAGGTTGAATGACAGTCTATTGATAGCACCGATTGGAGCTCTGTAAAGACAGCACCATTCCGTTCCTCAAAACTCTGTTTGAAGATTCCGGAAAATGCGCAACAAATCTATTCTATCCTATCAAAAGAAGTAACGTCTTTTATACTGTACACGCTCCGCTTCTTACAAAAGAAATTACCCTCTGGTTGGCCTCGTCAATCTTTCTGTTGCTGAAAGGCTTCAGATAGGTTTCCGTCACCGTGATGGAGGAGTGCCCCATGGCTTCCGATATGATTCCGGGGTGTATCTCGCAATGGTAAGCCATTGTGGCCCAGGTGTGTCTGGCTGCATAGGTACTGAGTGCCGACTGCATTCCCAGGCACTGCCTGAGTACTGCCAGCCGCTGGTTGAATCCCCTGAGTGCCGACTGGTATTCCCGGTATGCCGCTTCCGTACCTTCCTCGCTCTGCAGAATGGGAAACAGATAGGGGGAATCGGGATTCCTGTTCGCCACCATCCTGACCATCTGCATGGCTTCGGGTGTGAGTGACACGGTCAGCGCCCGTCCCGTCTTCCGCCTTCTGTAAGACAGCACATTCCCCTGCAAGTCCCTTTTGTGCAGGTACGCCAGGTCCACGAAGGGTATGCCCCTGAGCATGAACATGAGTACGAAGAAAATCCTTGTTCTCTGCTGTGTGTTTGGGGATGTCCCTCCTTGCAGGCTCCTTTCCGTCTCCCTTACCAGGCTGCTGATGTCGGATGCTTCGAGCGCCTTCTTCCTGTCTGCCCGTGTGCCGGTATATACATGCTCGAACAGTCTGGGTACATACCGTATGTACTTTCTGTCCACCGCCCGATGATACACCG
>ERZ833963.545-NODE-545-length-55620-cov-6.547035_pt1 | contig 55620 bp, 48 predicted proteins | sample MGYA00519693_ERZ833963 | MGnify/ENA primary metagenome ERZ833963 (study PRJEB31850, sample SAMEA3708748) | human gut metagenome | biome: human gut; feature: human-associated habitat; material: faeces | place: China | collected 2014 ...
GGCAGCAATTACGGCAAAGGATTCTTTTGATGAAAATAAAGAGAATACCGTAGCAGTGAGCAGGAATAACCTGCTGGGGAAGTGGTATATTTCTTTTAACTATCCTTTCTGGAAAATAAAGGAATATGACTCATCCGATGAGGTTGAGAAGGCAGTTCACAGCGGTGAGGCAGACTGTTTTGTTGTGAAGGCAGGACAGTCATTAAAGACAATGGCAGACAGCAAAATGCGCAGTATTTTTCTTACGAAATCCGGCGCTTCCTGTTTTGCGGTCACCAGGGAAAACACAACATTAATGAATATCCTGAACAAAACCATTCAGACTCTGCCTGCTTCCAGACTTTCCAGTCAGTTTTACGTATATGAAAACGCACCGGGCAAGGTTACTCTGGCAGAATACATAAAGGATAATCTGTGGGTAGTTTCCATTTGGTTTGTAAGTGTGGTCTTGATTATTGTATGGATCATAGTTTATCTGCTTATACAAGCGAGAAAAGCCAAGATTCAGGCAGAAAAGGCTAATGCCGCCAAATCAGATTTCCTTTTCAATATGTCTCATGATATCCGGACACCAATGAATGCGATTATTGGATTTACAACATTGGCTGCAAGTAATATTGATGACAAAAAAAGGGTTCAGGATTATTTGGGCAAAATTCTTTCTTCCAGTAAGCATCTGCTTTCACTGATCAATGATATATTGGATATGAGCCGGATTGAGAGCGGAAAGATCCATCTGGAAGAAACAGAAGTCTGTCTGTCGGATGTGCTTCATGATCTGAAGACGATCATCAGTGGACAGATTCATGCGAAGCAGCTGGAGCTTTATATGGATGCCATGGATGTTACGAATGAGGATGTCTATTGTGACAAACTGCGGCTGAACCAGATACTGCTGAATCTTTTGTCAAATGCGGTTAAGTTTACTCCGGCAGGCGGAACCGTTTCTGTCCGTCTCAGACAGTACCCGGGAAAAGTAAAAGGCAGCGAACTGTATGAATTTCGGGTAAAGGATAACGGAATTGGAATGAGTCAGGAATTTGTACAGAAGATCTTTTCTCCTTTTGAGCGGGAGCGGACTTCTACAGTCAGCAGGACTCAGGGTACGGGACTTGGAATGGCCATTACCAAGAACATCGTGGATATGATGGGCGGTACTATTGAGGTTCAGACAGAGCAGGACAAAGGCACCGAGTTTATAGTCCGTCTGCCATTTCGGACTCAGCCTGAGCATCATCGCATAGAGAAGATTTCGGAACTAGAGGGTCTTAAGGCATTGGTTGTAGACGATGACTTTAACACCTGTGACAGTGTAACAAAGATGCTTGTAAAGGTTGGAATGCGTTCGGAATGGACAGTCTCGGGTAAAGAGGCTGTTCTCCGTGCACGACAGTCAATGGAGCTGGGGGATGCATTTCATGCTTATATCATTGATTGGCGTCTGCCGGATATGAATGGAATTGAAGTTACACGTCAGATCCGCAGTCTTGATGACAATACGCCGATCATTATTCTGACGGCATACGACTGGTCAGATATCGAAACAGAAGCCAGAACTGCAGGAGTGACTGCATTCTGCGCGAAACCTCTGTTTATGTCAGATATCAGAGAGACTCTGATGGCTGCCATCGGTCAGAAACAGGCCCAGGCAGAGGATAAGATTCTTCCGGCAGCAGATTTAGATTTCAGAGGCAGGCGTATACTTCTTGTGGAAGATAATGAACTGAACAGTGAAATTGCAGTGGAAATTCTGAAAGAATATGGATTCCTGGTTGATACAGCAGAAAATGGAGCAGAGGCAGTGGAGAAAATTAAAAATTCAATACCAGGGGATTATGATCTGGTACTGATGGATGTGCAGATGCCTGTAATGAATGGATATGAGGCTACCAGGCAGATCCGTGCGCTTACTGATCCGGCACTGTCGGGAATTACCATTCTTGCCATGACTGCTAATGCTTTTGATGAGGACAGAAAGAAAGTTCTGGAATGCGGTATGGATGGATTCTTATCCAAGCCAATAATTATTGAAGAATTGATCGATACGTTACAAAAGAATCTGGATTAGGTGCCTGGAACATCATAAAACCCACAAGGTAGAAGAGGGAAATGGAAATCAGGCAATCAGGAGCCTTCCAGGTGCATGGAAAAATTTTTATTGTAAAAAAAGGGATGAGTCTGGAAATGTAATCCATGTTTTATGTACGGTCCGTAGTATCAGCGATTCCAAGAGACGTGAAGAGGATCTTAACTTTGCTGCGGAAGCAGCAAAGCGGGAAGCCGAAATGAAAACAAGGTTTCTGGCAACGATGAGTCATGATATCCGTACACCACTGAATGGTATTATCGGTATGGTAAATATGGGAAATCAGTACGCAGATGATCCACAGATGCAGCAGAAGATCAGAGAAAAGGTAATGGAATCCCTAAAATATCTGGTGTCTCTGGTAAATGATGTGCTGGGTATGAATAAACTACAGAGCGGAGATTTGAAGGATTCTGTCGAATATTATGGACAATGCCATAAAATTCAGTCAGGCGGGTAGTGTGCTCATGGTCGGGGTTAAGGAAGAGTTTCTGCCTTTAACTGTCACAAGATCAAAGTTTTTATGTGCCACGGATAATTCGGCAGCCAATTCGCTGAGCTTGTTATACAGCACAAAAGCATAATTCAAAACAATGCCGTTACAGGAAAGCATAACCGAAACTGCCTGATGCCCATAGTCCTGTTTGCCTTTCAAATGAGATTGATGAAAATACGCATCTTCAATCGGATGCAGAGCCCGTGACGAAGGCTTTGTCTTTGCAGCTATCGTATCGTCAACAATACAGAAAACAGGTTTTCCGGTGCGGGCTGCTTCTGAATAAATAATCTCAATGACAGACCGTTTTAATGTATCTGAAAGCAACGATTCATCCCACTTTCCAGAGTTGAGAAAATGGGCAATTGTAGTTCTATGGCAGGAACTGTTTTTGGCAAAATCCGTGGTTTTTCCATGGTATCCAGAAAGAAAGATGCTAATCAGGATACTCATAAGATGATTGATCATTCGATTAGAATACGATTTGCATAAATCTAATTTTTTAAACTGGTTGTATATGAATGCTGAATGATGTATAGTATTTGCAGGAGACACCTTCTTTCGTGAATGCTGTAAATGTTGGTTTGGTCACTTTCATTATACAACACAATCGAATTCAAGGTGTCTTTCTTTTATGCAAAATCACGAACTTGCTCATTTATAGTATAAAGATAAAATGCGTAGTAAGAATTCAAATAAAAATAAAAGGAGGCTATAACAATGAGTAAAACAGAATGGACGAAAAAAATAATAATCATTGTGATTGGTTCGATCATAGCAGCATATGGCATTACCCTTGCATTGTATGCGGGATTTGGAGGGGCAACCCTTGCTGTTTTGTGGCAGGGGATTTCAAGGACATTTCATATAAGTATAGGCATGGCATCTCTGATTGTAGCCATAATTATGATTGTGTTCTCATTTTTCTATGACAGATCACAGATACATATTGGTACGATTATTTATCAGCTTGTGTATAGCCTCTGTGTTGATTTGTTTGCAAATGCACATGTGTACAGTACGCATTTGTGGGTGAATGCACTGATTATGTTGCTGGGAGTCATGCTTTTTGCAGTCGGAACAGGAGTTTATGCGGCAGCTTCACTGGGACGTGGTTCTTACGAGGCATTAACCTTTTCTCTTGCGGAAAAGAACGGCTGGCAGGTAAAAGCAGTGCGGATGATACTGGATATTGTTATGGTACTTACCGGAGTTTTGCTGGGGGGAAAGTTTGGCATATGTACAATCGTAACGATCATTATCTCAGGACCGGTTATTCAGTTTACAGCATCAAAAACTAAAAAGTTATTAAAAAAATAAAGATGTGGATTTGGTGAAAATCGTCACCGGCGGGAGTATCCAGAAGCAGTCCGACGCCTGATCTATACGACCAACACCATCGAAGGATTTAACCGCCAGCTCCGAAAAGTCACAAAATCAAAAACTGTATTTCCATCGGATGACAGCCTGCTTGACATGCCTGGAAATTGCATTATAATACAAACAAGGACAGAGTCCCCAAAACGGGCTCCGTCCTCGATAACTAATGACATATCTTATATCAGTTTTTTCTGCTTACATAAAACTTGAAACCGTCTCAATTACCGCTCTGTAGATTACAGCACAATTAAAAACTTTGTTTTCAATGTTACTAAGGATATCCGCATGACAGACATACCTACATGGAAACAGAAATTAGAACAGCAGTACATCAATCTTGCATTTGACCCTGCTGTAGCATTGAGTGATTTATCGAAGAAGGAGGCCTCCTATTTGAAAAAGAAAAAAGATGAAGTAACTATCCGTTCCAGTGCAGCAGAATACTTGACCTATGTTGCCTCTGTTGGTGGTCAGCAGGATAGTATTGAGATGCGCTATGAGGATGAGAATATATGGCTGACACAGAGGATGATGGCCACATTGTATGACGTTGGTTTGCCAACGATAAATGAACATAGCAATATAATCTTCAAATGATTATTGCGGTTGGATTCAAGGTTAATAATGAGCGAGCAGTACAGTTTCGCAAGTGGGCCAATGGCATCGTGAAGGACTACGCCATCAAAGGTTGAGTCATGGATGATGAACGCCTGAAAAATGGTGGCTCTGTGCTCACAGTAGAATATTTCGACCATTTGCTTGAGCAGATTCGAGAAATCCGTCTCTCTGAGCGTAGATTTTATCAGAAGATAACAGATATCTATGCTACAGCTCTTGATTATGACCGAACAGCGAAAACAACAAAGCAATTTTTTGCAAAAGTGCAGAACAAGATGCACTATGCAGTTCACGGACATACAGCAGCGGAGTTGATTTACGAGCGAGCAGATGCAGATAAGCCACACATGGGATTAACTACATGGACTGCAGCTCCGGAGGGCAAGATTGTAAAAAGTGATGTCAGCATTGCGAAGAATTATCTAACAGATAAGGAAATGCGTTCATTGGAGCGTATTGTATCTGCTTATTTGGATTTGGCAATGGAACGCTGCAGACATCAACCCTGACGGGTGCAAAGATCAAAGAAATGGCAAAAGAAGGCTGTGATCTCAATGGAAACGGATATCCTTATCCATATGTGCTTCTGACCAAAGATGGAACCGATCTGGAGGACGAAAAAGAGTACACCGTTGTGATCTGTGGTTTCTTAAAAGGAATGGAAGACGAGCTGAATCAGCAGGATACCGGAATCGTCGGTCTTGATGCAGCAAAAGAATATCTGAAGAACGTAAAAGAAGTTTCATCCGGTACGCCGGATGACAGTCTGGTCAAAGAACAGAAAAAAAGACCATTATGTGTACGGATGTTGTGATCGAAGAAAATACGTATTACATGGTTTTAAAGAAGCTGGACGGATACGACTGGTCGATGCTGATGCTGGTGCCGACATCGGATCATTATGCGCAGATGTGCCTGCGGGTAGCGGATAATGGAATCGGTATGAGCAAAGAATTCCGGAACAGCAGCCACCCGCTGGCAAAGAAAATCCCGATTCTTGCGATGACAGCCAACGCATTTTCAGAAGATGTGCAGAATGCCTTCAATGCGGGCATGAACGCACACATAGTAAAACCGGTGGATATGAAGGTACTGATAAAAACAGTGCGGAATCTTCAGACGGGCGCCGGAGCGGCAGGAACTTTAAATTGAAAAAATCCGGCAGAGTGTTTATAATGGATGGGAAAAACAAAACAGAAAGGCAATGCTGTTATGCGTAAAATTACAGAATTAAAAGAAAAACAGGAGATTGCGCTTGGAATATTACTGTATCTGGATGAAGTCTGCCGGAAACATCACCTGATCTATTTTGCAGCAGATGGAACTCTGCTCGGGCTGATCCGGCATCAGGGGTTCATTCCGTGGGATGATGATGTGGATGTCTGGATGCCGAGAGCGGATTATGAAAAACTGGAACAGATTGTAAACAGCGAAACGGATAAACCGTACCGCGTCATGAATTTTCATAATACAAAGGGTTTCACACTGGCATACGGAAAGCTGGTACACACCGGAACGAGTCTTGTGGAGCACGTGGCAGGAGCTGTGGATACCGGTCTTTTCGTCGACATTTTCCCGTTTGATGGACTGCCGGAAAAAGATACACCGGAGTACGACCGTCACTGGAAAAAGCTACTGTTTCTGGAAAGCCAGCGGATGAATGCATTCCGCACCTACCGCCAGACCTTAAAAGGAAACAAAGGAAGCTTCGCAAAATGGTGCAAATGGGCGATCCGGAAATGCTATGGAAAAGAGCGGATTCTGCGCGAGATGGAAAAAGAGTGCAGAAAGTACCGCGCGGAGGACTCAAAGTGGGTGGCCTGCCAGTGCGGCGGTTACCGCAAGTCGGACGCGATTCCCAAAACAGCGATCGAAGAGATCGTGCGCCTTCCGTTTGAAGGCCATCTGATCAATGCCCCGGCGGGATACGAGACGTATCTTCACACCCTGTACGGCGATTACCATCAGCTTCCGCCGGAGGATCAGCGTCATCCTGCGCATGTGGGAGATGCCTACTGGCGTTAGAACAGAGAAAAAAGCAGATGAGAGGTAAGCAATGAGTAAAATACTGGTGCTGGGACGTACCATGGACATGGGCGGAACGGAAGTGGCCATGGCAGCGCTGCTGCAGAAACTGGTGGAGAAAAAAGAAGATGTAACGCTTCTTCTGGTCGAAAAAAGAGGCGTTCTGCTGGAGCGGATTCCGAAGGAAGTGGAAGTGCGCCAGATGATCTGGAACAAAAAGCCGCATCCGGCTTTGGAACGGATTGTGGGAAAACGGGAGACACCGGCAGAACGGTCTTTTTATGCCAGAGGAATGGGCGTATTTCTGATGCGCGTCGTGTATGGAAAGAAACGGTATGGAAAACTGTATGAACGGATTCTGGAGTGTGTGGAGCCGGAAACAAAACAATACGATCTTGTTTTCGACTTTTTCGGATTCGGTGCGTTCACAACCGCATTCGGAGCCAGAAAGACGAATGCGCGGAAGAAAGCGGTCTGGTTCCACGGAGAAAATCTCTGGTGGCTGTTCCGGACCAGAGACTTTATTCCGGAGTATGATAAAATTTACTGCGTTTCCGAGCCTGTCAGGAAACAGGTCATTGCCCGCTTTCCGGAACTCGCGGACCGGACAGAGGTTCTGCTGAATTTCATTGACATCAAACAGGTGCAGAGACGGAGTGAGGAGCCGCTTAGCGATCCGCAGTACACAGGAGAGCTGAAATTTCTGACGGTGGGAAGAGCTTCGGAAGAAAAAGGATATGATATTGCGGTGCAGATTACGGCGGAGCTGAAAAAACGGGGACTTTGCTTCAAATGGTTCATCATCGGTGATGGAAGAGATCTGAACAAGCTGCGGACCATGGCAAAGGAATATCAGGTGGAGCAGGAAATTATTTTTCTCGGAATGCGCGAAAATCCTGCGCCGTACGTAAAATCCTGCGACCTGTATCTCCAGCCGTCCCGTCACGAAGGCTATCCGATTACGATTGTAGAGGCGAGAAGCCTGCAGAAGGTCATCATCGCTTCCGATATTCCGTCCATGCGCGAGCAGATCCGGGATGGGGAAAACGGATATCTCTGTCCGCTGGATGTGATGCAGTTTGCCGATAAAATCCAGAAAGTGCTGGCAGATCAGGAAGGACGCGATGCGGTCAGAAAGAAGCTGCGGGAGGAACCCATTGATTTTTCAGCGGGATATGCGCAGATAGAAGCGTTTGCAAAAAAATAAAAGAGAAACAGCAAGAAAAAACGCCAGAACCGGCGATAAGATATTTCCGGTTCCGGCGTTTCTTTAGTTCTGGCGTCCCTGCTTGCTCTGCTGCTTGTTTTCATACATATATTTATCTGCTTTGTCAAACAGCGTGCGGAGCGTACATTCGTTGTAATCGGTGGAAAGTGCCAAGCGGTGGGAATAGCTGATGCGGAACTGGGTTCCGTAGCTGTTGAACTGTTCGACTTCGTTCTGAAGCTCTGTGAGGATTTCTGTGATGCTTTCGCGGGTTGCATCATAGATGACCGCCATAATTCATCGCCGCCGTATCTTCCTACGAAATGCTTCGCGGGAATCGAGTTTCGCAGCAGCCGGGCAAAGTTCAGAATCAGCTGGTCGCCGATGGAGTGGCCGAGGCTGTCGTTGACGCGTTTCAGGTTGTTCATGTCAAAGACGATACAGGCGGTAGGAGTTTTGATGAATTCCACATTGTGGAACAGCTCTTCGCACTTGCTCTTGTTCGGCAGTCCCGTGTGAAGGTCGATGTAGGCTTTCTGTTCCAGCTGGCGGTTGGCACGGGAAACTTTGACTGCGGCAACCGTTTCATCTGCCATCTGGAAATACGTCTCTCTCATGTCTACCAGATCCGCCGTTCCGTTTTCTCCGGATCTGACCTTCTGAATTTCATTTTTCAGTTTATCCCAGTAGGCAATCTGGACATCCAGTTTTTTCTGATAATCCTTGTCGGAAAGACTCACGAGATCGTAGTGGCCGTCCTCGTATTTCAGTCCGCTTAAGATATCGTCCAGGTCTATCTCAAATCCGGAAAGATCCCAGACTTCAATACTCTTTTTTCCCTTCCTGAAGCTCCTTTTTCTCCCCTTGTCCCGCTGAAACATGCTTTCCGCATCCTGAAACAGAAGCCTTCTTTCATCTTTCAGACGGATTACCGTTTCTAAACCGCATTCTTTCAAAGTATTGATAAACGGGGCATTCAGGTACAGTGCATCCGCCACAATCACATCTGCGAAATGACCATGCCTTTTCTTTAAACGCCGGATGAGCCTTTTCGCTCCTGTCAGTTCCCCTTCATCTTTTTCTGAACCATCTCTGGGTTTCAGCATTTCCTGCCCAAAGATCACATGCGGCGATTTTCCTACCGTCATACATACCACACTTCGATGAAAGTATTCTGTCTTCCCCGTCCCGTTCTTCCGGCTCAGGCAGTCTGGACAGGACTTTTTTGTACTGCTGAATAATTCCACCCCATCAATACCTGCCGCAACATATCCGCCTATGGTTCCTTCCCGAAATACGCGGTTGCGTTTCAGAACATCAATCGTCTGCGCGTGAATTTCCTCGATTTCTTTTGGATCAATCCGGGAAAGAAGATCCCTGACTGCATCAACTTTTGGGATTTTTCCACGGATACAGTTTTTCGGTCGTTTCTCCATGCTTTCCGGCGCTGAAAAAATGGTATGAAAACTTTCATACTGAAGCATCAGGAAAATCAGCACTGGCATAACAATATTAAACAACGGGATGGATTTTCTTTTTCTTTCATCGGATAAACCCTTGATTTTTTGTGGAATTTTGTATACACTTTTCATATAAGTTAGCAGTTTCTTCAATGCTAATTTTTCATTAAGGACACCTTCTTTCGTATGTTTGTGGGGTAACATAATTATACAATAAAAGGTGTCCTTTTTGAGTGTTTATCCGGACTGCGGCACAGATGGCCCGGGCATTTGGTGCTAATTTTACAGCACTGTATGTGCAGACCGCGGAACCGGCAGAGAAAACGCCGGAGGATCAGGCAAGGCTGCAGAAGCATATCCGCCTGGCAGAACAGAGCGGGGCGGAGATTGTAACGACGCACAGCGAGGACATTGCCCTGCAGATTGCAGAATATGCGAGAATTTCCGAAGTAACGCGGATTGTCATTGGAAAAAGCATGATGGATCAGGGATTTTTTCGAAAGAGAAGGGGATGGACCGAACGGCTGACCGATCTGGTGCCGGATTTGGAAATCCATATCATTCCGGATTCCAATATCATTACCATATATCTGGTCGGCGTTATGATGACGTCCATTCTGACCAGCGGTTATACCTGCAGCGTAATCAGTTCTGTGATCAGTGTAGTGCTGTTTAACTACTTCCTGACAGAACCGCGTCTGACACTGTACGCGTACGGTTCCGGTTATCCGGTGACCTTTGCCATCATGCTGGGCATTTCCATTCTGACAGGTACGCTTGCATCAAAATTAAAAGAGAATGCAAAGCTGTCTGCGCGGGATGCGTTCCGGACGAAAATTCTTTTCAATACCAGCCAGCTTCTGCAGAAGGCAGAGGATGCGTCGGAGATTTTTGATATTACAGCGACAAAGCTTGTAAAACTGCTGGGAAGGGATCTGACGGCCGCACCGGCAGGGGCACAGGAGAGCAGAATTGTCCTCGGAACACTTTACAGCGCGCAGACAGGAGGAAAGACGGAAAAAATCTTTGACCTAAGGGAACAGGAAATCATTCAGTGGGTTCTCGACAGCCGGAAAAGAGGAGAAAAATGTCTGGATCGCGGTGGAGGACAACGGCCCCGGGATTCCAAAAGAGTCCAGAGAGCATGTGTTTGAGATGTTCTATTCCGGGAAAAATAAAGTAAGCGACAGCCGCAGAAGCCTTGGCCTTGGACTGGCACTCTGCCGTTCGATTGTAAATGCGCACGGCGGGGAGATAGCACTTTATGACTACGATCCACAGGGCTGCTGCTTTCGGATTAACCTGCCGCTCAGTGAGGTGAATTTGAATGAATAAGACATTAATTCTGGTTGTGGAAGATGATACGCCGGTTCACAACCTGATTACTACGACGTTAAAAACACACGATTATAAGTATATTTCTGCAAAGAACGGTGCGGGTGCCATTATGGAGGCATCCACACATAATCCCGACATTGTTCTGCTCGACCTTGGCCTGCCGGATATTGATGGCGTAGAGGTGATTGAAAAGATTCGAAGCTGGTCGAATATGCCGATTATCGTAATCAGTGCAAGAAGTGAGGACAGCGATAAAATCGAGGCATTGGACGCAGGAGCGGATGATTATCTGACGAAACCGTTTTCTGTGGAGGAACTGCTGGCCCGCCTTCGAGTCACACAGCGCCGTCTGTCCCAGATGCAGGCAGAAAATGGAGTCCAGTCGGCTGTCTTTGAAAACGGCGCACTGCGGATCGAGTACGCAGCGGGGTGCGCATATCTTGACGGAGAGGAACTTCATCTGACACCAATCGAATACAAGCTGCTCTGCCTGCTGTCGCAGAATGCAGGGAAGGTGCTGACGCATACGTTTATCACACAGAAAATCTGGGGAAGCAGCTGGGAGAACGATATCGCTTCCCTCCGTGTTTTCATGGCGACGCTTCGGAAAAAGCTGGAAAAGAACGGAGAGCAGACGCAGTATATCCAGACGCATATCGGGGTTGGCTACCGGATGCTGAAGGTAGAGTAAAAGAAGAAAAAATTTGACTTTACAGGCCTAAAATGATAGCATAAAGGACAGAGAACGCAGTTTTGGGAGGACGAAAAAACGGATGATGAAAAACCTCGAAGTACTGGAGGAAATTAGAAAACAGGGAAAAAATCTGATCGAGACAAAACGGGATGAGTTTGTAAAGCAGAATCTTTTATCGGACGAGTTTATTCAGATGATGCAGAAGAACAAAAAGCCGTTCGATCTTCTGATGTCGTATTATCAGTGCGCCATTATGGAAATCGAGACAAAGTTCCGGGTGCTGAATCAGGAATACTCGCTTTCCTATGACCAGAACCCGATCGAAGGAATCAAAACAAGGGTCAAATCGTATGAGAGCATTATGCGGAAAATCCGCGTGAAAGACATCCCGGTCACACTGGAGTCTATCGAGGAAAATATCCGCGATATCGCCGGTGTGCGCGTGATCTGTTCTTTTCCAAACGATATTTATAAGCTGGCAGACAGTTTTCTGAAACAGGATGACATTACGCTGATTGAGCGGAAGGACTATATTCAGCATCCGAAGGAGAGCGGCTACCGCAGTCTTCATCTGATCGTTCAGGTGCCGATCTTTTTACAGGATACAAAGAAACTGGTCTACGTGGAAGTACAGTTCCGTACGATCGCGATGGATTTCTGGGCGAGTCTGGAGCACAAGATGCGCTACAAGAAAAATATTCCCGAAAATCATGTCAAATATCTGCAGGATGAACTCTACGACTGCGCAAGACAGAGCGCGGAGCTGGACAACCGTATGCAGAATATCCGGAATCTGATTGCAGAGGAAGCAGAAGAGGAAGACCACTGCACCTTTGTAACGCTGCCGATGCGATGACGGATTTGAAACAAGGAGGATGCAAAATGAAACAGTGTATGGATGCAGATAATCTTCACCGTCACCTGAAAAAGATCATCGGTTAGGTGCAGGCGATCGAACGTATGGTGGATGAGGACGTGCCGTGCGAGGATATACTGGCGCAGATCAATGCGGTAAAATCGGCACTTCATAAAGTAGGACAAGTTGTCCTCGAGGGCCATATCCAGCACTGCGTGCGCGACGGCATCGAGCACGGAGATGCGGATCAGACGATTGTACAGTTTACGAAGGCTGTGGAACGGTTTGCAAATATGAAATAAAAATAAGAAGATAAGATGAAAAGAGAACTTCCGGCAGGAGCAGAAAAAAGATGCTTCGTCAGAAGTTCTTTTTGTTTTTCTGATTTTGAAAAACTCCTCTTGACAACCAATACCCCTATAGGTATACAAGGAGGAAATAGTGTGAAAAAGTTAGAGGAGTTTCTCGAGTTGGGGAGGAACGAAGAAGGACATCACGCTGGCATGCGCCGACAAGAGCAAAAAGCTTTTCGTCTTCCTTGTGTAAATCGATTATGGTAAAAATCCTCCCAAAAACAAAATAGAAATAAGTCGTTGTATCCTGTTTCTATCGTACCGGATTTTGCAGAAAAGACAAGTGCGTACCTGAAAGTGACATGGTTTCCAAAAGATACTAATGGACTTCGAAATTAAAGAATCAGCTCCTGTTCCCGGAACAGTGCGTCGACCGCCTCTTCATACTCGGCAAGCCGGTTCGCCTTTTTGATCTTTTTCAGATATTTCTGCGGATTGGTAAACGACATTCCAAGATAAATCCAAAGTGCTTTTAATTTGAACAGCACATTTTTATCCCCGGAAATCACACACGCATAACCGGCGCAGAGATCCTCACAGAACGCGTGCAGCAGCTCTTTATCGGGAGCAGAGGCTTCGCCGCCTGCCGGATCTGCACTGCGCAGCATCCCAATCAGCCACGGATTCTGCAGTACCCCGCGTCCGAGCATCACTTTCTCCGTGTCCGGAAACTCACGGCAGAGATTCTGAAAATCATCGGGTGAGAAAATGTCACCGTTGTAGCAGAGCGAGCAGCGGCTCGTCTCATACGCTGTCCGGTAGCACTCCATGCGCGGCGTAAATTTATAGAAATCTTTCTGAATCCGCGGATGAATGATCAGTTCCTCGAGCGGATATTTGTCGTAAACCGTAAGCAGATCCTCCCACTCGTCGGTATCCGTTGTGCCAAGCCGCGTTTTGATCGAGATGCGGCAGTCGCACGACGAAAAAATCTCATCGAGAAACGCGTCGAGCGTATTCGGCCACGCGAGCAGCCCGGAGCCGCGCCGCTTGGCGACAACCGTGCCGGACGGGCATCCGAGGTTCAGATTGACGGTATCGTAACCGTACTCCCTCAGTTCCTTTGTCAGGGACAGAAAATCCTCCGCCTGATTAGTGAGAATCTGCGGAATCACCGTCATTCCTTCGTTGTGCTCCGGGAGAATATCGTTCCGTTCGCGGGAACTCATTTTTTTATTTGTAATAAACGGCGTGAAATAACGGTCCGCCGCCGGAAAATATTTGTGGTAAGCATTCCGGTACACATACCCGGTCAGCCCTTCCATCGGGGCGAGATAAAACTGCATGATGATAAAATCCTTTCGAAAAATAGTCAGGGAACTGCAGAAAATGACTGCATTTCCCAATATCCAAAAGTGTACCACAAAACCATGGAAAACGACAGAAAAAGTTCCTACAGAAAGTGCAGTCAGACACCGAGAAGCACGGAAAATACAAAATATACTAAAATAGTGGGAAAAATAGAGAAAAATGCAGAAAAGGTCTTGACTTTAAAGTGTACTTGAATGATACACTGATTCCAGAAGGAAACATAAGGGAGGAATTTCAAGATGGAAAAAGTAAAAAAAGTAACCCTTTCCGGCATGCTCTTTGCGATCGGCCTGATCCTGCCGTTCTTCATCGGCCAGATCCCGGCAGTTGGAAAAATGCTCCTGCCATGAACGGCTGGAAGCATACTACGATATGAAGGTCTTCCTCACGATCGATCCGATCGAGCAGATCCAGAGAATTGAAAAGCGGAACGGGAGTGAAAAGGCGGTGGAATTTCAGAAGAAATGGATTCCGCTCGAGGAGTTGTATTTTGAAAAATGCCGCACCAGAAGCCGGTGCGACGTCTGTTTTACAATGTGTGATGAGATGTAGAAAAAATCCGATACAGAATCTTTTTTGAGGGGTCCTCAAAGATTTCTGTACCGGATTTTTCTAATTCTGCATATGAATCTGCTCGCCCGTCACCGGCGCAAAGCAGCGAAGCGTTTCGCCATCAAGATTCTCGCGGTGCATATCAACCGCAGAAATCTGATGATTGTCATACGTCGTATAATAGTAAATTCCCTGCGTCGCATTGCAGCAGGAAGTATAGAGCGTGATCTCATACTTTCCGTCCGCCACCTCGCAGCATCCTCTCTGCTGGTCAACAGAATTTAAAATATGGAAAAACTGGCTGACACTCTCCGTTTCGCTGTTTCCCGAGATCGAGTTCTGCTTTACAAACGCCACGCGTGCAAAGCGGGAAGCAGACGAGAGGTCGCCCGGCAGTCCAAGACCGCCCATGCCACGGCTGTACGTAGAAAGATCGAGCTGGTTGGAAAACGTGTTGGCCGGCTGTTTCGGTGACAGATGCAGGTAATTGTTCAGTGAGAACATCTGCATTGGAAACGGCGGATTGTTTGTCAGAACGCCGACCGGATTGTCGTAGACATGCAGACCGTCCGCCGTGGATTCCACGGTGATGGCACCCGATGCATCTGCGATGATCCAGTGAAGCTGTGCGAGCGGAAGATTCTTTTTAAAAGGTGTGCTGATGAGATTGATACGGGAGAGGGATTCTTTTGCTTCCGCAAGCGAAGCACATGTACCGAGAATCCACGGGATCAGCTCGAACTGCGCGATATTGTCTTTCTCCGGTTTCGGATCGAAATAAACGGCATTTCCTACAAAATTAAGGCCGGCGATACCAAGCCCCTTTTCATTGAACGCCTCATAATAGAGCGGGTAATCATCCATCACACACGCCATGCCGATCATTGCATAGTGATGGGAAAGGGACGGCATATGAAGAAAGGAAAACGGATAATTGCGAGGTGTAACGGTGATCTGGTCGCCATAGGAAAATTCATAATCGAGTGTGCGACCCATATAAAAGTCGCGTGTTTGATAGGTTGCTGCTGTACACATAGAAAAACTCCTTTCGATGGACGGGTTGTCATTGCTGTAAGGTATCATAGCACAGAAGCGGAGGAACGAACAGGAGAAAAATATGAAAAAAGTATAAAAAAGTATAAAAAAGGATCCTGTCAGGCAGGATCCTTCAGAGTGGAGACAAAACCCTGCTTTTGCAGGGTTTGCTATGGGTGTTTTTTGAGGGATGATTGCTCAGATACGCTCCGGGTCGCTGACCGGTATCTGTTTCGAAGCAGCAGATCAGACATAGATGCTGTGATTTGAAAGGACGCTGCAGGAAGAGGTGGAATTACGCAAGATGCTTCCGGAAGCGTTCTATGACAGCAACGGATTCTGCACTGACAGGTTTCGGAACAGCGGACGGTTTTGCAAGAAAATAGCCCTGCAGGAGATCAACATCCAGTTCCAGTACCTTCAAAAGTTCAGCTGGAGTTTCCAGACCCTCGGCAATGATTTTCATGCCTCTTTGATGTGCATAGGAAACAATATTTTCTACGATCTGCTGCTTGTCCGGATCGGAGTCGATATCGCGGATGATGGAAAGATCTAGCTTGATATACGCCGGTGCAAGCTCCAGAAGCGTTTTTTCATTGCTGTAGCCGCTGCCGTAGTCATCCAGGGCAAATACACCGGAAAATCCCGGCATCTCACGTTTTTTCAACAGAGCTGTAAGATCCTGTGAATCCTCCTCTGTGATCTCGATGACAATCCGATCCTGAAGAAAGCTGTATTGTTCGACGTAAGCCACTGCCTCGTCGTGATTCATGTATTGGCTTGCAATCGAATTGACAAAGAGAAGCTCATCACCGCGTATCTGATGGGTGGAGAGGAATGTGGCATAGGATTTTGCAGAGAGAAACATAGTCAGACGTTCTATTTCATGCAGGCACTCTTCCTCGTGAGCCAGCTGCAGGATCTGATCCGGACGAGTAAGTGCCGGGAGATTTCCGCGCATCAGCGCCTCGTAGGCGTAGATACTGCCGTCCGTGGCGGAAACAATTGGCTGGAAGTAATACGTAAACAGCTCTTCATTCAACATTTTATGGAACAGGCGGCGCATCTCGGTTTCCTTTGCGTTTTTTGTAAAAAGCTCCAGATCGAATTCGGTAATGTACCCTTTTTCTGCTTTCTTTACCTGGTACATTGCGAAATCCGCATATTTTTTCAGCGTAGACAGATCTGTACTGTTTTCCGGATACCAGGAAACTCCGCCGGAAAGGCGAAGGGGCAGTTTACGACCACTTGGCAGCTCCAGGGCTGTATTTGAAACCGCAAGGGAAAGATTCTGCAGAAGTGCTCGAATTTCTTCCTGCGATTGGTAGCCGTAGAACAGAAGATTAAATTCATCGCCGGAAATACGGGCACAGAGCGTTTTAGCCGGCACAGAGGAGATAAAACACTGTCCTGCCTGCCGGATATAGGCATCGCCCCAGTCGTGGCCGAAGGTGTCGTTGGTGCGTTTTAGATTGTCAAGGTCGATCATCAGAAGGGCAGCGTGACCGAGAACTTCCGAATGCTCAAAAAGAGCTTCACTTTCCCGCTGAAACGCGCGTCGATTGTAGAGACCGGTCAATGCATCGTAATCACGCTCGTGCTCCATGCGCTGCCGTTCCAGCATAACGGAGGTAAAATCTTCGACAAGTCCGATCTGCGCATAGCCCTCGCGGGAGGTCTCCATACGGATGTAGCGGATTGTTCCGTCAGAAAATGAAATTTCATACACCTTAGAATGTCCGACCCATACGGTATGAGAATGTGTCTGGTCAAATTCACGCAGCATCTGCTGGAAATACCGGGTGGAAAGCCCGGAGACATCTTCAGATGGAAGGTTGAGCATGGGAAAAAGTTCTTTGTGACATAGACCGTGTTGAGATCAAAACGCATCTCATAGCCACCCAGTTCAATACTTGCCATTTCCATGATACGCAGGAATTTTGTGGAGGTTGTCAGAATATCCTGACTCAGCTGTGTAATTGCCTGCGAAAACTGATCGAGCTCGCGAATTCCCGTGCGGGAGAGAGTCGGCAGCTTTTCCCTGTTTTTTTGTGCGACAGCCACCTCTGCGGAGAGCTGGGAAACAGGATGCGCCAGCAAACGGCTGGTGATCAGGCTGGAAACGAGTCCAACGAACAGAGTCAACACAATGGCGGTCATCAGAATACATAGCAGTTGCCTGGAAAAATGAAACAGGTTTGATGCTTGTACGGTACCGGCCAGTGCCCACTGTTCATCGGAAAATGGCGCATTCCTGCTGTAAAGCGTAAGCGGTGTGACGGAAACGTAATACGTGCTTCCGTCACTTCGCAGCCAGAAGGAACCGTCAGGATGTTCTTTAAGCTTAAATGCCTGCTTTTCCTCTTCAAAAAGCGTCATACCGTTTCCGGTAGAGCAGACAGCTGTGCGGCAGATGATCTGGGATGGGGGTTCGCTGTTCAGTGAAGCGGCAGACGCGGAAAAGAGAAGATACGTTCCATTGCTTTCGTTCTGCAGCTCGGAATAGGGAAGAAGCGACTGCAGATAGGAGACAAGCATCTCGATACCGACAACGCCGTAAATGGTACCGTCGGATGTGATAAGCGGAATTGTGTAGGCAATGGCAGGACGGTCATCCCCGGAAAGCGTGTAGGGCAAAATCGTCCAGCGACCGTAATTATCCGCGTCCAGCGCACCGTGATCTGCCCATGTGGCAAGAAAAACCGGTGTGAGGAAAGCACTTTCCGGCTTCTGCGTCAGGTCAAAGGAAGTTGTCCAGGATTTATCTGTAGAAATACCCATGGAACGGACAAGCGCTATGGGAGAGCGTTCCAGAAAAAGATCGTCGTTGGCTGCGGAAGCAGGGGAAGTGGGATCCAGATCCCGCAGATACATGCCCGGAATTGCGGAAACCGTACTTGATTTTGAGAACTCCTCCGTTGTAAAGGCAACGAAAACCCCGGTGACGGATTTACTGCGCAGTGTGGAAATCATAGTAGAACTGATTTCTTCCAGAAGAGGAAGCGCCTCGGCGGAACTGTCTCCAATCCTGGAAAGATCCAGCTTTTGGGCAGCGGAGAGTTCAGAAGCTTTTTCGTTGATACAAGAAGAAAGCCTGGAGAGATCCTGGTTGAAAAGCAGTATGCTTTCCAGATAATCGGCGCGGTTGCTGGTCTGCATGTCGAGAAGATCCATGGCGTTCTGATTCAGTCTTGTACTGACATTGCTAAGATACAGGGCAGAAACAAGAAGGACAATTTCAATGCCGAGTACGAGAAGCATGGCGAACAGGATCGTCCGAAAAATTGTTTTTTCTTTCTTTCTTTTTTTCATTGTCATTCTCCTGTCAGAGTTTCATGGTCAACCAAAGTTGAGAGTGTGGAAAGTGTGTTTTGATACCAGGCTTCAAAGTAGTCGTCGGTCAGAAAGTCGGCAGCTGCTTCGTCGAGTGTCTGACCCTGCTCCATCCGGTCACGGACAATGAGGAGGTCAGCAGAAGCCTGGTCACTCATGGCATGTTCCAGAAAAGAGCGTGCCTCATTTCCGTTTTCAAACGGTTTGGTTGTCCGGCAGATAACTGGAGTCTACGGAGAAGGTAATGTTGTTTTCCGGTGCGGTAAACCATTTGAGGAAGGTTACGCACGCTTTGATTTCCTGCTCGCTGCCCTGTGTGACAACCATACCGGCACCCTGCTGTACCGCATAAGCTTCTCCGTCTGCAAACTTCTGACAGGGAAGAACCTTTATGGAAATACTGTGGGCATCGGAATATGAGGTTGTATTGAATTCCTCAACAAGACGTTCAAAGGAAGCTAACTGATCTCCGTTGTAATACGTCCATACGGTCAGCGTAACGGGTTTGTCGGAGGCGCGGCATCCGCCAAGAAGCGATACAGCGAGAACAGAACTCAAAAGAACGGTTGTGGCTTGATTTAAAAAAATTATAACATAAAGGAACAGGAGCCGCAATCGAAATTAAGCCGTGGAACAGAAAAGTTGTTACAGTTCACTGGTTCCCAGCGAACTGTAACATTCGCAGCCCTCATTTAAAGTTTTGCTTCGCAAAAGGAGGGCTGCTCACGCCTGAATCACTTTCTTACGCAGCGAAACAGCAAGTGTTTCACTGCTGAGTGAACAGTAACGAAAAGTTACCTGTTGTTTGCCGGGTACCGGTAAAGTGTAATGCAGCAGGAAAGAATCCGGTAAAGGAAAAAAGCTCCGCCGGAAAAAAAAGGTGGTATTTCCGGTGGAGCTCTGTGAAAAAAGTGATCAGAATTTTACTGATGATAATAAGAGAGGAAGTCGGTGATCTTTTCAACCGCATCCTTTAAAACTTCAATTCGCGGCAGGTAAACAACGCGGAAGTGATCCGGCTGTCCCCAGTTGAAGCCGCCGCCGTGGACGATCAGAAGTTTTTTGTCGCGCAGCAGATCGAGAGCAAATTTTTCGTCGTTTGTGATATTGAACTTTTTCGTGTCAATTTTCGGGAACATGTAGAACGCAGCTTTTGGTTTGACTGCGGTGATACCCGGAATATCGCAGAATGCCTTGTAAACGTATTCGCGCTGCTCGTAAATCCGTCCGCCCGGAACGATGTAGTCGTTGACACTCTGGTGGCCGCCAAGAGCGGTCTGGACAACGGACTGTGCCGGAACATTGGAGCAGAGACGCATGTTGGAGAGCATTTTGAGCCCTTCAATATAGTCCTTTGCGATAGCTTTATTTCCGCTTAAGATCATCCAGCCGATACGGAAGCCTGCGATCATGTGCGATTTGGAAAGACCACTGAAGGTGACACAGAACAGATCCGGTGCGAGGGATGCAATAGAAACATGCTCGAGACCGTCCATGACGAGCCGGTCATAAATTTCATCGGAAAAGATGATCAGCTGATGCTCTCTGGCGAGATCGACAATCTGCTGCAGTACCTCTTTCGGATAGAGTGCACCGGTCGGGTTATTCGGATTGATGATAACGATCGCTTTTGTGCGGTCGGTGATTTTTTTTCGCATATCATCGATGTCCGGATACCATTCGGACTGTTCATCGCAGATGTAGTGGACGGCTTTTCCACCGGCCAGCGTTGCGCAGGCGGTCCAGAGCGGGTAATCCGGGGATGGGATGAGGATTTCATCACCGTCATCCAGAAGAGCGGACATGCAGAGGTTGATCAGCTCACTGACGCCGTTTCCGGTGTAGATATCATCGATAGAAACATTTGGCAGTTTCTTTAACTGCGCATACTGCATGATCGCTTTTCGTGCAGAGAAGAGACCCTGGGAAGGAGAGTAACCCTCGCAGTCGGTAAGCTGATGGCTCATGTCGTAGATGACCTCATCAGGAGTACGGAAGCCAAATGGAGCCGGATTTCCAATGTTCAGTTTCAGAACCTGTGTGCCGCACGCTTCCATACGGTTTGCTTCTTCTACGACAGGTCCGCGGACATCATATAAGACATTGTCGAGTTTCGATGATTTTTTAAATTCTCGCATAGGGGAACCTCCTGTTTTTGTCTGGGAAAGGGAAGCGGCAGATGGATCAGAAAAGGATTCTGCCGGATCGGAAACCGTATCTGCCGTATAGTTTACTGTGGAATCTTTTGCAAGCAGCCAGTCGGGATCGACCTGGAGCACATCGGCCAGAAAGTGAAGAATGTCGGAGCGCGGAACCGTTTTTCCGCTGACATACTGGCTGACATGGCTTTTTCCAAGCTTCACACCGCGCCGCTGGGCCGCTCGGATCAAATCGACCTGCTTGAACTGTTTCGCCTGCATGGCCAGTTTCAGACGGTCGGAAAAGGTTTCATTTGTCATAGAAAATCTCCTTAAAATAGAATGCAAAATAAAGAAAGTTCAAAACTGTGCTTATTGTAGCATGAGTGGGAAGAGAGTTCAATAGAAAAGCTGAAATTTGTAAAAAATATTGAAAAGTTCAAAATAGAAGAAAAATAAGTTCAATTATAATATTTGTCTATTCTGTACAGGTAAAGCGTTAAACCTTGCGCATTTTGCAAATTGACAAACGATGAGATTTCGGTAGAATAAAAAAATAGGATGTTATGCATTTCTGTTGGAATCCGCCAACAGAAACGAGAGTACATTGGGAGAAAAAGGGAGGAAAATGTATGGGGGAAGGTCATAAAAAACTGAATTTTTCCGACTGTATGGGACTTGCGATCGGACAGATCATCGGTTCGGGCATCATGGTACTGACGGGAATCGTCATTGGTCTGACAGGACACGGCATTGCCGCAGCGTTTATTTTAGGCGCCGTGCTTGCCATTATCACCTGTGTACCGTTTATTATCCTGACGTCCGCAATCCCGTCATCAGGCGCCGGCTTTACTTACATCCGACGATTGATGGGTGAAAAAGCCGGCTTTATGTACATTGCGATGTTTGTCTTAAGCCAGGTTCTGATCGCAACGTACGCGAAAGGCTTTGCAAGCTATTTCTGCTCGATTTTTCCGCAGTTTGGCGAGTCGGCTGTCGCAATGGCAGCACTTGTTATCTGCACCGCCATCAATCTTATCGGACTGAAATCGAGCGCACTGGTGCAAAAGGGCATGGTTGTGCTGCTGCTTTTGAGCCTGTTCTTATTTATTGTATTCGGACTGCCCAAAGTAAGCTGGGATGCTCTGAAACCGACGGTATCCAACCTGATGCCGAACGGTCCGAAGAACTTTTTCACAGGTGTAGCACTTTTGAGTTTTGCGTGCGGAGGCGCAAAATTCGTTGCGGAGAACGGTGATGATATCGTGGAGCCGTCCCGCACGATTCCAAAGGTTATCGTGCTTTCCACGAGTATCGTTGCTGTATTCTACGTGCTGATCGGTATCGTGGCAGGCGGCGTGCTTCCGGTCGAAACGGTCGCATTTCAGAACCTGACGCTTGTCGCGCAGGAGATTTTTCCAACCTGGCTGTACCTGTTCTTCGTGTTCGGCGGTGCTGTATTTGCACTGCTCACCACCCTGAATGGAACCTTGAGCTGGGTGACGCGAGGACTGCAGGCGGCCGCAAAACAGGGCTGGCTGCCGGAAAAAACTGCGGAGGAGAATAAAAACGGTGTTCCGGTGATCCTTCTGATGGTCTTTTTCCTGATGGGCGCTATTCCGATTCTTACGGGAATGGATCTGACATTGATTTCCAACATGGGTGTCGGAACCGATATGGTGACGGAATTTATGGTACTCCTGGCCTGCTGGCGTCTGCCGGATATTTTCCCGGAAGAGTATCAGAAGTCTGCGTTTTGTATGAAAAAGCGGACACTTCACATTCTGCTGTTTTTCATCGGCATTCTGATGATCGGAACCTCGTATGTCAATCTGTCGGATCTTACGGTTCCCGCGGCGATTGCATGCGGCATCTATATTCTGGTGATGTTTGTTTACACGCAGGTCCGATATCCGTATGTGAAGGCAAAACAGGAAAAGAAAGAAGACAAATAAAGAAGAGAAATGGAGAAGAAACATGAGGGCAACAACAAAAGAGCAGGGTTTTTACAGCCAGATTTTTAAGCTGGTTCTGCCGATTGTGATTCAGAATCTTTTAAGCGCGGCAGTCAACTCTGCCGATGTCGTGATGTTGAACTACGTGGGACAGTCCGCTATTTCTGCGGTATCCCTGGCATCCAACTATGCAAATGTATTATTTATGGTTTATTACGGACTGGGAACAGGAGCAACACTTCTGTGTGCCCAGTACTTTGGAAAGGGCAATATGCGCGCAATTCAGACTGTCGAGGGAATCGCACTTCGATTCTCCGTCATCATCTCCGTTATTGTGGCAGGAATTGCTTTTACCATGCCGCAGATGATGATGCGTCTGTTTACAGATAATGCGGAACTGATCCGGATCGGTGCTTCGTATCTGCGCGTCATGGGTGTGACCTACCTGTGCTGGGGCATTACGGAGATCTATCTTGCGGTACTTCGAAGCCTCGGCCGTGTGACGATCAGCATGGCGATGAATATGATGGCATTCGCACTGAACGTATTTTTCAACGCATGCTTCATTTTTGGCCTCTTCGGATTTCCGAAGCTTGGAGCAACCGGTGTTGCAATCGCAACGGCGATGTCGCGTGTCATTGAACTGATCGGCTGTGTGATTGTGTCGATCATGAGTAAGGATATCAAGCTCGATCTGCGGTACATGTTCATCCGCAACAAGCTGCTGTTTTCCGATTTTGTGAAGCTGTCACTTCCGGCGCTTGGAAATGATCTTTCCTGGGGCGTTGCATTTTCGATGTATTCTGTGATCCTGGGCCATCTGGGAAGCGATGCGGTAGCGGCAAACTCGCTCGTTGTCGTTGTAAGAAATATCGGAACTGTGCTGTGCTTTGGTGTGGCAAGTGCGGGCGGTATTCTGCTTGGAAATGTTATGGGAGAAGGAAATCTGGAAAAGGCGAAGGAATATGCGTCTAAACTGCTGAAGCTGACGGTTGTTACCGGAGCTGTGGGCGGACTGGTTGTACTGGGTATCACGCCGTTTGTACTGAAGTTTGCTTCTTTAAATGAGACCGCGATGCATTATCTGAAATATATGCTGCTGATTAACACCTATTATATTATGGGGACTGCCGTCAATACAACGCTGATTGCCGGAGTATTCCGTGCCGGAGGTGACACAAAGTTCGGACTGGTCTGCGATACGATTGATATGTGGTGCTACGCGGTGCCGCTTGGATTTATTGCAGCGTTTGTCTTCAAGCTTCCTGTCCTTGTGGTTTATTTCCTGTTGTGTACAGATGAGTTTGTAAAATGGCCGTGGGTTCTGAAACGGTATAAGAGCGGACTGTGGGCAAAAAACATTACGCGGGATCATCTGTTTGAGGATGAAGAAAAAGAATAGATGATATAGAAAAAGACATCTGCAGAGGTGAAAAATCACTTCGTTAGATGTCTTTTTTCGTGTTTTTCAAACATGCTCTAGAGAACGGTATATCCTTTGCTCTTTAAGCTTGCTTCTGTCTCGTACACATCCGGTACATGGAACACCATGATCGGGCAGCCGGACTCGCGGTTGAAAGAGAGATAGATATAGTCGATGTCGATATTTGTCTCAAGCAGTGTTTTCAGAAGGGAATTTAAGTTACCCGGCTGATCAACTACCTCGACACCGAGTACATCTGTCTGGCGTGTCATGTAACCGGCAGCCTGAAGCGCCTGCTCTGCTTTATCCGGATCGGAAACGACCATGCGGACAATGCCGTACTCTGCGCTGTCATTGTTGACGGAACCTAAAATGTTGACGTCATTTTCAAACAGAATCTGTGTGATCTGCTGCATCGTGCCTTTTTTATTTTCTGCGAAAATAGAAAGTTGTTTTAACATAATGGGGGCCTCCTAAAATTGATCTCTGATTCCATTATACTGCCAAAATCAAACGCGTCAACGAATTTTGTAAAAGAAGACGAAAAAAAAAGGTAAAAAAGCGTATCGTTTACAGAAAAATCAATAGAATAAAAGCATCAATATAAAAAATAAAAAAAGAAATCAATGAGCGAAAAAAAGACAGAAAAGTCGGATAATAAGAGAAAATGCACAAAATACAAATAAAATATGAGAAAACGGGTGAAAAAACTTTTGCATAATGACGAAAAATGCGTTACAATATAAGCGCTATATGTGAATTTATTATTGGGAGGTATTAGAATTATGGCAACATTTTATGCATCAAAAACAGGAGAAGTATCTGCTAGAGAAAAAGAACATTCCGCGCTGGTACGTGAACTGGCCGGTGAGTGTATGACACTTCTTGAAAACGACGGAACCCTGCCGCTTGCCGGTGCAGGAAAAGTCGCAGTTTATGGTAACGGCGTCCGCCACACGGTAAAAGGGGGTACCGGTTCCGGAGACGTTAACACAAGAACGGTTGTTACGATTGAACAGGGCTTAAAAGAGGCCGGCTTTGAAATTCTGACCGGTAAATGGCTTGACGAATATGACAAAGTGCTTGCAGATGCGCAGGCTGCATATCAGGCAGAGCTGGCAAAAAAAGCAGAGGAGCTTCACATTCCGATTTTTGCTGTCATGTTCTCGGAAGCATTTGCGCAGCCTGATGTACCTGCGATTACCGAAAAAGAGGACACCGATACCGCTATCTATGTTCTGTCAAGAAACTCCGGTGAAGGTGCAGACCGCTATAACAGAGCATGCGATTATCTGCTCGGCGAAAACGAGCTCGCTGACATTGCCTATCTGGCAGAGCATTATGAGAAAACAGTTTTAATTTTGAATATTGCGAACCTTGTAGACACCACAGAGTTAAAGAAAATCAAAGGACTGAATGCAATTCTTCTTGCAGGACAGGCCGGAAATGCAACCGGAAACATCGTTGCAGACGTTGTTCTCGGAAAGAGCATCCCATCAGGAAAGCTGACCGATACATGGGCTGCTTCCTATGAAGACTATCCGTCCTCCGAAAATTTCAGCCACAACAACGGTGACACTAACGATGAGTATTACAGCGATGGCATTTATGTCGGCTACCGTTATTTTGACACCTTCAACGTAACCCCGAACTACTGCTTCGGCTACGGCAAAGGCTATACTGATTTCGAGACGGAAGTAAGGGACGTGAAGGCAGATGATAAGAACGTTACCGTTACCGCATCCGTAAAGAATATTGGTGATACATTCGCCGGAAAAGAAGTCGTACAGGTTTACTATTCCGCACCGGATGGAACGATTGAGAAACCGTATCAGGAGCTTGGCGGCTTCGGAAAATCCGATCTGCTCTCGCCGGGTGAGTCCCAGACGATTACCATTTCCTTCCCGACGAGATCTATGGCTTCCTACGATGAGAAAAAAGCAGCATGGGTACTCGAAGCAGGAACGTATTACATCCGTGTCGGTAACAGCTCCAGAACAACGAAAGTGGCAGCAGCCCTGAATCTCAAAGAGACCGTTGTTACGGTTCAGGGAAAGAATCTCTTCCCGGCAGATGACGCTCCGCAGGAACTCTCCAAAGCAGGCGTAACACCGTACAGCTATGAAGGTGAGGCAGAAGAAAAAGCAGCTGCAAAACAGATCGATATCTGCAGCAAATGCATCAAGACGGAGACTGTTGTCTACAGTGAGACACCGGAAGCATTCCCGGCTTATGAGGGAGAGAAGCTGACCGCGGCAGATGTAAAGAGCGGAAAAGCGACGTTAAAAGATCTCGTATCGCAGCTGACCGTAGAAGAGATGGCTACCGTTTGCAATGGTACGGCAGACGGCCTCGGACAGGAAGGCTTTATCGGATCTTCTTCCGATATGGCGCCTGGAGCAGCGGGAGATACGACTTCCATTCTTCTTGCGGACAGAGGTATTTACAATACGATTCTTGCAGACGGTCCGGCCGGTCTTCGTCTGATTCCGCACTTTGTCGTTGATGCAGACGGAAAGATGGTATCCTCCGGAAATCCTCTGGAAGATGCGTTTAACAAAAATGAAATCGAAGTTCCGGAAGGCGGCACGGAGTATTTCCAGTACTGCACCGCAATCCCGGTAGCAGCGCTTCTTGCACAATCGTGGAACATGGATCTGATTCAGAAATGCGGTGATATCGTCGGAAAAGAGATGGAAGAATTCCACATTTCCGTATGGCTGGCGCCTGGCATGAATATTCACAGAAATCCACTTTGCGGAAGAAATTTCGAGTACTACTCGGAAGATCCGCTGGTGGCAGGTATGTGTGCCGCAGCCGATACCAGAGGAATCCAGTCCCATGCCGGAATCGGAACCAGTATCAAGCACTTTGCAGCCAACAACCAGGAAGACAACCGTATGTACGTCAATGAGCATATCAGCGAGCGTGCAATGCGTGAAATCTATCTGAAGGGCTTTGAAATCGCAGTCAAGACAGCACAGCCGATGACAATCATGTCCTCGTACAACCTGGTAAACGGTGTACATACTGCCAACAGCCACGACCTTCTGACGGCAGCAGCAAGAGATGAGTGGGGCTTCGCAGGCTATGTCATGACCGACTGGGGAACCTCAGAGGACATGAGCGGATTGTTCGCTTACAAATATAACCTGAAATACGGACATTCCACTTCAAGAGAGTGTGTTCTTGCAGGAAACGATCTGCAGATGCCTGGCCAGCAAGGAAACCGTCAGGAAATTGTAGCATCTGTTGCAGACGGAACTCTGCCGCTTGGACAGCTTCAGACCTGTGCGTACCGTATTCTGAATGTTGTTCTGCAGTCCCTCGCCTATGATGACTGCAAACCATATGGTGATCAGTTCGATCTCGAAGAGGCAGTTACCGTTACAAAAGCATAAAAAATCAAAAAAACATAGAAGCAGCCCCGCAGACCTTTACCATAAGGCTTTGCGGGGCTGTTTTTTGTACGGTCAAAGGAGCAAGGCTGTGACTGCAAGAGATAAGCGATTTCCGCAATCTGCAAGCCCAGCTTGGTGGCATAAAATGTAAAAAGCTCACGAAAGAACTGTAAAACTGGAGAAAAATACAGAATAAAATCGGTAAAAAAATAAAAAATAGTGAAAAATGCACAAAAAGATTGTCCATAGAGCAAATAGTGTGTTATAATGAATGCATCTATTAAAACAGGGGGATAGATTATGGCAAAAGAAATGATAGCAATGCTTCTTGCCGGAGGTCAGGGATCTCGCCTTTATGCGCTGACCGAGAAGCTTGCAAAACCGGCAGTTCCATTTGGCGGAAAATATAGAATCATCGATTTCCCACTTTCTAACTGCGTAAATTCCGGAATTGATACCGTAGGTATTCTGACACAGTATCAGCCAATGGTGTTAAATGAGTACATAGGAAACGGCCAGCCGTGGGATCTGGACCGCCTCCATGGAGGTGTTCACGTGCTGCCTCCTTATCAGAAAGCCTCAGGTTCTGACTGGTATAAAGGAACTGCAAATGCCATCTACCAGAACATTCCATTCATCGAGAGCTACGATCCGGAGTACGTCATCATCCTTTCCGGAGACCAGATCTGCAAACAGGACTACAGCGATTTCCTCCGCTTCCATAAGGAAAAGGGCGCAGAATTCAGCGTTGCGGTTATGGAAGTGCCGTGGGAGGAGGCATCCCGTTTCGGACTTATGGTAGCAGATGAAAATGACAAAATCACCGAGTTCCAGGAAAAACCAAAACAGCCGAAATCCAATCTGGCATCCATGGGTATCTACATTTTCAACTGGGATATCCTGAAAAAATATCTGATTGAGGACGAGGCAGACCCGAATTCTTCGAACGATTTCGGAAACAACATCATCCCGAATCTTTTAAAAGACGGACGCAATATGTACGCTTATCATTTCAGCGGATACTGGAAAGATGTAGGAACCATCTCCTCTTTGTGGGAGGCAAATATGGAAATCCTCGATCCGGAACACAGCGGAATCAACCTGTTTGACAATAACTGGAAGATTTACAGCCGAAACAGCGGAAAAACAGGCCATAAGATCACCGAAACCGCTGTTGTGGAAAACTGTATGATCACCGATGGCTGCCGTATTGCAGGTCATGTCAAACGTTCGATTCTGTTCTCCGGTGTAAAGGTTGCAGAGGGCGCAGAAGTAGAAGATGCCGTTATCATGGGAGGAACCGTGATCGAATCCGGAGCAGTCGTGAAACACTGTATCGTTGCGGAAAACGTTGTGATTGGCCAGAATGCCGTGGTAGGAGAAATGCCGCATGACGGTGAAAAAGGTGTTGCCACCATCGGATCCGGAATCCATATCGGTGAGCGTGCCAAAGTAGGACCAAATGCAATGGTAAATGCAAATGTAAAGGATGGTGAAGAAGAATGGTAAACGCAAATGCAGATGCACTGGGCATCATTTTCCCAAACAGCTATGATGAGCAGGTACCGGATCTGGTAAACGAGCGTCTGATGGCCTCCATTCCTTTTGCCAGCCGTTACCGCATGGTGGACTTTATTTTATCCAGCATGGTAAACTGCGGAATCGGAAATGTATCCATTATCGTCCGCAAAAATTACCATTCGCTGATGGATCATCTCGGCTCCGGACGTGAGTGGGATCTTGCCAGAAAAAAAGGCGGCTTAAACATTGTTCCGCCTTATTCCGAGAAGAAAATTCAGGTGTACTCCGGAAGAGTGGAAGCACTGGCAAATGTTCTCGATTTCCTGAAATGGCAGAAAGAAAAATACGTTGTTATGGCAGATACCAACATTGCCTGCAATTTTGATTTCAAAGAGATGCTGAATCAGCATATCGAAAGCGGCGCAGATGTTACTGCAGCTTATACCAAGCAGCCGATTCCGGAAGGCGTCAGAAGCTCTTACGAGAAAACCAATTATCTGCACTACACCTTCTCCATGGCAGGACAGAAGATCAGCAAGATCTTTGTAAACTCGGAGGAAAACGGAGTACAGAATGTATCGATGAATATCTACGTGATGGAGCGTCAGCTTCTGATCGACGAAATCAAAAAAGGTTTTGTCCTTGGAAATAAATTCTTTGAGCGTGATGTCCTGGCACCCCAAACTGAGAAGCTGAACATTCAGGGATATGAGTTTACCGGCTATCAGGCAAGAATTGATGATATGAAGAGCTATTTCGATGAGAACATGAAGCTTTTAAAAGATGAAAATCTGGATAGCCTCTTCTTGGGAAACCCGATCTATACTAAAGTCCGCGATGACAATCCGACCCGTTATATCAACGGATCAAAAGCGAAAAACGTGATGGTAGCAGACGGCTGTGTGATCGAAGGCGAAATCGAAAACAGCATTTTGTTCCGTGGTGTCAAGGTAGCCAAGGGAGCAAAAGTAAAGAACTGCATTCTGATGCAGGATACTGTGATTGAAGCAGGCGCTGAGATTGAGTACGTTGTTTCTGATAAATACGTTACGGTATCTGAAGGAAAACAGCTCAAAGGAACCGATTCCTTCCCGGTATTTATTGCGAAGGATCAGGTGGTATAAAGAAAAGAATAGAATGAAATAGAAATACCGACTGCCAATGTAGAATATATCAATATTGATGGGCAGTCGGTATTTTTTGGAAAAATTCAGAGAAAAATAGTAGATTGAGTAATGCATCTGTGATATGGTAATAAAACAAAACAGTGACAGCCTAAGGAAGGGAAGATTCTTACCATAAAAATTCCCGGTTGTACAGCTTATGGTTACAGTACAGTCTGTTTTCAGGCTTTTACATCCGGCAGCTGATACTGTTTTTTCAGCTCTTTATATTCTGCCTCAAATTCTTCTTCTTTCTTCAATGCATGCAGATATTCATGTGTATCGAACGATCCGCTGTGGATCTGGCTGACGCAGACGGCGATGTTGGAGCAGTGGTCGGAGATTCGCTCGAAATCGGTCATGACGTCGGATAAGATGAAGCCAAGCTCGATCGTGCATTTTCCACTCTGGAGCCGTTCGATGTGGTGGTTCTTCAGGCTGGAATTCAAGCTGTCAATCACCTGCTCGAGTGGTTCTACTTCATTTGCTTTTTTCACATCTTCATTATTGAAAACGGAGAAGGTCAGACTGACGATATCTTTGACTGCTTTTCCATAAACAGCAAGCTCTGCGGCTCCGTCAGAAGAGAACTGCAGGTTCTTGTCATGCATCTCTCTTGCAGCCTTCATGATGTTGACGGTGTGATCGGAAATTCGTTCGAAATCGCCGATGCAGTGCAGAATCATGGAAAGTGTCTGGCTGTCCTTCGGAGAAAGCTTTTCGCTGGAAAGCTTCACCAGATATGTGCCGAGGGCATCTTCAAAATGATCCACCTTTTTCTCAAGAATATCTACATTTTCCGCATCCGCCTCGTTGTAGGAGGCCATCAGGTCAACAGAAGTAACAAGGCCGGTTTCGGTCAGCTCTGCCATTTTTGCGGCTGCGACTTTACACTGCTGCAGAGCAAAAGCCGGGCTGTCGAGGAAACGGGTATCGAGCATCTGAACAGCTTCGTCTGCTTTTTCTTCCGGTCCGTCCGGAATGGTCAGTTTCGCAAGTTTGACCAGTCCGTCTGCAAACGGGAACAGGATTAGTGTTGCAAAAATATTGAAGCCGGAGTGAACGATTGCGATGCCGGCTGCATTTGCGGAGGTTTCCAAAAATGGAAAATGTACAAAGGCATTGATTCCATAGAAGAGAACCAGGAAAAGAACAGTACCGATGATGTTAAAATAAAGGTGAACCATTGCGGTACGGCGTGCATTGCGGCTTGTACCGATGGAGGAGAGCAGTGCGGTAATACATGTACCGATATTCTGTCCCATAATGATCGGAATGGCTACGGCGTAGCTGACGGAACCGGTTGCGCAGAGTGCCTGAAGAATACCGACAGAAGCAGAGGAACTCTGGATCACGGCGGTCAGAATGGTTCCGGCGAGAACACCGAGCACCGGAATTGAGAATTTTACGAGAAGTCCCGTGAATTCCGGTACATCTGCGAGCGGTGATACAGCGCTGCTCATGGTGTGCATACCAAACATCAGAATGGAAAAACCGGTTAACAGGGTACCGACATTTTTCTTTTTATCGCTCTTTGCCAGCATCAGCATAAAAACGCCGATGATTGCAAGAATGGGGGAAAAGGACGACGGGTTCAGCATTTTAATGAACACATTGTCGCCCTGAATGCCGGTAAGACTTAAGATCCAGGAAGTGATGGTGGTACCGATATTGGCGCCCATGATGATGCCGACTGCCTGGTTCAGCTTCATGATGCCGGAGTTTACGAATCCGACAACCATAACAGTAGTTGCAGAAGAGGACTGGATAACTGCGGTAACACCGGCACCTAAAAGAACTGCCATAATCCGCTTTGATGTCAGCTTTTCCAGCAGGTATTCCAGTTTACCGCCGGAAAGTTTGGTCAGGCCATCGCCCATGGCGCTCATGCCGTATAAGAACATGGCAAGACCACCGACAAAGGATAACACTCCAAAAATGTCCATAATTTCTCCCTTTACGTAATTTTCTTTTTCTTTTCGTGGTTTTAACAATAGATACACGTTTTGCAGGTCTTACTCGAGAAAAAACCTACATTTAGAAGATAACACATCTAAAAACAGTTTTGTGTTAAATGTATGTAAAGTTTGTAAAACGGTCAAAACAACTCAAAATCCGGTGCGGCACTGTTTTGTGCCGGTACCGGATCGTTTCTCGATTCCTTTGCATCCGAAAGAAGCTGCCACTCGCAGGATCTGCAGATGCGGGTAGTTTGGCTGAATATGATTTTCATAAGAAATCTTTTAACTTTTCCATGTTGTATTCTTCAAATTTTCGCAGCTTATCCATCAGATCCCGGATTTTGGGATCCGCGTCCTCATACTGGCGGTACTTCTGGATTGCCTCGACGATGCCCATGCTGCTTCCGGTAATCAGCATGCTGGCAATGTGTGAGACGGACGGATCCGTTATAGTCTGCAGGTTTATCATAAAATACGTGCGTGCTTTTTCCATTATGCCAAGGCCTTTTTCATCGTAGCCGTGTTCATTCAGCAGCTCCTTTGCCGCCTGATGAAATTCCTCATAGCCCTGAAACTGGGTTTTCAGATGTTCTTTTAAGTCTTTGTCCTCAACGACTCCAATGAGCTGCCGGATCGTGTCGACACCCATCTGGGAGTTCTGGTAAATAAAGTTTAAAAGCTCTGCATCTCCACTCATCGTGCATCTTCCTTTCTTACTTTCTTTGGTGGTTTCATGAAAAAGTATTGCCGGAAATCGGGGTAAATATACCTGATTTTAATTGTAATTTTACAGGGGAAAAAGTATAATAAAAGCATCGGAAAAAGAGTACGAAAAAGCGGGAAAAACCGCAGAAAAACGGAAAGGAGAAGAAAAAAATATGCAGTTATTTTATACCCCGCAGCATGCCCGTGTCGGCGATGTGATTCCTTATTATGAAGATGGGAAATTCCACCTTTTTTATCTGAAAAACTGGAATCCATATTTCGGCAGCGACAGGAAAGACGGCTGGCATCTGCTAAACACAAAAGATATGGTGCATTACGGGCCGGAGACGGCGATTGGGATTCTGGGAGGAACGGGATCTGTCATCAAGGCAGATGGGATTTACCATTTATATTACTGCGTCTTTGAACAGAATCCGCAGCGGCAGTACGTCTGCCACGCGACGAGCCGTGATCTGGACAGTTGGACGAAACACGAAGAAGAAACATTCGGACCGGACGAAACGATCTATCTGCCGACCGACTGGCGCGATCCATACGTGTTCTGGAATGAGGAAGAAAACTGCTGGTGGATGCTGCTGTGCGCGCAGAGCCAGGGAAAAACAGGCCGCCGCGGCTGTGTAGGCTTATGTAAATCTGCCGATCTTCACCACTGGGAGTGCTGTGAGCCGCTGTATGCACCACATGTGAGCATGTCGGCATACGAATGCCCGGATATGTTTTACGAAAACGGCTGGTGGTATCTGATCTTTTCGCAGTTCACAGACCGTTTCCAGACCATTTACCGCATGAGCCGTTCCTGCCATGGACCATGGAAACGCCCGAAAACAGATTCCTTTGACGGTCGTGCGTTCTACGCGGCAAAAAGCTGCGGGGATGGAAACCACCGGTATCTGTTCGGCTGGAATCCGACAAGGACACAGAACACCTGGAATTTCGACCCGGATCCGAACCACGAGGGATACGATTACAAAACATATGACTGGGGCGGTACGCTGATTCCGCATGAAATTTATGCACGGGAGGACGGCACACTGGCGGTAAGACCAAATCCGGCGCTGAAAGAGGTTCTGACCATTCAAAATGACGTAAAGTGGGCACCGATGAACGGCGCGTGGGAGATTGGTGAAACATCTGCCGTTGTTGATACGCCGTATGCTTATGCGTCTGCACTCAGTGAAAACGATGTTCCGCATCAGGGCTGTCTGGCATTTGATTTCACGTTTTCGGAAGGAACAGAGCGTTTTGCCGTGGCACTGCAGGTGGATGAGGAGTTTGCGAGAGGCTACTATTTCTACTTAGATCCGAAGCGGCAGCGTCTGGAGTACAAGAGCGCAATCCGTATGCATGAGCAGGGCGGATGGACGTTCCAGTACGATGTCGAGCTGGAGCGGCCGCTGGAACTGATTCCGGGGAAAACGTATTCCATGGAAATTTATATCGATGAGTCTGTGATGGAAGTCTATGTGGGCGGAACAACGGCTCTCAGTGTGCGCGCGTATGACTTGCACGACCGGAAGTTTGGTCTTGCTGTATCTGACGGAAAGGTGCGCTTTGAAAATATTCAATTGACAACGATGGGAGGGTGAGCGGATGAGTCTTTATTTTCGACCGGAAAAGGCAGTGCTGGGTGATGTGATCCCCTATTATGACAATGGTGTTTTTAAACCGTTTTATCTTCGCAATTACCGTGCGAACCGGGATGAACAGCATCAGGACAGCTGGGTGATGCTGAGCACGACAGATCATATTCATTATACGGAGCATGATACAAAAATTGTGGGCGGCACGGGTTCTGTGATCAAAGTGGATGGCCTGTATCACATGTTTTACTGTACCTTTCAGAAGCTGCCAGAGAAGAACTACATGAATCACGCCGTCAGCACCGATCTGGATGTGTGGACGGAAATCCCGGAGGACCGCTTCGCATCGGATGATGTGATCTATGAGCCGATCCACTGGAGGGATCCGTTTGTTTTCTGGAGTGAGGAGGAAAACTGCTGGTGGATGATTTTTGCGGCGCAGAAAAAAGGAAAAACGACGAGGAGAGGCTGTGTGGGTCTGTGCAAATCGAAGGATCTGCATCACTGGGACTACTGCGAGCCGTTCTATGCTCCGATGAATGCACAGTGTGCGTTTGAGTGCCCTGACTTTTTCCGGATGGGAGACTGGTATTATCTCGTCTTTTCTTCGTATGCGGACCGCTATCAGACGATGTACCGGAAGAGCAGAAGTCCGTATGGACCGTGGCAGACGCCGGAAATTGATACGTTCGACACGCGTGCTTTTTATGCGGCAAAGACGGGAAGTGATGGCGTTCACCGATACGTTTACGGCTGGAATCCGACAAGAGAAGTCAACGAGCACAATTTTGATCCGCCGGGATATCCCGGAAAAGACTGTAATACATGGGACTGGGGCGGCAGTCTGGTGGTGCATGAGCTGTGGCAGGATGAGAATGGCGATCTTTTTGTGAAGCCGATTCCACAGGTGCTGGAAGCCGTGGGATGGGAAGAACCGCTTCAGATGCAGGCACTGACAGGAGAGTGGAAGCTGGAAAAGAACCAGGCAGAGGTTGATGCACCGTACGATTTTGGTGCGCTGCTGCTGAATCCGGTGGGGGAAACGAGCCGTCTTTCCTTTGACGTCGAAGTGGACGGGGATTGTCCGAGCGTTGGAATTGCCGTGCATGTCGAAGAAACATTTACGGTCGGTTATTATCTTCTGATTGATTTTGGCCGCCGCCGGATCGAGTTTAAATCCGGAGTCCGCATGACAGAGCGGGGCGGACAGATGTTCCCATATGAGGTGGAACTGGAACGGCCGCTGCCGTCATCAACGGGAAGAAGCTTTCATGTCGATGTGATTGCAGACGGTACGATTCTGGAAGCTTATGTGGATGGCAAAATTGCGCTTGGAACACGGATGTATGATCAGACGGGCGGATGCTTCGGGCTGTATGCATCGGATGGGAAAGCGGTATTTCGGGATATAAAAGTTTTTCACGCATGATAACCTTACTGCACGCGCCGTCCGCATGCGGAATCCGGCGGAGGGTCTCTTTTGAGAGAGTTATTCATTTGGGAACTTTTGCTTGCAGTTTTGCCGGAGTGTGGTAAAGTAGTAGAGGAGTTATATGAATTTCAGCGGGAGACAGAAAATCGGATCTGTCGTTCCGCGTTCAGAAAGAGGATAGAACATTATGCTGAAAAAAATTGGAAGAAATGATCCCTGCTGGTGCGGCAGCGGGAAGAAGTACAAAGACTGCCATCTGGCGCTGGATGAGAAAATCAATTCTTATAAATTAAAGGGATGGAAAATTCCGCCGAAGAAAATTATCAAAAGACCGGATCAGATCGATGGGATTCGTGAAAGCGGTCTTGTCAATATTGCAGTTCTGGATTATGTGGCCGAAAACATTCATGCAGGCATGAGTACGGAAGACATCGACCGTCTGGTCGCAGAAAAGACAAAAGAACTCGGCGGAATTGCAGCACCGCTGAATTATGAAGGATTTCCGAAGAGCGTGTGTACCTCCATCAACGATGCTGTATGCCACGGCATTCCGAACGAGGAGGAAATTCTGCAGGACGGAGACATCATCAACGTCGATGTTTCTACTATTTATAAGGGATATTTTTCCGACTCTTCCCGTATGTTCTGCATCGGTGAGGTAGACGATGTTTCAAAGAAGCTGGTGGAAGATACGTTAAAAGCCGTACAGCTTGGACTCTCAGAAGTACGTCCGTTTAACCGGCTTGGCAATGTCGGCGCGGTAATCAATGAATTTGCCCAGAGCCAGGGCTATAAAGTTGTCCGTGACATCGGTGGCCATGGCGTCGGTCTGGAGTTTCACGAGGATCCGTTCGTCAGCTATGTCACAAGACGAGATACCGGAATGCTGCTCGTACCGGGCATGGTATTCACCATTGAGCCTATGATCAATCTCGGAACCGATGAAATCTTCATCGACTCCGACAACGACTGGACCGTCTACACCGAAGACGGCGCACCGTCAGCCCAGTGGGAGGTTACGGTTGCGGTAACAGAAGATGGATATGAAATTCTGGCATATTAATTGACGCATAGAAATACAAAAGCTGTGTCTGTGGAAGAAACTATTTTCCGGAGACACGGCTTTTTTCTAAAGAGAAAAGGGAGAAATATTATGCTGGATTTGGAACAGGAGATGAGCCGGTGCCGGGTCTGTCCGCGGAAGTGCGGAGCGGACCGGGAGCATGGAAAGACGGGATATTGTAAGGCGCCCTCCGGGGTTGCGGCGGCGCGGGCGGCGCTGCATTTCTGGGAGGAGCCTTGTATTTCCGGGACGACGGGGTCAGGGACGGTTTTCTTTTCCGGGTGCAATCTGCGGTGTGTTTACTGTCAGAACCATCATATTGCGGAAATGGAGAGCGGAAAAGTGATTTCGATCGGGCGGCTTTCGGATATTTTTCTGGAGCTGCAGGCGCAGAATGCGAATAACATCAATCTCGTGACGCCGAGCCACTACGTGCTGCAGATCCGGGAAGCACTTCTTCTGGCGAAAGAGAAGGGACTTACCGTACCGATTGTCTATAACTGCGGCGGGTATGAGAGCGTGGAAGCCCTGCAGGCCCTGGATGGGCTGATCGATATTTATCTGACAGATTTTAAGTATATGGACTCCTCCCTTGCAAAAGTGTACTCGCGGGCAGAAGATTACCCGGAAACAGCAAAACGGGCGCTGGCGGAAATGGTGCGTCAGACGGGCAGGGCTGTATTCGATGAGAATGGTCTGATGAAAAAAGGTGTGATTGTGCGCCATTTATTGCTGCCCGGTGCTGTAAAAAATGCAAAAGCTGTGGTAAAATACGTCTATGAGACGTACGGCGATACCGTCTGGCTGAGCCTCATGAGCCAGTACACGCCGCTTCCGCAGGTGGAAAACATAAGTCCGCTGAACCGGAAAACGACAAAACGGGAGTATGAGCGTCTGCTGGACTATACGTTTTCCCTCGGCGTCACCAACGCCTTTTTACAGGAAGGCCCGGTGGCTGAGGAGAGTTTCATTCCGGAGTTTGATGGAAGAGGAATCTGACGTTATAGTTCACTCGTGCAAAAAGGAGCTGCGCAGCAGCAAAAAGCGCTGGAAGCGCGGTTTTGTGAATGCAAGCAAAACACATTTGTCTATGATTAGATATGACTAACTATATTGTTTTAAGGAGGAAAAACTTTTGAGCAACGCAGTTGTAACACTGAAAAAAGGAGAGGGCCGCGCCTTAAAGCAGGGCGGAGCCTGGATTTTTGATAATGAGATCGCTTCGATTTTAGGAGCATATGAAAACGGAGATATCGTGCTGGTGCGCGACTTCGACGGATACCCGATGGGACGAGGTTTTATCAACGAGCATTCCAAAATCCGCATCCGTATGATGACAAGAAATATCGACCAGGAAATCGATGAAACATTCTTGAAAAAAAGAGTGCAGGATGCCTGGGAGTACCGCAAAAAAGTGACGGACACATCGAGTTGTCGCCTGATCTTTGGCGAGGCAGACTTCCTGCCGGGACTCGTAGTGGATAAATTCTCCGATGTGCTGGTCGTTCAGTCGCTGGCACTTGGTATCGACAAAATGAAAATGACGATTATCCGCCTGTTGGAGGAGGTTCTGGCAGCTGACGGGGTTAAGATCCGCGGCGTGTTTGAGCGAAGCGATGCAAAAGTGCGTGAGCAGGAGGGCATGGAGCGTGTGAAAGGATTTCTCTCCGAGCCGTTTGACACCAGCGTGGAAATCATCGAGAATGGTGTCCACTATCTCGTCGATGTCAAGGACGGCCAGAAAACTGGTTTCTTCCTGGATCAGAAATACAACCGTCTGGCTGTGCAGAAGCTCTGCAAGGACGCGAGAGTGCTCGACTGCTTTACCCATACCGGGTCGTTTGCACTGAATGCGGCATATGCAGGAGCAAAGGAAGTTATCGGCGTTGATGCATCAGAGCTCGGTGTAGAGCAGGCACGGAAAAACGCAGCCTTAAACGGCCTGGAAAACGTAGCATCTTTCGTGTGCGAGGATGTCTTTGAACTGTTGCCGCGTCTTGAAAAAGAGGGAGAAAAATTCGACGTCGTTATCCTTGACCCGCCGGCCTTCACAAAATCAAGAAACTCCATCAAAAACGCAATCAAGGGATATCGTGAAATCAATTTGCGCGGCATGAAACTGGTCAAAGACGGCGGCTATCTGTGCACCTGTTCGTGCTCCCACTTTATGGACTACGAACTCTTCACGAAAACCATCAACCAGGCGGCTCACAACGTCCACAAACGTCTCCGTCAGGTAGAATACCGCACCCAGGCTCCGGATCACCCAATTCTGTGGGCGGCGGATGAGTCCTATTACCTGAAATTTTATATTTTCCAGGTTGTGGATGAAAAATAGAAATTCTTCCTCTGCCGGAAGCGCCGAAACGGAAAATCGAAGTGTAAGAAATGGGAGGAATTGCCATATGACAGAACCAACACCCCATGCACAAAAGAAAAAGCACTCCCGCCAGATGGCCACAAGCTGTGAGTCGTGCGGCAATTTTGTGTATGATGAGGATTATGAGTGCTACACCTGCGAGGTCGATCTCGATGAGGATGAGATGGCACGTTTTCTGCAGGATAAATTTTACAACTGTCCGTACTACCAGCTCGGCGACGAGTATCGGATTGTGCGGAAACAGATGTAGGCAGGCAATGCGTCCGGTATATAAGGCTGCGGCGTTTGCGATAAAAACAAAAAAAGAACAGGAGGATTTTTACCATGAACAACGAAGTATTAAATGCAATCAAAACAAGAAGAAGCATCCGCAAATACAAAGCGGAGCAGATTACCGATGAGCAGCTCGATGCAATTCTGGAGGCCGGAACGTATGCGGCAACCGGCATGGGAAAACAGTCGCCGGTGATTGTTGTGGTACAGAAACCGGAGCTGATTGCAAAACTTTCGAAAATGAATGCGGCTGTTATGGGTACAACATCCGATCCGTTCTACGGTGCTCCGACCGTTCTGATCGTGCTTGCTGACCCGGAGCGCGGAACTTATGTGGAGGACGGCTCTCTTGTCATGGGAAATCTGATGCTGGCAGCACATGCCGTTGGTGTGGATTCCTGCTGGATCCATCGTGCAAAAGAAGAGTTCGCGAGCCCGGAGGGAAAAGCCCTCTTAAAAGAGTGGGGACTTTCCGAAAATTATGTTGGCATCGGCCACTGCATCCTCGGCTATCGCGACTGTGAGTACCCGGAGGCAAAAGAAAGAAAAGCAGATTATATTGTAAGAGTATAATCATCTGCGAAAACGGCTCCGGGAGCGGCTGTGCGTTGAAAACACCCGCCCGGAGTCCATATTTTTAACCGAATCAAGCAAGTAGCGAAGCGGATTGCGAATATCCGCTTTGCTAGAGACAACAGAGGAACAGCCATGTATCGAATTATGATTGTAGAAGATGATGAAGTCATCGCCCGCGCCGTGCAGCAGAGCCTGGTTTCCTGGGGCATGGATGCGTTCTGCGTACAGGATTTTTCCGGCGTTCTCGCCGAATTTGCCGTGAAAAATCCGCAATTAGTGCTGATGGACATTCATCTTCCCTTTTTTAACGGATTTCACTGGTGCCAGGAGATTCGAAAAGTCTCGAAAGTGCCGGTAATTTTTCTTTCTTCTGCATCGGACAACATGAACATCATTATGGCCGTTAATATGGGCGGCGATGACTTTATCGCGAAGCCGTTTGATTTAAGTGTCCTGACCGCCAAAGTCCAGGCGATGCTCCGCCGCACCTACGAATTTGCCGGAGAAACGAATTTCCTCGAGCACCGCGGTGCCATGCTCGATACGGGAAGTGGTGTGCTGAATTACCGGGGAAAGCGGATTGAGCTGACAAAAAATGAGTGGCGTATTCTGCAGTCCCTTCTCGAAAATAAAGGAAAAGCCGTCAGCCGCGATATGCTGATGATGCATCTGTGGGAGTCGGACAGCTTTATAGATGACAACACGCTGACCGTTAACGTCACGCGCCTGCGGAAAAAACTGGAGGAGGCAGGACTTACAGACTTTATCCAGACGAAAAAGGGTGTCGGCTACCTGATCGCATGACGGAAGCAGAACAGGAGAAAAGGATGGAACAACAGAAAGAGGGAATCCGGCAGGAGTTTATGCTTCTTAACTGGTATTTGAAAGAGCATCTTGCATCGGCCGTGCGGATTGCCGCTTTTATAGGAGTATTTTCACTCCTCTGTTTTCTGCGCAATGTGCCGCAGGATGTCACCGTTTATATGATCGTGCTGATGGCTGCTGTCGGAGCCGCAGGTTTTTGCTTTCATTATGGGAAGTACCGGAAACATCATCTGGTCTTAGCACTTCTTGCCGCCGAACCGCAGGGCAAAACAGGAGCGCTTCCGGAGGCGGACGGGCTTCTGGCGCGGGATTACCAGCAGATCATCGCATCCTACGAGCGGCAGTTTCAGGAAGAACAGATTAAGATGGAGCAGAAATACCGCGATATGATGGAGTATTACACGATGTGGACCCATCAGATCAAAACGCCGATTGCGGCGATGCGGCTGCTTCTGCAGGAGGAGGATACGCCGCTTTCGCGTGAAATGCAGAGCGAACTTTTCCAGACGGAGCAGTATGTGCAGATGGCGCTGCAGTATCTGCGCATGGAAAAAATGACATCGGATCTTGTCTTTGCAAGGTACGATTTGGATGCGCTGATCCGCCAGGCTGTGCGGAAATATGCCCCGCTTTTTATCCGCCGGAAAATTATCCTTTCCTACGAGCCGGTGTACTGCGAGGTGCTGACAGATGAAAAATGGCTCGTCTTTGTGCTGGAGCAGATTCTGTCAAATGCGCTGAAATACACGAAAAGTGGCAGCATTCACATCTATCTGTCACCGAATGCACCAAAAACGCTGGTGATTGAGGACACCGGCATCGGCATTGCGCCGGAGGATCTGCCGCGGATTTTCGAAAAAGGCTACACGGGCTGCAACGGCCGCGCAGACAAGCGGTCAACGGGCATCGGATTGTATTTGTGCCGCCAGATCATGGAGAAACTTTCGCATACCATCCGCATTGAGTCGGAGATGGGAGTGGGAACGAAGGTGTATCTTGGGCTGGATACCGTATCCCTGTAGTACATAGAGAGCTTCGCCGGGAATCTTACAGAAATGTAAGGTTGCCGGTCTTTTTGTAAGATGATCCTAAGGCAGAAGAGAGCGCGGACGGGTATAATAAGCCTTGTCAATTAAAAAAACAGTTCAGACAGAAAGGAAAATGTGACATGGCAATTCTGGAAGTAGAACATCTGAAAAAAACATATACCACGCGCCTTGGCAGCAACCGGGTGGAAGCGTTGAAAGACGTTAATTTTACAGTGGAACGGGGCGAATTTGTTGCAATCATGGGCGAATCGGGAAGCGGAAAAACGACGCTTCTGAACCTGCTCGCGGCACTCGACAAGCCAACCGGCGGACAGGTGCGGTTAAATGGAAAGAATCTCGGCGAATTAAAAGAGAAGGAGATTGCCGGATTCCGCCGCGAAAACTTAGGTTTCGTGTTCCAGGACTTCAACCTGCTCGATACCTTTTCCCTGCGTGACAACATTTATCTGCCGCTCGTGCTGGAAGGAAAAAAATACGAGGAGATGAGTCTTCGGGCAGAGCCGATTGCGAAAAAACTCGGCATCACCCAGATCCTCAATAAATACCCATATGAGGTGTCCGGCGGACAGAAGCAGCGTGCAGCCGTTGCGCGTGCGCTGATTACCAATCCGGAGCTGGTTCTTGCGGATGAGCCTTCCGGCGCGCTCGATTCCCATGCAGCGGATGGCCTCATGAAACTGTTCGGGGAGATCAATGAGGAGGGCCAGACGATTGTTATGGTAACGCACAGTGTGAAGGCGGCCTGCTCGGCGAAACGTGTGCTGTTCATCAAGGACGGTGAGGTCTTCCACCAGCTGTATCGCGGTTCTTTAGGGCGCGATGAGATGTATCAGAAGATCTCCGATACGCTGACAATTCTTGCGACGGGTGGTGAACGGGATGAATAATCTGCTGTATGCCAGACTGGCAAAAACAAATTTGAGCAAAAATCGTCAGAATATTCTTCCGTATCTGCTGTCATGCATCGGCACGGTGGTGATGTTTTTTATCATGGATACACTGGCGCAGGGAAGTGGCTTTGATTCCATGATCGGAAAAGATACGATCCTGACAGTGATGGGGATGGGAACCTATATCATTGGCCTGTTCGCGGTGATTTTTCTGATCTACAGCAACAGTTTTCTGGCAAAAAGAAGAAAAAAAGAGTTCGGTCTGTTCCAGATTCTCGGCATGGAGAAAAAGCATCTGGCGAAGATCCTCTTTTTTGAGAGTCTGTATCTGTGGGCGGCATCGCTTGGAATCGGTATTCTGCTCGGTGTGTTGCTGTACCGCCTGCTGTTTCTGGTGCTGATGAAGCTGACCGGACTGAACGGAACAATTGGTTTTGCGTTCAGTGCAAAAGCCGTGGGAAGTACGATGCTGCTGTTCGGCCTGACTTTTGTGATCAATTTTCTCTTAAGCCTTCGCCAGATCCACGTCTCACAGCCGGTCGAACTGCTGCACGGCGGCGCGCAGGGTGAGCGGGAACCGAAAACGAAGCTTTTGACGGCGGTTCTTGGATTCATGCTTCTTGGTGTTGGCTATTATCTGGCTCTGACCTGCCAATCCTCGATGGACGCACTTGATAAGTTTTTTAATGCAATCGCTTTGGTTATGGTGGGAACGTACTGCCTGTTTTCTGCTGGAAGTATTGCATTTTTGAAAATTCTGAAGAAAAACAAGAATTACTATTACCAGACACGCCATTTTACAAGCATTTCGGGCATGCTGTACCGCATGAAGCAAAATGCGGTCGGTCTTGCGAATATCTGTATTCTGTCAACGGGTGTGCTTCTGGTTATCTCCATCAGCACATGTCTGTGGACGGGAATTGAGGAGGTTACCTATACGCGGTTTCCACATCAGATTTCGATCGAAGCAAATACTGGCGTGAGCGGCATTATGAAGACGGTGGAGCCGGTCAGTCAGAAGATGATAGAGGAAGTGAAAACTGGGATTGATCAGCATCTGGAAGAAAAGCAGCTCAGAAAAAAGTATGAAAGTGATCAGAGATACTATGTGATGCTTGCTGATGTAGATAGAAACAAAGTAGAAAAAACACAGTCAGATGATGCTGCGGCGAGTACACTGATAAAGATTATGGAAGAGTCGGAGTACAATCAGGTAACCGGCGAACAGGTAGAGCTGGAACCAGGGCAGGCTCTGGTTTTTCAGGAAAAACAGAAAAATTATGGATATGACACGATTGAACTGGGAAATCAGACGTATGAAGTAAAAAAATGGAATACCGATAAGAAATCGTACATTCTGGATGAGAAGACGCAGGTGTATGAGACAATGACGGTGGTGACGCGGAACCATGAAGCAAAGGAAGCGTATGCAGCTGTGCAGGGAAAGGAGCCAGAAGGATACAGTTGGGAATATGCTCTGGATCTTATCGGGGATGCCGGCGAACAGATCACAGTTGGAGATGAGATTGAGACGATACTGACGGAGTCATCTTTTAACGGATGGGTGGAAGTGCGCGAAAAAGAGCGCAATACGGTTTACAGTCTGTATGGTTCACTTCTGTTTTTAGGTGTTTTCGTCGGTGCGCTGTTTTTGATGGGTGCCGTTATGATTATCTATTATAAGCAGGTTTCAGAAGGCTTCGATGACCGAAAACGGTTCCAGATTATGCAGAAGGTCGGCATGAGCCGCAAAGAAATCCGTCAGACGATTCAGTCACAGGTGGTAACGGTCTTTTTCATGCCGCTCGCGGTGGCCGTGGTGCATACAATGGTAGCGTTTCCATTGACCAGGCGTATCATGGCAATGCTGAATTTCCCGGACAGCAATCTGTTCCTGGCTGCAACAGCGATTACGATTGCGGCGTTTGCCGTGGTTTACCTGATCGTCTATGTGCTGACGGCGCGGGCGTATTACAAAATTGTGGAATAAGAAGATGTACTTTTTTTAATACATCGAAGCGCCTTTGAAAAAAACTTAACAAAAAAATAATAAGAAAAAGACATCCGGCGCAGACGGAAAATCTGCGGGGGATGTCTTTTTGGATGTTCTATTTATAAATGCCGTTGATGGTAACTTTGAAAAGAGCTTCCTTTCCATTGAGTTCGTCTTTTCCATAGTCTTCCGGGAAAGTGACGGTTACATCTACGCTGTCACCCGGGTGATGGCCGATGAGCTGTTCTTCAAAGTCATCGATGTAAGTGTGGGAGCCGATCACAAGATCAGCGCCGTTTCCTTTTGTGTTTCCACCTTCAAATTCCACGCCGTCAATGGAGCCGACATAGTCGATATTGACGGTATCACCGTCCTCGATGGTAAGGGAAGTGTCGGTCTGCAAAGAGGCAGAAGCCGAAGTGGAGGCTGATGAGGCTGTGGAGGTATCCTCCGAGGCACTTTTGACAGAGAGTCGTTTGGAATCGAGTACGCTGGCGATGATAAGGCCGACGATCACAACGACAATCAGAGCTGGTCCGGCCCAGCTCCAGATCTTTTTGTAATGCGCTACTTTCGCTTCGTGCTCCCGCTCTTTGGCACGCCGTTCCCTGGCAGCTTTTCTGTTTTCTTTGTTCATAAAAAGGATCTCCTTTGCGCTTTTACGACTGCAATCGTATTTTATAATATCAAGTATATCATAAAAATATGGTAAAAGTGTGAAAAAAATAACACGATCCAACATTGTCAATGCTCAAAAATGACGATATAATGAGTGCAAGTGAGTCAAATGAAAATTTATTTTCATTTGACGAACGACGAATGTCGCTTACGCGGCAGCGTAAGATTGAGTGCAAGTGAGAAAACGCGGCGAGTAAGGGAGTGGATAAAATGGATGACTGGAGTAGTTTCAGAACGACGACATCCGAACAGCAGCGCCTCCGGGCTGCACTTTCCGGCTTTTTTGAATCGCAGGATCTTCCGGAAGAACAGCGAGCCGCATATACTGCATACCTGCGGAAACGCATTCGTCCCGCTGTCGAAATGCTGATTCGTGAGGATGATTTTTCAAAGCTGGAACGTATTCTGCAGACCGGATGGCTGTCCGATGCAGACCGAAAACGTTTTCTCAACCTTGCCGCCGACCAGCAGAAATGGCAGGCCTTCCGCATTCTCCTGAACCGGAGCTCACAGGATCCGATGCAGGAGAATACGGAAAGCAGAAAAACAGAAGCTGCGTTTCAAAAAGAAAAGCCCACAAAAGAAAAAGAAGCGCTGGCGCTCCGGCTTTTCGAAGAAGCCCGCAAAAACCTCTGCTGGCTGTACCCGGAACTTGGTGAAGCGATTCTTTTCTTTCAGCATCAGCCATCCGACAGGACAAAAGCCATCACATCCGACGGTCATACGATATATTTTAACTCCGATTTTGTACTCCGCATGTGTGCCGAAAATTCATCGTTCCTCAAGGAAGGCTATCAGCACCTGCTGCTGGAATGCATCCGCCGGTTTGGGAAAGAAACACCGGAGCCGGAAAAAAGAGAACAGCCCCCGGTTTCATGGCTGATGCCGGAAAAAGAAAAACAGTCTCCGGTTTCATGGCTGGTGCCGGGAAAAGAGCCGGAACTTATCGAGTCTTTTCAATCAGTCTGGAAACGTGCTTCCCGCAAGTTGGCGGAAAACTACGGCACCGGCGGCCTGCGGCGAGGCCAGAACCGTGGTGGAAAAAAAGAAACCCTGTCCGAGATCGAAAAAAGAGCGTACAATTACCGCAGCTTTTTAAAACAATTCACCGTCACCCGTGAGGAGATGGAACTGGATCTCGACAGTTTTGACCCAGTCGCCTACCATTACGGCCTGGAGCACTACGGCAGTCTCCCTTTCATCGAGCCGTCGGAGACGCGAGAGGGAAACCGTCTCGAAGAGCTGGTTATCGCGATCGACACATCCGGTTCGTGCAAAAAAGAAATCGTAGCAAAATTTCTCGGTGAGACGCGCAGCATTCTTGAAGAAAAAGAAAACTTCTTTTCCCGATGGAACGTCTGCCTGATCCAGTGCGACAGCTTCGTACAGGATGTCACGATGATCCATTCACCGAAAGAATGGGAAGCTTACCGTGAAACAATTATCATCAAGGGCCGAGGCGGAACCGATTTCCGTCCTGTCTTTCAGAAAGTGGAAGAGTTGCGGGAACAGCACGTATTCCGAAACTTAAAAGCGTTGATCTATTTTACCGACGGAGACGGAATTTATCCCGAACAAAAGCCCGATTACGAGACGGCATTTGTCTTTGTCAGACAGACCGAAAAAATGAATCTTGTCCCAAAATGGGCAAAAAAACTGCTGACAGAAGAATGTACTCTTTGAACATAACTGACAAAAAAGCATATCGCAAAATCAAACACAGAAAGATTTCGAGAGTACATAAAGAGTGCACAAGATAAGAGAGAACATATGAACATACAAGAAGCAAAAGAGACAATTGAAAAAGCCCTGCGCGCATACTTTGCAAGAGACGAAGCCGGTAATCTGCTGGTTCCCCTCCGGCAGCAGCGTCCCATTCTCCTGATCGGCCCGCCGGGCATCGGAAAAACGGCAATTATGGAGCAAATCGCAGAAGAGTGCGGTGTGGGGCTTGTCGCCTACACGATGACACACCATACGCGTCAGAGTGCCATGGGCCTTCCGGAGATCTGCAAACGTGAAATCGAAGGGAAAACGGTACATACAACGGAATACACGATGAGCGAGATCATTGCCTCGATCTATGACTGCATGGAGCAGACCGGAAAGAAGCGGGGTATCCTCTTTCTCGATGAAATTAACTGCGTCTCCGAGACCCTCGCTCCGGTAATGCTGCAGCTTTTGCAGGACAAAAAATTCGGCAATCAGCACATCCCGGATGACTGGCTGATCGTGGCCGCCGGAAATCCGCCGGAATATAATAAATCTGTGCGGGAATTTGATGTGGCAACGCTTGACCGTGTGCGGAAGATCGAGGTGCTTCCCGAGCTTTCCGTCTGGCTCTCCTACGCAGAGAAAAATCAGATCCACAGCGCCGTGACAACGTACCTTATGGCACACAGTGACCATTTTTATTCTGTTTCGCAGGAAGCGGATGAGAAGCGTTTTGTGACAGCACGCGGCTGGGAGGATTTGTCGGCAGTGCTGAAAAGTTATGAAATCCTGAATTTTCCGGTCGACGAAGCACTGATCGGACAATATTTGCAGGAAGAAAAGACGGCGGAGGAATTCAGCTCGTACTACAGGATTTACGAAAAATATGGACAGGATTACGGTGTAGAGGAGATTCTGACCGGTGCATTTTCCGGAAAAATCATGGCAGAAAAACAGAAGATGGCGGCAAATGGTTCCGCAGAAGAGCGATCTGTACTGCTGTCTCTGCTTCATGCGGCACTTCAGAAAGAGGCATCCGGCTGCCAGAAGCAGGAGCATACGGCAAAGGAGCTCTCCGAGTGCTTTCGCCAGTTTACCTGGCTTTGCAGGCAGAAAAAAGATGAGACATACGCATCCTGGCTGCGGCAGAAAGAGCAGGGATTTGCAGTGTGCAAACAGCAGGGACTGCTGAAAAAGGGCGAGGAAGAAACGAATGCGCGGGTCTTGAAAAAGTTAAAAAAACTCGAGGAGACCGCTAAAAAATGTCGCAAAACCGATTCAGATCAGATGAAAGAGCTTTTTGAAACGGTATGTGAACTGGAACAGGAAAAAGCGGAGAAGGAAGTAAAGGATGTGAAACTGCAGATCCGCCGTGCCGCTGAATTTTTACAGAACAGCTTTCCGGGCGGAGCAGAAGTGGTGCTGTTTGAAGCAAATCTGGCGCGAAGTCCAGCGTTACGGAGCTTTTTGATTGAGAAAAGCATGGATGCCAAATGATAAGCTGCCACTTTGTAAAGAAGAAAATGGTTCTGAAAAGCCCATTTCTGGAGAAAAATGATTTGAAAGGAAGAGGAAGAACAGGGCAGAGGAAGGAAGAAAAAGATGAATTATAAAATGATCCTGCAGTACGACGGCACGCGCTATAACGGCTGGCAGAAGCAGGGAAATACGGACAACACGATTCAGGGCAAGCTCGAAACGCTGCTGTCCAGGATCGCAGGAGAGCCGGTGGAGATCCACGGCGCGGGCAGAACCGATGCCGGCGTCCATGCGGCGGGACAGGTTGCAAATGCAAAGTTCCATACCGATCTATCCGATGAAGAACTTCTGCAGACAATCAATCATTATCTGCCGGAAGACATCGAAGTCACCAGCCTCGCGCGGATGCCGGAGCGCTTCCACAGCCGTCTGAATGCGGTGGACAAAACATACGAATACCGTATCGTGATCGATGGCAGAAAGCATGTTTTCGAGCGGAAATACGTGTATTTTCCGGAAGCACCGCTCGATGTGGAAAAAATGAAAGAAGCATCGAAAGCGTTTATCGGAACGTATGATTTCAGGAGCTTCTGTGCCAACAAACGTATGAAAAAATCGACAGTACGGACGATTACCGGAATTGATTTCTGCGAGAAAGACGGGATTCTTACCATTTCCTATACCGGAACCGGTTTTCTGTACCACATGGTGCGGATCCTGACCGGAACACTTGTGGAGGCCGGGATGGGAAAACGGGATATCGCATCAATGACGGAGCTTCTCAAAGCAAAAAATCGCGAAAGTGCGGGTTTTCTTGCACCGGCATGCGGACTCCTGTTAAAAGAAGTCCGATATGAATAACCGAAATAATCAGGGCAATGCACCAGCCTTTTTTGCATAAAAAACCGAAAAAAGGCTGTGAATTGATAAATGCAGCATAGAAAAGAGAAAGGATGAGGTGAAAAGCATGTTTCAGAAGAAAAGAAATACTTTTCATGGCGGCGTTCACCCGTACGAGGGAAAAGAGCTCTCCAAGGACAAACCGATTGTCAAAGCGCAGCCGGGCAACTTATTGTATTACGCAGTGTCACAGCACATCGGAGCGCCTGCTGTGCCGACCGTACAAAAAGGCGACCATGTAAAAGCGGGACAGAAAATCGCAGAAGCGGGAGGATTTGTTTCGGCTCCTGTTTACGCATCGGTTTCCGGCACGGTAAAAGGAATTGAGAAAAAAGTTTCCGCAGCCGGTTCCCCGGTAGACTGTATCGTTGTGGAGAACGACGGGCTGTATGAAAAAGAAACATTTGAGGAGTGCCCGCACTGGGAAAAACTCGACGCAGATACGATCCGGAACAAGATCAAAGAGGCCGGAATCGTGGGAATGGGAGGTGCAGGCTTCCCGACACACGTCAAAGTATCCCCGAAAGATCCGTCAGCGATTGACTACATTCTCGTCAATGGAGCAGAGTGTGAGCCGTATCTGACTTCGGATTACCGCTTGATGTTAGAGCGTCCGGAGGATTTGATTCAGGGACTTCACGTTGTATTATCTTTGTTTGACAATGCAAAAGGTGTCATTGCCATCGAGGATAACAAACCGGAGGCAATTGCAAAACTTCAGTATCTCACGGATTCCGATCCGGATATTGAGGTAAAGGTATTAAAAACAAAATATCCACAGGGAGCAGAGCGTCAGGTGATTTATGTAACGACCGGACGTAAGATTAACTCCAAAATGCTGCCGGCTGATGCAGGCTGTATCGTGGATAATGTACAGACGGTACTTGCTATTTATGATGCCGTATGTAAGACAACACCGTCGATGAGCCGCGTGGTAACACTGACCGGTGATGCGATGGCAGAACCACAGAACTATAAAGTCAAATTTGGTATGAGCCATGCCGAGCTGTTAGAAGAAGCAGGCGGACTCAAAGAAAATGCGAAGAAACTGATTTCCGGCGGCCCGATGATGGGTATGGCAATGTATGATTTGAACACGCCGATTACGAAAACAAGTTCTTCCATTTTGGCAATGAGCGAGGATGAAGTTGAAAAATTTGAGCCGACGAATTGTATTCGATGCGGCCGTTGCGCGACGGTATGTCCGAGCCACTTGGTGCCACAGATGATGGCACAGGCTGCTGAGCGCAATGATTTGGATTACTTCCAGAAGCTTAATGGTATGGAATGTTATGAATGTGGTACTTGTACATTTGTTTGTCCGGCGAAGAGACGCCTGACACAGATTTTCAAACAGGCAAGACGTGCGGTTATGGACCAGAACAGAAAAAAATAAGCATGTTTAGCCATGAAAATATGCTGCAAAAGCAGCAGAATGGAGGAAACAATGGAAGAGAAATTATGGAACGTTTCTTCATCTCCTCATGTACGTGACCATTCTTCTACGCAGTCCATCATGAGAGATGTCGTAATTGCCTTATTGCCGGCTACCATCATTGGTATTTATAATTTCCGGTTAAGTGCAGTATTAGTAATTTTAACCTGCTGTGTATCCTGTATGTTGGCAGAATACATCTGGCAGAGATTGATGAAACAGAAGGTAACAACAAATGACTTTAGTGCCCTTTTGACCGGCTTATTGTTAGCATTGAATCTGCCGGCTACGATGGGAAATCCAAAGTATCTGTGGATGTGTGTTCTTGGCAGTGTATTTGCCATTATCGTTGTGAAACAGTTATTCGGAGGACTGGGTCAGAACTTCATGAACCCGGCACTTGGCGGCCGCTGCTTTTTGATGTTGTCATTCAGTAGCGTCATGACAAGTTTTACGGTAAAAGAAGGAAGTAACTGGTTATACGGTATTTCCGTTGACGCAGCAAGTTCTGCCACACCGCTTATGGATGTTAAAGAAGGCGGTTACCCAAGTCTTTTGAAGATGTTTTTGGGAACAACGACAGGAACCATTGGTGAGACATCGACAGCAGCACTTTTGCTTGGTGCCATTTACCTTTTGCTCCGTCGTGTTATCGACTGGAAAATCCCGGTTATTTACATCGCAACATTTGCCGTATTTGACATTTTGTATATGGTTATTGCCGGTGCGGCTGCTTATCCGCTTTTGTATGAACTCTGCGGTGGCGGCTTGATGCTTGGTGCATTCTTTATGGCAACCGATTACGTGACGAGTCCGATTACTTCAAAGGGTAAAGTGATTTATGCAATTTTACTTGGTCTTTTGACCGGCTTGTTCCGATTCTTCGGTGAGTCCGCAGAAGGTGTATCCTTTGCCATCATTATCGGCAACTTGTTTGTACCATTGATTGAACGCTATACCGTTCCAAAGGCATTTGGAAAGGAGGGCAAAGCAAATGGATAAGAAAAGCAGTATGATGAAGGACGCCATTATCTTATGTGCGATTACCCTGATTCTCGGTGCCGTGTTGGCAGGTGTTTATATGCTGACAAAGGACCCGATTGACAATGCTCAGAAAAAAACAAATAACGAAGCCTGCGCTGTTGTTGTCGCACAGGGAGATTCCGTAAAGGATAACGATGCAGAAGCGGTATCCGGCGCGGCTGCTTATTTAAGTAAGCATGACCTTTCAAATGCAGAAGTAAAAGAAGGCGATTTGCTTTCTGAATATGTAGAGATTACCGAAGTACATCCAACGGCAAATGGCGGAAAAGTATATCTTGCCAACGCACTCAAAGGATATGGTGGTAAAATCAGTTTTGCTCTTGGTGTAGATGCACAGAGTGCGATTACCGGTATTCAGATTACCAGTGAGAGCGAGACCGCAGGTCTTGGTGCGAACTGTGAAAACGATGAGTTTAAGGCACGTTTCAAAGGAATCAAAGCACCGGAGAGCACATCGGAAGAAATGTATAATAAAAATGAGACAACAGATACCCAGGTACAGGCATTATCGGGCGCTACGGTTACTTCCCGTGCGATTACGAGAGCGGTAAAGGGAATCTTGTTCTATGATGCATCCGGAAAGGAGGCTGGTCAGTATGAGTAAAAATGTTTGTGGCGAGCGCCTTATTAACGGTATCGTTAAAGAAAACCCTACGTTTGTCATGATGCTTGGTATGTGTCCGACTTTGGCGGTTACATCCTCGGCCATGAATGGTCTGGGCATGGGATTATCGACAACGGTTGTATTGATTTTATCCAATATGCTGATTTCAGCATTGCGTAAGATTATACCGGATAAAGTTCGTATTCCGGCATTTATCGTAATTGTAGCATCGTTTGTAACGATTGTTCAGCTGCTTTTGCAGGCGTACATTCCATTTTTGTACTCGGCACTTGGTGTTTACATTCCGTTGATTGTAGTAAACTGTATCATCTTAGGACGTGCCGAAGCCTATGCTTCCAAAAATCCGGTTATTGCATCAGCATTTGACGGAATTGGTATGGGTCTTGGATTTACGATGGGATTAACGCTGATTGGTATTTTCAGAGAAATCCTTGGAAGTGGTTCCATTTTTGGATTCACAATCCTTCCAAGCGCAGTAAATATCTCAATTTTTGTTATGGCTCCCGGCGCATTCTTTGTTCTGGCAGGACTTACTGCCCTTCAGAATAAACTGAAAATGCCGAGCGCAACAAACAAAGAAGAAGAGGACGAGGAAGAAAAGGAGGTTGAAAACGCATGAGTATTTTTACCATTCTTTTTACGGCGGCACTTGTGAATAACTTCGTATTGAGTCAGTTCCTTGGCATTTGTCCGTTCCTTGGTGTATCCAAGAAAGTGGAAACCGCTGCCGGTATGGGCGGTGCAGTTGTATTCGTAATTACGATTGCCTCCTTTATTACCAGTTTATTGTATAACTTCCTGCTTTTGCCAAATGATTTGGTATATTTAAATACTATCGTATTTATTTTGGTAATTGCAGCTTTGGTTCAGTTCGTTGAGATGGTATTGAAAAAAATGATGCCGGCTCTGTATCGGTCACTTGGTGTATACCTTCCGCTGATTACGACAAACTGTGCGGTACTTGGTGTGGCACTGCTCAGCGTACAGAACAACTATGGCGTACTGGCTAGTACCGTAAATGGTATTGGTGCATCACTTGGTTTCCTCCTTGCGATTGTACTGATGGCTGGTATTCGCGAGAAACTTGAAAATTGTAACATTCCGAGCGTACTGAAAGGAACACCGATTGTGCTGGTAACGGCAGGTTTGATGGCGATTGCTTTCTGTGGTTTCGGCGGCGTTAGCTTTTAGGAAAGGAGGAACTTGAAATGACAGTATTTATTTTCTCAGTAGTTCTCCTTGCGGTGCTTGGTATCCTGATTGGTATTCTTCTTGGGGTAGCAGGTAAGGTATTTGCCGTAGAGACCGATGAAAGAGTTGAAAAAGTACGTGAGTGTCTGCCGGGAAATAACTGTGGTGGCTGTGGTTATCCGGGTTGTGATGGTTTGGCAGAGGCGATTGTAGCCGGGGATGCACCGGTAAATGGCTGTCCGGTCGGTGGAGCACCGGTAGCCGGCAAGATTGCAGAAATTCTTGGTGTGGAAGCCGGAAGTTCGGAAAAACAGGTAGCATTTGTAAAATGTGCCGGAACTTGTGATGTGGCAGCAAATAAATATCACTATGTTGGTGAGATGGACTGCCGCCGTGCGGCGATGGTACCGGGACGTGGTGAAAAGGCATGTTCATATGGCTGCCTTGGCCTTGGTTCTTGTGTGGAAGTCTGTCAGTTTGATGCATTATCCATTCAGAATGGAGTTGCTAAAGTAGACCGTGACAAATGCGTTGCCTGCGGTCAGTGTGTAGCAACTTGTCCAAATCATGTGATAGATTTGATTCCATATTCTTCTGCTTATGCGGTACAGTGTAGTTCGAAGGATAAAGGTAAAGCAGTTATGGAAGTCTGTCAGTCCGGCTGTATCGGTTGTGGACTTTGCGTAAGACAGTGTGAATTTGGCGCCGTAACATTGGAAGACAATATTGCCGTAATTGATGGCACAAAGTGTCAGGGCTGTGGAAAATGTGCGGAAAAATGTCCAAAGAAAATTATTCGTCCACAGAAATAAAAAGAAAAGATAGAAAAGAAGCTACAGAGCGTCAGCCGATTGATAGGCGGTGCTCTGCAGCTTCTTTTTTTCGTAGTACTTTTTTGGCTTTGTACTTGAAGTTGTGCTGTCCGGAAGTACGGTTACGATGCATGATGCCGTTAAATTACGTGAAAGTAAGGTGGTAGTGATGTTACTGTACCGGGAGAAACTCCCATTACTACACCGCGGGAATTTACAATGGCAATACTTTCATCGGAACTTTCAAACACCGGTCTTTCGGCAGAAGTATTTGGTTTAATAATGGTTTCAAGTCTCGTTCTCTGGGAGAGAAGAACAGAAACCTGATTTTTCATAAATTTAATACTTACTGCATTTGGTGAAACACGAACCCGGCATTTGAGTGTGCGGACTACTTTTTTCCTTTTTTTGACAGTAACGGTAATGACCGAAGAACCAACGGCAAGGGCAGATACACTGGCATATCTGGCATTTTGCGTTTCGGTATTTACTGTTGCAATCGAAGGTTTTGAGGAAGTGAAAGTAATCTTATGCTTCTTTTTTGCGTTATAAACGCGAAGCGAAAAGGTGTTTCCAACAGTCATATTTAATTTTTTCATGTTCAGCTTTGGCTTTTTTCCTGCGGCGAAAGAAGTGCCAGCCGGTAAAAC
>ERZ833963.547-NODE-547-length-55481-cov-28.474470_pt1 | contig 55481 bp, 50 predicted proteins | sample MGYA00519693_ERZ833963 | MGnify/ENA primary metagenome ERZ833963 (study PRJEB31850, sample SAMEA3708748) | human gut metagenome | biome: human gut; feature: human-associated habitat; material: faeces | place: China | collected 2014 ...
GTCGCATTTCCGTTTGCCATAGTCAAGTCCTCCTTCCATAATTTCTAAGGCAAAAAGGATATAAATCCCCCTACCCCATAGATATACAACAGCATTATAGCAGATTTTTCCCGAAATCTCAAGTAGTTTTTAGAATATTACTCTCTTTTTTCTCAAAGTATTGCCTTCTTCCATTACTCACGGAACTTTATGACTTCTTGAATACTTCCCGAAAAAGAAAAGCCGCCGTCGCTTGACAGCAGCCTTTCCGATAGCTTGTTATGCGTAAATCAAATCGTTTGAAACAACCTCCATAGCGGCGCTGCGGATGCTGTTCATCTTCTGTACCCACAGCATTTGGTTTTCTGCTTTGAGTGCTTCCGTTACGCCCTCCTTTTCGGCAAGTTGTTTTACCAGCCGAGGGAACATTTCCTCTGCTTGCTCGTTTATGTCGGCAAGGTAATCGTTCAGTTTGCCGCTTATCAGCAGTTCGGAATAGAGTCCCTTGCGGTGCTGTTTCAGATACCGCAAATGCCGCTGTCCCCATATGCCGATATGCCTTGATTCTTCTTTAGGCAGTTTCAGGCAGGGAAGATCGTAATCACCCTGCAATTCATACCAAAGCCCGTTTTTCTCGTTATAAATGTACTTATCCATTTTGTAATCCTCCAATTATGATTGATTTTGCCTACGATCCAATCATTCCGGCCGATTACAAAAACCAAAGGGAGAGGACTTCCTTACGAAGCCTCTCCCTTGGGACAGTCCTTGCTTTTTATGTAAACTCTCGCTTACTTGTTGCTCAGATACTCGTCGATGGACTTGGCGCCCAGCTTACCGGCACCCATAGCCAGAATGACGGTGGCAGCACCGGTAACGGCATCGCCGCCGGCATACACGCCCTGACGGGAGGTCAGACCATCCTCGTTGACGATGATACCGCCCTTCTTGTTGACCTCCAGGCCCTTGGTGGTGGACTTGATCAGGGGGTTGGGGGTGGTACCCAGAGACATGATGACAGCATCCACATCCAGCTCGAACTCGCTGCCCTTCTTCTCCACGGGACGACGGCGGCCGGAGGCATCGGGCTCACCCAGCTCCATCTCCACGCAGGTCATGGACTTGACGCAGTCCTGCTCGTCGCCGTTGATCTGAACGGGGTTATTGAGAGTCTTGAAGATCACGCCCTCCTCGATGGCGTGCTCCACCTCCTCGTGACGGGCGGGCAACTCCTCCATACCACGGCGGTACACCACGTACACGTCAGCGCCCAGGCGTTTGGAGCAGCGAGCGGCGTCCATAGCCACGTTGCCGCCGCCTACCACGGCCACCTTCTTGCCCTTCAGATCCATGATGGGGGTATCGGAATCCTCACGATAGGCCTTCATCAGGTTGATACGGGTCAGGAACTCGTTGGCGGAATACACACCCTTCAGGTTCTCACCGGGAATGTGCATGAACATGGGCAGACCGGCGCCGGAGCCAACGAACACGGCCTCGAAGCCGTTCTCCTCCATCAGCTCATCGATGGTGATGGTGCGGCCTACCACGATGTTGGTCTCCACCTTCACGCCCATGGTCTTCAGGCCGTCCACTTCCTTCTGCACGATGCTCTTGGGCAGACGGAACTCGGGGATGCCGTACACCAGCACGCCGCCGGCCAGATGCAGAGCCTCATACACGGTGACCTCATAGCCTTTCTTGGCCAGATCGCCGGCGCAGGTCAGGCCCGCAGGGCCGGAGCCAACCACGGCCACCTTGTGACCGTTGGACTGGGGCTTTTCAGGCGCCTCGGTGCTGTGGGCGTTGTGCCAGTCGGCCACAAAGCGCTCCAGCCGGCCGATGCCCACGGGATCGCCCTTCTTGCCACGGACGCAGTGCATCTCGCACTGGCTCTCCTGCGGACAGACACGGCCGCAGACGGCGGGCAGAGAGCTGGTCTGATGGATCACCTGATAGGCGCCCTCATAGTCCCGCTCCACGATCTTGGCGATGAACTCCGGGATGCGGACGTTGACGGGGCATCCGTTGACGCAGGGATGGTTCTTGCAGTTCAGGCAGCGGGCCGCCTCGTCCAGAGCCTGCTCCTCGGTGTAGCCCAGAGCCACCTCGAGGAAATTCTTATTCCGGACATTGGGGTCCTGAGAGGGCATTTCGTTCTTATCCAAACGCATATTGATCTTTGCAGCCATCTTACTTTACCTCCTGCTTGAACAGATTGCAGACTTCCTCGTGCTTATGCACCTCGAAATCATGATACATCTGGTTGCGCTTGACAGCCAGATCCCAGTCCACCAGCTGACCGTCGAAGTCGGGGCCATCCACGCAGGCGAACTTGGTCTCGCCGCCCACGGTCAGACGGCAGCCGCCGCACATACCGGTACCGTCGATCATGATGGGGCTCATGGAGACGGTGGTGGGTACGCCGTAGGGGGCCGTGGTCTTGCAGACGAACTTCATCATGACCATGGGGCCGATGGCAAAGATCTCATCATACTGATTGCCGGCGTCCAGCAGCTCCTTCAGTGCCTCGGTCACAAGACCCTTCTGGCCATAGGAGCCGTCGTCGGTGCAGACCTTCATCACGGAGGATACGGCCTTGAACTTATCCTCCAAGATCACCACGTCCTTGCTCTTGAAGCCCACTACAGCGTGGACCTCAGCGCCGCAGTCGTGGAACTTCTTCAGAACGGGGTAGGCAATGGCGCAGCCCACGCCGCCGCCGACAACGCAGACCTTTTTCTTACCCTCGGTCTCGGTGGGCTTGCCCAGAGGACCCACAAAGTCATGCAGATAATCGCCCTGCTGCTTGTGGCTCAGCTTCTCGGTGGTTGCGCCCACGGTCTGCACGATGATGGTGACGGTCCCCTTCTCACGGTCATAGTCGTGGATCGTGATGGGGATACGCTCGCCGTTCTCGTCCACACGCAGAATGATGAACTGACCGGGCTGGGCCTTCTTGGCCACCATGGGTGCCTCGATCTCGTACAGGATCACAGTGGGCTTCAGCGCTTCCTTCGTTACGATACGATACATGGATGTTCCTTCTTTCCTCAAAAGTCATGGCTTGCTACGTTCCATGGGCACACACGGAACTCCTCACCCGTGTGCGCTCGTCTTATCTTATCACATCCGCCCATGGTTCGTCAAATATTTCCTTGCACTTTCCCTTTTTCATGCAAGGGCATGGTGCAGCGTCACCTGTCCCCGGTCGATATCCACCAGATGCTCCTCCTTCATTTTCCGCAGCTCCCGCATCATGGCACTGCGGTCGGCGGAGATATAGTCCGCCAGAGCACTGAGGGTAAAGGGCAGATGAAAGCTGCCGCAGTCGTCGCCGCCGGTCTGAAGGCCGAAGTAGCACAGCAGTTTCTCCCGGATGCTGCGGCGGCTCAGAACCTCCACCCGCTCGGAGAGGGCGGCGGCCTTGCCGGTCATGATATGGAACATATTCTCCACCAGCCGGCTGTGATGGGTGCAGGCCTTTTCGCATCGCCGGGTCAGATGCTCGGCGCTCATGAACCACACCCGGCACGACTCCGTCGCCACCACCGTGATGCTGTCCCCGGCCACATTTTCGAACATCAGCATCTCTCCGAACACGCTGCCTGTGGGCAGATGCTCCAGAATGGTGCGTCCCCCCTGCCGGTCGATGCGCTGGATGACGGCGCTGCCGGCGGTCAGAAGCCCCAGCTCTCCCCGACCCTCGCTGATGTCATAAATCACGGTGTCGGCCCGGAAGCGCTCCTCCCGGACGCCGAAGCACACCCGCATCTGCTCTACCTCATCGGGGCTGATGCCCTCAAGGATCGGTATGTTCTCCACAGGGGACCTCCTTTCCCGCTGCCGCCATGCGGCGATCCCGCCGCCCGCCGATGATCGTATAGATGATGACATAGGCGATGGCGCCCACCACCAGAGCCGCCACCACATCGATGAAGGCGTGCTGCTTGACAAAGAGTGTGGAGCAGATGATGATGACGCCCCATATGTCTGCGAAAGTGCGCCATCCGGTGCGCCGCAGTCCCGGCGTCCGGTGAACGGCATAGAGGGCGTCCAGCACCCCCAGCACATGGACGCTGGGCAGCACATTGGTGTTGGTGTCCAGATTGTAGGTGTTCTGGAGGAGCCACGTGCAGAAGTTGTGGTGCTCCATCACCGCCGGGCGCAGGTCCTGTCCGTTGGGTACCAGCGCACAGAAGATGGTGGCAAACCCGAAGGTCAGCATGATGCTCCACATATACCGCCGGAAGCCCTCGGCATCCTTGACGATCAGGTAAAGGCCCAGCGCCAGCAGAAGAAAGCTCCACGAGTCATAGGGAATGACAAAGTACTCGCAGAAGGGGATGTATTCATCGATGAAGGTCTGGGTGGCCCAATAGTTGTCGGTGATGAGGTGCTCAATAAGGAAAAAGCCCCCCAGATACACCGGCAGATACAGGCCCCACCACATATGGGGGTGGTCCTTGATGAAGGTCTTGATGGTCTGCATGAGAATCCTCCTGATTTCAACAATTTTCCGTGAGGGGCATTATAGCATAGCCCCGCCCAAAAAGGAAGTGTTCCTGTGATATAAGTCACAATTATTTTACAAATCCATTTCCCGGTTGCGGCGGCGGCAGATTTCGAGTATAATAGATACGTTATAAATGAAAAGATATGGAGGAATCCCCATGATCCTGCAAAAGAAAGAGGAGCTGGCCAACCGCCAGCTGCGCCTGACCATCACCGTGGAGCGTGATGCGTGGGAGAAGGCCCTGAACGACGCCTATCAGGAGGTCAAGGCCCTGTACCCGGTGGAGGGCTACGCCGTGGGCAAGGCTCCCCGTGAGGCGCTGGAAAAGGCATATAGCCATGATCTGTTCTATCAGGAGGCGGTGAACGAGACCTTCCCCGCCGCACTGGTGGAGGCCATCGCCGCCGAGGACATCCAGATCGCCGCCCCTCCCGCCCTGAACGTGGAGACCATCGGCCCAGACGGCTACACCTTCACCGCCCTCATCGACCTGTACCCGGAGGTGAAGCTGGGTCAGTACAAGGGCCTGTCCGCCCCGTGGGAGAATGTCGAGCTATCCGATGACGACACCAACGAGGCCGTCCAGCGTTTCCTGACGGAGCATCTGGTGGAACAGGAGCAGGACCGGGCCGCCATGGGCGACGAAGTCACGCTGGACTTCGAGGGCTTCGTGGACGGCGTACCCTTCGAGGGTGGCAAGGGCGAAGGCTATCCCCTGCTGCTGGGCAGCGGGATGTTTATCCCCGGCTTCGAGGAGCAGGTAGCGGGCATCCGCCCGGAGGAGGAGCGGGATGTCCACGTCACCTTCCCCACCCAGTATGTGCCGGAGCTGGCGGGCAAGGATGCCACCTTCCACGTCAAGGCCCACCGCATCGTCCGGCGGAGCCTGCCCCAGCTGACGGATGCCTTTGCACAGGAGCAGGGCTTCGAGGATGTGCCCCATCTGCGCCGCAGCATCATGGAGCAGGCCATCCTGCAAAAGCAGCAGGCTGCCTCCAATGCCTTTGCCGAGGCCCTGATGCAGCAGGTGGTGGCGGGCATGGAGGTACAGCTGCCCGACTCCATGGTGGAGAGTCAGCTCACCGGCATCCTTCAGGAGCTTCAGCAGCATCTGGAGAGTCAGGGCGCTTCTCTGTCCGACTACCTGCAAGCGGCAGATTTGACCATGGACGACCTGCGGGACCACGCCCGTGAAAATGCCATTGCCGCCGCCCGCTACGAGCTGGCCATGACGGAGATCGCCCGTCAGGAGGGCATCACCGTCACTGAGGAGGAGCTGGAGGAGAAGTACCGGGAGATGGCCGCCCTCTACGGCATGACCGTTCCCCAGCTGCGGGAGCAGGTGCCTCCCGCCCGGCTCCAGCACGATCTGAAGCTGGCCAAGGCCCGTGCCGTGGTGGTGGACTCCGCCCTGCGGAAGTAACCCCCGCACACTTTCCCACGACACACCGTAGCCCCGCACATAAAAAAGCACACTCCCGGAGGATGCAGATGCGTCCTCCGGGAGTGTTCTTTTCATTTCCGGTGCTTACTTCTTATACGGCACGTGCCAGATGGTATCGGCATAGTCCGCCACCGACCGGTCGGCGGAGAAGATACCGCTGCGGGCGATGTTGTGCAGACTCATGCGGTTCCATTTCTCCCGATCCCGGTAGGTGTCCGTCACCCGCTGGGAGGCGGCGCAGTAGGAGGCGAAGTCCGCCAGCAGCAGATACTGATCCGCCGGGCAGTCCACGCCGAACAGCAGCCGCTGGTACAGATCCTCGTAGCTGATGCCATCCCGGAACCCGGCCTTCAGCTGATCCAGCACCCGGCGCAGCACCGGGTCACGGGTGTACAGCAGATACGGGTCATAGCCCCGGCTCATGTGGGAGGCCTCCTCCGCCGTCAGGCCAAAGAGGAACATATTCTCGTCCCCCAGCACCTCGTGCATCTCCACGTTGGCGCCGTCCAGCGTGCCGATGGTCAGTGCGCCGTTCATCATGAACTTCATGTTGCCGGTGCCGCTGGCCTCCTTGCCGGCGGTGGAGATCTGCTGGCTCACTTCGCTGGCAGGCATCAGCATCTCCGCCATGGAGACCCGGTAATTCTCCAGAAATACCACCTGCAGCTTCCCCTTGCAGATGGGGTCGTTGTTCACCTGATCCGCCAGAGAGTTGATGAGACGGATGATGCGCTTGGCTACGGCATAGCCGGGAGCAGCCTTGGCCCCGAAGAGGAAGGTCTGAGGCGGGAAGTCCATGTCCGGGTCGTCCTGCAGCTGCTGGTACAGGGCGATGATGTGCAGTACGTTCAGCAGCTGCCGCTTATACTCGTGAAGCCGCTTCACCTGCACGTTGAAGATGGCGTCCGTGTTCAGCTGTACTCCTTGCTGCCGGTACGCCCACCGGGCAAAGGTCTCCTTGTTGGCTCGCTTGATCTCCTCCAGCCGGGCCAGCACCGCCCCGTCCTCAGCATAGGGGTCCAGTTCCTGCAAATGGCCCGCATGGGTCAGATAACCGTCCCCGATGAGCTCCCGGATCAACCCGTCCAGACCGGGGTTGATCTGGCTGAGCCAGCGGCGATGATCCACGCCGTTGGTGACGTTCTTGAACTTCTCCGGCTCCATCCGGCAGGCGTCCCGGAACACGTCGTGGCGCAGGATATCCGAGTGCAGAGCGGACACGCCGTTGATGGCCATACCGCCGGCGATGCAGAGGTTGGCCATCCGCACCACGCCGTCCCAGATGACCGCCATCTTGGCGGTCTTTTCGGGGTCGTGATAGAAGTTCTCCACCTTCTCCTGCCAGCGGCGGGCGATCTCCTGCAAAATCTGCCAGACACGGGGCAGCAGCGTCTCAAACAACTGCTGGGGCCAGCACTCCAGCGCCTCCGCCAGCACCGTGTGGTTGGTGTAGGCCACGGAGCAGGTGGTAATGTGCCACGCCTCGTCCCAGGAAAGGCCCGCATCGTCCACCAGAATACGCATCAGCTCCGGGATCACCAGCGCCGGATGGGTGTCGTTGATCTGGATGACGTTCTTCTCGTGGAAGTTTTTCAGGGTGCCGTAGGTTTGGATGTGCTGCCGTGTGATGGACTGCATGGTGGCCGAAACGAAGAAATACTGCTGCTTCAGCCGCAGGGACTTGCCCTCATAGTGGTTGTCCTCCGGATACAGCACCTTGGAGATGACGTCCGCCATGGCCCGCTCCTCCCCGGCCCGCAGGTACTGCCCCTCGCTGAACAGCTTCATGTCGATGGGCTTGGGACTCTTGGCGTCCCACAGCCGCAGGGTGTTCACCTGCTGGGTGTCGTACCCGGCGATCTCCATGTCGCACGGCACCGCCAGCACACGGGTATAGTCCTCATGCACCACCATCAGGTGGCCGTTGTCCCACCGGGTGCGGACCTTGCCGCCGAAGTGGACCTCCTCCGTCTCCTGCGGCTTGGGCATGAGCCACGCATCGCCCAGATTCTTCCAGTCGTCGGGCAACTCCACCTGCTGTCCGTCCACGATCTTTTGCTTGAAGATACCCAGCTCATAGCAGATGGAGTAGCCTGTGGCGGGGATCTCCAGCGTGGTCATGCTGTCCAGATAGCAGGCCGCCAGACGGCCCAGACCGCCGTTGCCGAGACCGGCATCCGGCTCCATGTCGAAGATGTCCGCCGCCTTGAAGCCCAGCGCCTCCACGGCCCCTGTCAGCGGCTCCAGCAGCTCCAGATTGTAGGCGTTCTTCATCAGGCTGCGTCCCATGAGAAACTCCATGGACATATAGTGGACCTTCCGCTTCTCCTGACTGTCCACCTCCTCACGGGTACGCACCCCCCGCTCGGCCATGATATCCCGCAGCACCAGAGCGCAGGCCTTCATGATCTCTCCGTCGGTGGCCTGCTTCTCCGTGCAGCCGTAGTTCAGCCGCAGCTTCTGCACGATGGCCTCCTGCAATGTTTCCTTCGTATAAGTCATAAATATCCTCCTGTATTGCATCCGGGACTTACCGCCCCAGCAGCTTTCCATAAATATTCCGGTAGGCCCCGGCGCTGCGATCCCAGCTGAAATCGCCCTCCATGCCCCGCCGCCGCACCATGCGGAAGCCCTCTGCATCGCCGTGGTACAGACCCACCGCCTGCCCGATGGTGTCCAGCATGGCCCCGGCGTCGTAGGCGGCAAAGACATAGCCGTTGCCGTCGGGCTGCCCCACCTGACAGGACCGGACGGTGTCGTTGAGACCTCCGGTCTGCCGGACGATGGGTACAGCACCATAGCGCATGGCGATCATCTGCGACAGGCCGCAAGGCTCGCTCTTAGAGGGCATCAGAAACAGGTCGCTGCCGGCATAGATGCGGCGGGACAGGCCTTCGTTGTAGCCGATCCAGGCACACAGCCGTCCCGGATAGCGGTTCTGAGCGTGGCGGAAGAAATTCTCATATCCACCGTCACCGCTGCCCAGCACCACCAGCTGACAGCCGGTGGCCATGATGCCATCCAGCGCCTGACACACCAGATCCACGCCCTTGTGTCCCACCAGCCGGGTCACCATAGAGAGGACCGGTGTCCCCTCCTCCTGAGCAAGGCCCAGCTCCTGCTGAAGTGCCGCCTTGCATAAGGTCTTCCCCTCCGGCTCCGCCGCCGTGTATCGGGCGGGCAGATTGGGGTCGCACTCCGGGTCATAGCTCACCATATCGATGCCGTTGAGCACGCCGGAGAATTTCCACTGGATGCTGCGCACCACGCTGTCCAGTCCGGCGGCATAGGCGCTCTCCCGCAACTGGGCGGCGTAGGTGGGGCTGACGGTGGTCACGGCGTCCGCCGTCACCATGGCCCCCTTCATGAGGTTCACGCACCCATCCATCTGTAGAACGCCGCTCTCGTACCAGTCTCCCCGGTTCAGGCCGAAGAGATCCTCCACCGTGTCGGCGCCGTACTTGCCCTGATACTCGATGTTGTGAATGGTGAACACGGTGGAAACGTTTTCAGCCACAGTTTTCAAGTAAATCGGCACCAGTGCAGTCTGCCAGTCGTTGCAGTGGATCACCTCCGGCCGCCACTCCAGCATGGGAAGCACCGACACCACCGCCTTGGAAAAGAAGGCAAACCGCTCTCCATCGTCCATCTGGCCATACAGCGCCCCACGGCGGAAGTACCGCTCGTTATCCAGAAAATACCAGACGACGCCCCGATACTCCAGCGAGAACAGGCCGCAGTACTCATGCCGCCACGCCAGATCCACATAGGTATAGCCGTGCCAGCGCATTTTCTCTCTCCATGCGTCCGAAACTTGCCCGTACAGCGGCAGGATCACCGCCGCACGATCCCCACCGGCAGCCACCGCCGGCGGGAGACTTCCCAGCACATCCGCAAGACCTCCGGTCTTGCAGAAGGGAGCCGCCTCGCTGGTCACATATAAGATATCCATGCCGTTACCTCCTTGCACCCCCTCCCCGCAGCCTGCGGGGAGGGACGTGATTCGTTTATACGGTGGCGTTGCGGGCCACCACCACGGGATAGCTCTCGTCTCCGATGAGGGTGCGTCCCTCCCGGATGGTCACAGCCTTGTCGGCAATGACGCAGCGCAGGGTGGCATCCTTTTTCACCACCGTGCCCTTAAAGAGCACGCAGTTCTCCACCTGCGCTCCCTTCTCTACCCGGACACCCCGAAACAGGATGCAGTTTTTCACGCTGCCCTGAATATCGCAGCCATCGGCAATGAGGGAATTCTCGCACACCCCGGCGGGATCCAGATACGTCGGGGGCGCATCGTTCTCCTTGGCCAGAATGGGCCGTTGGGGGTCGAACAGCAGCCGCCGCTGCGCCGGGTCCAGCAGCTCCATGCTGCGGCGATAGTAGGTCTGCACCGTGTCGATACGGGCAGCATACCCCTGCCACACATAGGCGTGCAGATGCAGCCGATCCTTCTGATCCTGTAAAATGTGGTGGCGGAAGCTGTACCGGTTGTGGGCCATGCACTCCTCCACCAGCTGCACCAGCAGCTCCCGCCGCAGGATACACACGTTCAGGCAGCGATAGCCCGCCGGGGTGTGGACATCGTAGGCCACGTCCACGATACGGCCCTGTTCATCCATCTCCAGATAGGTATCGCTGGGGTCGCCGGGCTCCGCCGTACAAACCTCCGTCAGGTCGGCCCCGGAGGCGATGTGCTCCTGCAATACCTGCTCCAGCGGCAGGTTGATGACCAAATCACTGTCCGCCAGCACCACATACTCCTGCCGGATCTCCCGTAGGTACTCCAGCACGCAGCCCAGCGCCTCCACCTTCCCCCGGAAGCGTCCGGCGGAGTTGCGGCTCTCGGCATAGGCGAAGGCCGGCAGCAGCGTCAGCCCGCCCCGATTGCGGCTCAGATCCCAGCTGCGGCCGTTGCCCAGATGATCCAGCATACTCTGGCACTTGCCGTGCATGATGACGCCCACATCGTGGATCCCGGCGTTGACCATACTGGAGAGCATAAAGTCCACCACCCGGTAGTTGCCGCCAAACGGCATGGAGCCGGGGATGCGGTGGGCGATCAGATCCCCCAGCCCCGTGGGCTTTCCGTAAGAAAAGATGATGCCGTGCATGGTGTGGTTCATGCCTTCACCTCCCCGTGATGCCGGTCCAGCAGAGTCTTGGCGGAGACGATCTCCCCGTCCTCTATCACGGTGCCGGGTCCCAGCACCGCCACGCCCCAGTCATCCGGATCCTGCACCGTCTCCGGCGGAGCGCCCACCTGAGCGTCCCTGCCGATGCGGCAGTTCTCACCCACGATGGCGTACTGCACCACGGCTCCCGACTCCACCACGGCGCCGGGCATCAGCACGGAGTAGGAGACGACGGCCCCCTCCCCCACCTGGGTGTTGTAGCTGAGAACGCTGTTCTTCACCTCGCCCAGCACCTCGCAGCCCTTGGCCACGGCGCTGTTGCCGATGTCCGCCTTGGGCCCAACATAGGCCGGGGGACAGGAGGGCGTGCGGCTGTAAATAGGCCACCGGCGATCCAGCAGGTTCAGTCCGGAGCCGGGACTCAGCATATCCATGTTGGCGTCCCACAGGGACACCAGCGTCCCCACGTCCTTCCAGTAGCCGTCAAAGCGCCATGCGGTCATCCGTTCTCCCGCCGCCAGCATGGCGGGGATGATGTTCTTGCCGAAGTCGTTTTCCGAGGTGGGGTCCGCCTCGTCGGCCACCAGATACTCCCGCAGCTTGCTCCATGTGAAGATATAAATACCCATCGACGCCAGATTGCTCTTGGGCTCCTTGGGCTTTTCGGCAAACTCCGTGATGCGGTCCTCCCCGTCCACCGACATGATACCGAAGCGGCTGGCCTCCGCCCACGGCACCTCCATCACGGCGATGGTGCAGGCAGCCCTGGTCTCCTTGTGGCGGCGCAGCATCACGGCATAGTCCATCTTATAGATGTGGTCACCGGAGAGTACCGCCACATACGCCGGGTCGTACAGATCCACGAAGCCGATGTTCTGATAGATGGCGTTGGCCGTCCCCTTGTACCAGCTGGCGCCGGTGGCGCTCTGGTAGGGCGGCAGAATGTGAACGCCGCCGTCCAGCCGGTCCAGCTCCCACGGCTGACCGTTGCCGATGTAGCTGTTGAGCTCCAGCGGCCGGTACTGGGTCAGCACGCCCACAGTGTCGATACCGGAGTTGGCGCAGTTGGACAGGGGAAAATCAATGATGCGGAACTTCCCGCCAAAGGGTACCGCAGGCTTTGCCATGTCGCCGGTAAGCACATACAGCCGGCTCCCCTGTCCGCCGGCCAGAAGCATGGCGACACATTCTTTTTTCATGTCCGTCCCTCCGTTCCGTTTTTCGATTCTGCGGGCCGCCTGGACCGGCCCTTGAGGATCACCCCGCCCAGCGGCGGGATCCTGATCCTCAGGGACCTTTCCCGCCCGTGGGAGGGAATGTCCTCCACGGTCAGCAGCCCCTCATTGCACACACCGGAGCCGCCCCACTGGAGGCTGTCGGTATTGAACACCTCTTCATAATACCGCTTGCCCCCCGGCACGCCGAAGCGGTAGTCCTCCCACGCCTCCGGGGAGAAATTCACCGCACAGACCAGCTCATGGCCCGCCCGATCCCGCCGCAGGAACACGATGACGTTGCTGCGGTTGTCATCGACCACCAGCCACTCGAAGCCATTCCAGTCGCTGTCGTTCTCCCACAGGGGCCGGTTTTTCCGATAAAAGCGGTTCAGCTCCCGGATACATTCATGAGTCCGGCGGCAGTCCTCCTGCTCCAGCAGATACCAGTCCAGCTGTCCGGCGAAATCCCACTCGTGCCATTGGGCCAGTTCCGTTCCCATGAAGGTCAGCTTCTTGCCGGGGTGCGCCAGCAGGTACAGGTAAAAGCCCCGCACCCCCGCCAGCTGCCGCCAGTCGTCGCCAGGCATCTTCCCCCGGAGGGAGCCCTTCATGTGAACCACCTCGTCGTGGGACACCGGCAGCACGAACCGCTCCGAGAAGGCGTACACCATGGAGAAGGTCACATCCTTGTGGTGGTACTGGCGGAACCACGGATCCATTTTCAGATAGTGGCAGATGTCGTTCATCCACCCCATGTTCCACTTGAGGTCGAAGCCCAGACCTCCCTCCTCTACGGGCCATGTGACCTTGGGCCACGCCGTGGACTCCTCCGCCGCCGTCAGGGCCGGCGGATCCATGGCGGCGGCCATCCGATTCAGATCCTGCAAAAAGGAGATGGCCTCCAGATTCTCATGGCCGCCGTAGACGTTGGGCCGCCACTCCTGCCGGTCATAGTCCAGATACAGCATGGACGCCACGGCATCCACCCGCAGGCCGTCCATGTGGTACTCCCGCAGCCACCACGCCGCCGAGGACAGCAGGAAGCTCCGCACCTCGCCCCGGCCGAAGTCAAAGACCCGTGTTCCCCATCCGGCGTGTTCCCGCTTCAGGGGGTCGCCGTACTCGTACAGGCAGGTACCGTCAAAGTCGATGAGCCCGTGCTCATCCTTGCAGAAGTGGGCCGGCACCCAGTCCAGAATCACGGCGATCCCGGCCCGATGCATCCGATCCACGAAATATTTCAGATCCTCCGGGGTGCCGTAGCGGGCGGTGGGTGCAAAATACCCCACACACTGATACCCCCACGAGTCATCCAGCGGATACTCCGTCACCGGCAGCAGCTCCACGGCGTGATAGCCCATGTCCCGAACATAAGGGGCCAGCCGGTCCGCCAGCTGCCGATAGGTGAGAAAGCCGCCGTCCTCCTGCCGCTGCCAGGAGCCGGGATGCACCTCGTAGATGTTGAGTGGCCCCTCCCACAGAGGCTCCCGGCGGCGCTTTTCCCGCCATGCCGCATCCCGCCACGGATAGGGTGCCATCTCCCACAGACGGCTGGCGTTCGCCGGACGCAGCTGGCTGTAAACGCCGTAGGGATCCGCCTTCCAGCGGGTGCGCCCGTCGGCGCCCTCCACCACATATTTATAGGACTGCCCCACTTGGGCCTGCGGCACCGTGGTCTCCCAGATGCCCTCCGGCCAGCGGTTCATGGCAAGGCCCTGCCAGTCGCTGAAGTCCCCCGCCACCCGGACGCTCCGAGCATTGGGGGCATAGACCCGGAAGCACCAGCCCTCCGCCGTGCGGTGTGCGCCCAGCAGAGACTGCGCCTCCTGCCAGCTGCCCTCGAAAAACCGTTTCAGACCGCCTTCCATGCTCTCCCCTCCGTCTCTGGGGCAGGCGCAAACTCCCCTACCCCACCTTTGTGGGCTTATTTTACTCCAATCCCCTCCCCCCGTCAAGCGCCGGTGGCCGTCAAGACACCATTTCTACGAATCCCACAACGAAAAAGCGCACGGGCTATCCCGTGCGCTTTTTTCAGCCTTTTCCGCAGCTTATGAAAGTCCCTTCCAACCATCCGATGCGTTCTTGCGGCGGCCGCCCGGATATGCTATACTCTCCTTATCAACGATGTACATCTCCACCATGAAAGGAGCCCTCCATGCTGACCATCCGCAGAGCCGCTGTCGCCGATCAGCCGCAGCTTATGGCCATCTATCGCACGGCGCAGGAATATATGCTGCAAACCGGAAATCCCACCCAGTGGGGCCGCTCCTATCCGTCGCCGGAGCTGATCCGCTCCGATATCGCTCAGGGCATCTGCCGGGTCCTTAGCGATGAAGCCGGGATACATGGGGTGTTTGCGCTGCTGGATACCCCCGAGCCCACCTATTCCCGGATAGAGGGTGCCTGGCGGAACGACGCCCCCTACCTCACCATCCACCGTCTGGCCGGGGACGGCCGGACACACGGTCTCTTCCGCTGTGCTGCGGACTACTGCAAGGCCATTTCCCGGAATGTCCGAGCGGATACCCACGCCGACAACCGCACCATGCAGCATTTGCTGGAAGAGAACGGCTTCCTCCCCTGCGGCACGATCCATGTGCGGGACGGAACGCCCCGGCTGGCATACCATTGGACGGCAGACCGCCCGTGACCTGTACGCCATCCACCGCCTTGCGGCCCCAGCACTCCCCCCATACAGCACGCAAAAAGGCCCGGCGCATGATGCGCCGGGCCTTTTCATCGCTATTTTTGCCGCAAGTCAGCTGCTTACTCCTGATCCTCATCTTCGGCGTCCGCCAGATCGCTCAGGTCGAACTCCAGCTTCTCGCCGCAGTTGGGGCAGCGGATCTCGCCGCTCTCCAGCGTGTCCTCATCGAACACGATCTCCTCCTCGCAGACGGGGCAGGTGGTCTCGAAGTACTCCTCGTCGTCATCCTCGTCCTCGTCATACTCGTCGTCATCGTCCTCCAGCTCGTAGAGGGCCTCCTCCACCTCGCACAGGTCGTCACTGACGGCGTCCAGACCGTCCTCCACGTCGCACAGCTCGTCCTCCAGATCCACGAACTTCTCGGACATATCGTCCAGCACGTCGATGATGGCGGCAATGAGCTTGCCCTCCTTGGACTCGGTGTCCAGAGCCAGCCCCTCGGCCAGACCCTTCAGATACGCTACCTTCTCAGAAATCTCCATGTTTGTTCTCCTTTCTAAGTACGGTGGTCCTTTCCTTACTTGGCCCGGCCGATGTACTCGCCGGTACGGGTGTCGATACTGATCTTATCACCGATGTTGATGAACAGGGGCACCTTCACCTCAGCGCCGGTCTCCACGGTGGCGGGCTTGAGGGTGTTGGTGGCGGTGTTGCCGGCCAGACCGGGCTCGGTCTCGGTGACCTCCAGATCCATGAAGTTGGGACACTCCAGACCAAAGACGCTGCCCTTGTAGCTCAGCACCTTGCAGACGGTGTTCTCGGTGACGAAGCGGAAGGCGTCGCCCAGAATATCCTTGTTCAGGGGGACCATGTCATAGGTCTCCTGATCCATGAAGTAGTACAGGTCGCCGTCGTTGTAGCTGTAAGCCATGTCCTTGCGCTCCACGAAAGCCTCCTCGAACTTAGCGGTGGGGTTGAAGGAAGTCTCGGTGACGGCTCCGGTCACCACGTTCTTCATCTTGGTGCGGACGAAGGCAGCGCCCTTGCCGGGCTTGACGTGCTGGAACTCCACGACCGTCATGATCTTGCCCTCGTACTCGAAGGTCTTGCCGTTTCTGAAATCACCGGCGGTAATAGTTGCCATAGTTGTATCCTCCCATATTATGAGAAAATCTCCTTCTGTGGGAGTATTTCCTCGGATTCATGAATTTGCATAGCAGTTGTATTTTACATGATATGTCCCGTTTTGGCAAGGGCTTTGCCATATTTTTTCCCGCTTTCCGGGGAAATTATGTGTGCCGGCGGCGGCAGACGGCCTTAAAGGGCGCCTGCAAGGCGTGGAGCACCCAGTTCCATGCACCCTTTGGCCCTCCGGCGGGCTCCACCATCAGAGCCAGTACCCCCGCCAGATTGGCCCCCAGCATATCCGTCAGCAGCTTATCCCCCAGCATGGCCGTCTCGGCGGCGGTGACCCCGGCCTGCTCCATGGCCCGGTGAAAGCCTGTGGTCCGGGGCTTCTGTGCATGGCCCACATAGGGGATGCCCAGCTCTCGGCAAAAGGTCTCCACCCGGTGGGAGGAGCGGTTGTTGGACAGGATCATCACCTGCACCCCGCCTTCCTCCATGCGGCGCAGCCACTCCCTTACCCGGTCATCCGGGTGAGGGACGTACTTAGGAGCCAGCGTATAGTCCAGATCGCTCAGCAGCAGCCGGATGCCCCGCTGCCGCAGATACTCCGGGGTGATCTCCTCATAGGTTTCAAACAGCCGGTCCGGCACCAATGATACTCGCATACATCCGCTCCTGCCTACATAATCTGCCTATGGTATCCTCGGGCAAAGAGAATATCTCCGCAATCATGCCGGCCCTTCTCTCTGCCTGTCAGCGCTATCATACCATGAAATCCGCCGGATGACAAGGGGGACTGAACATGACGCTGTATCTCACCGCCGCACCGGATCGGCTGGCGCAGGCCAGAGCCGCCACGGCCCAGCTGGCCCATGCGGCCTACCGCATCGGGCCGGGCTCCCAGCTGCTGGCAGCGCCCCTCCCGGCGGCGCTGCGGGGTGGCCTGATGGTGGTATCTGACCGACAGGCCCCGGCAGTGGAGCAGCCGGAGCCGCTGGCCCGTCAGCTGGTGCGGGTGTGCCTGCGGCGGGGCTTTTCCGGGATAGTGCTGGATCTGGAGGAGCTGCCGGAGGGCCGGTGGGCGGAGGATCGGGCGGCCCTGATCCGGCAGCTGGCGCCGCTGCTGACGGCCTACGGCCGCCGCCTCTATGTGCCGGAGATCTACGCCGCTGCCTCGCCGGAGACGGTGGTGCTGCTGTGTACCGCCCTCTCCGGCGGCAGCCTGCAGGGTCGTCTGGAGGAGGCCTGCGCCGCCTACGGCGCTCAGCGGCTGGCGTTGGATCTGGAGCGGCTGATGATGGACTTCCCCCTGCCCTGCCCCAGCGGCGAGGGGGTGCGGCTGAGTCGGGAGGAGCTGTCCATACGGATGCAGGGACGGTCCGTGTTCTACGCCGAGGATCTGTGCGCCCGGTACTTCACCTATCGCCGGGGCGGACAGACACATTTTGTTCTCTTTGATGACGCCGGAACGCTGAAGCGGAAAATGGAGATGGGCCAAGTACTGGGCATCCGGGAGGGGTTCGTGATGCTGCCGGAGGTGGAGGATCTCACGGGATCTCTCTTCACCGGGGAAGGCTGACGCATCGAAAATCTGAAAAAACGAAGGTCTGAGCAGATGCTCAGACCTTCGCAGTGAGATCAATAATATCTCTTGTTTCTGTTCTTGCGGGCAGCCTCGGACTTCTTGCGGCGCTTCACGCTGGGGCTTTCGTAGCACTCTCTCTTACGCACCTCAGCCAGAACGCCAGCCTTCGCACAGCTTCTCTTGAAACGCTTCAGAGCGCTATCCAGGGACTCGCCTTCCTTGACGTGTACTTCGGACATCTATTTTTCCCTCCCTCCGATGCACCCGGCTATTTCCAGGGTGCTCTTTAAGAGCCACTATACATGACTTTAACAGGGGATATTATACCGGGAAGTATGGTACTTGTCAAGGCATTTTCAGAAAAAACGGCGGGAATTGCGAAAAAAGTCCCGCCTGTCGATACAGGCGGGACTTGCATTCAAAACGGTACTGATTTAGTCATTTATTGCAATGCCGTCAATGGTCAGTTTACCGGTGGTGCCGGGAACAAAGCGTCCGTACAGCTCGCTCTGACCGGCAGGAGCGGTCTTGCTGTCCTGTGCAAGGGTATTGCCGGTAGAAGCGGTATGGTTGATGGTGACCTCGCCAACATTGGCCGTACCCACCACTACGCCGACACGCCAGCCACCATCATCCGTGGAGTGCAGTTTGGTATTCGTCACCGTGCAGTCGGTGATGGAGTGATAGGTGGCGGGGTTTGCACCGGCGTGACCGATGATACCGCCCACAGAGCCTTTGGCCGTGATTTCGCAGTTATCCACAGAGCATTTGGTGATGGTCACATAGGTATCCACCGGACCGTCATTGGGTTTGTTATAGCCGGAGGACCAGCCCACAAGGCCACCCACACGAGCGCCAGCGGTGCTGGTGATGGTGGAATTGGTCAAATGGCAGTTGACCAATTCGATTTTCGGCATGGAATCCACATTGCAGATGAATGCACCGATGCCCTGCGTATTGGTGCTGTCGTTGATGGTCATCTTATCCAACGTCAGATCCTTGATCACGATACCGGAGGTACCGGCAAAACCGCCGGCGAACAGAGCGTTGTTCAGGCCGGAGATGGTATGGCCGTTGCCCTCCACCGTAATGACACCGGCGCCACGATAACCATCCACCGTAACGGGCGTCCAAGTCTCGCCCTCTGCCAGCGTGATATCCCCGTTGATGATGACCTTGTTGTCGCCGGAGCCTGCATCCGTGAGGGTGGTCAGTGCCGTTCTCAGCTCCTCAGCCGTTGCAACGGTAACGGTGGTGGGTACCTTTTCGGGATACTCGGCAGCGTTATCGTATCTGTTGCTGAAGCTGTCGCTCTCTACGGTGTCCTGCGTAGCCACCACGGTGATGGTGATGTTCTTGAGCTCCTTGCCCATGTAATCATTGCCTGCGGTGGTAGCCATCGTACCGGTGAGGGTGATCAGACCGGTCGATGCCTTATCCGTACCCTTGGCGGTCAGGTGACCTTCCTGATGGATGTCAAAGGTAGCTCCATCCGCCGTCTTATAGGTAAAGGTGATGACCTTCAGCAGGCCAGAGTCACCCTCCAGACCGGTAACAACGATTTTGTACTTCAGGGCCAGATTGCCCTTGTTGACGATCTGGAAGGGGGTCAGCTCATAGGTGCAGCCCGGCTCCCACAGGGGATTCTGCTCTTCGTCAAAAGCGGTACCCTCCTGCGTTTTCCATGCCAGATTTTTGATTGCATTGCCGTTTTCGTCCTGAATCTCGATGTCCAGATTACCGGCCTGGATCTTGTTGACACCGGTGCTTGCGGTGTCGGTGAACCATGCAAAGGTAGCGCCTACCAGCATGGCCAGGCAAAGGACCATGGCCATGACGCTGCCCAGCAAGGCCCGTTTGGTGGACTTGCGATTTGTCATGATATCTTCCTCCTATTTTCTTGTGCGTGACCGATGGAGCGCTCGCACGGGGAATAACTCCTTATCGTTTCAGGCGAAACGATAACCGCCCATGGGCGGTTCGTCACACTGTCTATACACGCATATTAGCACTCCTTACGGCAAATTGCAAGAGGGAACGCCAATTTTCATCGATTTGACGCAAATATTTGCAGTGTGCTTATGCAGCATTACATAAAATACCACATTCTCCGGGGAAAAAGGGGTTTTGGGGCAGAATAAGCGCCGTCCCCTTTGCGGGAGGCGGCGCTTCTGCGTTTTCACTTTGCGGGCTTGACGATGAGGTTGATGAGCTTATTCTTCACCAGAATGGTCTTAACGACCGTCATGCCGTCGGCGGCCTTCTGGATCTTATCCAGCGCCAAAGCGGCGGCCTTCACCGTCTCCTCGTCGCTGTCCATAGCCACGGTAACGGTACCCTTGAGCTTGCCGTTGACCTGCACGGCCATCTCCACGTGGGAGTCCACGGTCTTGGACTCGTCCCAAGTGGGCCAAGGCATCTGCATGGCCATCTTGCCGGTCTTGGCGGCGTAGCCGGTGAGTTCCCACATCTCCTCCACCATGTGGGGGGCGAAGGGAGAGAGCATCAGCATCAACTGCTGCAGGTCGCCACGGGTCAGGCCGGAAGCGTAGAACTCGTTGACCATGGCCATGAGGGCGGCAATAGCGGTGTTCATCTTCAGGTCGTCGATGTCGGTGGTGACCTTCTTGATGGTCTTGTGGATGATGGAGGCGTTCTTCCCGGAGATCTCATCGCTGTCCTGCGCCAGCTCCATGAGATTCCAGCAGCGATCCAGGAAGCGCTTGGAGCCCTTGACGGCCTCGTTGGACCATGTGACGGCCTTCTCGAAGTCACCGATGAACATGATGTGCAGACGCATGGTGTCGGCGCCGTACTGGGCCACGATATCGTTGGGATTGACCACGTTGCCACGGGACTTGGACATCTTCTCGCCGCCCTCGCCAAGGATCATGCCGTGGCTGGTGCGCTTGGCGTAGGGCTCCTTGGTGGGAACCACGCCGATGTCATAGAGGAACTTATGCCAGAAGCGGGAGTACAGCAGGTGCAGCGTGGTATGCTCCATACCGCCGTTGTACCAGTCCACGGGGCTCCAGTAATCCAGTGCCTCCTTGCTGGCCAGTGCCTTGTCGTTGTGGGGGTCCATATAGCGCAGGAAGTACCAACTGGAGCCGGCCCACTGGGGCATGGTATCCGTTTCCCGCTTGGCGGGGCCGCCGCAGCAGGGGCAGGTGGTGTTGACCCAATCGGTCATCTTGCTGAGAGGACTTTCACCGTCATCGGTGGGTTCGTAGCTCTCCACCTGCGGCAGCACCACAGGCAGCTGCTCCTCCGGCACCGGCACCCAGCCGCACTTCTCGCAGTTCACCAGAGGGATGGGTTCGCCCCAATAGCGCTGGCGGGAGAACACCCAGTCACGGAGCTTGAAGTTCACCTTCTCCTTGCCGAAGCCCTGCTCCACCACATATTTCTTCATAGCGGGGATGGCCTCCTTGACGGTCATACCGTTGAGGAAGCCGGAGTTGACCATGATGGCAGTATCGTCCTTGGCCACGAAGGCCTCCTTGGTGACGTCGCCGCCCTGCACCACCTCGATGATGGGCAGGCCGAACTTCTTGGCAAACTCCCAGTCACGCTGATCGTGGCCGGGGACACCCATGACCACGCCGGTGCCGTAGCCCATGAGGACGTAGTCGGAGACGAACAGAGGCAGCGGCTTGTGGGTGACGGGGTTGATGGCCTCGACACCCTCCAGCCGGACGCCAGTCTTTTCCTTGTTCAGTTCACCACGCTCGAAGTCGGACTTGCGGGCAGCCTCCTCCTGATAGGCGGCCACGGCATCCCAGTTCTTGATGTGGGGCTGCCAGCTCTTCAGCAGGGGATGCTCCGGGGAGATGACCATATAGGAGGTGCCGAACAGGGTATCGGCACGGGTGGTATAGACGGTGACCTCGTCACCGATGTTGGTCTGGAAGGTGATCTCGGCTCCGGTGGAACGGCCGATCCAGTTGCGCTGCTGGATCTTGACACGTTCGATGTAGTCCACGTCCTCCAGATCGTCCAGCAGACGCTGGGCGTAGGCGGTGATCTTCAGCATCCACTGGCTCTTCTCCTTGCGGATGACCTCGCTGCCGCAGCGCTCGCAGACGCCGTTGACCACTTCCTCGTTGGCCAGCACGCACTTGCAGCTGGTACACCAGTTGACGGGCATAGTGGCCTTATAGGCAAGGCCACGCTTGAACATCTGCTGGAAGATCCACTGGGTCCACTTGTAGTAGCTGGGGTCGGTGGTGTCGATGCAGCGGTCCCAATCGAAACCGTAGCCCAGCATTTTCAGCTGGCTGGTGAAGTTGGCGATGTTCTGCTTGGTGACGATGGCGGGGTGGATATGGTTCTTGATGGCGTAGTTCTCCGTGGGCAGGCCGAAGGCATCGAAGCCGATGGGGTACAGGACGTTGTAGCCCTCCATGCGCTTTTTACGGGTGACGATGTCCATGGCCGTAAAGGGGCGGGGATGGCCCACGTGCAGTCCCTGACCGGAGGGGTAGGGGAACTCGATGAGGCCGTAGAACTTGGGGCGCTTGTCCCCGGTGACGGCGGCGTAGGGCTTGGTCTCCTCCCACCGCTTCTGCCACTTTTTCTCGATGGCAGCAAAATCGTACTTCATGTCGTTTTCTCCTTTTATGTTACAGTCTTTTCCTGACAAAACAAAAGCCCCCGACCGCTGCTGCGGTCAGGGGCGAAGCAACTCGCTGTACCACCCTGCTTCCGTGATGAGGTTCTCCCCCCTCACGCTCAGGCGGCTTTAACGCAGGCCATACGTCCCGCCCTGTTCAGGCAGGAGGCTCCGGGGCCAGTACAGCAAGGCACCTCCGCCGACTCACACCATACGTCGGCTCTCTTGGGGGCAGGTCTGCCTTGCCTTTTTCCCTTCATTGCTTTTGACAATACCCTTTTATGATAATATCCTTCGATGGATTTGTCAAGCGTTTGGTAGGGAATTGTTTTATTCCTTGGCATCCACCACGCCCGTCAGATCCACCGGCATACCGTCACGCCACAGGCGCTCCAGCCCGTAGAACTCACGGGCCTCGGCGTTAAAGACGTGGACAGCGATGCAACCGTAGTCCAGCAGCACCCACGTGCCGCCACGGTAGCCCTCCCGGTGCAGGGGATCCTCCTCCGCCTCCTCCAGCAGGACCTTCTCCACGTTGTCCACCAGTGCGTTGATCTGGGTGTTGGAGGAGCCGGTGGCGATGACAAAGTAGTCCGCCAGCGTGGTCAGCTCCCCGATCTCCAGCACCTGAATTTCCTTTCCCTTTTTATCCGACAGCGCACGGGCTGCCAACAGCGCCAGCTCCTTGGCATTTTTCATTTTGCTTCACCTCTTAACAGAAAATCTCTCGCTTCCAGCGTATCATGATGCACGGGATTGCCCATGCGCTCCATCTCGTCGATGGTGTCGGACAGGCCCATCAGGAGGCCCTTGTCCAGATCGTCATATACCGCACGGCGCAGCTCGTCCACCCCCGGAAAGTCCCGATTGGGCTCGATGTAGTCCGCCAGATAGATGACCTTTTCCAGCAGGGTCATATCCGGCTTGCCGGTGGTGTGCCAGCGGATGGCCTCGTAAACGGCGTCCTTCACGCCGAAGATGTCACGGGCCACAGCGGCACCGGTCTTGGCGTGCAGCAGCTTCAGGGCGTGCTGCTCCAGCTCGTCCAGCCGAATATCGTACCTGCGGCACAGAGCCAGCTGCTGCTCCATATCCAGCTTCTTGGTGCAGTCGTGGAGGAGGGCGGCGATGCGGGCGTCCGTCTCGTCGGCCCCGTAGCGCCGGGCCAGCCGGATGGCCTCCTGCTCCGTCCCCAGCACATGGGGCATCCGCTTGGGCTTTAAGAAGCTCAGGGCGATGGGCCGCAGCTCCTCCGGCGTCAGGTGCTTCAGCTCCGCATGGGTGCCGTAGAGCCGCTGGCGCAGGATGTAGCCGTACACCGCCTCCGGCAGGTACTCCCTGCCCTCCGGCAGCAGCTGCCGCAGACGGGTGGAGGAGATATCCACCACATGGGGGTTCTCCACCACCGCCACCTGTGCGCCGAAGGTCTCCTCCAGATATGCCTTCTGCCGGGCAAAGCGCTGCTGCTCCGGGTCCCCGGTACGGCTGAAGGCCGCCACACGGACAAGGCGCAGGATCTCCTGCGGCTCACGCCAGTCCTGCAGAGACAGGAACATATCCGTTCCCATCAGCAGCCACAGCTCATCCTCCGGGTACTGCCGGCGCAGGGTGCGGAGGGTATCTGCCGTGTAGCTCTTCCCCTGCCGCCTCACCTCCACATCCAGCACCTGTGCGGGACAGGACAGCTCCGCCGTGGCCAGCGTGGCCATCTCCAGACGCTGGGCGGCATCGGCGCCGCCCTCCGGCAGCGCCTTATGAGGCGGGATGCTGGCGGGGATCAGCAGCAGAAGGTCCAGCCCCAACTGCTGCGCCGCCGCCTGCGCCGCCGTGATATGACCCCGGTGAATGGGGTCAAAGGTCCCGCCGTAAATACCGATCTTCATATCACACGCTCTTCTTCCGGTCCTTGACCAGCTCGATCTTCCGCTTGACCTTGTCATGCTGCATCCGATAGAGGACGAATTTGCTGCCGATGACCTGCACCACCTCGCACCGGGCGGCTACCTTCAGTTCCTCCGCCGCCTCACGGGCGGTGAGCATGGAGTTCTCCAGCACCCGGCCCTTAATGAGCTCCCGTGCCTCCAGGGCGTCGTTGACCTGCTTGATGAGGTTCTCCCCGATGCCGTCTTTGCCCACATGGACGATGGTATCCAGCGTGGACGCCATCCCCCGCAGCTGGGCTCGCTGCTTGCTTGTCAGTTCCATATCAGTGATTCTCCATATATTCTTTCAGTTTTTCCCCAAAGGCCCGCAGGGCCACGCCCCGGTGGCTGATGGCGTTCTTCTCCTCCGGCGTCAGCTGGCCGAAGGTCTTTCTCAGCTCCGGCACGAAGAACACCGGGTCATAGCCAAAGCCGTTCTCCCCCTGCGGGGCATAGGCGATGGTGCCGTGGCAGTCGCCCTCGGCCTCCAGCACGTCCCCGTTGGGGAAGCAGCAAACCACCGACGTGTGGAAGTGGGCGGCACGGGTCCCGGCTCCCCGGAGATTCTCCAGCAGCAGCCGATAGCGGGCCACATCGTCGTCCAAGCCGCCATAGCGGGCGGAGTACACACCGGGGGCGCCGTTGAGGGCGTCCACGCACAGGCCGGAGTCGTCGGCAATGGCGGGCAGGCCGCTGGCCTGCATGACGGCCTCGGCCTTGATGCGGGCGTTTTCCGTGAAGGTGGTGCCGGTTTCCTCCGGCTCCAGCGCCAGCCCCAATTCGGACTGAAGCACTACCTCCACCCCCAGCTGGCCCAAAATGCGCTGCATCTCCGCCAGCTTGCCCTGATTATGAGAAGCCAATACGAATTTCATCACAGTACCTCCCCCAGAATGTTCTTTTCCTTCTGAATCAGCTCCCGGCAGCCCTTGGCGCACAGCTCCACCAGCTCCTGCTGCTCTGCGGCCGTAAAAGCCCGGCCTTCACCGGTACCCTGAAGCTCGATGATCTCCCCCAGCTCATTCATGACGCAGTTCAGGTCCACCATGGCCCGACTGTCCTCGCTGTACGGCAGGTCCAGCATGGGTGCATCGTCGATGATGCCGGCGGAGATGCCCGCCACGAAGTGCTTCACCGGCGTCCGGGGCAGCACCCCCTCCTCCACCAGCTTGCGGCAGGCCAGTGCCAGAGCGATGAAGCCGCCGGTAACGGAGGCGGTACGGGTACCGCCGTCGCCCTGCAGCACGTCGCAGTCCACGGTGATGGTGCGCTCGCCCAGCAGGCGGCGGTCTACCGCCGCGCGGAGGCTGCGGCCGATAAGGCGTTGGATCTCGGCGCTGCGGCCGGAGAGCTTCAGCTTGTCGATGTCCCGGCGGGAGCGCTGGCGATTGGCACGGGGCAGCATGGAATACTCCGCCGTCACCCAGCCGCAGCCGGGGGCCACATGGGGCGGCACCCGCTCCTCCACGCTGGCGTTACAGAGCACCACCGTGTCGCCGCAGCGGATCAGCACGCTGCCCTCAGCGAATTTGATGAAGCCCGTGGTGATCTCCACCGGGCGCAGCTCATTATATTTTCGTCCATCTGCACGGGTCATATGCCTTCCTCCTCAGATAAGATCGTTGACGAATTCCCTTGCGTCAAAGGGGCGCAGGTCATCGATGCCCTCGCCAAGGCCCACGAACTTCACCGGCACCTGCAACTCCTGTGCGATGGCAATGACGATGCCACCCTTGGCGGTGCCGTCCAGCTTGGTGAGGATGATGCCCGTCAGACCCGCCGTCTCCTTGAACTGCCGGGCCTGAATGAGGCCATTCTGGCCGGTGGTGGCGTCCAACACCAGCAGCGTCTCCTTGGCGGCGTTGGGGGCCTCCCGGTCGATGATCTTGCGGAGCTTGGCCAGTTCCTTCATCAGGTTATCCTTGTTGTGCAGGCGGCCTGCCGTGTCGCACAGCACCACATCCGTATTCCGGGCCTTGGCCGCCGCCAGCGAGTCAAACAGCACGGCGCCGGGGTCGGCTCCCTCGTTCTGGCGCACGATGTCCACACCGGCCCGCTCCGCCCAGATCTCCAGCTGATCGGCGGCGGCGGCACGGAAGGTATCTCCGGCGCACAGCAGCACCTTCTTGCCCTCATTCTTCAGCCGGTGGGCCAGCTTGCCGATGGACGTGGTTTTGCCCACGCCGTTGACGCCGATGATGAGGGCCACGCTGGGCCGGGTAGAGAGGTCCAGTGCGGGATCGCCCACCGACAGCTTTTCCGCCAGAATGTCCCGCAGGGCGTTTTTCACGTCCTCCTCGTGGGTCAGCAGCTTGGCATAGGCCCGCTTTTTCAGCTGGGCCACGGCGTCCACCGCCGTATCCATGCCCACGTCCGCCAGGATGAGAGCCTCCTCCAGATCGTCGTAGAATCCCTCGTTGAGGGAGTCGAAGGACATGGGCTTGAGCCACGCCTCCTTGAATTTTGCAAACAGTCCCATGGCTGCTTCCTCCTTGCATCGGGCTGCCGCCCGGTTATTTGATCTTCAGCTCCTTGGCCATATCATTGAGGTTGATGGTGAGGATGCGGCTGACGCCACGCTCCTGCATGGTAACGCCGTACAGCACGTCGGCCTCCTCCATAGTGCCACGGCGGTGTGTGATGACGATGAACTGGGTCTTACCGGCGATGCGGCGCATATACCGGGCGTAGCGCACCACGTTGGCCTCGTCCAGTGCCGCCTCGATCTCGTCCATGACACAGAAGGGCGTGGGGTGTACCTTCAGAATGGCGAAGTACAGGGCAATGGCCACGAAGGCCTTTTCACCGCCGGACAGCAGCGTGATGGTTTTCAGCTGCTTGCCGGGGGGCTGGACCTTGATCTCGATGCCGCAGCCCAGGATGTCGTTCTCATCCTCCAGCTCCAGCCGGGCCTTGCCGCCGCCGAACAGCTCCAGAAACGTCTCCTGAAAGCTCTCGTTGAGCAGCTGGAACTGCTGGGCGAAGATCTCCGTCATCTGGCGGGTGATCTCGTCAATGACCCCCGTCAGCTCCTCCTTGGCCTTCTCCACGTCCGTCCGCTGCTCGGAGAGGTAGGTATAGCGGGTATTCACCCGGTCGAACTCCTCGATGGCCCCGATGTTGGGAGTGCCGAGGCTCTTGATCTCCCGGTTCAGCTCCCCGATGCGGCGGGTGGCCTTGGGGATACTCTCCAGCTCCATGCGTTGGCTCTGGGCTTCGGAATGGCTCAGCTCATACCGTTCCCACAGCTTATCCAGAATATTCTTCTCCTCCATGGCAGCGGCGTTTTTCTGCTGCTCCAGCCGGGCCACCTCACGCTCCGTGTGGAGGACCTCCTCGTTGCAGCGCTGCATCTCCTGATTCTGCTGGGTGCGGCGGCGCTCCAGCTCCAGCTTCTCCGCCGCCAGCGATGCCAGCTGCTCCTTCAGCTGGCGGCATCCGGCCCGCAGCTCTTCCGCCTTCTGCCGGTGGATATCCATCTCCCGGCCGGCTTCCTCATTGGACCGACGGAACCGCTCCAGCAGCGCCTCCCGGCCGGCCCGGTCGGTATGCATCTGGACCTGCAGACGCTCCAGCTCCCGGCGGCTGTGGAGTGAGGTCCCCCGCTCCGCCGCCAGCGCCGCCAGCGCCGTTTTATGCTCGGTGATCTGGCCGGAGATCTCATCTGTCCGGGTCTGTAGGTCGCTCTGCCCGGCCCGGCTCTCCTCCGCCTGACGGGACAGGCGCTCCGCCTCGCCCTCGTGGGCGGCGATCTCCTGACGCACTGCCTGCATCTGCGTCTCCTGCTCCTGTAGGTGCCGGGTCAAAGTCTCCCGCTCCTGCTGCAGGCCGTCCTGAGACAGGCGCAGATTCTCCAGCAGGATCTCATGGTGTTCCTGCCGGCCCTCCAGTGTCAGCACCTGTTGGGCTGCCGCCCGCTGCTGCTCCTTGGCCACATCCAGCTCGTACTGGGCCTTTTGCAGCTCACGACCCGTCTCCTGCGCCCGGCGGTCGGCATCCGCCAGCTGCCCACGCAGCTGCTCCAGCTGACCTGCCAGCCGCTGCAGCTCGTTGGCACGGGACAGTACACCGGCGCTGCGGCTGACGCTGCCGCCTGTCATGGAGCCGCCCCGGTTGATGACCTGCCCGTCCAGCGTCACGATACGGAAGCGGTTCTGGTACCGCCGGGCCATGGTGACGCCGCAATCCAGATCCTCCACCACCACCGTGCGCCCCAGCAGGTTCTGGAACACACCGTCGTAGCGCTTTTCATACTGCACTAGTTCCGAGGCAACGCCCACGAAGCCGTACTCTTCCTCGATGCGGCTCTCCCGCAGCTTCTCCCCCCGGACAGCGTCCAGAGGCAGGAAGGTGGCTCGTCCGCCGTCCCGCTGCTTCAGGTAGCCGATGGCGGACTTAGCATCGTTCTGCGTGTCCACCACGATATTTTGCAGGGCGCCGCCCAAGGCGATCTCGATGGCCACGGTGTATTGCTCCTGCGTGGTCATGAGGCTGGCCACCGGGCCGTGTACGCCCCGCAGGCCGCCCTTGTCCGCCGCCTGCATCACCAGCTTCACCGCACGGGAAAAGCCCTCGTACTCCTTCTCCATCTCCGTCAGCAGGCGGATGCGATCCTCCATGGCCGCCGCCTGCCGGCTCAGCTGCTCCCGCTGCTGGGCGCTTTCCTGCGCCCGGCGCTGTCGCCCGCCCATTTTCAGGCCGTGGCCCTGAATGACGTTCTCCGCCGCTGCGGCCTCCTCACGGGCCTCCTCCAGCGCCTTACGGTTCTCCGCTGCTGCGCTCTCCTCGGTTTGGCGGCGCTCCTGCAGCTGCTCCAGCTCACGGCCCACCTCCTCCAGTCGGGTGCGGGCCGCCTGAGACTGGGCCTCCAGTCCTGACAGCTGCGCCCTTCCATCGGCGGCAGCCGCCGTGGCCAGCGCCTCTCTGGCCCGCAGGGCCTCCGCCTCACGGACGGCGCTGCCGGCACGCTGAGTCATGGACTGCAGCTGCTGCATCCAGCCCTCCAGCTCGCCGGTCAGCTCCTGCGTCCGGCGGTCGATCTCCTCCGTGCGCCGGGTGAGAGCATCCATCTGCCCCTGCAGATCCTCCGTGCGGCTGCTGCTGTCGGCCATCTCCCGCTCCAGCCGGGTCATGGACTCCTGATTATGATCCACCCCCGTCTGCAGCACGGCGATGGCGGCGTCCTCCTCCCCGGCAGCCGTCTCCAGTCCGGACATCCGGCCCCGGAGGGCCTCGGCCTGCATATCGTTCTGCTGCACCTGCTCCACGCAGGTCTCTGCGGCGGCATACACCTCATCCAGCGCCGCCTGCGCCCGCTGCTTATCCTGACAGGCGGACTGGTGATCCGCCTCCAGCTTCCGGGCCTTGACCTTCAGGGCCTGAAGATTTTCCAGCCACACGCTGATCTCCAGCACCCGCAGCTCATCCCGCAGCACCAGATACTTCTTCGCCGTCTCCGCCTGCTTCCGCAGGGGCTCCACCTGCAGCTCCAGCTCAGCGATCTTGTCGTTGATGCGGACCAGATTCTCCTCCGTCCGCTGGAGCTTGCGCTCCGACTCCTCCTTGCGGTGGCGGTACTTGCTGATGCCCGCCGCCTCCTCGAACACCTCACGGCGCTCACCGCTTTTGACGGACAGGATCTCGTCGATCTTGCCCTGTCCGATGATGGAGTAGCCCTCCCTGCCCATGCCGGTGTCCATAAACAGCTCGTTGACATCCTTGAGACGCACGGACTGGCGGTTGATGTAATATTCCGACTCTCCGCTGCGGTAGTAGCGGCGGGTGACTGCCACCTCCGCCTCGTCCCGGCCGGGGAAGATGTGCTCCGTGTTGTCGATGACCAGCGTCACCTGTGCAAAGCCCATCTGGCTGCGCTTCTCCGTGCCGCCGAAGATCACGTCCTCCATCTTGGCTCCCCGCAGCTGGCGGCTGTTCTGCTCGCCCATGACCCAGCGGATGGCGTCGGAGATATTGGACTTGCCGGAGCCGTTTGGCCCCACGATGGCCGTGATGTCCTCACCGAAGTTCAGCACCGTCTTATCAGGGAAGCTCTTGAAGCCCTGGATTTCCAAAGCCCGAAGGTACACGAGTCGCTCACCTCTTTCATGTTTGCATATAATAACTAATTTATTATAGCAGGCTATCCCCCCTGTTTCAAGCAAAATCCGCTGACGAACCGGGAAAAGCCCATCAAAGCGGCGATGGTGGTGCCATCTCCTTCCAAAAGACAACCCCCCTGACCGCCTTGCGGCGGACAGGGGGGATATGCTCGGGGAATACGGTTTACTTCACCAGCTGGCAGAACAGATCGATCTCATCGGCCAGAGACTGGAGTCCCTGCCGCCAGAAGGCCTTATCCGTCAGGTCGATGCCTGCGATCTTGGCGGTATCCTCCACGCAGGTGACGGAGGTGGCGTGGAGCATCTTCTTATACAGCGGCACGAAGTCCTTGCCCTCCTGCTGATACTTGGCATACAGGCCACGGGCAAACAGGCCGCCGAAGGCATAGGGGAAGTTGTAGAAGCTCAGGCTGCCGCTGTAATAGTGGCCCTTGCACAGCCACATATACGGGTGCAGGCAGGTCTGATCCAGCCCGTCGCCGTAGGCCTTCTTCTGGGCCTCCAGCATCATCTGGCACAGGCGGTCGGGATCTAGGAACTCCTCCGGCCGGGCGGCAAACACGGCGGACTCGAACAGATACCGGGAGTAGATGTCGCAGATGATCTGGCAGGCGTCGGACAGCTGGCTCTCGATCAGAGCCAGCTTCTCGTCGTTGCTCTCGGCGGCATCGATGGCGGCGCTGACGGTGAGCACCTCGTTGAAGGTGGAGGCCGTCTCTGCCACGGGCATGGTGTACTCCTGGCACACCAGCGGGTGGGAGAACACCTGCTGATCGTGGAAGGCATGGCCCAGCTCATGGGCCAGCGTCACAATATCACCGAAGGCGCCGTCGAAGTTGGTGAGCACCCGGCTCTGCCTGGCGCTGGGGACGCCGCAGTCAAAGGCACCGCCCACCTTGCCGTTGCGGGGATAGAAGTCGATCCACGCCTCGTCGAAGGCACGCTCCACCATGTCGTGAAGCTGGCTGTCGAAGCCGCCGAAGATGCTCAGCAGATAGTCCTTGGCATCCTGTGTGGTGTACTTCTTGTCGCTCTTACCCATGGGGGCGAACAGCTCGTACCAAGGCAGGCCGTTCTCGTGGCCCAGCGCCTTGCCCTTGGCCCGCAGATACTGCCAGAACTTGGGCAGATACTCATCCATGGCCCCCAGCAGGGCATCCAGCGTCTCCCGCTTCATGCGGCTCTGATACAGGGCCTTATCCAGCGGGGAGGCATAGCCCCGGACCTGGCACTCGTTGATGACCTGCAGCTTGATGCTGTTGAGGGCATAGGCCACGGAGTCCTTGATCTTATCATAGCACGCCAGCTCCGCCTCATAGGCGCTCTTGCGGACGGCGGGATCGGGATCGTAGGCCAGATTGCGGATGGCGGACAGGTTGGTGATGCCGCCGTCGTACTCCACCTTCACGCTGCTGGTGAGGTTATCCCGCAGGCTCTCCCACGCCGAAGCACCGGAGATGTTCATCCGGGCGAACAGCTCCTCCTCCCGGTCGGTGAGAAGGTACTTGCTGTCCCGGCGGATGGACTCCAGCAGGAAGCGATAGGGCTCCAGCGCCGGGTCGGCGTCCATGATGGCATCCAGATCCTCCAGCTCCGCCACCGTCCGGCGCAGGGAGGCGTTGGCGGCGGCGCAGCCGCTGAGCTTGGCGCTGAGCTGGTCGCCCAGACTGTTGGCCTTGGTATCGGCGGTGTTGGCGCTGCACCGAAGGCTGCAGAAGATGAAGAGCTTGTTGGCCAGCTCCTCCACCCGCTCCTGCACCTGCAGGAAGCGATGCACCAGCTGGCTGTGCTCCATGCCCGCCGCCTCACCGGCCAGCGTGTTCACCGTCGCAATGGCCTCGTCCAGTGCCTTCATATCCCCGGTAAACGCCGGGTCATCAAAATCCTTGTAAAGGATACTCAGATCCCATACCTCGTTCATGTTCGTTCCTCCTTTTCAGATAGGCGGCTCCCCGCTGGTTTTTTCCGTCACATTATATCACACCCTTCCATCGGTTACAACCATTTGTTTCCGGGAAAAGAGCATCCCCCGGAGCAGTACTCCGGGGGATGTGTGGTTTCATATCGCTCTGTCATCCGCACTGGTGGGAATGGACCGTATACTCTGCGGTGTCGTGGCCGTCGTGGTGGATCAGGACGATCACGCCGCCGTCATACCGCAGCGTCACCGTGCCGTCCTCCGCCCGCTCGCCGCCGGTGAGGGTCACGGAGGTCATCCGGGTATCCGTGTGGGCGACGTAATAGCTATCTGTCTCCGCCCAGTAGACGAATTTGGACAACCCCACCTGATTGGTTTCCGCCAGAGACACGCCGAAATACTCCTTCAGCACGGCGTCCATCACCTGCCGGGGCGCCCGAAAGTACTGCATGACCGACTCCGGATCCAGCGACGTCAGATACGCCCGCTCCCGGTCGGTGAGATAGGTGTGGCCATAGAGAAGCCCGTAGAACCCGATGCCGTCGTAAAACAGGTGGTGCAGGTCGATATCCTTCGGGGAGGTATAGCTGCTGGTGGTGGCCTGACTGTACCAGCTGCCCGGCGTGAACATCGCCTGAAACTCCTCCAGCTCCTCAGCCGTCAGCGTACCGTTTTCCGGCTTCTGAGGATCGGGCTGCTGATTCTGGGCGCAGCCGGCGCACAGTCCCACGCACAGGCACAGCATCAGCACCATCGTCAGGAAACGTTTCATAATATGATCCTCCTTCACTTCAAAGCTCTTTTTTACGGTGCTCCTCTGTAAAAGACCTTACCATACCCGTCTGCGCCCGTCAATAGTTTTTCGCAAAAACGTCTATATTCCTTCCGTTTTTCTTTCATTTTTCATCTAATATATACAAATTCGTTACAATTTGATACAAAACTGTTACAGCTTACTCCTCCTCGGAAGGCTTCCTGCGGAACATCTCCCGCAGGCTGTCCTTCAAACCCTTGGCCGTCTGGCGGATATCCTCCACCGTCTCCGCCACGTCGGAAACCTCCACGTTCCTTTCACCGGTAGTGAATACGAAGCCGTCGCCGCCCTTGCGGCACACCACGTCTCCCCCGGCCCGGACGCTGCCGCCTACACTCCCGCAGGCCACATCGCCGCCGCTCCGGACGTCACCCGTCACCCCGCCGCAGGCCACATCGCCGCCTGCGGTGACATTGCCCTCCACACCGGCGCAATGCACATCACCGCCGGCCTGCACGCCGCTGCCTACGGCGTCACACGCCACATCTCCGTCAGCCGTGACACTGCCGCCTACCTCGCCGCACTTCACGTCTCCTCCGGCGGTGACGCTGCCCTCCACCGGGCCGCTCTCACACACCACGTCGAACCAGCTGCTGACGTTCACCGCCGGACCGTCGTACACGAACCGCAGCTCCTCCCGATGGCCCTTCAGCACCGCCGGGTCCTCCGTCAGCAGCTGATGCCCGTGGTACATCACCGCATACAGGGTATCGTCGTCCGGCCACGGCAGGGTGCGCTCCATCTCCATCTCCTCCTGCTCCGCCGTCCGCTCCGGTTGCGGAGCCTCACGGCCAAACAGATCGTCCAGTGTCACATGGAACAGATCTGCCAACTGCGGCAGCAGCTGCACATCCGGGCATGACAGTCCATTCTCCCACTTGCTCACCGACTGATACGTCAGTCCCAGGGCATTGCCCAGCTGTTCCTGGGTCATGCCCGCCTCTTTCCGCAACTGTGCGATGCGGCCTGCCAACAAATTCTCACTCATCGTGTGTTCGCTCCTTTCATTTTGTGCTCTCAGCATATAAAAAACCGTCTAAAATGGCAATAACGGCGTAGTTGAATTACGGATATTATAATTCAACCAACGGTTGAGTGCAACAAAAAGAGGCGCAAACCCGCCGGTTTTGCGCCTCTCGCTCCTTCAAGAGCCTGAAATTCTTACCCATTCACAGCTTCTGTCCCTCGTCCGGCTCCTCCACCAGCACCTCCCCCGCCGGGGCATCGGAGAAATCCAGCTGGATCACCGCCTGCGCCCGGTTCAGGGAGCAGCCCACGGTCTTGCCCCGCTCCGCCGCCGCACCGGCGCACTTCTCCAGCAGCTGCCCCAGGATCTCCTGATTCAACCCGCCGCCACGCCAGTGGAACATGAAGTGCTCCTGCTTCTTCCGCAGGGCCTGCCGCACCCGCTTCTCCACATCCTCCGTCTTGGTGAAGGACAGCGACCGGTAGAAGTACCCCTTGTCCCCACCGCACTCCGGCAGCGGCAGCACCAGCTTCTGATGGTCCCGGAAGATATGCCGGTCGTCCAGATTGAAGTAGTCGTACCGCTTCATCCCCCGCTGGAGGGAGTTATCAAAGGTAGCGTCCACATGATACCGCTGCCCCTCCACCGTCACCACGTTCCATGTGTGCCGGTATCGCACGCCGATCTCCGGTGCCGCCTCGCTGAGCGCCACGATACAGGGAAGCCCCACAGCGTCGCACAGGGCCTTCACCGTCTTGGCGATGCCCTCACACACCCCCACCCCTTGGGTCAGCGGCCCGATGATTTCGTGGGAATAGGACTTTTTCAGCTTGTCATAGGTGACGTTCTCCAGAATGAAATCGTGGATGGCCAGTTCCTTCTCCCGGTCACTCTTTCCCTTCAGGGGCCGGGCCAACCGCTCCAGCCGGGCTGTCACCGCCTGCCGGTGCATCTTCACCTTTCCCCGGTCGAACAGATAGTCCGGCAGCACCTCCACATGATCCGCCCCCGGCATCTTTCGATAGTGAAATCCCGTCACGAAAAACAGCAGCGGCAGATCCAGCTTCATCCGCAGATAGATGTCCGACAGCACCTCCGTCCCCAGATCCGGCACCCGGATCACCGCCGCCAGCGCATCGCACCCCGCCGCCAGCATATCATAGACCGCCTTTTTCTCCTTGCTCAGCTGTCCGTAGTAGTATCCCGCCATTCCTCAGCGCCCTCCCCTTACAAGTCAGGCTCTATTGTACCCGCCCCGCCGCCCTTTGGCAAGTCCTTACCAGCCGATGGCTGCGCCGTACTTGTCAAACATCGCCGAAAAGCGCTTCTTCTGGGTGGGCGTCATCCGCTCCTTGTACAGGGTAATAAGGTTCTGTGCGCTGCGGGTATCCCCGGCCTTGAGATAGTTACCCATGGCCCGCTCCAGACTGTCGCTGGCAGTGGAGCTGAGGGACTGGGGCTTCTCCCCCTCCACCGTCCGGCCGCTGCCATACCGCACGCCTCCGGCGGCCTTCTGTTCGTCCGCCGCCTTGCCGGCATAGTACTTCAGCATGGTGCTGTACAGGTCCCGATCCTCCTTACCGGCACTGGTATAATACTCATACGCCCGGTCGCTGTCGGACTGCCACGCCTTCAGCTGATCCTGCCAGCGGCTGTAATCCACCTGCTCCGCCTGCTGCAGCAGGCCGTACCGGTCCATCAGGGCCTGTCCCTGCTGCTCATAGCGGCTGCGGGACTGCTTCTCCAGCTCCGGGATCAGGGCCGACAGCTCCGACAGATACTGGCTGTACGCCTGCTGCCCCGTCTGCTGGGCATAGCTGGAACCATACCCGCCGGACAGAGCCGCCGCCTGCCCCATGGTATCCTCCATGGCCGCCTGTCCCTGCCTCTGATAGAGCCGTGCATAGCGCTGATAGTCGGCGTCCTGCTCCGGGTCGTAAGCATAGGGCTTGCGGGAGCTGATCTGGTCGTACAGTGCCGCCAGCTGCTGCTGGAACCGGGACTCATACTCCCCCGGCTTCTGCCCCTGCAGGCTCTCCCACAGAGCACGGGCCGCCGTCACCTCATCGGATGGGGTATATCCCTTCTCCAGCTGCCGCATCCGGCTCATAGTCTCATCCGACACGCCGGAGAGCACCTGACCGCTGGTGCTGGGGCCTGAGGTAGCCGGGGTCAGCCGGGCCAACAGGCTCCCCATGGTCTCGCTGCCCGCCACGCCGTCCACCCGCAGGCCATTCTTGCGCTGATAGTCCAGCACCGCCGCACGGGTCTTTTCCCCAAAGCCGCCGTCCACGTCCAGCGAATAGCCCACCTGGTTCAGTGCCTGCTGCAGCTGCTTTACCGTCTCTCCGTAAGAGCCGTAGTAGACGGTAGGATAATTGGATGCCATCTTTCTTCCTCCTTTTCATGCCGTCCGTTGCCAGACGTACACCGCCAGATACGGCGGCATATTGTTGTGGGCCTTCCCACCACCCACGCTGCCCGTTTTGGTATTGCGGCTGATATCAAAGACCGCCGGGGCATAGGGATAGTACCGACCGCTGCCGCTCTGCACGCCCATATCCCCCACGGTAAAGGCCTTCTGGCTGTTGGTGATAAAGCCGTAGTACCCCGCCTCGTTGGCCGGGTTGTGGGCATGGGCGGGCAGTTCATTCTCCGTCAGCGTGTGGACCGCCTCACCGCCGGTGGTCCCTGCACCATACGCAGTGCCTGCCGCCAACAGGAACCTGTCCCGGATACGCTCCCACGTTCCGCCGAACAGTACCCCCGGATCGGTGTCCACCGCCGACAGATACAGGCTCCCCACAGGATAGATCAGTTCCCACAGGGCCTTACCCTTCACATAGACCTCCCACTCCGGGTTCACCTCCACCGCCCGGTCGTGCTCGGCATACTTCCCCACGCCTACCGCCGTGCCGCCGGAGGCCAGATGCACCGCAGCCGCCGCCGTGGGAATGGCGCACACCACCGTTCTCCGACTCCCCGGCAGATCCTCCGCCGAGAGCTCCAGCTCATACGACAGCAGCGGAGAAAATCCCGGCAGCACCTTCTCCACACCGCTCTCCAGTGCCGTATAGCCGCCGAACGCTCCGCCCGGACGCCGGGAGCGCACCCGCAGGCTCACCTGATTCCGTCCGCCCACGTCGGAGCACTGCGCCCCACACTTCACCTTCACATAGCCGCCGTCGCTGCACACCGTGCCGTCGGCATCGCACCGGCATACCGCCGGCCGGGTCATGGTTGGGCCGCTGTACTCATATACCGTCACCGACCCTGCCTCCACAGAGACACTGCGCCCCCGGCTGTCCTTCACCACGGCCGCAGCCGTCACCTCGCCGCTCACCGACACCGCCCCGGCAGACACACCGCTCAGACCGCTGCCGCCTACACCGCCGCAGCTAACGCTGCACCCGTCGATGGAGGCCCCATAGGCCCCCTGCGCCGTCACCTGCCACCTCAGCCGGGTCATCCCCTTAACAAATACGCCCCACTGCTCCAGCACGGCATTGTCGTTCACCGGCGTCACCGTCAGCGCCGCCGTGGGCCGCACCGTATCCGGCACATAGACCCTGCACTCCGTGACGCTGCTGCCCATGGTGGTGTCGCCGTCATAGGTGGTCACCGTCAGACGCATGGTCCCCGCCACAGATTGAGGCAGCTGCCGGGCCAGCTCCAGCGGCGGAGTCCACGTCAGCTCCCGCTGCGCCGTCTCCTGCACCACCGTGCCGCTGGCACCGCCCAGCGCATACGTCACCCGGTGGGTGTACCGCTCCTCCTCTGCACGAATGGACAGCACACACGCCTGCCCCAGCGTCAGTTCCGCCGCCCGCAGCACCGAGGGCCGCAGGATACGGGGCAGCGCTACCGCCGCCGACACCGACAGGCTGGCCGGGGTCCAGCTGGATTCCACATCCGACACCCACTGACCGCCCAGCTGCACCGAGCCGTTTCCGTCCGCCCCATGGCGCACCGTCACCGTCCGCTCTCCCAGCAGATACCATCCCGGCGCCGTGTACTGATACGTCTGATAGACCTTCTGTCCCTGCAAAACGTAGTACGCCGAGTCCTTCTCCAGGTTATATGACCCCGTGGTGTTGGCGTACAGATACAGCCGCAGCCGCAGACTGGACGAGTTGGCCGCCCGGTCCTGCGTCACCGTATAGTCCAGCCTCAGCTTCCAGCCGTTGCCGGAGGCCCCTCCGTAAATACTGGCCATTTCCTCAACCTCCCATCCACCGGATCACCAGTCCGTTCTCCGACGAGATCTCCCACTCCCCGATGCTCATACCCTCCAGCACCGTGATGTTGGTGATATACAGCCGGTTGTTGGACACATACGCCACCTCGCTGGCATCCTGCCAGAAGGACAGCTTGCTGGCAGTGAAGGTGGCCCGGAAGTCGTTCTGCTCCACCACCGTCTCTCCGTCCACCTCCCGGCAGGTGAGGTTCTGCCCCACCGCCACGCCATACTGCGGCACCGCCCCGTCGTAGCACACGATACCCGTCCGGATGTAGCCCTCCGTCTCCACCCGGTACTGCTCAAAGGCGGCGGACACCGTCTCCGTGCTGGCCTGCAGGTCGGCAAAAAAGCTGTAATACTGGGTCAGCGCCTCCGGATTCGCCTCCAGATACGCATTGAGCCGCTCCACATAGATACCGAACTCCGACGCCGCCACATACTCTCCTGTCAGCTTGGCCGAAAGCTGATCCATACGCCGCTGCACCGTGTCCGCCGTCTTGACAATCATACTCTTCAGGGTCTGATACTGCTGCTCCCGCGCCGCCGGGGCCGCAGTGCCGCCGGAGGGTGCGGCAGTCCCGCCGCTCTCCAGCTGTCCCAGCGCCACATTCAGCTGCTGGGCCATCTGGAACAAGTACGAATACTGCCGCACCAGCTGCTCCTGCACCGTCCCCTGAGGGCTGGGCGGCATCATCAGTGTGCTCACGGGCCGTCACTTCCCTTCTCATACACCGCCGTCAGGCTGTATACCCGGCAGCCGCCCACGCCATAGATTCGCAGCCGCAGTCTCCGACACCTTTGGGGCCGCACATGGAGCACGCAGTCCCGCAGCCACCCGCTGCCGGTGACGCCGCCCTGCTCCTGCCACGTCTGCCCTTCGTCATAGCTCACTGCCGCCCGGACGGTACTACCCTCCTCCGGCCGCAGCCGCAGAGATAATCGCACCAGATACTTTCCCTCGCTGGAGTCCAGTCCCAGTTCGCCGGTCTCCGCCCGCCATACAACAGGCTCCTCCTGCACCGTGCCGCCGCCCTTTAAGGCGAGAATATCCCCCTCCTTGGTCATGGCGTACAACACACCGCCGCTGACGGCGAAGCCCACCGCCCGCAGGTCGTCCTCCCGGTGCCACAGCCCCTGCCGCACATCATATACCAGCAGCTGCGGCTGATTCTCGGTGTCCAGCACCGAGAGATAGTACTTCCCGTCTCCGCCTCCGGCCACAGCGCCGTGGTACTCATCCTCTCCCAGCGCTTGGGATACCCGCTGTGGCATACTGCCGTCAAAGGCGTATACACCGCCGCAGCCGTGGTAGTACAGCACGCCCTCCACCGTCTGAAGACTCCGTCCGCTGCCCTTCCTGACGCCGGGACACCGCACCGTCACGATCTGGTGCGCTCCCGCCGCACTGGGATACACCCGCTCGACGCAGTCCTCCTTGAAAAACAGAGGACTGCCCAGATAGTCCGCCGCCCCGGTGAAGGGGCCGTCGGAGCCACGGGTGGCTGCATAGCTGTCGGTGCTGCGCCCGGCATAGCAGTTCCAATTCTTGAAATCCCCCAGCTTACTGGCATAGATTTCATTGACGGCCTTTCCGTCCACCACACCGTACTTGCACCCCCACAGCCGGTTGCCGCTCTCGATAACGAAGTCCATCTCCGGCACGCTGCGCCGCACCGTCAACGTCTCCGTCTGGGTCACCTGACTGGCGATCATCCCCGGCACCACCAGAGAGCCGTCCTCCGCCGCCTCCAGCACATGGCTGCCGTTGATGCTCTCCTCACGGCACCCCTCGATAACCACGCCGTCCCCGGCGGTGAAGCCCACGCCGATGCCGCCTGCCGCTATTTTTACATAGGTATCCTCCCGGATGCTCCAGCCGCTCTCGCCGTATTGCCGCAGCACCGGTATCTCCCCGGTGGTGTCCAGCCACAGGCATCCTCCCGCCGGGTCCGCCGGCGGCTCCTCCGAGACCAGATAGTCCCCCAGCGCCGCCCCCTTGGCCCCGCAGAGAGACAGCGTCACCTGTCCCTGTGTCTGCACCCGGTTCTCCAGACTGCCGTGCTGGCTGAGATCGCCGGTGTTGATGTACTTCTTGTCCGGCCACACGATAAGCCAGCTGCCCATGCCAATGAGCTGCTTATTTCCCTCCGTCAGCACCAGTTCCGTGGCCACGCCGCCGATATACAGGGTGTGACCGTCCACCCAGATCAGCGCATCCTTGGCGGCTATGCCGCCGGGGGACTCCGCCTGCCCTGCAAGACCACGCCGGGGTCGCACCGTCAGGGTGGGATAGCCGTCGGAGGTGAGGTTCTCCATCTCCCGGAAGGAGCCCAGCTCCCCTCTTGCCCGCCGATCCAGCCCTAAAAAGCTGCTGACCGTCACCGTGCTCTGCACCGGCACGCTCATTTTCTGAAAAAACATCCCATCCCCCTCACATCAGCCGCAGCGCCTTCACCCCCTGCCGGGGCATATGACTGCGGCACCAGAAGTCCCGGTATGTCAGCAGGGCGTTGTTCCAAGCGGCACAGGCATTGTTGTACCGCTCCATCTCCCCGTTGGCATAGTGGATCTGCGCCTCCACATAGTGGCGGTACAGCTCGTCATAGGGCGGCTGCACCAGCAGCACCGTGTCCTCCCCGGTGTCCTCCGGCGGCACCTCTGTCTCCTCTCCGCCTGCGTGGGGCTGATGCACCTCCCGCACCACGAAGCCCTCCGCCTGCAGAAGCCACCGTTTCTTCTCCGCCGTGGTGTACTGGTTGGGGAGCATGGCGTCCACCTGCTCCAGCACCTGCTTGACCGTCGCCATTCTCTCTCCCCCTTCCGTTCAGTTGGCCATGCGGTCTACATAGCTGCGGGCATCGTCCTCCATCATCCGGGCGTTCTCCAGCACCTGCGCCACAAACTCCGGCACCTGTACCTCCACGCCCTTCATGATTTTGAAGTTCCGTCCATTCACCGATACCAGCACGAAATTCTCCTCGTTCTTCCGCCCTCTGGGGATGAGCACCGTTTTCATTTTCTCCTGCATCTGCCTGCTCCTTTCCGTCCGCCGGGTGCGGGCGATACCGCCCGCACCCTCTGTTTTCCGCTTCTCTTTAGTTGGCCTTGTCCTGCCCGGAGTAGGAGGAGCCGCACTCCACCCGCACGATGTACTCGTCGTACAGGATCGCAGCGGCGTGAACACCCTTCCAGCCCACGCTGGAGCGCTGATCCAGCGGGTCGGCAGTGCCGGAGGAGCCACGGGGCTTCACAATGACCTCCGTGCCGTCGTTGAGATCCACCACGCCGTAAGCGCCCTTGCCTACGAACAGGCAGCCGTATACGGCACAGCCCTCGGCGCCGCCCTCGCCGGGATAGATGACGGCGTTGTCGGCGGCGGTCACGGCGCTGTCCAGCGTCATGCTGCTGCCGGTGTTGCTGACCACACGGCGGCGCTCACCGCCCAGCAGCACATACCGGCCCGCCAGAGCGCCCGCCGCCACGGTGCCGCCGTCAAAGGCCACCACGGCGCTATTCTCCACCTTGCCGTTGACCAGCAAGGTGCGGCCGTTCTGAGCCAGATCCTCGCCCCGGAAGATTTTTGCCTCCGTGGTCTCCACAAAACGCACTCCGTGCAGCTCACCGATCTCGCCGGAGAACAGCTCCGTGGCAGCGGCATACTGATGTGCGGCGATCCACGCCTCGTCCTGCCGCAGATCGAAGGCCACACTGGGGTGCAGAATGCACACATACTTGCCGTCGAAGGTGGGGGCGTTCATCTTCTTCAGCTGGGTAGCGGCCTTGGCCACCATCTCGCTGGTCAGGCGGCACGCCGCCGTCAGAGCGCCACGGGTAGTGACCTCCGTCTTGCTGCCGTCTGCGCCGATGGCCGGAGCATACAGCACCTGCTTACCCTGCTGGATCTCATTGCGGGTCACGGTATCCAGCGTCAGCCCCATGTTGGCGCCGTGCCGATCGGTGATCTCCAGCACCACATCGTCGATGGCTGTCAGATCCAGCATATCCGACACCGTGGTGTAGTCACCGTACTGAGCCAGCTCCTTGGTGATGTAGCTGACGGAGATGCCGCTGCCGTCCGGGGTCACGCCCTCCGTCAGCGGGGTCAGCGCCTTGTCGAAGGAGCCGAACTTGCGCCATTCCACCGTCTTGCCGCCGCCGGTAGGCAGGGGCTTGGTGGCGGCGAACTGGTTGTGTACCAGCTGGGGCTTGGCGTTATCCAGCAGCTCCATGCCGTAATAGGTTTTCATCTCGGCGGACAGTCCGCCGGTGGTCTGGGTGTTCTCCTGTGCAAACACCTGCAGATCGAACAGTTTCTCCATATTCCTCTTTCCTTTCTCCGCTTCGTTGTGTTCTTCCTGCGGCTCCATCCGTGGCCGCTCCCATCAGAAGGAGATTTTCTCCCCCTCCATGACCCGCCTGCGGATATCCGCCAGCTCACGGGAGGTCAGTCCTCTGGGATCGCTGCCCGTCACGCCTACACACCGCCCGCCGTTCTCTGCCGGACGTCTGCCCACGCTGGCGATAGAACGTGCCGCCTGCCGGGTGGCCCGCTTGGCGGAGTAGGCCATGGCCCGCCGCAGGATATCCTCCCGATGCACCACCTCATAGGCCGCCATCGGCTCCACTCCGGCGCACACCAGCCGTCCGAAGGCCGGGTTCTCCATCTCCCGCTGCCACCGGAACTCCGGATAGACCTGCCGCACCTGCTCCTCCTGTGCCGCCATGGACTCTATCGCCTGACGGGCCCGCTCCCGCCGCTGCTCCTGATTCTGCCGAAGCCGTGCATTCTCCTGCCGCAGGCCCCGCAGCCGTCCATCCAGGATCTTCTGCACTCTGGCGTCGAAGTCCGCCTTGTACCTGCCCCGGATCAGCGCCGCAAAATCCTCCTGCTCCCCGGCGTCGGGAGCCGTATCGCCCGTCTGGGCCGCCTCATCGGCCGGTCCCGCCTCTGCAAACCACTGCATCCACTGTACCCCTCTCACGGAGATACCTCCTTTCCGTGGTAGGTCACGACCCTATCTGCAATTCCCCTCCACCTCTACGCATTGGGGATACTGCGCCGCCAGCTGCGCCAGTCCGCACCGCACCAGCTCCAGCTCTGCCCGGCACGGTCTCTTGGCCGCCGCCGTCACATACCCCGGTCGGATCACTACCTCCCGTAGGTTCTCCTCCTGCCGCAGGCTGCCGATCAGGGCAAATACCAGCGCCGATGCCGCTGCGCACACGATGTCCTGCCCCTTGGGAGCATACCCGGCGTGACCCATCACCGTCACCCGGTCCCGTCCGAATACCGCCCGGATCATCGGGGCCTCACCGCCTCATGGGTCTGCTGACGCATCCGCTCCATGGCCGTTTGCTTCACCGCCGTCCCGCCGCCGGAGGCCGCTCCCTCCGCCGTCTGCGCCATGGCAGCCTGCTGCTTGCCCTGCAAAATAGCCGCCGTCAGCTGATCCTTATTCTTGAAGTCCATCAGCTCCAGACACCGCAGCGCCTGATCCGCCATATCCTCCCGGAAAAAGCCCATCTGAAACAGCTGCAGGGCCAGCTGGTTATACTCCATGGTCTTGTAGGGATTCTCATCCTGCGCCGACACCTCCAGATCGAACTCCGGCACCCGGTAGCAGACCCCCGTCCCATCGTCCATCACCTGCTCCCGCAGGCCCTGCCCGTCGTAGCTGACGAATTCCTCCCGGCCCATGGCCCCCAGCAGCCGGAACTGCCGGGGAAGCTGATAAAATTGCCGGATCAGCTCGATGACCAGCGTCACCACATCGGAAAACGCCTCATACCCGTCGTCGATCATGTTCCGGGACAGCTTGCCCCCCGCCTCCTGCAAGGCGGCGATGGCCGTGGCCGCCGTCACACCGGAGGCCGTTCCGCCGTTGGCCACGTCCCGGTTGCCCGCCGTCTCCTTCATCTCGGCGATCTTGCTCTGCATGATGGCCACATACACGCTGTCCAGCCCCGCCGTGTGAATAGGTGCAATGGAGTCCGCCCCCAGATTGCCGTTGGTGTGTACGAAGGGCCTCGTCCAGTCGGCATACTCGTTTTCGTTCACCGCTCCGTCCGACCGGATGAAAAACCTTGGTGTCGCCGCCGCCAGCGTGTTCTTGAGAATCGCCTGATTCATCAGGTCGATCTGCTTCTGAGGCGACTTGCAAAGATCCACATACCCGTATCCGCAGGGCGTCCCCTCCTCCGGGAACAGCACGTCGAACACAAAGGGATACTTCCCGTGGTCGTACCATCCCCGCTCCCGCAGCTCCGGGTCGTTCTCCGTGGCATAGAGCACCGTCTCCCCCACGAACTTGCAATATTGCAGCACCCTGCGCCCCTTCTCACGGGTGTGGTAGTACCAGTCCACCACCAGTGCCTTGTCGGAGGTATCCACCTGATCGTCGTACAAAAAACGGCTCACGGTAAACCCTCCGCCGCCCAGCTTTCCCTTCAGCTGGGGATACTGCTCCTCCAGCACCTCATGGCTCACCAGCTCCGTGGAGAAGAAGTTGGCCGAGTCCTGAATATCCGTCACCCCCGGCTCCCAGAACAGGTTCAGCAGATCCATCCGCCGGATGGACACGTCCCCCAGACCGTTGAGCTTTCCCGCATCCCAGAACACGCCATATACGGCGCACCCGCTTTTCAGCTTGTACCACCATGCGCTGGAATAGGTCCGCTTGAACTGGTTCTTCTTCAGGATGGCCGGCAGAATACGGGTCAGCTTGGCCGCCTCCGCCCGGTCCCCCGGCTCTCTGGGCAGCACCGTTGGCTCCGGGTAGCAGTCCATGGCGTCTGCGTGCTTGGAGAGGATGCAGTTCACCAGCCACCCGCTGGTGGGCTGCGGGTCGCCGGGATTTCCCCCCTCCCCCTTCTTCTCCATCTGCGGCCAGTGCCGCAGCTTCCAGAACTGCTCATTGTCGATGATGCGCCGCTCCAGATTTACCTTCCCCTGCCGGTACTTTTTCAGAAGCTCCGCCGCCCGGCGCACCTCCTGCTCTCCGATGCGGGGCTTCTCCCCCGCCGTCTGCTGCGTCTTGCTCATGGCATTTCTCCCCTTCCGTTTGTCCAAAACAGCTTTCCTGTCCTCACTTCTCCGCCCACCGCCGCCGGAAGTTTCCCCTCCTGTTGCACGTTCCCGTGCAACACCGGAAATTTTTCCCGTTTTCACCGTCTCACCAGCATATTCAGCGGATCGTCCTGCACCGGCAGTGCCGTCTCCACCCGCCGGGGCGGGATAGGCCGGGCCATGCACAGATACCGGCTCTCATCGGCCACATGATCCTCCATCCGGGTGTCCAGATCCTCCGGCTCCGTCTCAGAGAACAGCAGCCCCGGCACGGTCCTGCGAAAAGCCCGACACCCGGTGAACACATACAGCTGCGGATACCCCTCCTCGTCAAAGGCCATCCGATAGTGCATCTGCATCCATCCCGGTATCCGCCGGTTGTCCCCCTTCATGAAGAAGATCCGATGCTTCAGCGCCGTCTCATAGATGCTCTCTCCCCGACTGCTGTCCCAAATGGCCGGGTCCGCCACCCCTAAAATATCCCGTCCCTTCAGCCACGGGTGGGTGTCCTCGATACGCCGGATCTCTGCAAACTGCTTCTCCGGCGTCCACTTTACCCCCTCATCCGGCTCCCCGGTGCAGCCATACAGTTCCAGGATCCGATACACGCACCCGTCGTGATCCACCGCCCACCAGCCGCAGGAAAAGGGCTTGGCATAGCCGAAGTCGTAGCTGCGCCAGATGCTCCACTCTCTGGGGATATCGAAGGGCTCGATAACGTGGGTGAACCGCCTGTCCCGATAGTGGGCCGGGTCGTCCACAAACTCCTGAAAGAACTGCCCCTGAAATACATCCCACTTGCCCTCCAGCCACGCCTGCCGCAGCCGCTGGGGCAGGGCCTCCAGCTGCCGCAGATAGTCCGGCTGCGCTCGCAGCAGCGCCTGATTGTCCGTGACCCTGGCGGGGATGAAGGCGTATTCCTCCGCCCGCTCTCCCGCCCGGTATCGCCGGTCGATGAAAAGCCGCTTGATGTACCCATGCCCCGGCCCGCCGGGGTTGCAGGTGTAGTACATCCTCTTGGGGAACTCATTCACCCCTCGCAGACACGCCGCAAACTGCCGCAGCCACTCCTCCTTCAGCTGAGTGGCCTCATCGATACAAATCACGTCGAACTCCGCCCCCTGATACCGGTCCATATCCCCGTCACAGGCGCAGTACCCCAGTTCCAGCACACTGCCGCCGGGGAACACCAGCTGCCGGGAGGCCGCCTTGTATTCCGCCACCCCCGCCAACTGCCTGCGCAAAAAACGCAGATGATTGCTCTCCAGCTCCGGCATGGTCCGCCGCACCAGCAAAATGCGGATACCGGGGTATTTCAGGGCCATCAGCACCGCCTTGGTCCGCACCGCCCAGCTTTTTCCGCCACCTCTGGCCCCGCCGAAGGCCACATACTTCTTTTCACACTTCAAAAACTCCTCCTGCCGGGGGTTGGGCCGCTCCAGCTTCACCACCTGCACGCTCATCTGCTCCACTCCTCCGCTTCCTTCGCCAGCACCACCTTCACCGTCTCCGGTCCCTTGTCCGTCCGCTCCTCCAGCGTCACCAGCTCCCGCAGCAGCGCCGTCAACTCCTTGAGCTCCTTGGCGTCCATATCCTCCATCTGCGCCACCATGCTCCCTGCACTGCGGCACAGCTTTCGGGCCGCCTGCTGCAAGCTGCCCCTCTGCTCCAGCCGCTCCCGCTGCCCTCGCTTATAGACACTCTCCACGGACACGCCGAACTCCTCCGCCAGCGCACGGGCCGTCTCCCCCTCTTTTCTCCGCCGCAGGATCTCCTCCCACGGCACATTTCTTTCCTTCCCCATCACACAGTCCCTTCTCTGAAAAACCCCGCAAAAAACTGCTCCGCATACCTCTCCAGACAATCCCGGCAGAAGATCTCCCCGTTCACCTGATAAAACCCCTCCTCCGGCCAGATCTCCCGTCCGCACAGCCCGCACTCCGCCACGGCCCGATCCCGATAAAACCGCTTCCGCATCTCCTCACCCCTCCTATCCCTCCCCGATCACCGGCCTTTGTTGCACCCGCTGTTGCCCTTTCCCGTCTCACACCTCCATTTTTCACCCGCTCTCCTCCGCTGCCTGCAAAATTTCCTCCCTCCATCGCCACCATCCCGCTCCAAATCACCGGAAAGCCCCCTCCCCGCCCCCTCTTGCAGTCCCCCTCCCTGCGTGGTATCATAGTCTCCATCCCCCCGCTTTGATTTCACATTCAGGAGGCCACGCCATGGGCATCATCCCCTGCGAGATACCGCTTCTGGAGTTCGATCCGGAGCAGACCGCCGTCATCGGCCCGGACTATGAGCAGCTGGACCTGCATCTGCCCCGGAAATGCGTGTTCGCCTTTCTCGGCGGCTACATTGACCGCTACGCCCACGCTGCGGGAGCCAGACAGGTCGCCGCCTTCAACAGCGCCACCAAGCTCTACCCCATCTATGTCACCACCTACCACGGGCAGGAGGTCGCCCTCTGTCAGGCCCCGGTGGGGGCCGCCGCAGCGGCCCAGCTGCTGGACTGGCTCATCAGCTACGGGGTCCGTGAGATCATCTCCGCCGGCAGCTGCGGCGTGCTGACGCCCTTTGACGAGGGTACCTTTCTTGTCCCCTGCAAGGCGCTGCGGGACGAGGGGGCCTCCTACCACTACGCCCCGCCCTCCCGCTATATAGAGATCAGCGAACCCGCCCGGCGGGCCATCGAGCAAACCATCCTCGCCCACCATATGCGCTATCAGGAGGTCGTCACATGGACGGCTTCTTCCGTGAGACGAAGGAGAAGGTCGCCTACCGCAAAAGCGAGGGCTGCTCCGTGGTGGAGATGGAGTGCTCTGCCCTTGCGGCCTGCGCCGCCTTCCGCAGCGCCACTTGGGGGATGCTTCTTTATACAGCGGACAGCCTTGCCGACGTCCAGCGCTACGACCAGCGGCACTGGGGCGGCAGCGCCTATGAATACGCCCTCGCCCTGTGTCTCGACGCCGTTCTGGCCCTCTGACCCGAAATTTTTCTGCTCAGCAGATGCAAAGGAGGCCCTCTCATGAACCACACCGCTGACATCCGAAGCGTAAGACCCGGAGATGCCCCGCAGCTTGCCCACATCCAGACCGAAAGCTGGAAAGCCGCCTTTCGGGAGATCATCCCCGCTGACATCCTCTCCGAATATACGGACCCGGAGCCTGTGATCCGAATGTATGAGCATCTGCTGACCCACGGCATCGCCCATGGATACATTTTGGAGCGGGACGGTGCGCCCCACGGCATCGCATGGTGGGACGCCGCCAGAGAGCCCGACATGGCCGGGACCGCCGAGCTGATCTGCATCCATTCCCTGCCGGCACACTGGCATCAGGGCTATGGCAAGCTGCTGGAGAAGGTCCTGCGGGACGTGAAAAGCGCCGGATACCCCTCCATCCTGCTTTGGGTATTCGATGCCAATCTGCCTGCCATCCGGTTCTATCGATCCCTCGGCTTCACCGCCAGCGGCAGAAAGCGGCCCTCCTTCGGTTCCGTGGAGGAGATGTATACCAAGGCCCTCTGACCCCCACAACCGCCCAAAAGGCCCGCCGCAGAAGTATCTGCGGCGGGCCTTTTCCCCAAATCAAAAATTCCCCCGCAGCGCTCCCCAAAGGAGCGCTGCGGGGGAATTTGTCTTTCCACACTGGCCGGTATCCCGGCCGCTTGTTACTTCTCGGTCCGGAAGGCGTACACTGCGCCGTTCTCTACACCGGTGGCGTCCACGCCGGTCTGGGCGTACTCGCCATTGATATAGAAGGCCCAGTACATCCCGTCGGTGTCATAGTCCAGCGTGATGCCGTTGACGGTCTTGACGTACAGCCCATAGCTGCCGTCCTCTCCGGCGATGACACCCTGATCCAGCAGGGCCTTGCCCACGGTGTCGGCGTCGGTCTTGACGGTGAACGTCACCTTGCCGCCGTCCTTATCCACCACCTCCATGGTGAAGGACTTGGCGCCCTCACCGATGGTGGCGCCGTCCTTGGCCACGCCGTTTACCACGCCATTGTCCTTCTGGCCGCAGCCCACCATCACCAGCACCATTACCAGTGCCAGCACGCCGGTCACCATCTTTTTCATGTTTGTTACCTCCAAATTTTAATCATGTAACCCCAGCAGCAAACTGCCGTGTGTCACCTCTACCATAATATCTTGCCCAATAAAGTGATTGCTTACACCCAGCGGCACCGAGGCCGTCAAGGTCGCCCCCTCCAGCGGGTACTGCGCCCCCCGGATGGTGACGCCCTCAGCGTCCGGCCCCACGCAGAAAACCGACAAAATGCCCTCCGGACGGGCCGGAAACACGATGCTGCCGTCCCGGATGGCGGTCCATCGCTCGCCCCGTCCGTGGAGCCAGCCTTCGGCCCCGTGATCCGCCAGATACAAAAGCGCCTGAAGGTTGGCCACGGTGTGATCCGTCCGCTGGCCTCCCATGCCGCCATAGAGATGGAACAGCGTCTCGCCTCGCTCCAGCCCCCGCTTGACGGCCAGCATCATGTCCGTGTCGTCCTTCTCCACCGGCACCCGCTCCACATGGGGCAGCGCCGGTACCTCCGCCAGCGAATCGAAATCCCCCAGCAGCAGCTGCGGCTCCACCCCCGCCCTCCGACAGGCGGTGTACCCACCGTCGGCGGCGATCACATAGTCCTCCGCACCGGGCCGCTCCTCCAGTCCGTCAAAATCTCCTGCGCCGAAAATATAGCACGCCATGTCCGTCACCTCTGCTCCTTCGTTTCATCCTCCGGCGGCTGATGCAGCCGCTGGCGCAGCTCGTGGATGTGCTGGGCCACCTCCGGATACTTCCGCTGGAACCGCTGCTCCAGTTCCTCCCGATGGGCCGCCAGATACGAAGCGATCTCCGGGTGTTGACGCCGCAGCGCCTCCGTCACCCGTTCCCGCTCCTGCTCCAGCTCCAGCAGCACCGCATCCTCCGACCGCTCCAGCAGCCGGGAAAGCTCCGCCAGATGCTCCTCCAGATGCTGCAAAACGGCGTCCCGGTCGATCACGCCCTGCCACCGGCCCCGCTCCAGCAGGGACTCCAGTTCCTGCCCCCGCTGCTCCGGCTCCGTCTCCTCCAGCGTCTGCAAAACCTGTCCCGTCATGGCATCCAGCTCGCTCTGGGCCTCCTCGCCGTAGGCCCACTCCAGCTCCTGCGTCTGCCGCAGCAGCTCCGGCACCGCATGGCGCATCTCCTCCGGGATCCACTGCTTCACCTCGCCCTCTGCGGCGCCGCAGTCCTCCAGCGCCGCATACAAGGTCCGGCGCACAGCGCCCTCCTCGATGAGTTCCCCGGCCCCGAAGCGCCGCAGTTCGTCGTTGACCTGTCCGATATGCTCCGTCAGGTACAGCCGTACTCCCTGCTCCTCCAGCCGCCGGTACAGCAGCACCAACCGCTCCGCCGAGGTCAGATCCACGCTGACGATGCCGCTGGCATCCACGATCACCGCCCGGATACCGGGCTTCACGCAGTTCTCCACATCCTTCTGGAACCGGTCGATGTTGGCAAAGAACAGTCCGCCGCTGAACCGGTACAGGGCCACTCCCTCCAGCGGATGCGCCTGACTCATGCGCCCCAGCGGGTAAAAGCCCGGCTGCCCGGAGATAACCCCCAGCAGCTCCCGGCTGGGCTGGGAGGCCCGCCGGATCACATCCACGAAGGACAGCAGCACGCCGATGACCACCCCATAGATGGTCCCCAGCACCAGCACGCCCAGAAAGGCCGCCAGAAAAATGGCCAGTTCCTTCCGATCCGCCCGCAGCAGCCGGTGGGCCATGTCGAACTCCACCGCCCCCAGCAGCGCCGAGATAACGATGGCCGTCAGCACCGGCACCGGCAGCAGCCGGATCAGCCCACTGCCCCACAGCAGCACACCGACCATTAAGGCTGCCGCCACCAGCGACACCGCCTGAGTCTTGCCCCGGTACTGCACATTCATGGAAGAGCGGGACACGCTGCCGTTTACCGGGCAGCAGCCCACCATGCCGGCTCCCAGATTGGCCGCCGCAAAGGCCAGCAGCTCCTGATTGTCCCGAATCTCATAGCCGTCCCGCATGGCGAAGCTGCTCTCGGCCAACAGCGTCTCCGCCATGATGACCACCGCCACCGGCAGGCTGCTGCCCAGCCCCTCCGTCAGGCTGACGGCGCTCCAGTCCGGCAGATGCAGCGCCGGAAGTCCCGGCTCCACTGCGCCCAGACACGCTACGCCATGCCCCGGCAGGTCAAACAGCACCGTGGCCAGCGCCCCCAGTCCCATCACCACGATGGCCATGGGGAATTTGGGTCTCAGCCGCTTGGCTGCCAGCAGGATCACCAGCGCCGCCGCCCCCAGCCCCAGAGACAGGGGATGGACCTGTACCCCGGCCAGATGCCGCACCAGCTCCGGCAGCTCACCGGTGCCGGCGGTGCCGCCCATGAGCTTGGGCAGCTGCATCAGAATGATGGTACAGCAGATGCCGCTGATAAATCCCCCCATCACAGAGGTGGACACGAACCGCAGCACCCGACCCGCCCGCAGCAGGGCAAACAGCAGCAGCCATATCCCCACGTAGAAGGTCAGAACCGGCACCACCCGCTCCGCCTCGGCAGAGCCCATGGCGATGCCCATGCCTCCCAGCACACCGCCGATCATGGCCGCCGGGGCGGCATCCACGCCGAAGATGAACTGCGGCGACGTAGACAGCAGCGCAAACAGGATCACCGGCAGCAGTGATCCGTACAAACCGTATACCGCCGGAAGCCCGGCGATCTGGGCATAGCCCATGGAAATGGGGATGGATACGGCGGCAATGACCACGCCGGACAGCACGTCCTGCCCCAGCCACTTCCGCTGATAGCCCTTCCCCGTGGGAAACAGATACCTCATCCCCGCCGCCTCACTTCAGCTTCTGCTGATGCATCCATACATCCATCACCAGACTGTGAGGCAAGAGCTTCGTCAGCCCCGTCTGGAACCGGGCCACAAAGCCGAACTGGCTCACATCCTTCCCCCGTTTGGCGTCCCGCCATGCTCGCTGCACCAGCTGCTCCGGCTCATACATGGCCACATACTTCTTCACCACCGATTCGCCGCCGTTGACGGTGGCACGGGCAAAGAAGGCCGTCCGGGTCCAGAAGGGGCAAAGAGCCATGACCCGGATGCCCCGGCCCCGCAGCTCCCGGTTCAGCGCCCGACTGAAGCTCAGCACAAAGGCCTTGCTGGCCCCGTACACGTCGATATACGGAATGGGCTGGAAGGCCGCCACCGAGGCGATGTTGATGATCTGCCCGCCCTCCGGCATATAGGGGATCGTCAGCTGACACAGGGCCATCACCGCCTGACAGTTCAGATCCACCATGTTCAGGTTCACCTCCAGCGGCGTATCCACCACCGCCCGGAACTTTCCGAAGCCGCTGGCGTTCACCAGCAGGCCCACCTCCACCGGCTCCTCCGTCAGCGCCTTGGCATACGTCGCAAAGCTGCTGCGGTCCGTCAGATCCAGCGCCAAAGGCCGCACGGGAAACGGCACCCGCTCCCGCAGCCCCTCCAGCGCCGCCTCATGGCGGGCGATGACCCATATCTCATCAAAGCGACCGAAGGTGTCCACGGTCTCAGCGAACCGGCGTCCCATACCGCTGGAGGCCCCGGTGATAACTGCAATGCGCTTCATATTGCCTGCTCCTTTCCGTTGACGCAAAGAGAGACTGCCGGCGGGCTCTCCCTCCCGGCAGTCTCCGCTGTCCTGCTTATTCCTCGCTGAACCAGCACCGCACATAGGCGGCCAGCCCCGGAACGATCTCCTTCATGTACTTCTCCGTGGTGTTGACGCACAGGTGATAGGACTCCTTGGCGCCCCACTTGGTATCGCTGTACATCTGGCGGTACTGGGCGCGGTTCTTATCCACCTGCTTGATCATCCGCTCGATCTCGTTGCGGGTCAGATGCTCCCCCTCCGGCGCCCGGCGGATGCAGCGCTCCACCTTGGCCTCCATGTCGGCGTAGATGAACAGATTCAGGGGATGATAGTCCTTCAGGATCACGTCGGCGCAGCGGCCGATGATGACGCAGTCCCCCTGCTTGGCGAAGTTCTCGATGATCTGGCGCTGGGCCGCCGCCACCCGAATGGGCTGCTCCATGATCTCCATGGAGGGCATGGCGAACCGATGGCCGATGGTCATGGGATAGGCGGCCTCGATGCTCTTCTCGGACACATTGGCCACATACCGCTCGTCAAAGCCGTTCTCCTTGGCGATCATCTCGATGATCTGGTGGTCGTAGCAGGGGATGCCCAACTCCTCCGCCAGGCGCTTGCCCAGCTCACGGCCACCGGAACCAAACTCACGGCTGATGGTAATGATCTTGTGCATACTTCATTTCTCCTCTCTAAAAAGGCACGGATAACAACATATCTCACAGCCCGTAGGGCTGCTTCTTACCATTTAATACTCGTAGCAGCTACCGCCCACGAACTCCCGCACGATGGAATTCAGCGGCACATACGGCGTGTGCAGGGGCGGCACCTCCCGCACCACCTTCATCAGATCCGTCAGATCGTTCTCCGCCATGAATTCGTCCGTCAGCTCCTGCCGGAACTGGGGGATCTCCAGCAGATACTTGGCCAGAATACACGGCTCATAGTCGTGGAAGCTGTCGATCTGGATGGTGGCGTTAGACTTATAGGGCTTGATGTAGTTCTCCTCGCCCCGGTTGACGCTGGCCGCCCGCTCCACGGTCTCCCGCAGAGAGTGGCCTCTGGTGTTGTAGTCCCGGATGAGCCGGCGGGCCACCCGCAGCTGCTCCGGCCGGACGATCTTGTCGTCATAGGTGATGATACGGGTACGGGGCGCCACATAGATGCCGTTGGCAATGCCCCGGATCTTCTCGAAGATCAGCGGGTTGAGCATATGGATGCCCTCTGCAATGATGATGCCGTCCTTGTCGCCCTGCATCTTGCGGTATCCGCCGGTCTTGCCCTCCTTGAAGTCGTACCAGGGGATATCCGCCTCCTTGCCGTCGGCCAGCTGGGAGATGCAGGACACCAACTGCTCCACGTTGACGCAGTAGGGGGATTCCCAGTCGGTGGCCTCCGGGGGACGCTGATCCAGCGGCAGGAAGAAGTTATCCATGCTCAGCAGACACACATGGACCCCCAGATTCTGCAAATACTCCTGCAAACGCATGGCGGTAGTAGTCTTACCGCTGCCGGAGGGACCCGTCAGCGCCACCAGCGGCTTTTCGCCCTTGTTGGAGAGAATGGTAGTCGCCGCCGCACTGATCTTATCGTGGAACACCTCCTCACACCGCAGCACGAATTGCGTCTCGCTTCGCATGGCGTAGTTGATGTTCTCCAGATCAATGACTCTCATAACCGGTGGCTCCTTTCGCTGCGGCACTCTCTCGCCGCTTCCCTGCATCCATCATGCAATATTATTAGGCGTATATTATAGCACATCTTCCCCCCGCTGTCCAGCGCACATTTTCCCCTCCCCCGGCCCCGCAAAAATTTTTTCAGGAAAAATGAAAAAAGCCCTTGCAATTCCTGATATCATGTGCTATGATATCAAAGTCGTCAAGAGACAAGCGCCGTTAGCTCAGCTGGATAGAGCGTCTGGCTACGGACCAGAAGGCCGGGGGTTCGAATCCCTCACGGCGTGCCAAAAAGACCCGAAACCGTAAGGCTTCGGGTCTTTTTGTTTGCATAAGTTGTTGTTTTCTCCCGCTGCTTTTTTCTGACCCAAACGCTGACCCCAACGGGAGCGGATAGCGGAAAGGTCTATACCGCATGGGAGAGGATGCTCCCCATGGTTTGCGCCGCCTTGAGCTGTGCGTCGGTGGTAACGTGGGCATAGGTGTCCAGTGTGAAGCCCGCGGAGTAATGACCGAGCATACTGCTGACGGTCTTGACGTCCACGCCGTTTTGCAGCGCCATGGTGGCGAAGGTGTGACGCAGGTCATGGAAGCGTATCCGTGGCAATCCCGCCCGCTTCAGCACTCTTTGCAGCATATGCAGGACGCTGTCTGGTGACATGGGACCGCCGGTGGGGGAAGGGAATACCCACTCGCTGCCAGCGACTTTGGCTTTCTGTGCTTTGAGAATGTCTATCGCATCCGCCGACAGAGGTAAGGTGCGGTAGGCATTTTTCGTTTTCAACGGTGCCTCGACTACCTTGCCGTTTTGCCGGGAAATGGCCC
>ERZ833963.548-NODE-548-length-55467-cov-65.766856_pt1 | contig 55467 bp, 77 predicted proteins | sample MGYA00519693_ERZ833963 | MGnify/ENA primary metagenome ERZ833963 (study PRJEB31850, sample SAMEA3708748) | human gut metagenome | biome: human gut; feature: human-associated habitat; material: faeces | place: China | collected 2014 ...
CCAAGTTCTTTTAAGACTTTGCGTGTTAAGTAGCCTGTGAAGGTGAACATTGTGAATTTCGTTTTTAACTCGATGTCAGTTTTGCGGCTGACAGGGCGGTAAGTATTCATGGTGAAACGCTGCATAGCAGAAAGACAGGTTCGAATCCTGTACCGTCCACGCTCGCGAGGGTAGTTTATTTATTTAGAATTTTAGATTTAGATTATCAAGTCCTGCATCAGGCGTGATGCAGGCATTTTTCTTACCATGATGTTTAATTTTTATATAATATACCAATGAAAGTGACGCTGGATTTATACCAATTGAAGAATATAATATCTGATATGGTGCAAGTAGGGTATATGAATGCGGTGAAATGCTACGAACCGACAAAAGATAGCATCAGTAGGAGAGAAGTGGCCAGATGGTTTGCCAATATGAATTTGGATACTGAGCTTATACGGCAAATGGAGGATGTGGGGTTGATCAAGGGTAAACGAAAAGGTTCCGGCCGGAATTCTCCTATCTATTATTCGAAAGCGGAAATCAAGCAAGCTTTATCTACAATACAAATGAATAAGTATATTAACGTATAAAAGGTATTTAAGGAAATACAGGAAAATGGTAGTATGTTTTTAATTAAAGGTTATTGCTACGCATTACAACGAATGTGAGACAAGCGATCTTGAAGAATTAAGAAAAAGATTACATGATTCTTTTGAATGCGACAAAATACTGTTTAGTTATGAAATCAAAAATAAATAAAGAGATAATTGACAATGAAAACTTTGCAAATCAGTGAACAAAAAGCTAGAGAACTCTACAAAAGTGGTTCCAGCGAGTTAAAATCTATTTTGGAAGAGTCTTTTGGAAAAGATTTTTTCTCTCAAAAGATAACAGATAGAGTTAAAACCTATGAAGATGCATGTCGCGAATTAAGTATGAATCCTCTTGATAAAAATAAGTTGATAGGATTCGGTTTTACTAAACATGATATTGCTTATCAAAAGTTGGTAACCATTGTCAAGGCCCTTAACGAAGGTTGGGTACCGGATGTATGTGATTATAGGGTTTATAGATGGTACCCATGGTTCAAGACTAATGGTTCTCCTTCCTCTTTCGCTTTCTGCGATTCGGGTTGCGCTGATGCGTATGCGGCTGCGGGTAGCGGGTCTCGCCTTTGCTTGAAAAGTAAAGAATTGTCAGAGTATTGTGGTAAACAATTCATTGACCTTTGGAAACAGTTCATTATTTAACTAAATATTATCATCATGAAAAAAGAAAATAAAAAGATTACAGAGTTAGTCAAAACGTTTGAGGATGCCCGTAAGTTGACCGGTAGACCGGATGTTCCTGACTTTTCCAATCTTCCCACTGACATGCGCAAACATTTTGAGGCACAGTATAAGATGATTGTAATTGCAGAAGCACTTAACGAGGGATGGATTCCTGATTGGAATAATTATAATGAATATAAGTATTATCCTTGGTTTGAAATGTCTCCTTCCTCTTTCGCTTTCGACGATTCGGATTACGCTAGTGCGTATGCGAGTGCGGGTAGCGGGTCTCGCCTTAAATTTCGGACACTCGAGCTTGCAAATTATGCAGCAGAGCAATTTATTGATATTTGGAAAGACATCCAGATAGGATAGGATATAAAGGTTGCCTGCCCTTGTCTCCTTCCTCTTTCGCTTTCAACGATTCGAATTACGATAATGCGAATGCGAATGCAGGTAGCAGGTCTCACCTATGTTACAATAATCCAATGGGCAGGGACCTCACCTCTTGGTGGAAAATAACAATTCAAACGGTGTTGGTAGGGCTTATCCGAAGACTCTTATTAGAAACAAAGGCTTATGAAACGATTTGGGAATTTATATTCACGTATATGTAGTCTAGATAATCTTTATCTAGCATATTCCAAAGCGAGAAAAGGCAAGGGAAATACTTATGGGGTCATTCAGTTTGAGAAAGAATTGGATGACAACATAAATGCCCTTCATAAGGAACTGTCAGAAGGTAAATACGTTACTTCTGAATATCAAACTTTTATCATACATGATCCCAAGGAACGTGAAATATACCGGCTCCCTTTCCGTGATCGCGTTGTTCATCATGCGATAATGAATATCCTCGAAGATATATGGACTCCGATATTCATTTCACATACTTATTCGTGTATTAAGGGAAGAGGTATCCATGGAGTAATGAATCATCTAAAGAAAGATTTGAAAGATATCCAAAATACAAAATATTGCCTGAAAATGGACATTCGTAAATACTATCCGTCAATAGATCATTTAATACTTAAGAATATTGTCCGAAAGAAGATTAAGGACAAACGTCTTCTTGAGTTACTCTACGGTATTATTGATTCTGCTCCGGGAATACCTATCGGTAATTATCTTTCTCAGTTCTTTGCAAACTTGTATCTATCTTACTTTGACCACTGGCTTAAAGAGGAAAGGCGTATAAAGTATTATTATAGATATGCTGATGATATGGTAATACTTTCATCAAACAAAGAAAAACTTCATTTCCTGCTTGGGGATATAAAAACATATCTGAATAATAAGCTTCATTTAAATTTAAAAGACAATTATCAAATATTCCCGGTTGATAATAGAGGAATTGACTTTGTTGGCTATGTTTTCTTTCACACTCATATTTTAATGCGGAAAAGTATCAAGAAAAACTTCTGTAGAAAAGTAGCAGTGTTGAACAAAAAGAAAACTACATCCTGCAACTGCAAGGTAGCACTTTGTTCATGGATGGGATGGGCAAAACATTGTAATTCAAAGAACCTGATTAAAACTATAATAAAAAATGAAGAAGTTCTCTGATTTTGGAATTGAAATTGATATAGGACAAAATATTTTTCCTGTACAGCAAATATCAATTACAGATATTCTTAACTGCGAAATAGAAGTACTTGATTATGAAGCAGGTGTTAAAACTCAACATGGAGACAACCGTTACGTAGTCAAGATAAAACATGAAGGAACGGAATGTAAGTTCTTTACCAATTCCACTCCGATCAAAGAGGCACTTAACAAAATATCAAAAGAAGATTTTCCATTTATGGCAACAGTACGGGTTAAAAAACTAGGTACTGGTAATAGCAAAATATATTATTTCGCTTAAAATTATACAATTATGAATTTACAAGGAAGTATCGACCTGCTTAAATTAGAACTGGCGGGTATCGCAACTATTAAAGGAAAAAAATGTTTGGTCATCCCTATTCAGGAAAATGACATATATATCAATATGAACGAAGACCTCAGAGCAAAAGCGGCTTATCTTGGACTATCGATCTTTGAGCGTAGGGAAATAAGCAAGTATGGGAAGACACATTATGTGAAGCAATCATTTTCAAAAGAGTTTCGTGATTCTAACAGTAAAGATGTTATAGATAAGAAACCGTTTTTAGGAGATATGAAACCCTTTGTGATTGATAATAAAAATAGTGCTGCAACTGTTGATGCTCCGGTGGAGAATACTGATGAAAAAGACGATCTTCCTTTTTAGTAGTCAATAAAAAATTATATACAACCAATTTGTTTGAATTTCTAACAATAATTCCGGTGTAAAGGACACTGTCGGGAGAATGACCCGGATTAAGGTTTTATATTTTTGCATATTCCGGAATGGTTTGATCGCCTATCCGGGAACTACTTTGTTGACCTGCCCGCGATGTCTGTGAAGATATAGCGGGCAAATTTATAAAAAATAGGAGAGGTTAATATGGAAATATCAAAGACTGACATAAAAATGATCATACGTTTGCTGGAGCAGGGAGAAGTTGCGATTGAAAAGTATTCACCCAAGATATCTGCGGAGCAAGATGTTGCCAGGAGAATAAAGAAAATGATTAAAAAACTAAAGAAACAATATAGTTATGTATGTGATAAAGGTAAGATTGAATGATAACTCGGAGAAAATGTATTATTCCAACAACTTTAAGGAGGCTTATGAGATGTTCAAAAGAATGGGGAAAAGATTAATAAGGACATGTCTATTCATAAAGAGCAAAATGTATGAAAAGCTGGAAGGAAACTTGAGAAGAGGAGTTTTTTATGGATGGTGTGGAACTGAATCGAAAGAGGTGGGAATAGAAATGTTTCCATGTGCCGGTATTCCAGAAGGGGAAAGAGTGTATACGGTAAAAGATGCACTTGAAGATTTACACTGGATACTATTCAGAAAAGAACTGAACAGAGCTACAAGAAATGAAGTTCAAGGAGTAAATGATTATAAAATACACTATGGAAACAAATACAAATATTAATGTTTTCAAGGAGTTGAAGCTATGCAAGACAGAGCAGGAAGTGATGTCCCTTTTTAACGGACATGCGGAAATGCATGGGAATTCTTGGTTTTTGGAAAAAGTATCTATTAAAATGAAAGAGCTTAAAAATGAATTTAAGAAAGTCAGAAGTCGTATTTGATGAAGTAAATCATAAATATTTTCTCAATGGGAAAGAATTGAGCGGTATAACTAAAATGCTGTCAAAACATGTATTTGCTGGTAAATACAGAGGCATACCGGAATATATATTGCAAAGAGCTGCGGAAATAGGAAAATATATACACCGGGATTGTGAACTTGCAGACATGGGAACGGATCCTGAAACAGAAGAAGGCAAGGCTTATCTGAAACTAAAGGATTTCAATGATCTTAAAATTGCTGAGTGTGAATATATTGTTACGGATAACGAATATTTTGCAAGTCCGATAGATAAGGTATTCCAATCCGGTAGGAATGAAGTCGATCTTGGAGACATTAAGACTACTTGCGAATTAGACAAAAAATATTTGAGTTGGCAACTTTCGATATATGCTTTCTTATTTGAACTTCAAAATCCTTATATAACGGTGAGAAAGTTATATGGAATATGGTTGAAGGGAAAGAAGGGAAGACTGGTAGAAGTAAATAGAATTGATCCGAAGGTGATAAGAGAGCTTCTTTTATGTGAGATAGAGGGAAGAACGTTTGTCTACCCTTTGGAGTTTATAAATGGATAAAAACATAAGGAGATATAATAATGGGAAGTTGGTTTGAATGTAAAATTCGTTATCAAAAGACCATGGAAAATGGTAAGGAGAAGAAGGTTACGGAATCATATATTGTGGATGCTATGAGTTTTACTGAAGCAGAGGCAAGAATAATAGAAGAAATAGAACCTTTTATGACAGGCGAGTTTACGGTATCTGATATTAAAAGAGTTCCGTATTCGGAATTGTTCCCAAGTAATGAAGATAAAGCGGACAGATGGTACAAGTGCAAAGTGGTATTTATAATCATAGACGAAAAGAGTGGAGCAGAGAGAAGATCTTCTACTCAAATGTTGGTTCAGGCAGCGGACTTACGAGATGCGGTTAAGAAATTAGATGAAGGAATGAAAGGGACGTTGGGAGATTATCAGATAGCTTCTGTTTCTGAGACAGTAGTAATGGACGTATACCCATATTCCTCCGGATCAACAGACGCCGATGATAAAGTAAAAGATAGGGGAGTAATTGATGAAATGGCATATGCGAAGAAAAATGTTTTGAAAGAGTGTGAATCGGATGAAGGAAGACAAAGAGTTAGGGAGACACAGGCGGAAATAAAGCAAAAAGCGATGTTTGATGCGAGACTCTACTTGAATACGGTAATCGGTCTCGCTGATTCTGATCCGGATGCGCGAATATGGTATCTGGGATGTGGGGCTCTTCTGATAGAAAATAATGATATTCTGAAACAAAGGACTGATTGAGGAGGATAAACGGATGACATATGAACAAATGAAAGCCAAATTAGACTCGGAAAGACCTAAAAGAGTATTCCGAGACGAGGAACATAAACTTCAAAAGCTTTGTGTTAGATGGTTTCAAATGCAATATCCTTTCTTAAGAAGTTTGCTTTTTGCTGTTCCAAATGGAGGAAGAAGAGATGAACTTACAGGAGCTAAACTGAAAGATGAAGGGGCCACTCCAGGAGTATCTGACTTGATTCTTTTGAAAAGTAATAAAAAGTATAGCACTTTATGTATTGAGATGAAAACAAAAGTGGGAAGACAATCGGAATCTCAGAGAAACTGGCAAAAGGAAGTTGAAAGAGCAGGAAATAAATATGTTGTGTGCCGGTCAATAGAGGAGTTTATAGAGGTTGTGAATGACTACTTAGCAGAAAAATAAGATTTTCATTTGGTATTTTGAAATTTGAGCGTATCTTTGCGGTGAAAAGTTCGCCAAACTTTGATTTTATAGCATATCGAAAGTGGATATTTTGTATCTACTTGACAGCTTTTATCGCTAAGATATAGCCGTTAGTTTTCCCTACGGACTGCTTTCGTTATGCGAATTTAGTCGGAGTTTGGCGACTTTTGGGAGGCTAACGGCTTTCCTTTTATACATAACTCAAATTTCATCGTATGCCAAACTCCATGAAATTAGAGCAGGATCGAAGTATAGTAAATCCTGCATCTACGTCCAGCCACGAAACGGCTTATTTTGTCATCAATCTTAATCCTCTTAAAGACTTCTTATCTCAAACAATTAGTCCGGGAGACCTGATAGTCTCTTTGACAGACCTTCTTATTGATTATTCTCTAAACCATAATGATGGCAATGACGATATATTCAGAGATAATGTCGGTACAATTGCTCTGCTAATTGATGTCTTGAGAGAAGTAGATCGCAAATAATCTAACATTTAATAATGTCAATATGAAATTAATTAAAGAAATAGTCACGGAGGTAGAACATATCCCAAAATGTCCTTAAAGTGGAGAATATATATGTATTACCTAATAAAATGTTTGTATGGCACGTATACGAACCATTAAACCAGAATTTTGGGAAGATGAAGATATTGGAAAACTTCCTATTCCATGTAGATTATTTTTTATTGGATGTTGGAACTTCGCAGATGATTACGGAGTGATAAAAGCCAATGCCGCATTACTCAAATCCCAGATATTCCCTTATGATGAAAATTTGCGCGTATCTGAAATAAAAAAGTGGATAGGTGCCTTAGTGGATGCCCGGATGTTAATCCCTATTATTCTTGACGGCGGCAAGAAACGCCCTGCAGAAGAAAGTTATTACGTTATCCGCACATTCCGTAGCCATCAAGTCCTTGATAAGAGATACGACAAGTCTTACATAAGTAAAGATAAGGAATATGTTAAGATGTTGATTAATAGTGTATTGCTTGATGACGACGTAAACACTACGTCAACACTACGTGATAACGACGTGAACACTACGGAGGAAAAGGAAGAGGAAAAGGAAGAGGAAATAAAAGAAATCTCTCTATCGAGAGATAAAGAAAAGTTTCCCCCTCCCGAGGTTTTAGACAAAACATTAAGCGAATGTTATGATGAACTATCCTGTGACAGAAGCTGGATTGAAATCGTAACGATGAATACACGTAATTCCGGTCATAAGTATTTTACGATAGACATGTTCGGAATGTATTTAAAACGTTTTTTCGAGAAACTCCAAAACGAGGGAGAGGTAAGAAAGTCTCCTAAGGATGCAAAATCGCACTTCTCCCGCTGGTTGAATATTGAACTGAAAAAGAAAGGCAATTATGAACCAAGACCAATTACCAACAACATCTACGAGCAGAAGCGAATTGATTCTGAGCGGAGAAAGGCTAGAATCATGGCTGAGTTCGCAGATGCAGACACAAAATTCCTTGCAGAACAAGAAGCTAAACGAAAAGCAGTTGGCTTTATTGGAGAAATATCCGACACCTTCCCGGATGGCGGTTGATTACAATCCTGACCTGCAAGGGAAACTTGCGAAGTCAAATCTTACACTTGCGGATATTGCAATGAATGGCAACATACCTTCGTTGTCCATCATCCGCTCCGTGTACGGTGAAGACAATGCACTCAGGTGGCTAAAAGTACAGTTTGATAGCATAAACGATTATGCGGAGCAAGGGAAGGGTATAGCAGACTCACAACTGGATGAACTTTGTATTCTTGTCCTGGGTGAGTACTATTGGATGAATTTGGCTGAAATATGCAACTTCATATCCAGGATCAAATTGGGAAAATATGGGCAGTTCTATGGAGCCATTGGTCCAATGAAGATTACTTGTTCGCTCCTGGAATATATCAAAGAGCGCCGTATTGACATCGAACGTTATGAACGAGAGCAATACCGGGTTCAACGCCAGAAAGAGATAGAAGAACGTGGGAATAACAGGATCTCTTATGCTGAATATCAAGAGTTGAAACTCCGGGCGGGATCCGGAGATAAAGAAGCCAGAAAAATGCTAATGTCATCATGAAAGTAACTATCTACTGGGAGAACAAGTCTACTCCTGTTATCCGCAAGAGAATCCGTGATCGATTTGGCATTCCTCACTATATGTCTGTAAATGGTGAGACTCAGGCAGAAATAAGAGAAGAGGATATGCCGTATCTGATGGAGTTGGTTAAACGAGGCTTTATAAGCTTAAGAAATAAATAAAATCTATAAAAGATATGAGCGAACTTTATATACCCGTTGAACGCCCTACGAGGAATCCTATAAACGGCAGATTCTTGAAAGGTATTGCTCCTCACAATAAAGGGAAAACAATGAAGTATCATTCCCCAAAGACCAAACGTAGAAGTCTGAAAAATTTAGCGAAAGGACGTGGTTCCTGGCATCAAACAGGTGCAGGTCTAAATCGTAAAAGTGTAGTTGCGATTAAAGACGGAAAGTTATGCGGCGTATTCCCTTCCATTCAGGATGCAGGGAAAGCGACAGGTGTTAATCCGGCTCTGATCAGCTGTATCTGCAATAAAAAGCCGGGCAAGCATAAAGCGGGCGGTTTTGAGTGGTTCTTTGAAAATGATACTACCTGGTGTGATTTAATACTTAAAAACGATGGATAATAACAGACAGCATATACTGACTAATTATATTTCTTACCTGTATACCACAGGTCGAAATTATGCCACAATTGGCAAGCATATCAAGTATGTAGCGGATTTCCTTGATAGTACAGAAGAGGTCAACCGCCGTGGATATTTGAGTTATAAGCGTAAAAACGCTGATGTCATGGCTCGTTATCCATTAATGTGTTCGGCCATTTGCGATTTGTTGTCTTATCTTAAAATCGGATATGACCGCAGGGAAAAGACGGTAAAGCCATTGGAGAAACTTGACGCCATTTCAGAGAAGAATAAGAAGATGTTGAATGATTTTATAGTATGGCTGACTGATAATAATGATTATTCCCCGCATACGGTTGATTTATACCATACCTCTATGAAGAAATACTTCGAATATGCGAATGAGGTCAATATGGATAATTGCAAGAGATTCATAAAGATGCTTGAGGAGGAAGAATTCGCTCCCGCTACTATCCGGTTACGGATTACGGCCATCGAAAGATTTTCCAAATGGATGAAGAAACCTATAGAGCTCAAGCGTCCCAAGATGAAGCGTAAGCTGGACACTAACAATGTTCCTACGGAGGACGAATATAACCGTTTACTGGAATACTTGAAGACTAAATCCAACAAAGACTATTACTATTTTATCAAGGTTTTAGGTACAACCGGTGCCCGTCTGTCGGAGTTTCAACAATTCACGTGGGAAGACATTATATCCGGGGAAGTGACATTAAAAGGAAAGGGTAACAAGTATCGTCGCTTTTTCTTTCAAAAACAGCTACAGCAAGAAGTGAAGGCTTATGCGAAAGAATACGGTAAGACCGGGCTTTTTGCCGTGGGCAGGTTTGGCCCCATGACACAACGTGGACTGGCTCAGGGTATGAAGGATTGGGGCAGTTGTTGCGGCATTGACAAGAAGAAGATGCACCCACACGCTTTCCGGCACTTCTTCGCGAAGATGTTTCTGAAAAAGAATAAGGATGTGATTCAGCTGGCTGATCTTTTAGGTCATGGCAGCGTAGACACAACAAGAATCTATTTACAAAAAAGTTATGACGAACAAAAAAGAGACTTTAATAAAAACGTTACGTGGTAGCATTGAGCAGTTGAACAGGCTGGAAGACATGATGGACGGATTGACCGTTATGGACGAAACGGACCACGTAGATAACGATTTCCTGATGGAAATGCTTACCTGCGTCAACGCATTTATGGACGCGAGTAATAAGGTCATATCAAAGGTATCATCATTGCTCGCCCCTGATGCTCCCATGGATAAAAAAAGGGAACAATCTGATGAAGGTAAGAAATGGAGTGTGGAAGAGATATTGAAGCATTGCACGCTTGAGAATAACATCCTCAAGCTTCCACAAGTGCAATTCAATAAGAAATCTTATGCCGAAGCCAAAAAATGGATAGAGGAAGCGGGCGGTTCCTGGCAAGGTGGGAAAGTACAGGGCTTTACATTCCCGTTCAATGCCGAGCGCGTCTTCTCTATTCTCAAAGATGGGAAGCGCTGTAATCTTCAACAGGAATATCAGTTCTTTGAAACTCCGGATAGTGTTGCAGACTGGCTGATAATGCTTGCCGGAGGGATACATGAAGATGACACGGTGTTAGAGCCGAGCGCCGGACGTGGTGCGCTTATCAAAGCTGTTCATCGGGCATGTCCTTCCGTTATGGTTGAATGTTATGAACTGATGCCTGAAAACAGGGAGTTTCTGCATTCGCTGGGCAATGTAATACTACTTGGAGAAGATTTTTCGAAAGATAGCGTGGGCAGCTATAGCAAGATAATCGCCAATCCTCCATTTGCAAATAATCAGGACATAGATCATGTAAGGCTTATGTATGAACGGCTCGAAGAAGGTGGCACGCTTGCGGCCATTACCAGTCCACATTGGAAATTTGCTTCTGAAAAGAAGTGTGCTGCCTTCCGCCAATGGATTGATGAAGTACACGGGCAAGTATTTGAAATTGGTGCAGGTGAGTTTAAAGAGAGCGGAACAGGTATAAGTACAATGGCCGTGGTTATAAATAAATAAAATCATGTTAGTAGGAACAACAAATCTTAATACGACGCTCAACCTAACCTATGTGTTGACCGATGTCGTAGAAACGCTTCTCTACGATTTGAGAAGTGAAATGGGAAAACAAGGCTATGAATTGCGCCATGATGCAAAACGCAACTTCAACACTGCGATTTCCGCTATCCATAAATTAAAACTTGACGTTGACAAAACGCAATTATCCACCCAGGAAAATTTTGGAAATGACTCGGATTGTCTTCTTGCCTTCATCCGGCTATTGGTAGATCGCTGCGGTGATGATGACAAGAAGATGTTTGAGTTCTATAATTATATCAAACGGTACCCATCGCAACTCGGCTTGGAACTGTCTGATGAAAAGTGTGTATTTGCACATGTTTTTGAGAATAAATAACCATCATAACAGATTAGAAAGGAGCGAAATATGATTGAAGCATTAAGTGAAGAAAAACAGTATCAGTATCTATCTACTCTAACGCATTACGCTGATATAGCAGATAGACGGGCACAGGAAAACGAATATGAATTGTTAGTACTGCGTTTGATGAAGGAATTGCAAATAGTTCCGGTTAAAGATGGCAACCAATGGTGTGCATTATATGGAGAAAATTTGCAGGTGGGAATTGCTGGGTTTGGGAATACTCCTTTCTTGGCAATGGCGGATTTGAGAGATCAATTAAATAAAGCGTAAAACATAACAAAAATGAGTAAAAAGATAATAGTTGAACTTACAACGTTCTGCGGAAGGTGTATAGAAGCCATTCATTATTATGTATCAGTTGAATACTACGATAGCTGCGATGACTTCCGTAGGGATAAATTAAAAAGACCCATCACGCAAAAGGAGATAGATTCTAACGGTGATAGGTTTTATTCATACGAAGCAGGAGAATTAACCGAGTGTTTCAATTCTTGGAAAGATGCACTTCAAGCAGCACAAGAATACATTGCATCTAATGACTTGGAGGGCGATATTTACGTTTATGGAGTTCCCAATAAAGGGGCATTGACATTAGAACAAGCCCTTGACCCAGAATTAGATACAAGGAAAAGGTGCTCAAAGTGTGGCAAAGTGTTTGGAGACAGAGAAGGGTTTTACAACTTTCCTGAAGGAGCACTCTGCGTTCAATGCCATAAAAAATAACGCAATTATATTCAATACAGAATAGATATGAAACAAAAGAAATTACATATATCCTTTGACCTTGATATAGGTTTAATAGATAGTGATAAAATACGGAAACCAGCTTTGAAGGCTGAAATTAAAGATTGCATAAGACAAAGGTTATGGCAGTTCTATATATGGACGAGAATTACCAATTTGAAAATTAACGAATAATACAGATATGAGTATAACGATTGATAAAAGCGCATACGAGAAGCTAATCAAAGAGGATTTAGATTTTCTCAATAAACATTGCCCGGATAGTCCGGAATTAGATCATATAAAGCTAATTGTATGCAGTTCGATAGACTGGTATTATCCGGATAAGAACACTTGTACTGCGTTGAAAAGGATAGAGAATAGGCTTAAAGTTGAGCTTCAGAAACAGAAGGACGCAGGTAAGCAATTTCTATCCGATCAAGAAATAGATGATTTGATTGATAGTATACTGAAAGAAGAATAACAATCATAACTGATAAGACATGAAGGAGTCATATACAGGCATTGGGATATGTCATTGTTACCAATGTCGAATGGATAAGAAGCATTGCAGTTCTAAAAAAAAAGTTTGAGAAACGGGCTATAAATAAGTTCCGTCGGAAACAATTGAAATTAGATGAAATAATAAAATGTAATCGTTTCGGGAAATATTGGGCTTGATTCCAATAAAAAATAAAGAGAAATGAAGTTGAAAGATATAATAAATCAATTGGCTAACCGGATAAACCAACCGCATGTGATTGAAGTTTATCTTCGACAAGTATATGCGAAAGGTTTTGTGAATGGTACTAAGAAATCACCGTGGATAAGCGTGAAAGAACGGTTGCCGGAAGAAGGAGATCCTGTATTAATAAGACTTAAAGACGGTGTTGTTAGGCTTGCATGTTATGATATAGAAGAAGATAGTAATATATATTTCTGGAATGACAATTACTCCTATGAAACAATTAGAGCTTGGGACGTCACTCATTGGTGCTATATTCCTTATTTTGACAATAATTACAAACTATCAAAAGAATAGCTATGAAAGAGATATGGAAAGATGTAGAAGGAGTATTTGGATATCAAGTTAGTAACCTTGGGCGTGTTAGAAGTATTTTTAGCAGATTTGGCAAACGGGCATACCCAAGAATAATGAAGGGTTCTATTGATTCTCATGGATATGTACAGGTGACAATTAGCGTAGATGGAAAATCGAAACTTATGTTTATTCATAGACTTGTAGCAAAAGCATTTATACCAAACCCATTAAACTTGGAAATGGTAAACCATAAAGACGAGAACCCTTTAAATAATAGCGTTCACAACTTAGAATGGTGTACAAGGTCTTACAATAACTCTTATGGGCACGCAACTGATAGTTATAGAAGGGCTGTTTGTTGTATATACGGAGAAACAGCATACTTCTTTAATTCGATCAAAGAAGCTTCAACTAAAATGAATATTCCCGCTACATCTATTTTTAATGCGTTAAAAAGGCATTCTCCTATGGTTAGTAGATGTCTAACATTTTACTATGTTAGTAAAGAGGAATACCCTTCTTTCGATGAAATTATCGAAGCCAACAAAGATGTACTAGAACGGATTAAAGAGAAAGGAGACTAATAATGGATAGTGTACAGACACAAACCTTTGCCATCAAAGGAAATGACGATGCTGTGGCATATATTGATTTCTGTGATGGGGATTTATGTGTTTCTGTTGTAGTAGATGGCAAACAAGCGGACTTTGCTTTTGAGCCTGTTACTTTGAAGATGTTTGCCTATGCTTACAATTTGCATTGTGAAGAATTAAAGAAGGAGAAATAAGATGAATCATGCAATAAAATTCAGAGGGAAACCGGTTAATGGCAATAAATGGGTATATGGAGATTTGCTTCATATTGCTGGAGGATGCATTATCTATCATGGCTCTCAAAAAGATTGTGATATTACTACCGGCAAGCATGTTTCCGTTGAGCTGCTTCATGATGAAATCTCTGTTGTTTCCCCAGAGACCATCGGGCAATTTACTGGTTTATTCGACAAAAACGGCAAGGGGATCTATGAAGGTGACATTGTTGAACAAATAGTTACAAATGGATACGGTTTTGGTTTTATAGGTGAAGTGGGCTTTGATAATGGAGTTTTTGGTATAAAACATAAGACTTATAAAGGTTACATTGTATCCAGTTTTGTATATTCTTCGGATTGGAATGATGGTCATGCGCACGGAACTGTTTTATATGAATATGAACTAAAAGGAAATATCTACGATAATCCAGAGTTAATCAAGGAGGAATTATGAAAAAGATAATGTTTAATGATGAATACGGCTTAACCCGAGCCGTACTGAATGGCAGAAAAAGCCAGACGAGGAGAATTTCGAAAGAACAGACGCAGATACGCCATAGTGTCTTTTATAAAAGCGGGTTCGAGAGTATTCATGGATATGAAGTAAAGCCTCCTTACGATGTTGGCGAAGTTGTTGCCATTGCACAAAACTATAAATCAATCAATGAATTTTATGAAATAGCTTATAAAAGACATTACTCAGCGGATGGTCAACTTGCGACAGAGTATAATATCCCGTTTAAAGAAATAATTAAATGGTTCGAATTAAGAGAGAGTTTAAAAAACACTGCTGGATGGGATAATAAGATGTTTGTGAAAGCTAACTTAATGCTACATCATATCAAAATAACCAAAATAAAGTTTGAACGCTTACAAGATATTAGCGATAAAGATTGTTTGGAAGAGGGTGTCGTACAAAAGTTTGATGCGGATGGGATACCGAGATACTATGTTTCTTGGTGTAAACATACCTGGGCATATACTACTGACAGCGCAAAAGACGCATATCATTTCCTCATAGACAAAGTATCCAGTAAAGGTATATGGGAGTCTAATCCCTACGTATGGGTATATGAGTTTGAATTGGTTGATTAATTATGTAACTGAAAGGAGGACTAACTATGGGATTTACAACGTCATGTTTTATTAGAAAAAATACAGAAGAACTTCGTAAAAAATTGGAAGAGCTGGGATATAACCTACTTAATTCCGGTGATACGACTTTAGATGCACATAATTATGACGGTAAGGGAAGTCATAAAAATATCGAAGAAGGGAGAGCTATCATTACGTCTTATGGGAATCTCTATGGGGTGATATATAATGTAGATGCTGTCACCAAGAAAGGAAGGAGTGATTGCGGAACCAATGAGGAACTTTTCCTGGCTATAGCTGCATTAAGGGATGATAGTAACTACATGCAGTGGTTTATTTGTACTGAGGATTACATAGAATCCCCTGATAAAGAATGGAAAGTCGGAGATTGGGATTTAAATACCTGTCCGGATGTTACGTATGGACAGCAATTATCACATTGGCGTAAGGCTACGGTAGAAGAACTTATTAATCATTTTAAATAAAAGGAAGAAAAATGAATAGAGATCATAATAAATCCCTTTGCATGAAAAGGCTATTGAAATTGCAACAAGACCATTTTAATAAACTCATAATAAGTGAAGTTGCAGACCTGGGTTATTGTAACGGATATAATACTGTTCTTGATGCAGCAGAAAAGGTTTTGAGTGAGGAGGATTATTTCAAGATTGTGAAGCAATTAGAAAAGGAGGAATAACGATGAAAGGAAAGATATATAAAATAACTATATGCCAGATATCGTTTATGATAGGCTGGTTTCCACATGCGGATAAATGGTACCATAAACTACAGATTATCTATTAATCAGGTTTTTATTAGGAGAAAAATAATTATATTTGTAATGTGTATTATGTTATACATAACCCAGACTAACGAAAAGACATGAAACTAAGACCTAAACAAGAGCAGTTTTGCCATCTTTATCTTGAAACAGGAAATGCTTCGGAAGCGTACAGGAAAGTGTATAAATGTAAGGGATGCAGTGATAAAACGATATGGGAGGTATCTTCCAAATTGCTGTCAAAAGTTGGTCCGCGCATACAAGAGCTTCAAGAAGAATTAAAGAAGAAATCGGATATTACCAAGGATCGCGTATTAGAGGAACTGCGATGTATCGCATTTGCGGATATTCGTGATTTTCTAAGTATAGAAAATGGTATGGTAAAATTCAAAAATTCTTCGGAATGGAGTGATGAAATGGCTCATGCGGTGGAGAGTGTAAAAGTTACCAGGGAGGGCATTGAGCTGAAGCTTAATGGTAAGAGTTGGAGTATATCCCGGATTTGCAAGATGCTTGGTTATGATGAACCCACCCAAGTAAATATCAATCAAATGTTACTTGATATAGATACAGGAACGGGGGATTAATGGAAAAGGTGTCTATTAGTTTTCGGAAGTTTAACCCAAACTTTCATCATCTCAGGGAGGCTATGAAAGATGATGATCTGAGGTTTATATTCCTGTATGGTGGTTCTTCATCGGCGAAATCATTTTCTGTAGCTCAGGCTATATTGATAGAATGCCTTTCGGGGGGTAATAATACTCTTGTGTTCAGGAAAGTGGGTGCTTCTATTGCTGATAGTATTTATAAAACCTTCCAGGAGGCAGTCAGGGTATTGGGGTTACATAGATTATTCGCTTTTAAAGAGAATAAAGTAGTTTGTTTTAATGGTTCTTATATTACATTTAAAGGATTGGATGACTCTGAGAAGATTAAAGGTCTGGAAAGCTATAAGTATGTTGTTTGTGAAGAGTTGTCAGAGTTTAAAGAGGAGGATTTCAAACAGATCAAGAAACGTCTTAGAGGAAGGAAAGGGCAGAAGATTATTTCAATGTTTAATCCAATAGAGGAGGAGTGTTGGATTAAAAAGAATGTGTTTGACAGGGAGAAGTTGGTAGAAATATCAAATGACTTATATGGTGTTTTGAAAGATAATGAAACCAAGAAAGTACTCCCCAAAGAGTTCTCAATGATTACGAGAAAATGGAAGAATACTGAAAGACTTCTAAGGAATCCAAGAACCGGAATAGAGGAGGTACATGCCCCAGATACAGTCATTATGCAGTCAACTTACCTTAATAACTTCTGGGTAGTTGGCAGTCCGGATGGAAAATATGGATTTTATGACCGGCAGGCGGTTGCTGACTTTGATAAGGACAGGACAAGAGATTATAATTACTATCGTATATATGCGCTTGGGGAATGGGGTAAAATAAAGACAGGTGGAGAGTTTTTGCACGCATTTGATTCAGGTAAGCATAAGAAGATTTGTCCTGTAACAAAAGGAATTCCTTTGCATATCTCTGTTGATAATAACGTTCTCCCATATATCAGCGTATCAATATGGCAACATGAAGAATTGGAATTAAGGCAAGTTCATGAAATCTGTGCTGAGGATCCGTTTAATACGGTAACTAAAGCAGCTGAGTTGACACGTACATGGCTGGAAGGAATCGAATACGACGATGTGGTATATTTGCATGGAGATGCGAGTACCAGAAGCGGAAATACCATCGATGATGAAAAGAGATCTTTTCTGGATAAATTTATAGATGTGTTGGAGGAAACTTTTCGGGTGGTTGATATGGTTCCTAAAAAGAATCCTCCTGTCGCTATGTCGGGAGAGTTTGTGAATGCTTTATTGGAAGGTTTTCAGGGAATATCTGTGTCTATTGATGAATCATGTAAGAAGTCTATACAAGATTACGAGAATGTAAAAAAGGACACTAATGGAGGTATATTAAAGGCCAGGATAAAAGATAAGGTAACGAAGCAAAGCTATGAAGAGTTTGGGCATTTAACCGACTGCTTCCGTTATGTCTGCACAGATATATTTAGGGACCAATTCCTTGTATATTCTATGGCAAGAAAAAGAAATGTACATAAAAAAGAGGATATGAAGTATTATAATGCAGCAGTGACTATAGATGGAGATTCTATGGTTTATATCATGCCGGATTGTAACGGCAAATTTATGATGTTACATGCGATATGCGCGGATATGGTTTATATTGATGGAATTGTATTTAGGGATGGATTTGACGCGGAATTAATGGAAGAAATGCTTAGGAAATGGAAGCCTGTAAGTACGGTGTTTGAGAGTCATAAGTCGTATTTCCAGTTTGTAAGGGATGTACGGGAATGGCTAAATAATGTAAGAGCAACGAGCCTATACGCAAATATGGATCAGAGAATATCTGCAAATGAAGAGTTTATAAAAGAAAGATTTAAGTTTCGAAGTGATTATGATGATTATCCGGAATACCTGTCTTTTATGGATTCAGTTATGGATTATAATGGTAAAGAGAACTACGAAGGAGTTAATTGCTTGAGTGCATTGGCTTCGGTTGTGGCAAGAACAATTAGGAATAAACGGTGATTGTTTAATGTGCCGGTCCGCTCTCAACTCCCAGAAAGCGTATAAATAGGATATGTCCCTTCACACACTTTTGGAGCCGGTTCGCGTAAGAAACGCGCCGGCACTTCTTGTGTGAACCTTCCTCTTATTAGTTCTGTTTTATATGATAATAGATGTGATTTAGCTGATAGTCATGTTGGTATTGGTTAAAAATCTCGTTTTGATGGTAAATTTAGTGGTGATTTAGTGTGAGATACTGACTGATTTACTATATTTGCACCATCGAAACGCATAAAAACATAACCTAAAAAAATATATAATGGCACGTCCAATACAAAATACTCCAACTTTAGAGGGGGAAGATGCTAAAAGATTTAGGTTGGACCTTTTACGATCTTTCATAAAGACACTCACGCCTGAAGAAAAACAGCTAAGAGAAAAAGAAATGGAAGAGATGGAAAGAAACTATAATCTATTAGTTGAGATTTCAGGCGGATCATTCTATTAATTTTTTGAGCTATTTTAATTTGATTAATGGATAAATTGAAAGATAAATCCGACTTAAACATTAGTGCAGCAGAATTTATGTTAGAAAAAAACATGTATTGTTCTGTATGTCATCCTGCATATTATAGTTGCTTACAACTAATGAAGTATTATATAAAAAATAAGTTGGATATTGATTATGAGAAACAAGCTACAGATACAAGTAGTACATATCATGGAGATTCACATAGATATATAATTACTATTATTAGACAAAAACTAAAGGAATCAATTAATAAGGAGGTTGCAAGAGTATTTGATTCACAGATTAAAGACCTGAAAAATTGGAGGATAACATCCGACTATTCCCATGAAGATGTTAATCGAGACCAATGTATTGATGCTATACGCATAGCTAAAGAAATAAGAAAGACAATTACCAATAATATAAAAAAACAATAAAAATGGATGCTTTAGATTTTATTCGCAATTTCTTAATAGAAATAAACTCTAAGTTTCCTATGATGAAATTTAGATGTGAGTATAAAGGATTGTCTTCTATGTATGTTGTAGAAACATTACCAATAGAAGATTATAAGAATAATCATGAATATGCGGAAATGGAATATGACTTTATAGAAGAATTTGAGCGTATTTATCTAGACAACATGATAATGTTCGTTTCTGAAGAATCCTTAACCAAAGTAACCAATCCTATTTTAGAAGTAGGATATGATAATCCTGTACGATACGAAGATAATAAGAAGGAAGTGTTTAATATACCTTTAGATTGCTGGGTACAAGAAGGGAGTTACGTTTTAGCAGCATAGAATATGGAAGAAGTTTATAAATCAGATTTTAGATTAGACAATTATCTAATAAAAGAGTCTTCATTAAAAATAAAAGGCGAAATAGGCAAAGATAATACCTTATCTATCAGTATTAATCCTAGCGGAATAAAGAGGAAAGACAAATTTACTTTAACGATAGAGCTGGAGGTTAAAGATAAAGAAGGACTTTTTCACGCAAAGTTAATAATAGATGCTTATTTTCTATTTAGAGAGAGTATTCCTATGGAAAGATTAGGAGCATTTTTTACTATGAATGCTCCTGCAATTATATTTCCTTATATACGAGGGTATATTTCAATGTTGACATCCTTATCCGGATGTGGTACCGTATTACTTCCGACTTTAAATCTGACAGATTTAGGCAAAGAACTTGCTCAGAATATAAAAGAGGTAAAAGAGTAGATGGAAGAGAAATATAGCCTTTCAAACATTACAGAATTGATCAACTGGGGAAAGCAATTGCTTGTTTCTGGAAAATACCCGAATGAACTCCAATTGGATAAGGCCTCCAAGATCGTAGATTGCAAATTCTATATTGAGTCTATGACAATGATGATTGGGGCCCAATGGGAGAACACGACATACTACCCATGTATTGATCAGTTTTACAGGTTTAGGGAAATAGTTGAAGAAATGGATAAGGCAGCCGAGTGAGCTGCCTTTTTGTTCTATTTTTCATGTAGTAAAATTATAACCTCCGTGATTTTTCTGACAATTCACTGAAATTTTGTTCTATTTTTAAGATTAAACAAATAAAGGGAGAGTCTGTATTGCTCTCCCTTCACCATATCTACCGTCCTTTTTTCTCTATTTTCATGAACACATTGCGTCTGCTTTTTGCTTCAGCTTGCTTTGTCCGTTCATTTAGGATCAGTTTGAGTTCATTGAGTTCCTTGTGCATTCTAAGGATATCGTCGGTAAGTGATACGACACGGCTCAGCAATACCATGTCCATATTGGTATATTTTGAAGTTTCCATATATTAGCTACTTATAAAATTAGATTTTATTTCTGTATATCACGAAGAAGGTATATCAATAACGATATTGTACTGACATTATTCACAAATGTACGTTCGCCTACTCCTTGACAATTTTCGGCATAATCTATAAGTAGATCTGTTAACTGTTCTATCAACTGATCGGGAGTGATAGTTTCTGTGAAAAATTGCTTAATGCAATCGTAGTTTATATTATTTGCGATCATAGTTTTACTTTTTATTTAGAATTTCATTTAGATTAATTTCGTTTTCTTCGTCGAGATCCCGAGAGCCGTATTACTCCCGGGGTGTTCATCCCCTAACAGGATGTTCGCCTGATTGGTAGTCGAAGCGTTATATATAATCAATCGTTGTAGAAGAATGATTCTCCTTTCTTCCGTGTGAGCCTGTAACCTGTGTACAGACAAACCAATATTAATATAATCTCTATCATAATTCTAAGGTGTTAGAGGTCTGCCCACCTTATAAACAAGGTGAGCAAAACAGAAATAATATGTGGTTAATTATTATGCAGCGGGTTCGAATTCTCCTTTAATCTGCTTAATTGCTTTCTTGACGTTCCATCCACATTCGTTCAAGGCATGGATGAAACGTATACCCTTAGTAGTCCATACTGTGTAAACGCTGGTTCCTATGGAGCCGTCGTTACGGGTATATGTTTGCGTCCTTGTAGCATGAAGTCCCCAAGTAGAGAAAGGAGAATATAGTAACCATTGACCGGACTGTTTGTAAAGGATACCAATTTCTTTCATTTTCCTGTGAAGCTTCTCCGCATCCATTCCGATTTGCTTAGCCACCTGTGTGGAGGTAAGCGTGTTGACCGATTGCAAATGGTTATCGTAGTAGCTGACTTTCGGGGCTGCTTGCTTGATTTCCTTCTCTTGTAATTCGATAGTGATTTGCTTTTGTTGGACTTCTAAAGCCAAACGTTCTTTCTCTTCTTCCGATTGAAGTACCATTAAAGCAAGTTCTTTGCGGGATAATTCATGCTTTGCGACTTTGTGGAACACTTGGCGATAAACCTCAAATACTGGTCTTACTTTGCGAACGATGAAGAACTCCATGCAAGAAACGGTAAGCTTGTACTCATTTGTCGGTCTGCCACCTTTAGGGTTTTCCCCATTTTTGAGGAAAACTTGATAATCAACACCTTCAATAAACTGGCTACTATCTACCAATTCTCTAACAGCATGATCTTTTCTTGGATAAACCAACATCCAAACTTCATCAAGATTGATTGGAAACTCGTTATCTGATTTAGACAATTCGAGAATTGCGTTGAAATAACGCTTGATTTCGCTTTCGCTGCTCTCTTTGGATAAGATTAAATTATTTTCCATGACTGTAAGCATTTAAGTCATTATAGGCAACGGAAAAGCGGTTGCCATATACGCTGCTTACAGTCCAACATACTTTGCTCCGGAGAACAAAACAATGACTACGTATAGACAACCGCCTAATATCCTTAAATATTGAGCATAAAAAATGCCCAATAACCATTGAGCAATTAACCGCTGCTCTGCGAAGCAATAAAGTTTGCCGAACTGTAAGCACTGCAAAGATACAACAATTCCGTAAATTACCAAACGAAAATCTATTTTTCGGGGCTACTTGCTTAATTTCCTCTGTCTGAATCTTGATGGTGGCTTGCTGCTGCTCGGTTTGGGCTTCGAGCTTGGCTCTCTCTTCACGTTCTCGTTTTAGTTGTGTGGCGAGATGAATAACCAGATCGGGATTGTCGATCATCTGTTCAAGAGTGGGCTGTGTGGCGGTCATGCCGTATCTCATTAATTCATCAAGTTTTTCGGTACACCATAATTTTAAATCAATGTCCAACCATTGGCAAAAATCAACTACTATTAACCTGTGCATCCAAGTTCCTGGAGCAGTGCCGCCTCTCTCGGTTCTAATTAGTTGACTTTCAGCAATACCATATTTTCTTGTAATGGCGTTAATTAGTTGATTTGTAGCGGGTAAAGATAAATAATCATTAGGACGCTTCCCATAGATTTTTGCAAGCTGTGTAGCATTAACCATAACATCATTTTTGGTGTCAAAAAGGATATCGTTCCCGTTGTAGGAGAAAGTCTTGCTCGTTTCGTGAGCGAACGCAGTTTGTACGGTACTATTGTTCCCGTTCAAATAGATTTCATTGTTCTGTAGCATGTAATGAAATTATTTGTTATTAATAAAAAAGAGAAGTCATATCCATTCTTGCTACAGAACATCATTCGCCAAAGGCTATGATACACGGATACAACTTCTCTATATATTTTTAATATAGATGCTTTTAGGGCATAAAAAATGCCTTGGGCATAATAAATAATGTTCTGTAGCACTGCAAATATAGATATTTTAGTTGAATACAAAAAATAATTCGGATAAAATTTGGTCAGTAAGTATCTATTTAATTATTTTGCACAATATTTTTTAATATTAAAATGTTATATTCATGAAACGAACTATTTTATTGTTACTATCTATTGTTTCTATTCTGTCATTAGCTTCTTGCGGTGATGATGACAAACCTGTTGTACAATCTATCGAAATTTCTAAAAGTGAAGCTTCAGTAAAGGTTGGTGAGAAAATAACTCTCACTGTCAGCCATTCGCCAGCAGATTTACCCGCTCCCGAATATGAATGGAATTCTTCTGATGAAACAATTGCAACTGTAGAAAATGGAGTTGTTTATGGAAAAACCGTTGGAGAAGCAACTATATCAGTATCTTCCTTTAATTTAGGGTTAAAAGATATATGTAAGATTACTGTAACTCCAATTGAAGCAACTGGTATCAAACTATCTGAGAATGAGAAGACGATGACTACCGGTGAATCATTCCGTTTGGAGTATACGATAGAACCTGAAAATACTACCAACAAAGAAGTGGAGTGGGAGTCTTCGGATAAAACTATAGCAACAGTTAATGCAGATGGCGAGGTTACAGCCGTTTCCGATGGTGAATGTACTATTACAGTCAAAGTCAAAGGAAGTGATACCTCCGCCAAATGTGTTGTTAAAGTGAATCCTATTAAGGTTACAGGAGTTACATTGAATGAAACAACTAAATCTATTGAAGCCGGCGAGTCATTTACTCTGACAGCTACTGTATCTCCTGAAAATGCAAAGGACAAAAGTATCAAATGGTCTTCCAGCGATCCTAATATTGCAAAGGTAGAAGACGGATTGGTGACTGCATTGGCAAAAGGTACATGTAACATAATTGCCACTACTAATGATGGGAATTTTAAAGCGCAGTGTACTGTGAATGTTTTGCCTTCTTCAGTAAAAGGAGTCCAGTTTACAGAATCTTCAGTTAAGATTCTGAATGGAGAAAGCTATACATTGGCATATTCTATTTTACCTGAAAATGCGGAGAATAAAAATGTAAAATTTAGTAGTTCTGCACCTAATGTTGTTTCTGTAGATAATAGCGGGAAAGTTACAGCATTACAAAAAGGCACATCTACAATTACAATAACGACAGAAGATGGCGGTCATACCGCTACTTGCGAAGTGACATCTGCTGAAATTACAGACTTTATAAAATTGAATATAAGTGGTGGTGGTGTTATTATTAACGGATACGTTACAGGATCTGTGTATTGTTACATAACCAATGCAAGTTCTAAAGATATAGTCCTTACTAAATTGGAAGTAAAAGATGGATTGAGTGAAAATATTGTATTATATACAGATGATGCATCAAAATTGGGCGCTTTAGCAGCCGGACAAACAACAAATTTAGGCGGTCAAATGAGATATGTTTATTTGCCTATATTTGTTTGGACATTTAATTATGCAGGAAAAGAATATAAGGTATCTAAGCAATATGAATTTTAATTAATTTGATTTATTATATAGAAAGTTTATTTGGCCGGGAGCAGTCCCGGCCTTTTTTTGTTTTTAGTCAGTATCTCAGTAAGTAACAGTTACATTTAATTTGTTCATAATACTCTTGTTTTTGTTCGTTTACTTACTTAATTCTATTATAAACCAATCTGTTAAATGAAATAAAAATAGTAATTTCTATAGATAAAAAAGGAATGATTTAGGTAAATAATCAATAATATTATCTATATTTGCAGTGGAGAGTATCCACGGCATATAAAGGTATATGCTACCGTAACTAATAAAAGAACGAAAATACATAAAACGGGAGTGGGTACGCCTTTGGGTGTATCCACTCTTTTTGCATATATGGGTAGCTGGTTTTCAAAAAAGGCAATGAATATGACCGATAAGGTTAATGTGGTTGAGAAGAGAGGTAATGATACATTCTATCTTACCAATCTTTTTGATTCGAAAGGTGCCATCTGGAAGACGGACTTTAACATGTCCCAAGCCATGGATAAAGAAAAGGCCTTGTTGTATTGTACTCCGTTCGCTACCGTTATCAGGAAGGTAGGAGCCATGTTTGCTAACGGGAGAGTTTACCTTACGGACCCTGAGGGTAATGACGTTACTGATCCCAAACTGAACGTTTTGTTTAAGAAACCCAATCCTCTACAAAATTCCATTGCTTTCTTTTCGCAAATAGAAATGGTCCTCCGGACATATGGATACTGCCCTATATATACCAACCGTATTTTTAAGAAAGGCATTCCTCGTACGATGTGGATCATTCATCCCATGCACTTCCATCTGACCGGAACGGGTAAATCTCTTGACCAGGTAGATTCGGATGGAATAATCAAGGAGGCGTATGTTGAGTGCGGAAGTGAGAAAAAGGTTCTTAATAAAGAGGAATACTTTATCATTTATGACAGTGATATCCATATCCCTTGCAATGAAGGTGATGAAATCACATTTGGAACGGCTGTAGACAGTTTGTCTATTCCTGTATCGAACTGGATGGCCTCTATGCAGGCAAGCAATTCCCTGATCACGAATGGAGGACCTAAAGGTATTATCTATAATAATGATAATAGTGAGGCCGGCAACGCGGTAATGAACTCAACGGAACAGGAATCACTTCTGGATAGGTTTAAGCGGAAATACGGCTTGATGAAAGAGCAATTTCAAATTGCAGTTTCCCGGGCAAAATTGGGATGGATTCCATTGAATTATAATTCGGAGCAGTTGAAACTTCATGAAGAGGATAAGAGATGTACTGAAAAGATAGCCAATGCGATTGGCCTTAATCCGAGCCTTTTTAATGAAAGTAAGTTTGAGAACCAGGAGTCGGCTAAACGAGCCGGTTACCAGGACTTGATTATACCTAATGCAGAGATAATAGCGGAGGCTTTTACGGAAAATGTTTGCCCGGAAGGCACTATTATGAAGATTGACTTCTCACACGTAGAATGTTTGCAGGCGGATAAGAGTAAATCATCGGAGGTTCTGCAACGGGTGATGGACTCCATGATTAAGGGGAAACAGGCTGGTCTTATTACCGGAGACGAGGGAAGAAGCGTATTAGCCGAATATATAGATATTGATCCTGAAAAACCTAAGGGAGATTATGGAAACGAAGAATAAATATAAAGGTAGAATCGGGAAGCAGACTAAATCCTTTTCGTTTGAGACAAAGGATCTGTCCATTGACAGCGGAAGCCGTAAGATCTCAGGATATGCTGCCATATTTGGCAACATAGACAAGAGCGGAGATATGCTTATAAAAGGATGCTTCTCAAAAAGTATCCAGGACAGGGGACCGGAAAGTGCGGCCAATGACAAGATTATCTTCCTGTGGATGCATGATATGAGTGAACCCATCGGTCGGTTGACGGCTTTGCGTGAGGATGAAAAGGGGTTGTATTTTGAAGCCGTAATTGATGATGTAGAACGAGGCAACCAGGCTTTGATACAGCTTGAATCCGGAACACTGAACCAATTCTCTATTGGTTATAGATACGTTTGGGAGAAATGCGAGTGGGATGAAGAAAGAGATTGCCTGATCGTAAAAGAGGTTGTCCTTTATGAAATCTCTGTTGTCTCAATCGGTGCTAATGGTGAAACGGAGTATCTGGGATTAAAGTCAGAAGAGGATTACCAAGACCGATATTGTGAATTGGTATCTGACATCGACGTCTTATGTAAAGGGCTTAACGTCATAAAACAACAAGAGTTACAAAGGATCATTGCTAAAGCTATGTCACTTGCTTCTGCAAGGCCGGAAAGCAATCCGCCTGCAAAGGAAGCCGACGTACATGGTAAGAAGTCCATGTTTAATAAATTAAAACTAAAACAGGATTGCTTATGAAATTAGGATTTTTGGACCTTATTGACACAAAGGGAATGTCTGAGGATGACAAAAAAGTATGGGAGAAGATGGACAGCGCCTTGGCTGATTCTATCGATAAGGAGATAGGAGAGAAGATCAAGTCTTACCTTAACGATGAACTTAAGATTGAGGATCTGCGTACATCTATTACTGAAGCGGTAAAATCGATCAGCGATTTCAAGAAAGAGAATAGCGAAAGTGCGGTTGACAAGAAAACGTTTGATGAAACCATCAACAGTATCGAGGAAAGCCTTATCCGGATCAAGGCCGCTACGGAAAAGGCCGGGAACGGTGAGATTGCTCTTAAGAGCATCGATAAACAGATTGAGGAACAACTGAAGGACTTTATCACGGTTGAGAAAGGTGCCAAGGTAGTTGACTTGAAAGGGGCGTGTAAAGCATCTGCCGGCTATAAGAAGAGTATTAATCTGGTGTTGGACAGCAAAGCTGTTTCTACAGTAACCAGTACAGGCATTGCACCGCATTATAACAATACGGTAGATACAACTCTTTCTGTAGATCCGAAAGCGGAAACAGTGATTCGAAGATACGCAAACGTAGCAAGCATCAGTACGCGTTCGTTGACTTATGCTGAGTTCAAGCCGGGAGAAGGTGATGCCAAATGGGTACCTGAAGGCGGTCTGAAACCTAATATGGATGCAACGCTTTCAGAGAAGAGCATTACTGCCGGTAAGGTTGCGTTGACTGTAAAGCTGACAGAGGAAACATTGACTGATTTACCTCAGTTGGTAGCCGAAATCAGAGCGGAAATCATTAACCGTATCGGCATTACAGAAGAGGAAGGCATTATTTCGGGTACCGGAGCGGACGGACAGATTACAGGTGTATTTAAGGATCTTCCTTCATTCTCACTTACCGGATTCAAAGTAGCTAAGTCCCCTAATATGTATGATGCCATTGTAGCGGCATATACACAGATTCTTTCTACAAGCAAGATGAATTATCGTCCTAACCTTGTTTTGATGAATCCGATCGATTATGCTATGATGCAGCTTGAGAAGGATGCAAACGGACAATATCTGCGGCCGTTCCGTGTTGGTGATGAACTGATCAGAGGACTTTCGGTGGAAACGTCTACTGCTATCGAGCAGGGTAAGTTCCGTATCGGTGACTTCAATTACCTGAATATTCGCGACCTGGTTCAGCTAACTATTACTTTCGGTTGGGAGAACGACGACTTCACGAAGAACCTTGTGACCATGATCGGTGAAAAACGATTGATGGCTTATGTAAAGGCACAGTATAAGACTGCATTTGTGAGTGATTCATTTGCTACAGTAATGGAGGCTATTTCTCCTTCAGTTGGTGGTTAAACATAAAGTTGGATAAATATGGGAAAAGAGTATAACATGGACCTGCATAAGCAGTACGAGGTTGAGTTCATTAAAGACGTGAACTTCTTTAAGAAAGGGGATAAAACGAGTGTGAATATGCCCCTTGCAAGTAAGTTTTTCAAGGACGGAAAGATCCGGGTGCCGAATAACCTGATGCAGGATGCAAAAGAGCTCGGCTGTGAAGAACTGTTCGTTAAACCGGGTGATAATAAATTAAAAGAGTAGCATATGATAATTGACGGTACATACTTTAAGGGGACAACATCTATAGATGGACTGAACGTGGATACGGGGGCTCCTTCAATTACCCGTACTGCAATGAAGGGCTATCTTGACAGTTTCATTGATACGTATGAAAAAGAGTATCTGAAATTGGTGTTGGGAAGGGATATGTGCCGTCAATTCATAAACTACCTGAAGGCAGACGGGGAAGATAAAATTGATAAATGGGAAAAGCTAAAGGAATTTCTAACCAGGGATGGTAAAAGTCCTATCGCAAATTATGTGTTCTTTTTCTTTGTGAGAAGGAACAATGTGCATGTAAGCGATGTGGGTACAACCAGTTCTGATGATGAAGACCATGCCGATCCCAATGTGGTACTTATTCCGGCATGGAATGAAATGGTTGAGATGAATCATGATTTGCTTGATTTCCTGTGTATGGATGACAGCTATGACGGTTTTTCATTTGACCGCTCAATGCTGGAAGAGATTAATTCGTTTGGCTTATGATAGTAATAACGGATGTATTCAGGGAAATAGTAGAGCGTGTCTCAAAGGAGTATGGCAAACATATCTCGTATATGTTTGGAGATTGGAGCTACATTTCTGACCAGTTATTAGTTTGGAGCAAATCAAATGATACTGCGAAGCTAAAATATCCCGCCATATTCCTTTATTCTCCAATCGAAGAGGACAGGACCGGCGAGAAAGGGAAAATGTCATTGGATATACTCCTTGTCGTAAATACATTGCCTTCATATACCAACGAAGAACGTTCGCGTATATCATTCGCAGAATGTCTCAGACCTATTTACGAGATATTGATCAAGGAGATCGGTAAAGAGCCGGCGTTTGATATGGCTTATGTAAAAAGTATCCCGCACATATATGTTGAGAATTACCGGTACGGCAAAGCAGGAGTGACGGGCCCGGACGGAAAGCCATTCAAAGATTATATCGACGGGATAAATATTAAGAATTTGCAGATCACATTAAAAAAAGAGAAGTGTTATGGCGATAGAATTTAGAGAATGTAAGGGGCAGGAAGACTTTAATACCGGAAGATCGAAGTGTATTCTTGATCCCGGAAAGATTAAAGCGGTAATCCTTATTCCACGTGGTTTTAAAATCCCGAACGGACTGACCGCAGATAAGTTAGAAGAGTTGTGTCATGCAGACCGGCCCAACCGTATTTATCCGATAAAGACGGTTGAGGAGTTTGCGCCTACCGGTGGTGAAGCCAATGTAAATGCAACCGGCTATGGTGGCAATAAAATCACCGGCTATTCGGCGTATACAGCGGCGCTTACTTTGGATAATTATGATGCCAGCCTTAAAGCCAATCTTATGATGGCAAAAGGCGTGGAATTTGACGGGGTAATTGTTGATGAAGACAATGTATTGTTCGGAACGAATCGTGATACTACGGGATTGAGTGGTATTCCGCTTTCGGGAGTATATCCGAGCGGCCAGGATTGGGACTCTTCCGGCCAGGAAGCTAATCTGATCGTAAACCTGATGTTTAAGGATTACGAGAAATACATCAAGACGGCAGACATCATGGCCCTGAAGTTTGATGTAGTGGAAGCACTGAAGGGGCTTGTGTTTGTTGACCTGGTGAAAGTAGGAGAGAATAAATATAAACTGATCGAGCACTTCGGAGGCCTTAATGTTACGGGGTATTATGCGGACGCTCTTTCCAAGAGTGCCGGAAAATCTTTCGACGGAGGCGTATCAGCAGTATCCTATGCTGATGGTGAGTTGACCGTTACTGCTACAGGCACTCCTTCTTTGAAGAAACCATCGGAGCTTCAGAAGGGAGGAATTATCGGTATTGAGCAGAAAGAGGCGTATGATGCAAGCGTTTAACTTATAAATAGGATATAACATGATTGTAGAAGGTGTGAACTTCATAGAAAATGAAGTCGTGAAGTGGAAACGAAAGGACTTTATCGATACTCACAAAAAGTTATTTTTCCTGGATAGGGAGGAATTTGAAAGGGAAAAGATGCTTGGTGATATTTACGACCGGATTAAGGGTTTGGTTCCGGATAAAGGTAAACTGATTGATTGACAGGGTGAAGGGGATGGATTTTTATTAGTTCATCCCCTTTTAAATTACATGGGATATGGCAACATTAAGCGATGCGGCTGATAATTTTAAACTATTTGTTGAAGGACTTGATAAAGTCATAAAACATACAATTCAGAGTAATGCTGATTTGGTGCAGGACTTTATCCGGGAACAGTTGTATTCCGGTGTGAACGGACGTGGAAAGCCTTTAAGGCCGACATACCTCAATGACCCTTTTTTTAATTCGAAAGATGCCGGCAGATGGTTCCATAATGCTGAAGGATATATGAAATGGAAGATGGAAAAGACACCTCCGGCTCCTTCTTATCTGTTCTTGCCACCGCGTGACATGAAAACTCCAAACCTCAAAATTCGGGGTGACTACTACTCGTCTATTACTGCTATCCCCATTAATGACGGATTGAGGATAGAATCTGTCGGAGTCTCTTTCGGAAATGACATTGAAAAAAAGTATGGGAGTATCATCTTGGCTGTGGGCCCCGAAGCATTGGGACATTTTATGGTTTATTTTATTAATCCTGCTTTACGGGAGTATTATGCTAATTTCGGTATACTGTGAGCTGCTGGTGTGATAATAAAAAAAGGATGCAGGACATAGAAAGAGTCCGAAGTCTTGCGCGCATAGCTGCTAAGATAGATCATTCTGTATATGTATTGTATGAAAAGAAAGACGGAACGTTTGACTTTGTACCGGAGGGTATGGGATATAAGGGAAAGTTTATTGAATTGGTATTTTATTAGAATAAGAAGTAATAACCATCGTGTGAAGGGGCACGATACAAAATTTTAAATTATGGCGAATGAATTTAAAATAACGGATATAGTCGATAAAAAAGCTTTTGATGAATTGACTAATTTGATTAATAAGTTTAATGAAACCAAAAAGGTTTATAAGGAGCTTACCGAAGCATTGGCTGGTGGCCTTGACGTTAAACCTAAAGATCTTGAAGAATTAGCAAATAAAACAGAGAAGTATACTAATATAATGAATCAATTAGTTACTACTCAAAACAAACTGGCTGATATACAAGGAAAATACAAGGCAGTTTTAAATGATCTAAATAAGAATATGAAAGAATTCTTATCATTATCATCTTTGTCAGGCAAGTTTGATTCTCTTACAAGTGCAATCAATAAGGCTTCAGATGCTTTGAAGACTGCATCGGAAGCAATTAAGAATACCTCAGAAGCTCAAAAGGAGATTGCGCAAACGACTCAAAGACAGTCTCAAGCCATGCAATCTGCAAGTTCATCTATTTCATTGACAAGTAGTGCTTATGCAGAGATTCTAAATACCGTGACCTCTTACGATAATAAAGCGAAAGAATTAAATGAAAGACTGTCTATTAATAAAACAAAACTTGATGAAATAAGGAGAGAATTATCAAATCTATCAAAAGAACTATCCAAAGGTACAATAAGTCAGCAAGAATATTTGCGTATAGTCTCTGACCTTACGATTAAAGAACGGGATCTTGTACAACAGAACAAACAATATACTTCTCTTTTAAATGCCCATTCAAAGGCTATGGTTTCTACAGCCGGTAGTTATAATGAAATGAGTGCGGCTGTAGTACAGTTAGAAAATAGATTTAGAAATTTGTCTGAAGCTCAAAGACAAGGAGATCAAGGAGTCGGTTTAATAAAGCAGATCAAACAACTGAAAGATGAATTAAAGACTATTGATGCTCAAATGGGGAATTATCAAAGGAATGTAGGTAATTATACATCACATTGGAATGGATTAAACGTATCTGTTCAGCAAATGGCCAGAGAGTTGCCTTCATTGGCAGTAGGATGGAATACTTTCTTTCTTGCTATCTCTAATAACTTGCCCATAATGGCTGATGAAATAAAACGTGCAAGAGAAGAGTTTAAGGCTTTGCAAGAATCCGGTCAGAAAGGAGTTCCCGTATGGAAACAACTAACTAAATCTATCCTTAATTGGCAAACAGCATTGGTAGTCGGTATTACATTGTTATCTGTGTATGGAAAGGATATAATGAATTGGATAGAAAACTTATTTAAAGCGAAAGAAGTCACAGGGGACTTGATTGACTATGAAAATAAATTGCTACTAGCTAGGCAAAAAGGAATTCAAGATATATCTAAAGAAACGACTAAGTTAGATCTTCTTTATAAAACAACTCAAGATACAAATAAATCTATGAAAGAACGTCTTGCAGCAGCTAATGCGTTACAGAAGATGTCTCCTGATTATTTAGGAAATATGAAGAAAGAAAGTATATTAGCTGGAGAGGCTAAAGAAGCGTATATGCAATTGAGAAAAGAGTTGGTGGCTTCTGCGATAGCACGTGCACAGTTAGATGAAATGACTAAAATTGCAGCTCAGAGATATAAGGCATGGGTTAAAGAAAGAAATGCTTATGTTTCATATTTAAGATCGGAAAACGAACTTAGCAAGAATAATAGTGATCTACAAAAAGCAATAACATTAAATGCAAAAAAACAATGGGAAAATGCAAAAGATAGTTTGAGTGATTACGATAAAGCTCTTAAAGGTATGTCTGAGAGTATTGACGTAGACGCTTTGGTAAATGATTCCAATGACGCTAATAAAAAGGAGGCTGAGGAATATGCTAATTACATGAAGAACATAGAGAGTGAATTGACTAAAACCAGAATAGCTCTAATCGAGGATCGTAGAAAAGCAGAGATTGCCAGTGTGGAAAATACTTATAAAGAGAATATCAATAAAATAAAAGGATATTCAGCCAAAGAAAATCAGTTAAGATCCCAATATGAAGAAGAGAAAAATAAAAATATCAGAGATATTAATGAAAAATATGATTTGGAAAGGGAGGAGTATGAATCAGATTTAGAAAAGCGAAGCATTGAATTAAAACTGGATACTATTAAAAACAATTCGGAGGAAGAGCTTGAATATAAACTTGATTTATTACTAAGGATGAATGAACTCTTACGTGAAGAGGAAATTCGTGAAGCGGAAAGGAGAGGTGAAGATGTAGAATTGATTAATAAAAAATATGATGCAAGATTTTCATCTATAATTCAAGATAATATATCAGAGCGTTTAGGTTTAATAAAAAAGGGGACCGACCGGGAACTTGATATATTGGACACAAATTCCTTGAAGGAGATTAATGCTTTAAACAAACAATATAAACAAGGGGAAATAAACGAAAAGCAGTATAGGGATAGACTATATAAGATTACCAAAGAATCTGGGGAAGCAAAGTTAAAGCTTTTATTGAAAGAAGCGGAGGCAGAACTGGCTTTATCTACTGAACTGCCTCAAGAGAAAGTTGATGAGATTCAACGGAGAATAGATAAGATTAAGGCTCAGATTGAGGCCTTTAATAATGACATGGATAATGATGAAAATAATCCTGGGAAACGATGGGCGAAGGATTTTAATTCTGCTTTGGGCGATATGTCTTCATCCGCCAATAAATATTTGGGTGATTCTGCCAAAATATTTAATGCTTTGGGCGATATAATAGGAGAAATGACCGCAAAAATGAAGGATGCGGAAGACAGTGTGTTTGATTTTTGGGGTGCTCTTGGAAAAGGAGAAGATGGATTAAAAAAGAAACTCACTTTTGTATTGTCTTCATTTGCAAAGATACAAGATGGAATTACTTCTATTATGACAGATATTTATGATTCCAGGATAAAACGTGTGGAAGAGGAACAGGAAGCTAATGAAGAAGCAGGTGAAAAAGAATTGGAGAGAATCGAAAAGTTAGAAAACTCAGGTGTCATTACTAAAGAAGAAGCTGAAGCAAGAAAAAGAGCGGCAGAACAAACTACTGCGAATAAGAATAAAGAATTAGAGAAAAAGAAAGAGGCTCTTCAGCAGAAGCAGGCCAAATGGGAGAAGGCTAATGCGATCAGTCAATCTATCATAGCTACTGCACTGGCTGTCTCAAAGGCTCTTCCGAACTTGGTTTTAGCCGCATTAGTTGGAACATTGGGCGCTGCTCAACTTGCTACTATCATTGCCCAGCCCATTCCTAAATATGCTAAGGGTACAGATAATCATCCCGGTGGTTTGGCTATCGTAGGTGATGGCGGTAAGCATGAAGCTGTTGTAACTGACAAGGGCACTTATATAACTCCTAATGTTCCTACTTTGATTGATTTACCACGTCGGGCAAAGGTAATTCCCGATGTAGATATAGAGAGACGCAGTGATTTCCTGCCTCCTTTTGACCGATTGGCTTTGTATCGTAGTATGAACTTGCGTTCAGATATAGGTGCTTTGATGAAGGATGCCGAAAGGATGGGTGAGCCTATTACTGTAAATGTGAATAATGATTATAGAAAGTTGGAGCGTGAGATGCAGTCGTTAAACCGCTCGTTTGAAAATATGGCTAAATACCAGAAGAAGGCTGCAAAAGAGGCCGAGCTAAGAAATATATCAAGTCGTATTTAAATCACCGTATAAAGGAGTACGAAATATTCGTTGTATGATATACACAGATCTTGATAGGATATCCCTCAGAAGATTCATAGATGTATTTTGTGGAGATTCGGACGCCGTGTGTGAAGGTAATTATAGTGAAGAGGAAAAGAAGAAAGCGGTGTCCGGATTGGTTAATGAATATATGTCTATAGTTAGCAAGAAAGGGATTTTGGCTGAGGTTTCAAAGAAGAATGAAATCATTGGCCTTATGATAAAGATAGGATTGATGAATGCCTGCCGTTATTTAGTAGAAGAGAAAGAATGGGAAACCGCATGTTCGGTTCTTGATGATATGGGTTATAAGTTTGCTCAGGAGGATCATGATAAGATTTTGAATAGAATTGAAGCTATTTTGTCTAACAGCAGGTTCCGGATGGATAAGATTATGGCAGAGAATCCGGATAACAAGAAATCTGATGTTATGGATAGGGATTACTTCGTAAGGGAAAGAGTAGCAGTGATGCAACATTTTAATATGCATGTTGATCCGGATGCGTTTTCTGCCAAAGAGTACGCGTATATGGTAAAGAGAATGTGTGATGAAGTTGATTTTCGCCTGAAGGCATTAAAAAAGAAATGATATGTATTACAAATGTGAGTTGTTGGTCGATGGTTATTCGTATCAGGTAACGGATAACCTTGTAAATTGGGATGATATAACGACATCCTTCAAGAGAGGGGATTATGATGGTGTCGTGAGATCGTTCTCTACGAAGTTTGAGTTTTCTAATGCTGCATACAGTCTGTTGAAACGTGTGTTCCGGGAAAAGTATCTGCAAACATCGGCCAGTGTGGTATTTTACACAAGAAATAACAGCTGGCTTTGGAATGAAAGGTTCCGGTGTTCGTTGGACTTCTCGACATTTCAAGACAATGGAAGTACTATATCTATCAGTGCCGTAGATGACAGCCTGGCCGCATTGATAAAGGCTAAGAAGGGAACGCAGTATGAATATGTGGTTAGCGAGCTTACAGAAGGCAAATACTTGTACTATGATGGTATAAAAATGAATCAGAATGTGAACTGGTTGGTTGCCGGGAATAGCATTGAGGATTCAACGGATATATCAGTGAAGTTGGAAGCTGCATTACTAAACCAAAAATACTTTCCATTAGTGGTTGGGGCAAGTGAAACATCTATAGGTGGATATATTACATATGGAGATACCTTTCAGCAAGATGTATCTAAAAATGATAAAGACACTTTCCTTTTTAGAGCGGAAAGGAATATTACCTGTTTTTTAAATGTATCTATTTCATTTAAAGTGGCTGCAAATAAAGCTCTATCCATGCAGCTTATAAAAGTTGGTTTAGACGGCAGTGAAACGGAAATAGCGGGAACATTTGTTAATGATGAACATCCAGAAACTATTTTCTTACTTTCATATATGAATAATATAACATTACTTGAAGGAGAGTATTGCTTTATCAAATATGGATCTATTAAAGAAATGACTTTGACTATCAGGGAGCCTTATATTAGTCTAAATTGGGATGCAAGAATAATACCGGTTAACATTGATATAGTTACGCCTGTCAAACTTCTAAACCAGCTTCTTCAAAGTATAAATGGAGGGCAGGAAGGGATTACAGGCGAGATCGCTTCAGGAGTGGACAAGAGGTTGGATGAATGCATGATAGTGCCTGCTGAGAGCGCGAGAGGTCTGAAAAATGCTAAATTGTATTGTTCATATACAAAGTTTGTTGATTGGATGCAGGCGGAGTTTGGGTTTGTTCCTGTGATAGGGGAAGACAAGGTTACATTCGTCCACAGAAACAGTTTGTTTTCGAAGAACGTAGTGAAAGATTTCGGTGACAATATACGGTCGTTTGAATATAGCGTAAATTCTTCCTTGATTTATTCCCGGGTACGGGCCGGTTATGACAAGCAGGATTATGACAGTGTAAACGGACGTGATGAATTTCATTTCACAAATGAATATAGTACCGGAGTGACCTTGACTGAGAATACCTTGGAATTGATAAGTCCGTTCCGGGCTGACGCATACGGGATAGAGTTTCTGGTTCAGAAGAGGGGAGAAGACACTACGGACAGTGATAGCGACAATGACGTATTTTTCGTGAACGCGAAGCTTGTTTCAATAGACGGCAGATACCGGCTTGTACGTACGATAAATGGCGGTCCCTCTATTTCCGGAGTGATCAGTCCGGATACGATGTTTAATGCCGTGTATTCTCCACGCTATATGATAGAGGCTAACCGGAGGTTTATTGGTGCATTTACCAACACGTTGGACTTTGCATCTTCCGATGGTAACAGTGATGTGGTGATTGACGGAGTACCGGAGAAGATAGATATTCAGCTATCAGAAGGAGAGAGGTTGTTTACCGTTGGTGAGTTGTCTGTAGAATCGGGGGATATGAAGGCTCCTGAGGACCTCACAGGATTAATATCTATAGAGAAGGGAGGAGAAACTTACCATGGATATATCAAAGACGGTAAATTCAATTATGGGCGTGCGGAAGCCGTTAAATACACTTTGATAGTAGAGAGTATAAAATAAGGTGAAATAGTTCATAATTACATTTTTAATTCATATATTTGCTGCTATAACACAGGTCAAGAGGCTTGTAACCCAAATTCGGACTAAAGGACTATGATTAAGATAGGTGATATATGCCCATTGTTCTTTTCGCCAGTTAAGGACAGATATGCAATCGATATAGATTACATTCAGAGGTTTCATACTGCTGATAGGATTCTTATACAAATATTTGCGGATGACGGAGAAATAGCTTCGGCCTCTCTTAATGATCTCGTCAAAGGAACTTCTTCCAATATTCAATTTCAGACTTATGAGGTGAATGCATCGATTACGATGTATTATGCCACATTGACTTCACTTCCGGACTCTGTATATAGCGTAACTTTTGAAAGGAAGGAATCTGAGCCTTTTGAAATATGTTCCGATTCCAATATACTAAAAGATACTACGCTTATCCGATATTCACATAAAGACAACAATTCAGCTTTTGATAATATTTTCTGGATAGGAGATAGTCAACAAGTTTTTGAATGGAGAATAGAGGCAGGGTTTAAGCCGGCAGGATACGCGGCTAAAATTGATAATGAACAGTATCGGAATCAACGTCAGGAAATAGAAGAACTGTATGCAGTCCCCTATGATTCGTATGTGCTTACGGTAGGGAATTCATGGGGTGTCCCGTATTGGTACGGAAGACACCTTAACCGGATATTGTGCGTATCGATGTTTGAAGTGAATGGGGAGAAGTACGTACGTTCGGAAAATTCCGTTCCGGAAATTAGTCAGGTGATGGAAGACAGTCAGATGTTCTTCGTTTCTATAGCATTGGAGCCGCAAGAAAACTCTATTGCGGGAGTAGGAGGGACACCGGAACAGGCAAGCAGTGCATCTATAGTTGGATTTGTGGTGAATAACCCGAAAGAAGGGGAAATGTTGAAATATAAAGAAAGCGAAGCAGCATTTATAAATACTTCACGGATTTAACATGAAGAAAAATATAAGTAAAATACAATGGTTTGGTTCGGATCTTGAAAACGGGAAAGCGAAGGCACCCGTTATTTCTCCGGATGCAATGTCTCACTTGGAAGGACTGAACGAGGGAGAATTTTATATCTGTAATGCAGACGAAGACCCGGCTATATTTATACGGACCAATAAAAACAATGTAGTGGCGTTTAAGTTGGCGGCTGATGTTGACATGGAGGCTTTAAAGAAAGTGTTTCTCCGCAAAGATCAGGATGATACCACCCCTTACAAACTGACCATCCGCGGAGGTCTTGATACCGGTTGGGATGAATCCCAGGCAGAACCAACCGGAAGTATTTCTAAAGATGGTATATTGAACTATGCTGCGGCTATTTTGAGGGAATATATCTCTTCGCCTAAGTTTATTCCCGGCTTTACCGGAGAGGGCGCTAAGCTTTATAAGGACGAGGTTGGTAACTGGACATTGGAATGTGACATCGTTACCGTCCGCAAAATGATGAAGGTATTTGAGCTGATCATACAGAAGATACGTTCGGTTAACGGTGCCTTGGTAATCAGCCAGAGTAACAGTAAGGTTGTAGAAGTGACGGAAGATGGTGAATATTACGTCCTCGACTTTGGCGACGAGCAGCCTACATTCCAACCCCATGATCTTGTAAGACACCAGGTATTCAGCGGGAACGGGGTCGAATACTATTGGGTAGAGATTGAACGAACAGAAGGTCCTAAGGTTTGGATATTGAAGAGTGAGTTTAACGGTGTGTTGCCTAAACAAGACGATGAACTGGTTCAGATGGGTAACACTCAGAATGTGGCCCGGCAAAGTTTGATCTATTTGTCTGCCGAAGAGGGAAGCCCGCAAACTGAAGGATTGGGAGAATATCAGTCCTTGCCGGTCATGGTAGAAGAAGAAACCCAGACTACTCACAATATATATGCCGGTACAGCAGACGGAAAGTATTTTAAGTCTGACCTGGTAGTCGCGGCTGATTTTAGTACAGCCAGCCTTAATTTCTACAAGTCGGCTTCACTTACTTCTCCCGTATGGACGAAATTAAACGCAAATCCTTATGAATTTATCCTGTTACATGATTTGTATTATTGGAATGGCGGGTATGTGTACGTAGCCGATATTTACTCTACAGGAACATTATCTGCGATAGGATATTCTTCTGACATCAACAGCTTGTTTGCCGGTGCCATGGCTGTAAGCGGTTTGGATTCCAGTGTTAATTTCTATACTTATGAAATGGGCAACATCGGATTTGATGATGATCACTTCTACATAGGATGGCGTGGAAATAAGAACAGTAGGGACTATATGGTTAAATTTGCCATAGACAAGACCGGTAATATCACTCTGTATAAGGAGGACATGGTATATACAAAGGCTATGCGTATCAGTGGCAATCATATGTTATCCTCAGACAGGCTGTCTTTGGAAGTTAGGAGTCTTAAGGATTCGCAGTTCTCCGTATATGATATAGATGATACCATGACTGATGCCATCTGCTACAAATCCGGTTGCTTCCTTGTGTTTACTTCAAAGAGCTACTATTCTATTGAGAATGGAAGCATAACGAAGAAGGAATATGATTTAGGTGGTAAGACAATAGGAACTATCTCTAACAGTGCCTTAGTTAGTGGAGTAGTGTATGCTTACACTACTAAAGGTTATGTATTGACTTTTAAGGACGGTTCCCAAGTAAGCACCCCGGAACTGTTTGCAGGTGCCGAACAAAATGGAGAGCCCAGGCGGATTTTCAATGACGGTAAGAATGTGATAGTTGATATATCTTCTAATGCCTATTTTGCTCCGATCGTACAACCGGTAGCAAACGGACGTCCTGTGATTGATATCCTTGATGGGGTCAATGCAAAGACCTTCTCCGGGAAACTGAAAACAAGGCTCGGGTATTTGGGAGGTATTACGGATACTGATTTTCCCGCAAGTTATCAACCTTCTGGGTATGGATTGTATTCTATTAATGCTTTCCTGAAAGGTATATTTATCCTCCGATCTGGAAAGACCATAGAACAGGAGTTTGAGTCAACCAACAAGGAAATAGACATCGCCAAAACCGATGCGAAAGCTGCCCAAAACAGATTGAACACCTGGGCGGATGATGGTGTCATATCACCAACTGAAAAGACCGCGTTAAAACAGGAGATGGAGGCTTTGAAAGCGGAGAGAGATTCCATCCTTGCTAATGCGTCCCGGTATGGGATTGATACCGTTGCTTATCGGAATGCTTTCAACGATTACTATCATGTACTTGAAACACATTCGGCAAGCGAACCTGAAAATATACCGGTTAGCGATTCATTCAAGACTCTTCAACAGGCTTATTATGACCAGCAGCGGACAATTATAGATGCGATAAACTCCGCTTCATACTCTTACGTCGGGGAAAAGGTTAAGATTGAGACTGACACGATTATGGAGGCTTTGCCCGGACAGATTACGTTGGCTGTGAAGGGTGAGGTGAGTAAAATAAAGGTGGGGGATGTTAACTTGCTGAAAGGTGCTAATATTGAAACATCAAATCCGTCATATAGAGTTGCAGAATATAGGTATGATGTTAGGCCTGAGATTGGTAAAGAGTATACTTTAACCCTTTGTTATACTCTTGGTGCTAACAATTGGGGTATTGGTGCATTTTCGGATATTGGTTCTTCTAAAATTGCGCAATTTGAAACTCGTGGAGAAAGAATAATTGAATCTAAGAGAGTCGAAATAGCACGCATTTTATCAGGAGATGGCATAAGTTTCTATCAGTTTGAGAATGGAAATTATGGTTCAATTATACATTGGGCCGTTTTAGCAGATAGCAATGTAGGTGTAACGCAGTGGATTCCGTCTGCAAGCGAACGGGGAGTGGGTATTAAGAACTTATGCTCTTATAAACGTATTACGGATGCTGGGTTTACCTACGCCTCAAATTATAAAGAGGATGGGACAATGTTAATTGATGCACCTATTTTGCATAAAGAATCGAATGTGGCTAATAAGGACATGTTTGGATTAACTTATTCCTCTGACAAAAGATATTATATATTTGTAGACCATTTTACACCATCGTCTACTATTCCGAGTGGTACGAGATCTCTTTTTTTTAGAGTGACTTATACGGATGGATCTGTTTATGAAATATCAGTATTTAACGATCGCATAGAGAATAATTTCTTATTATCTAATAAGCCTATAAGTAGAATAATTGGTAGTTATGGAACAGGAGTAAACATACGCATGCGTATTGGAATATTTGAGACCAATACTCCTGTAACCTGGAGCCCCGCCCCCGAAGATCTTAACTACATTGCCAAAACCTACACCGACTCAGAGATAAAAGTTACGAAAGGGTTAATTGAAAGCAAAGTCTCCCAAACCGACTTTGACGCTCTCGGACAGGTTGTATCCAATCAAGGTACTGAGATCTCTCAGACCAAGACGGATATTAACCTTGTATCAACGGTATCGGGCAATGCACGTTTGATTGCTCTTGCTATGAGTAAGGGGAAGATGTTATATCGTGATCCTGAGTTTAGGAGCAGTTGGAATGGCATTGGAACCTACAATAACAGTGGTAATAGTACGGTTTCAGTTGAGAGAACAACGGATATTAATTTGCCTAATCAATCCGGATATAAAATTAAAATTACAACTAAGGGACCTGCTTCTCCGGGACTGGGTGGTTTTACTTTTGGTACTCAAACACGCGCCAATGCCGTATTTATAACTCGGTTTATCGCATGGATTCCCGTTGGATATAAAATAGAGTGGGCTACAAACGCTACAGGTAACGGTGGTACATCAAAATGGCTTACCAACAATGTAGGAACCGGTGATTGGGAAGAATATGCGGTATATGTCAAGTGTGGTTCAAGTGGTACATTCTCTTCTACTAACTACTTTTATTTAGCGGGAGGTGATGGCAGTTTACCCGTCACCTGGTACCTTGCCTTTGCCACGGTCTACGATGCCGGCTCTATTGATGATACTCCTACAAAGGACGAACTGAAGACGGGAATCACTATTAAGCCGGGTGCTATCAATATATTCGGGCAGGATATCAGTATTAGTGGTATGGTTACTTTTTCCGGCTTGTCGGCATCCGAGCAGCAAAATTTCAAGGGTAATACAGGACCACAAGGACCGCAGGGGCCTAAAGGAGATACCGGCGCTACAGGTCCTCAGGGATTGCAAGGACCCGCCGGTGCTAAAGGTCCGCAAGGAGATAGAGGTCCGCAAGGGCTTCCAGGACCACAGGGTCCTCAGGGTGCAACTGGTCCGCAAGGACCGCAAGGTCTATTGGATGAAACAGCTATGCTTTCTTTGAAAAATAGCATTGCCTCCAATATTGGGTATTCTTCCTGGCAGGATATGGTAAACCATGCTTCATCAGAACCTCGAGAGACAATAGTCGTTGGGGGATATATAAATACAGTTCTGATTGATGCTACTGCAATTGTTACAAATGCTTTATCAGCAGGTAGAATTACTGCTAATTACCTTACTGTTACCGGAGAGTCCATGATTGGTGGCTTTAAAATATCCGGTACCTCTTTGACTTCCGGATCAATGACTATATCAACCCAGAATATTCAGTTCTCAGGGGATAGTATTACTGCCGGTTTAGGTATTAATACCGCACCTGCCACTTTAGGATTGAATGTTCCGTTGTGGATCAATAACAACAAATATGCAGATACCTGTATTGCCGCACGTTTCTCAGCTACAGGTGCATATCAGAAAGAGAATAACATCGCGCTTGCCTTGGTAGGGTGTATCTCCGGATTTGCCGTAAAACTGCGTTCTATGACTTCAGGGGGATATCTAACCCTGGAAGACTGTTTCGTATCATGCAGCTTTACTGGAAGTGACCAGAATGTATATTTGCCTAAAGATCCCCCCATCGGGAAAGTATATTTAATAAAAAGATGGCCGAATACAGGTAAAGGTCCTATCGTACATGCGAATGGAAGTACATTGAACGGTGGTGCGACTTCGGATCTGTTGAGAGAAAACAATCACCTTGCTATCTGTGTATGGGGTGGAAATTCATGGTCATATAATAAGATATCATTGTAATTTAAAAGATAATAGTATGAAAATTGATTTTAGAAAGATCGTAGTTTATGATATTGAAGGCAATGTCATGACAAAAGAAATCGAAAAAAAAGACTCTGAAGGTAATAGTATCGGTACAGAAATAGTACCGGATTATAAGGATCTGAGTAAAAACCTGGGTAATGCAATCTTCTTCAACGTTGAAGATATAAACGAGCAGGAGATTGGGCGGAAGATATACCATGACGGTGAAATTGAGATAGATGAAGCAAGAGCTGCTTTAATCAAGAGGTTTGCTGAGAAGATCTTTTATGCATATATAAAAGTTCCACTTTTTCAGCTACTTGATGAAGCGGTAGAAAAAAGTAAAACAGAAAATTTATAATTACTTAAAATGAACATTATGAACGAAGAAATTAAAATTGTAGCGACTGATACAACAGAAGTAAAGTCGTTTGAGGGTACCTCTTTACAGTCCCCTACGGTGAAGTATAACATTCGTTATACGGTTATCAATGGAGTGAAACAATCTATATTTGTTGGTATCACCGATAATGCAACAGAGACAGTTGCAAATGCTGACGGTAGTGGAACGCATGAAGAAATCATGGAAACTAATCTTGGCGAGATCCGGTATGACCCTTCTCCGATGCCTCAGGTTACTACCTTGAATCTTAGGTATACAGATAGTTTTGCTACTTACATGTCTGATTTTGCCCGTATCATAGACCAGATACTCAATAGTGTAGAGTAGTGTAACAAGAATGTCCATCCGACCTTCACAGGCGGGATGGACCTGCGTATTATCTAAATAATTATGAAATAGTTTTTCAAAAGTAGTATAATTATTTTAAGATGACAAATTATGCAAGATAAATCAATACATCAAATATCTTCTGGTCTGTTTGCTCCCATTGCCGGAAGCTTCGTAATGGAGGCTATAGAGCATATGATACCATGGCTAATCACAATGTTCTTTGTAATACTGTGTGATTTAGCTACGGGGTGCAGAAAGAGTTTGATGATGGGGGAACATGTGAGATTTAGTAGGGCTTGGCGGGCTACAATGGGGAAGATGGTTACATATTTCAGTTTCGTGATTATGGTGGTGATGATAAACGAGGCCAGTGGTGGAAGATATAACATTGATATATTCGCTTGCTTATCTGTCTGCTTCATCGAGGGATGTTCTATTATATCGAATATTCTTAAGCCCAAGGGGTATGATTTTAATTTGATAGTGGCTATTGGGTTATTTGCTAAGAAGGTATTCAAGATAGAGAAAGAAGATTTAAAAGAGGTGATAACTAAAAAGGAGGAGGACAAGAAATGAATTTAAATTTAGTATATCTAATCCCCTTTATGCTTTATGTCATATTCTTTGCATTTACGAATGATAAAACCGATAATGGCAATAGGGGTATAAGTAATAGCAGAAGACCTAAGAAAGGTTGATAAAGCATATTCGTGTCCAAGTGTATAGTTTTCCGGTGAACGTATAAGGTAAAAAGATGCAGCTAACATTGGACATATGAGTATTAGGATTTCAAGTTTATATCTACGTTTTGCTAATACAGAACATAAGCAGAGCATTGCAAATGAATAGTATATAGATAAAATGGAAGCCGTAGCAGAAAATATAATCTGCAAATAGATATCTAAATTATTGAATTGCGGAATATATAAATATAGTATAGTGAAAATCAATGGAAGCTGTATGCAAAAGCCGGTAAAAACATTTTTCTGTTCTGTATTATAGCTTTTAATTAGTTCAGATATATCCATAAAAATCTAATTTTTTTTGCAAAGTTAATATTAAATAAATAAAGAGGAAAAGAAAATAAGGAGGAAAGAGTATGAAAATTCTAATTGACAACGGACACGGTGAAAACACTCCCGGGAAACGTTCACCGGATGGAAGGCTGCAAGAATGGGCTTATACCAGGGAGATAGCGGATATGGTAGTTTTTGGTCTGAGAAAACATGGCATTGATGCGGAACGCATAGTAAAAGAGAATATAGATGTTCCATTGTCGGAACGTTGCAAGCGGGCTAATAACATATATCGTGAAACAAGAAAGAACGCTATTCTGGTATCTATTCATTGCAATGCGGCCGGCAACGGGACAAGTTGGATGAACGCTCGGGGATGGGGTGTATATGTCAGTGATAATGCTTCTTTTAATAGCAAAATGTTAGCTTCTTCTCTGGCACAAGTAGCAATAAGTAAAGGTGTGACAGTACGTAAACAAGCTCCCGGGCAGGACTACTGGGTGCAGAACTTGGCTATTTGCCGGGATACGAATTGCCCCGCTGTATTAACAGAGAACTTTTTCCAGGACAATAAGGAGGACGTGGAGTACTTATTGTCATCCGAGGGCAAGCGAACAGTAGCAAATATTCACGTAGAAGGTATTATTAACTATTTAAATTCAAAGTAACATGGCTCTAACAGATTTAACTTTCAGCAAACAGGGTGAAGCTTATGTATGTGACCCTGTGCAACTTCAATCGGATGCAGGCCTTCATCTTGAATTTGCAAGTGAAGATAAGAATAACGGTGTCGCTCTGTTTCAAAGCATGACAAATGGGAATTACGTTCCTTTCGGATCATATAACTATGTGGGTAACACAATGGATGTTGCTATTACAGGAGTGATTCCCGGGATGTATATTAAAGTGCAGTCTATTTCACAGCCTACTTTGGCTAAAATTCTTGTGTCGGAATGAAAGTGCCAATCAATCAGACAAATGTATCCCGGGTAGGAATTAACACTGCCCGCATTCAGGGGATACGTCTTGGATCAGCTTCAAGGGGAGGGCATACTTCTCCTTTTCACCCTTCCCTTGTGGATTACTGGAACTTTAAAGGTAAGAGCAATTTCGATAAAGATAGGAATGCTATCAAGGGAATAAAAGGTGAAATATTGACCGCGTATAACTTCGGTTGGAGCTTAGGCAGTGGATATGGTTTATTTAAGGAGAATTATCTAACTTATAGTAAAGTAGAGAATGTATTCGTAACGGATGACCATTCTATTACTATAATGAATTTTGTTCCAGCTAATAAATGGGTTATTTATAAATATGGTAATTCTACATTTAAATTAACTAAAATAAAAGTAACTGGAATTACGGCTGATAATCAGTTGGAGTATGGTTACTCTCCTTCATTGGAAGGAGCAAGAGTAATGATGCCAATACCGAAAGACGGAATATATGATTTGCCAGAAAGTGTAACCAATCAAGCTGAATTTAATATAGGATTCTTTCTTAGAAGTGCTTTAACTAAGAATGTAATAATACAGCAAATCCCAGAATATGAAGGAGCAATAGTTACAGATGGTATAGATGACTATCTGAAACTTGATAAGGTAGGATATAAGATAGGAACTGTTATTCTAAAATATACTACATTGTTTAGAGATAATACTTGGAGATATGTGTTTGATGTTCAAAAAGAAAGAGCTTATCTTGCAAGTAATAAAGAGACAGGTGTTTTTGTTACATCTATGCAATATAAGTTTGCAGGAGATTATATGTATTTAATTCCAAGAACAAGTAATAATCCTACTACATCTAATACTCCATTATATATTGGAAGTAACTCAATTGTAACAGAAAGTGCACGTATGGCTCTGTATGATATTGCTATATATGAAGACATTTTAACTGATGAAGAAATTCAGAAAGAAATCAAAGTCATGGAATATGGTACTCCAAATCCAGTGTTCGCATTGAACTTTGATAATTTTGCCTATAAAGCCGTTGATTATCCTGAATTTGCTACTGGTAAAGTTACAACAAATAAAATTGTAATAGATAGTACAACTACACAAATGAATGGATTTATTGTGGCTGCTTATAATCCAGAATTAACAACAGGAGATGCAATTGAACTACCATCTTATAAAGTAAAAGTCACAGGAATTGACGCATATAGTAATCTGGGCGATGGTTATTGGGCAATTGCACTAATGGGAATGCCTATTAATGCGTCACAAGACCCTTGGGTTTATCTATTTTACAAAGATGGAATTTATGATATACCAGCAATATCATTAGGTGAAAGTATCTATAATTTAGCAGTGATGTGTCAAATAATGGTTGACAAGCCTATTGAGATAGAAATCCTCTACGATAAGAATATCACAAAGAGTTTCCCTGAGACCAAACAAATATTCCCTTAAAGTTAATAAGAAAATTATGAAATACGTAATTGTAACAGTAGAATGGTGCCTTAACCATGGTGTTGTGGTACCGGCACAAGCAAGAAGATCTGTTGACGGATTGAAAGTTATCCTGCATGAAGATTATATCGATCCCGTCTTGAGAGAAGAGGATTCCATGACCTCGTATCGGCATGATTCGTCCGAACTAAGAAGTATCTTGAGTGGTCCTGAGTGGACGGTTCCGCAAGAGGGGGTATTATGAAACGGTTGACATGTATCGTTTTGCTGGTGTCGGCAATATGTTTTGCCGGATGTAGGACTACTCAATACGTGCCGGTTGAAACTATTAAGACTGAGTATAAGACAAGAGATAGTATTCGTCATGATAGTATATATCAGCGTGACAGCATTTATGTAATAGACAGGGGTGATACAGTGTATACGTACAAGGATCGGTATCTCTATAAGTATTTACATATTAATCGCATTGATACTGTGATTAGGACGGACAGTATTCAGATACCTTATCCGGTTGAAAAGGCGTTGACCAGGTGGCAGAAGGCAAAAATAGAACTTGGCGGCTGGGCATTTGGTGGCTTGATATGTATTGCTATTATTTTATTGTATATCTGCATTAAAAGGAAAGGAGGCTGACATGAAATAATATTCTGATTTGCCGGTGGTAGAAGGCCGGCATAAGAAGCACCATTAACAAACGTATTTCTTTAGGGGCAAAGAAGTAAAAGAAAGCCTCACTACCCGTCATACGACTACCAATCAGAAACGGGCAAACATCGTCGGAACACTGTTAGGAGGCTTTCAAAGTTAAATAACAGTGCCTTCGATGTTTTGTTTTATAATCTAATATGTTCTTTAGCATGAAAATTGTTGATATGTATCAGAAGGTAGTAGCGGTAGTCTGTCAGACAACGGGAATAGACGAATATTCAATGTTTCATAGTAACAAAGAGGTCTGTGTTGATGCCCGATCAATACTTGTAAATGTGCTCACAGAAAGGGGAATAACAGAAGGAGAAATATCATACCTTACCGGGTTAACGCAACAGTGCGTTAATAAACTCAAGAATAACTTTTCTATCCGTACCCGGAAATGGAGTGTCACAACAAATCTACAATCAGTTTACAACGAGCTTACAACGATATAATTTAAGTACAACGGACTTATAAGGTTATTTGTATCGCAATCCACGGTGGGTTGCCTAGAAACAATATAAACTTATAAGTATATGGGTGGAGATAAAACTTTTGTATTCACTCCTGAAGCAGGTGCTTCCGGTGGTGGACTAAACTCAATCCTTGCAATGATTCCGGGGATGTTGAAAGGAAACGGACTTGATCCGAACCTGGTTGCAGCTCTGATGAATGGTAACAAGAATCAGGATGTCTGGGGAGGCGGTGGATGTTGGTGGATCTGGATTATCGTACTGTTCTGGCTGTGGGGCAGCTGGGGTGGTAATGGCTTTGGTGGCAACCGTAACGGCGGCGGTCTTCCGGCAGAATTGAATAACGACGCCGGACGCGAACTATTAATGAGTGCTATTCAAGGAAACGGAACTGCTATTAACCAGTTAGCAAGTTCTCTGAACTGCTCAACTCAGCAGTTGCAGAGTGCATTGTGCAATGTACAAGGTGCTATCGATAAGATCGGTGGGCAAATCGGTATGTCTTCTCAGCAAATCATCAACTCTGTACAGAGTATGGGGGCAACTATCGGCCAACAGATTGCAAGCTGCTGTTGCGATGTTCGTACAGCGATTGAAAGACAGGGTGCAGAAACACGCTTGCAGAACTGTCAGGATATGAATGTACTGACTAATACGATGAATCAGAATACGATGAGCTTGCGCGATGGTAATCTTGCAAATACTCAGGCTATTTTGAGCAATCTGAATGACTTCAAGGCATTGTATCAAGCTGACAAGATGGATCGTCTTACAGCTGAAAATCTGGCTCTTAAAGGACAGATTTCACAGGCTAACCAGAATGCATATATTGCTGCTACGATACAAGCTAATACAGCACCTATCCTTAATCGAGTTAATGATTTGCAATCAGATGTTGATGGTATTAAATGTAAAATGCCTCCGACGGTTGCTGTTCCTTATCCACAACTTCAGGCTTTCAATCCTGAATGCTTCCGTGCTGCTGCGTTCGGTGCTTACGCCGGTGATGCCGCTTATGGTTTGTCTACTTACAATAACGGCTGTGGTTGCTAATTAAAGAAAGGAGGTAATTATGTATCCTTTTAATATTAACAATCCATATGCGATGTTCGGTTTTCCACCGGTTGGATTTCCTCCCTTTTTTCCAATAGGGAGAAGGAGAGTCCCTTATCCGTTGCTTGACCGTCGTGGCATGCCGGAAGTATGTACTACGGGATTGATAGAGAATCTGGAAGGGGAAAGCACCGCCGATTACGGTATTAATCCGTGTGTATGGCGTGCACTTCCTAATCAGGCTACAATCCTGTGGAAAGTACGTCATCCGGTATCTCAAAACGGAGCTTCGCTGCCGGTTGCTATTGTAATACCTACCGCAAATAATTCGTCTACTGTAGTTTCTAACGGGGCTAATGGTGGAACAACAAAGATTCCGGTAATCGACAACAAAAGCACACAGGTAGTAGGAAGTGATGTAACGGTCCCAACGGGAAGCGGCACTGAGACACAACAGGGGTATACAACCGAACATATAGTCTATATAGACAAATGCAACGGTACTTTCCGCCTGTTGGGTGTAAAGGCTGCAAGCAGTCCGGCACAAGCATCGGGGGGCAATACGCCTGCTGAGAGTTCAGCTTCAAAAAGTAAGTAAAACCGGAAGTGAGGGGTTATGCTCCTCACTTCTTAAAAGAGAAGTAAATTATGTTCAAAGATTTAAATAAAGGAGCCTTGGTGCATATAGTAGATTCTACTAATATACCGGTGTATTTCCAGGGTGTTTTATCCGAAAAGAGTCTTCCTTATACTCCGCAGCCACAACCGGGGCAACAGTTTAATCCTATGTTTCAGGTTGTAGATGTCACGGTATCGGTAAACGGAAGCAATCAGATATTCAAGGGAATTCCTTGTATGTCCGAAGTCGCTACACATGCCGGCATGACTATTTCTTGTTCTCAAAGTGCATTGAAATCTGTAGTGGATGAAATCTACCGTAAGAGTGTTGATGCTATTCAAAACGTAGACAAGCATAGGACTACCGTCACGGCATGTGAATCTATTCTTGAACAGATTGATCCGAGCGTAGCCCAGACGAAGGCACAAGAGAAGAAAATTGCGGATCTGCAAAATGAACTATATGAACTCAAGAAAGGTATTCCAACGCTTGAAGATATAAAGGCACTTTTTATGCAGTCTCAGAACAATAGTACTAACAACGTAAAAAAAGAAAAATAATATGGGATGGAGAGTATTTGGCGAAGGCCACAGCTTCGGTGACAACGAAGATATGGAACGCGAAGTGGAGCGTGCATACAAAGAAGGTTGCCGTGAAGGTTATGAGAAAGCCATGCGCGAGATGGGCCGCGGAGGATATGGAGAACGTTACAATGACGGCCGTATGAGCGGTGGAGATTATGATGATCGTGAATATGACAGAGATAGTTACGGTGAAAGACGCGGAGTCAGAGGAACCGGGCCGTATTCAAGATATCGTAGATAATCTACAGAAGGGGATATCTTCCCCTTCTTTTAAATTGAAAACAATCAAAATCTATATATATGCACAGGGAAAGACTTGATATTTACGAGAAGAAGCCGTTTGGTATGGATGAATACCTGGCGAACAATGGATGGCATTTCAGCAAGAAGATGTGCGAATTTGCCGTTTCCTTAATGGAGTGGAAAAATCAGAACGGAGAAAAAGAAAAGCTTCCTGCAATGTCTAAAGACGAAGTGGACGCATTGTTGACCAAATATGGCGTAACTCTTAAAAATAAGATAGGTTATGACTATGTGTATGTAGCTAACATGTGCAAGGCGGACTTTCTTAAATCATCCGTGCCGAACGAACAGTACCAGGCATTGTACATCAAGGATACAATTGATGATCCGGATGGATACGACGGTAAGGAAATGACGCGGTGGTATGCGGATACGATTGGAATGGGAATACCGGTAATGTGGTATGATTTAATGTAATGATACATCGGAGGATATACATAAAGAGATACGATTGGGCAGTTGATATATTCTATGCGGTCACCTGCTATTGGACAGACCGAATCATGGAATGCCTGGAGAGTATAGGGTGCCCGGATGATATTCTCCGATCTTCATATCATAATCTGATGTCTTGCAAACTGGATACCGGACTGACTTATTCGAATTATAATAGGAGAGAGACCGTCATGGTAATAGGTAAGACATCATCACCGGGAGAATTTCTAAATTCCTTTGATCATGAAAGAAAGCATTTGGAAGCCCATATTGCACAGGCATACGGAATAGACCCGTATGGGGAGGAAATAGCCTACTTGTCCGGAGATGTAGCGCAAATGCTGGTGAAGGACGTACAGCTATTTATTTGTGATTGTAATTGTTGTAAAAATGAACTAACTAAAAAAATAAGTTATGAATTCAAAAGTAGAAATAAGATTAGAAGCCGCTAAATTAGCGGTAATGGTAGAAGGCGTTACTCCGGATACAGTGGTAAATGTATCAAGAGAAATCGAGTCTTATGTGCTTGGTGAAGCGAAATTGCCTGAAGTATATGATCCTAATGCTATGCTGAAAGATAGTATAAACATATTGAATCGTAGATTTGAAGAAGATGCACAGAAAGTTAAAGAACAGCAAGAAAAAGCGGATGAACTTTTTACAAAAGTCGGTTGCCGTGCGGAATCCTGAAGATATATTCTTTTGGAATATGATTTTTAATTTTATGTTTTCAACCCCATGCAATTATGAAGATCAAAAAATTAAAGAAAGCGATGAAGAGTGAAACGCCTTACAATGATACATACGCTCTAATACCTGAAAGTAAACGTGAGGAGTTCAATCGCTTTGCTTCTTACTTCGGACTTACGGAAGAAAATATAAAATCAATTTTGGAGAATGAGAAACGAAAAGTTGGACATATTGATTGATATCGTCGATTCTGATATACCGTATTGCGCTTTTTGCGCAATACTGGCGAGGGTGTATTGGATGTTGTGAAAATATCCTATTTTTCATGTATCAAAATTATAACCCCCGTGATTTTTCTGACCATCCACTGAAATTTGGTTCTATTTTTAAGATACCATAAATAAAGGGAGAGCCTGCTTTGCTCTCCCTTCATCATATCTACCGTCCTTTTTTCTCTATTTTCATGAACACATTGCGTCTGCTTTTTGCTTCAGCTTGCTTTGTCCGTTCATTTAGGATCAGTTTGAGTTCATTGAGTTCCTTGTGCATTCTAAGGATATCGTCGGTAAGTGATACGACACGGCTCAGCAATACCATGTCCATATTGGTATATTTTGAAGTTTCCATATAGCTTTTTATTTAGAATTTCATTTAGATTAATTTCGTTTCCTTCATCGATATCCCGGGAGCCGTATTACTCCCGGGGTGTTCATCCCCTAACAGAGATGTTCGCCTGATTGGTAATCTATGCTGCTTTAGAATTAAGGATATGATGCAGGAACGCTCTTCCTGATTCCGTCCATACGGTAATTGTATTCGTGCCAACACTGCCATCTTTTCGTGTGAACTGAGTTGTCCTGGTCTTGGTATATCCTTTCTCCGTATATTTAGCTGTCAACATCCATTGTCCGGACTGATAGAACATTACATTCTTAGCTTTTAATAATTGATGTAGTTGCTCGGCAGTTCGAATTCCCAACTCTTTAGCCATTTGGGTAGAGGTATAGGTGTTCACTGATTGGAGTACCGTGTCGACATACTCAACTTTGGGCGCTTGAAGTTTGAGTTGGAAAGATTGTAATCTGTTTTGTTGTTCAAGAATAACCTTTTTTTCTCGCTCACGTTTTAATTGAGTGGCAAGTTGTATAACCAGATCGGGATTGTCGATCATCTGTTCAAGAGTGGGTTGCGTGGCGGTCATACCGTATTGGAGTAACTCTTTGATACGGTCATTGCACCAAATAGCGAAGGCAGGACTTAACCAACGAGCAAACTCCATTGCAACATCTTCGTGCATCCAAGTACCGGGATTATTACCTCCTTTTGTAACTTGCACTAAATCAGTCAAAGTTAGATTTCTTACTTTGGATAATTCGTTTAGATAATCTGTTGTAGATTGGTTCATTAGCCAAAATTTAGGCTCTTTACCGAAAGACTTAGCCATTTGTGTGGCATTCACCATAACACTATCGCCTTTTTGGAATGTGATAGGACTTCCATTGTACTGGAAGATTTGATTTTCATTCGTTGTGACAGTCATATCTCAATGAATTATAATAAAAAGAAGCCCCCCGTAGGTGTGACTGTCACAACATACGCAGGGCATAGAAGTCGCAGATTGTTTCCTTTCTGCCACCTTAGAGGGCTTCCCAATATCTTGTACAAAATGTATTCGCTTTATTTTGCCCAAGATTTATTATGTTGTAACAGTCGATGCAAAGATACAAATACTTTTTATACTTGCAAATGAAAAATTCCTTTTTGATAATCTCTAATGCATATTTGCTATTTCGGAAATTATTTATATTTTTGTAACAGCGATACAGTTTGAGGAAACGCATGAAGATATTAAGTATTTCCATAGAGTTGGGAATATATAAACAGTGCCGAAAGATCCTCAAGCGTTCGGTACTGTTTTTTTATATTCCTGTGTGTGAAAGGGCACACTACGAAAATTGTATGAATGATATTCAGATTTTCAAAAATGAGCAATTTGGCGAGGTCCGAATTGTAATGAACGAAAGTAATGAGCCTTTGTTTTGTGCAAAAGATGTGGCGGTATCATTAGGGTATTCTAATACAGCGGATGCTATTTCAAGGCATTGTAAATCAGGCAAAATCGTGTTTCACGAACATGCTAATGGTGTTGGTGGTACTAATATGGTATATATTCCAGAAAAGGATGTATATCGGCTTATAATGAGAAGTAATCTCCCTAATGCAGAACAGTTTCAAGACTGGGTGTGTGATGAAGTATTACCTTCAATACGTAAACATGGTATCTTTGCGACCTCTGACTTTATAGAAGAGGCCCTAAATAATCCTGATGCCATGATAGCGGCTCTCACGAAATTGAAGCAAGAACGTGAACAGAGGATTGAAGCAGAGAAGCAGGTAGCTGTTCTTACTCATGTAAATAAAACCTATACATGTACGGAAGTTGCCAAAGAATTGGGATTTAAATCGGCAATTGAACTTAACAACCGTTTAAAAGAACTTGGCGTACAATATAAAGTTAATCAGACGTGGGTACCATACACCAAATACTCTACACTTGGCTGGTTTGATATAAAACAAGAGGTTGCTGACAATGGCCATATTATCTACCATAGAAAGATTACCGGAATAGGGAGACAAGGTATCATCAATCTTATCAATCCTTAGCGCTTCAAAATATAGCGGTTGTTGATACACTGTTTCAACATTTCAATTGTAGATTGTATATAAACATCTATAAAACAAATATTTATCTAAAAATAAAATAATCCCTTCTAAGGCGTGGGTCAAGCGTTCGAATCGCTTCGGAATCACAA
>ERZ833963.575-NODE-575-length-54497-cov-10.013794_pt1 | contig 54497 bp, 51 predicted proteins | sample MGYA00519693_ERZ833963 | MGnify/ENA primary metagenome ERZ833963 (study PRJEB31850, sample SAMEA3708748) | human gut metagenome | biome: human gut; feature: human-associated habitat; material: faeces | place: China | collected 2014 ...
TGAGGATGCTCAATGAGCTCAAAATCATTCATCAATACGATTTGACAAAGAGCCCCTTTAAGTTAATTTCTATGCGAACTTACGTTAATTCTATTAATAGCCTTACGCAAGGATACTTGAGCACGAGCCAACTCATCAACGTTGTGTTTCTCTTCCGCAACCTTGATAGTATCTTCGGCCTTTTGCTTAGCATATTTTGCACGTCTTAAATCAATGTCTCTAGCTCTCTCAGCACTGTTGGCGACGATTGACACTAGATCATTGCTAAACTCCAAGAACCCGCCATTTACAGCGATTGAATCTTCATGATGGGGCTTATCCACACGACGGACACGGACCTCATCAATAACCAAAGGGGCGATGATTGGAGCATGGTGAGCCATGACACCAATTTCACCATCAATGGTACTTAAAACAACGAGTTTTGCATGATGATCATAAACAACACCATCGGGAGTAACAATATTGACCGTCATAATGTTTTCAGCCATATTATCTCCTCCTATCGTTAATTGGCAACTGCTTGATCAGTATTTTCATCTTGGCCATCAGCTGGTGTCCAGCCCATATCCTTAGCTTTTTCGATAACGTCTTTAATTCCACCAACACCGTTAAAGGCATCTTCTGGAACATCATCGTACTTACCATCTAGGATAGCGCGGAAGTCCTTAACTGTTTCTGCAACAGGAACATAAGAACCTGGTTTACCAGTAAATTGTTCAGCAACACTGAAGTTTTGTGACAAGAAGAATTGAATACGTCTTGCACGAGCAACGACTGTCTTTTCTTCATCAGACAATTCGTCCATACCCAAGATAGAAATAATATCTTGAAGTTCATGGTATCTTTGAAGAACTTCTTGAACTTGTGTAGCAACATCATAGTGTTCTTGACCAACGATTGCTGGATCAAGAGCTGAAGATGTTGAAGCTAGTGGATCAACAGCTGGGTAAATACCTTGTTGTGTCAATCTACGTTCCAAGTTAGTAGTTGCATCCAAGTGGGCGAATGTTGTAGCTGGAGCAGGATCAGTATAATCATCGGCAGGAACATAAACAGCTTGAATAGAAGTGATTGAACCCTTCTTAGTTGATGTAATACGTTCTTGTAGTTGCCCCATTTCTGTAGCTAATGTTGGTTGATAACCAACGGCTGAAGGCATACGACCAAGCAAGGCAGAAACTTCTGAACCAGCTTGTGTAAATCTAAAGATGTTATCGATAAACAATAGAACATCTTGTCCTTCAACATCACGGAAGTACTCAGCAATTGTCAAACCTGTTAAGGCAACACGCATACGAGCACCAGGTGATTCGTTCATTTGTCCATAAACCATGGCTGTTTTAGCAAGAACACCGGATTCCTTCATTTCATAATAAAGGTCATTACCTTCACGTGTTCTTTCACCAACACCAGTAAATACAGAAATACCACCATGTTCTTCGGCAATATTGTGAATTAATTCCTGAATCAAAACGGTTTTACCAACACCGGCACCACCGAACAAACCAACTTTACCACCACGAACGTAAGGTTCGAGAAGGTCGATAACTTTGATTCCTGTTTCAAGAACTTCTGTTGATGTATTTAATTGATCATAAGCAGGTGCTTGTTTGTGAATACTATCTCTTCTAAAGTCAGCAGGGAATTCCTTGCCTCCATCGATAGACTCACCTAAAACGTTAAACACACGGCCTAAAGTTTCTTTACCTACTGGTACAGAAATAGGCTTAGCTGTGTTAAGTACTTCGGCACCTCTTTGAAGTCCATCAGTAGAACTCATGGAAATAGCACGTAAGGCGCCATCACCTAGTTCTAGAGCAACTTCAAGGGTAATCTCTGATCCGTCGTTTTTCTTAACTTTAAGAGCATCATTGATTTCTGGCAAATCTGCATCTAAAGAAAATTCAACATCGACAACTGGACCGATTACCTGAATAACTTTACCTTTGCTACTCATTAATTTGGCTCCTTTCTAAACTATTCAAGTGCAGCAGCACCACCGATGATTTCGGTGATTTCTGTTGTAATTTGAGCCTGACGAGCACGGTTATAATGTAATGACAAACTTGAAATAAGGTCATCAGCATTATCACTGGCACTCTTCATGGCTGTTACAGAAGCGGCATGCTCTGCTGTTTTTGCATCCATCATTGCTCCTAAAACTAAACACTCAATATATTGAGGCACAATTGCAGATAGAACTGCTTTAGGGTTTGGTTCTGTGATGTATTCAGTTGCAACTTGTTGTTCTTCCGGTGTAACGTCATCAGGATCTGCCAATGGCAAAAGTTTCTGATTTGTAAATTCAGAAACTAATGAGTTAACGTGATGATTATGACAAATATCAATTTCATCGAACAATTCTGCTTGATACATTTGTAGAATCGTCTTCATGATTGGAGTGATATCTTTAACCGTTGGAATATCAGGTAAACCACGATATTCATACGATACATCATATCCACGTGCCTTGAAGAATTCTGTTCCAGTAGCACCTAAGGAAATGATAGTAAATTTACTTTGATCACCATGATACTTCTTTTCGAATAATTCCATCATAGCTTTCAAAATATTACTATTGTATCCACCAACAAGACCACGGTCACTAGTAATAACGACGTAGGCAGTCTTTTTGACTTCACGAACTTTTAGAAGACTGTTTAGACTCAATGGATCATCGGAATCATCAGCAACTGATAATTCTTTGAAAACATCTGCTGCCTTCAAATGTCTAACAATATCTTCAACCTTTTTTTCATACAATTGATAAGCAATAGATTTCTTTTCAATACGAGAGAGTTTAGCACCAGATACCATTTGCATGGCCTTTGTGATTTGACCGGTTTTCTTAGTAGAAGAAATTCTTCTTTTAATATCCATAAGGGACTCAGCCATTATTTAAACCTCCTGTATTATTTTTCTGCTTGCTTGCTATCTGAATCTGTTCCTGATTTTGAAGCTAAGAAGTTTTCTGTAAAGTCTTTTACAGCAGCTTTGAACTTATCTTCATCAGGCAATGTACCTTTTTCTTTGATTGTTTGTAAAAGATCTGCATGGTTTGCATCGAAATATTCAGAAAGTGAAGTTTCATATTCTTTAATATTATCTACATCGATCTTATCCAAGAATCCTCTTGTCAAAGCAAACAAAATCAAAACTTGTTTTTCAACAGGAACTGGTGAGTGTACAGGTTGTTTTAGAACTTCTTCTGTACGACGACCACGATCTAGTTTTGCCTTTGTAGCTTCATCAAGATCTGAACCGAATTGAGCGAATGATTCCAATTCATGATATGAAGAAAGATCTAGACGCAAAGTACCAGCAACTTTCTTCATAGCCTTAATTTGGGCATCCCCACCAACACGAGAAACAGAAGTACCAGCATCAATAGCTGGACGTGTACCTGAGTGGAACATATCACTACTCAAGAAAATCTGTCCATCAGTGATAGAAATTACGTTAGTTGGAATATAGGCTGACACATCACCGGCTTGTGTTTCAACAATAGGTAGAGCAGTCATTGAACCGCCACCTAATTTGTCACTCAACTTAGCAGCACGTTCTAGCAAACGTGAGTGCAAGTAGAAAACATCACCGGGATATGCTTCACGCCCAGGTGGTCTACGAAGCAATAGTGATATTTCACGATAAGCATTAGCTTGCTTGCTTAAATCATCATAGACGATCAAAACATGCTTGCCGTTATACATGAAATATTCACCCATTGCAGCACCAGCATATGGTGCAAAGTAAAGCATAGGTGCTGGTTGACTAGGACCAGCTTCAACAACGATTGTGTAATCCATTGCGCCATGCTTTCTTAAGGTTTCAACTTGGGCTCTAATTGTTGATTCCTTTTGTCCAATTGCAACATAGATACAAATCATATCTTCATCTTTTTGATTAAGAATTGTATCAATAGCAATTGATGTTTTACCAGTTTTACGGTCACCGATGATCAACTCACGTTGACCACGACCAATAGGAACAAGTGAGTCAACTGATTTCAAACCTGTTTGTAGAGGTTCAAAAACTGACTTACGTTGCATAACACCGGGTGCAGGTGATTCAATAGGTCTTGTTTTGTCTGTCTTAATATCTCCTTGACCATCAACTGGTTGACCCAAAGAGTTTACGACACGTCCAATCATTGCTTCTCCGACTGGAACTTCCATGATACGACCTGTTCTCTTAACAGTATCGCCTTCACGAATTTTATCGTAGTTACCTAAAATGATAATACCAACATCATCACTTTCAAGGTTTTGAGCCACACCAAAAGTACCGTCTTGGAATTCTAGCAATTCACTTGCCATAGCATTTTCAAGGCCATTAGCACGAGCAATACCATCACCGACGTATGTAACTGTACCTACTTCATCAACTGAGAGTTCATTTTTATAGTTCTTTAACTGTTCTTTGATCAGTGAACTAATCTCTTCAGTTTTGATGCTCATTCTTTTCACCTCGACTTAATTATTAACCAATAGTGTTCTCTTGATGTCATTAAATCTCTTAACAACACTACCATCGATAACTTGATCTCCAACACGGATCACAACGCCACCGATAATAGTAGGATCAACTATTTTCGTTAAATTTACTTTATTTACTGAAAATCTCTCTTTAATTACGGATTCAAGATGACTGATTTGTGCTTCATCCAAGTCAATCGCTGTTTTAACTGTTGCTTCAACGATACCGTTAACTTCATCATATTTTTCAATGAATGCGTCAGCAATATCAGTCACACAGTCCATACGATTGTTGTCAAAAACTAATCCCAAGAAATCTTGCATCAATTCACCAAATTGGCTCTTCAATGTATCCAAAATTTTGATCTTTTCAGTGCGAGAAATAGAACGTCCTGCAAGAGCAAAGCTCAAGCTAGGATTTTCTTCATAGACAGTTTTCAAAGACTTTAAATCTTCAAGCACTTCTTCTATGGAATTTTGTTCTTCGGCTACTTCAAAAAGTGCCTTACTATATCGTTTTCCCACTTGATATTTACTTAGTTTCATTTACCGTCAACTCCTTAATATAAGAGTCGATTAGTGACTTTTGATCGTCTGCATTAAGTTCTTTAGAAATAACTTTTGAAGCAATTTCCAAAGACAAGTTTGCAATGTCATTTTGAGCATCTGACAACGCATCTTGTTTAGCCTTAGCTGCATCAGATTTAGCTCTTTGTCTTAATTCTTCAGCTTCGCTATGAGCATCGGATACGATAGACTTCTTTTGAGTCTCACCGCTTTCCTTTGCTTTATTAACAATTTCAACTGCTTCAGCACGTGAATTTTTAAGAGCACCTTCACGTTCTTCAGCCAACTTTTTAGCACGTGTGCGTTCCTGATCCGCATAATCAAGATCGCCAGTGATCTTTTCAGATCTGGCATCCATCATTTTTGTAACAGGACCCCAAGCAAAATGTTTTACTAAGAGTGCCAAAATGATGAAAGAAATAAGAATGAAAAGCATGTCACCCAAAGCTACTTGACCAGCTCCGAGAACTAATAAACCTGCCAATATTCTTCACTCCTTCCTTTCTAATAAATACATAGCATTAAAAGGCGATCATCTTTAGACATCGCCAAATTTAAAATCGTATGTATTAAACGAAAAGAATAACGAACGCAATAGCAATGGCAATGATAGGAACAGCTTCGATAAGACCAACACCAATGAACATTGTTCCTCTTAATTTATCAGCTACTTCTGGTTGACGAGCCATACCTTCAAGAGTTTTTGAAATAACAAGTCCGTTACCGATTGATGCTCCAAGAGCAGCGATACCAGCTGCAAGAGCTGCCGCAATATCCTTCATAATTAAAAATCCTCCAATAAATGTTATTCTTGTTCCATTTTACGTGAAATATAAACCATAGATAATGTGGTAAATACGTACGCTTGGATGGCTCCAATAAATACAGAAAAGCCTTGCCAAATCATGGCTAATGGCATTGCGCCAATAAATGTCACAGCACCAACGCTTTTGGCAACAGTTCCAATAAGTGCAAGAAGTACTTCACCGGCAAAAATATTACCGTAAAGACGTAGTGACAATGTTAGGAAGTTGGTAAATTCTTCCAGAAGGTTAATTGGTAGTAAAAACTTTACCGGTCTCGCATAATTGGATAAATAACCACCAAATCCAAATTTCTTCACAGCATAATAGTGTGAAAGTAACAATGAAACCGTCGCAAGTCCCATTGTAATTAAAGGATTAGATGTTGGTGACTTAACATATGTGAAACCGTCAATCTTTAGCTGGAAGAATAATCCTAATTGGTTAGAAACGAAAATAAATAGGAATAATACAAACGCGTAAAGATTGAACTGTTTACCTGAACCATCTGGCATTGCCGATTTTACAATACCATTAGTAAAATCAATCATCCATTCAAGTACGTTCTGTGCTTTACCTGGTCTCATTGTGACTTTACGAGATAATGCAAACACCAAAATGAAAACAAGGACTGCAGAGACAAGTACTGACAAGTCATTTGCAACATTGAATCTTAAGCCTAAGAAATCAATAAACTTATACTTATCATCCAATAATAACCCTCCTTTCTTCGCTTATTGAAAACAATTGATACCACAAAATAATAACACTAAATTTTATATATTCAAACAATGAAATTCTTATTTTGTCCCAAATAATCTGTCTCCAGCATCACCTAAACCTGGGAAAATATAACCACTGTCTGTAATCTTTTCATCTAGTGAAGCAGCATAGATATCGACATCTGGATGTGCGTCTTGAACAGCCTTAACACCTTCTGGGGCAGCAACTAGAACAACTAGACGCATATGCTTTGCACCACGTTTCTTCAACGCATCGATAGCCATGTTGGCAGAACCACCAGTAGCAAGCATTGGATCAACGATGAACAATTCACGTTGATCGATGTCGCTAGGTAGCTTTACAAAATATTCATGTGGTTTCAATGTTTTTTCATCACGATACATACCAATGTGACCAACCTTGGCAGCTGGGATCAATTCTAGTACACCGTCAACCATTCCTAAACCAGCACGCAAAATAGGAATAACAGCTAATTTCTTACCGGCAAGCACCTTTTGTGTAGATTTGCCCATTGGTGTTTCAACTTCAACATCCTTTAATGGCAAGTCACGAGTAATTTCATAAACCATTAGTTCACCAATTTCGTTGGCAACTTCACGGAATACCTTTGTACCTGTGTGCTTGTTACGGATAATTGTAAGTTTATGTTGGATCAATGGGTGGTTCAATACTGTAAATTTAGACATTTTAAATCTCCTTAGTTTTTGTAATGTGCATTGCCTGCTGATTTGTTCAAACGGTTGCTGTATGCAACTCCATGACCTTCATCAGGGAAGCCTTGAGCCAAGATGTAATCCATATGGTCAACATCCAATTGACGCAATCCTGCAAATAATTCTTTGGAAGCGCTATAAACATCATCACCCAAAGAAAAAGTAGTGATGTTTTCAGGTACTTCTTTTAGAATTGCATCAGTAGCTAAGACCCCTAACGAAGCATCTTTTTTGCTGTATTCAGCAATCGCTTCTGGAAAGTCTTTGACGTCATCAACAATAATGACTTGAGCGCTTGGCGCATAGTGCTTGTACTTCATCCCTGGTGCCTTAGGAACTTCTGTTGCAGTTACTTTATGATGATCTGAATTGACATTGTCGATAACCTTCAATAAGTCATCTGAATCAATCATCCCTGGACGTAAAATCGTTGGTACATCAACAGATAAATCAATGACAGTCGATTCTACTCCCAATTTAGTTGGACCATCATCTAAGATAGCTGCAATCTTACCATGTAAATCGTGGTAAACATGTTTTGCTAAAGTTGGACTAGGCTTGCCACTTGTATTAGCAGATGGACCTACAATTGGTTTGCCAAAAGTTTTAATAAGATCCAAAGTCGCCTTATTATTAGGCATTCTAAAAGCAGCAGTCGTCAGTCCCCCTGTAACTGCCTTAGAAAGTTTCCCAGGTTGTATTGGCATAATGATTGTCAATGGACCCGGCCAAAAAGCTTTCATTAGCTTCTGGGCCAAAGGTTTGTAGCTGTTGTCGGCATATTCCCAGACCATTTCAGGACTAGCAACATGGACGATCAAAGGATTATCGCTTGGACGTCCTTTAGCAGCATAGACATCTTTGACTACATCAGGTCTTGTCGCGTCAGCACCTAAGCCATAGACAGTTTCAGTTGGAAAAGCAACTAGTTGTCCTTTGGCTAGGAAATCTGCAGCTTCTTGAATCTGTGTATTCTCTAGTATCTCAGTTTCCAATACTACATCTCCTTTTTAGCTTTTAGATATCGGTAATTCCCACTTATATCTTTATGAAATTCTACAACATAATTAGGTAAATTATCACGAAAAATCGCTTTTATTGCGTTTTTTTGTCGAAAACCGAACTCCATATACAAAATACCATCATCAGAAAGATAATTATCGATCTGTTGCGTAATATTCTCATAGAATTCTAACCCATTATCCTTCCCATATAAAGCCAAATCCGGTTCAAATTTAATAACACTTGGATCCATGTCCTTTTTTTCGTCTTCAGCAATGTATGGTGGATTGGAAACAACAATATCAAATTTTTGCGGATCAATTGATTTAAATAAATCACTTTGCTTAAAAAAGACATTGTTCGTTTGATAATTATCGGCATTTAACTGTGCCACTTGTAGAGCTTCTTTTGAAATATCAGTCGCCAAAATATCGTCTTCAGGAAACTCAATTCCTAAAGTTATCGCAATTATTCCTGAGCCTGTTCCAATATCACAAATCGACAAATCGTTCTTTGGATGTTCATCAATAATTTGTTGAACCATTTCCTCAGTATCATTTCGTGGAATCAGTACGTTCTCATTAACAGAAAAGTTACGATTCATAAAATATGCATATCCTAAAATGTATTGCACTGGCTCATCCATCCCTAGACGCATCAACCCATCACGAAACTTCCGCATAATATCAGTCGGAACTTCATCGTTTCGATGCAATTGTAGCTGGGTATAGTTAAAACCACTTAACTCTTCCATTAAGTACTGTGCATCTTCAGGAAATTTATTTTGGCTTTTTAACACAGAAAAAGCCCTTTTCAGGGCGTTAGAATAGCTTAGCTTCTCCACTTTGAATTTGCTCCAACTTTTGAGCTTGGTCATGAACGATCAAGGCATCAATTATTTCTTCTAAATCACCATTCATAACACGGTCAAGTTTATTCAAAGATAGACCGATACGGTGATCGGTAACACGGTTTTGTGGATAATTGTAAGTTCTAATACGTTCAGAACGGTCACCAGTACCAACAGCAGATTTACGTTGTTCATCGTATTCATTTTGATTTTGTGATTCATAGTAATCATAAACACGAGATTTCAAAATTTGCATAGCTTTTTGACGGTTTTGTTGTTGTGAACGTTGATCTTGCATGGCAACAACGATACCAGTTGGTAAGTGAGTCATACGAACAGCAGATGAAGTCTTATTGATATGCTGACCACCGGCACCAGATGAACGATAAACATCAGTTCTAATGTCTTTTGGATCAATATCAATATCTACTTCATCATATTCAGGCATTACTGCCACAGTAGCAGTTGATGTATGAACACGACCTTGAGACTCAGTTGAAGGAACACGTTGTACACGATGAGCACCATTTTCAAACTTAAGTTTTGAGTAAACTTTTGTTCCTGTGATCATGACCGCAACATCTTTGTAGCCACCGACTTCAGTATCAGTTTCATCGATGATATCAAAGCTCCAGCCTTGTTTTTCAGCGTATTTACTGTACATAGTCAATAAGTCCGCAGCAAACAAACTAGCTTCGTCACCACCAGCGGCACCACGAATTTCCATGATAATATTCTTATCGTCATTAGGATCTTTAGGAAGCATCAACAAAGTAATTTGATGTTCAACTTCATCAATTTCTTTCTTGGAACTTTCTAATTCATCCTTTGCCATTGCTTCCATTTCAGGATCATCAGTTTCACGAAGAATTTCGTCACTGTCACTGATGCTTTGCTTTAGTTCTTTGTAGTGCTTGAAAGCAGCAACAACATCACGCATGTCAGCTTCTTCTTTTGAGTAAGCCATATAACGTTTTGTATCGTTGATAACTTCAGGATCACTCATTAATTCTTGAAGTTCTTGATATCTTTCAAGCAATGTTTCTAGTTGTTCAAATATTTTATCCAACTCAACTATCCTTTCTTATTATTAATTTTCATCAAGCATTGGAGGATGGTTATAGTGACGACGGCAAACTGGATAGTACATTTCATTGCCACCGATCACAACCTGTTCACCATCATAAACTGGTTTACCATTAGCCATACGCATATTCATTGTAGCTTTTTTTGTACAGAACCAGCAAATAGTCTTCATTTCTTCCAACTTATCTGCGTACAACAAAAGATACTTTGTACCTTCAAATAACTCATTTTTGAAATCATTCTTCAAACCGAATGCCATAACGGGAATGCCTAAGTCATCAACAACTTGAGTTGCTTGTAGGACTTGGTCCTTAGTCATAAACTCACATTCATCAATCAAAACACAAGATGCATTAGGATTTTCTTTTTTAACAATTTCATAAACGTTGGAATCATCTTTCAAAGCAATCGCATCACGATTTAAACCCATGCGACTTTCGATTTTTCCATGTCCAGAGCGAGTGTCCAAAATACTAGTCATTAAGATAACTGACTTGCCTTGTTCTTCATAGTTATGGGCTACTTTCAAAATCTCAATCGATTTTCCACTATTCATAGCACCATATTTAAAAAATAATTGAGCCAAATTTACGCCTCCAAAAATATGTCCTTCAAGATTATAACGAAAAAAATGGCTCTTGAACACAGCAAAGATTTCCCATTTTCAATCAAAAACGGATAAAATATAGTTCAGGTATGATAATATATTTTTAATTAATTCAATTTGGGGTTTTTATTAATGACATTTAAATCAAGTATAGCAACAATTACAGGTAAAACATCATATTTTATTTTGAGCAAATTTTTTAATGGTGGCTCTTCATATCCCGGAAAAATTGCTTATAAAATTGATTCAGATATTTTGAAAAGTCTTGGTAAGGATTACGATTTGATTGTCGTTACGGGTACAAACGGGAAAACTTTGACAACTTCTTTGATCAATAAGATGTTGATTCAAAAATATAACGACGTCTTAACTAATCCAACCGGTTCCAACATGATTCAAGGAATCGTTACTAGTTTCGTTACCCATCACAAAACGAGCAAGAAGCCTTTGGCAGTCTTGGAAGTTGACGAAGCCAACGTCCCTATCATTTGTAAGTACATCAAACCAAAATATTTCGTCTTAACTAACATTTTCCGTGACCAGATGGACCGCTATGGTGAAATCTACACTACTTATCAAAAAATCGTCGATGGAATCAAAATGGCACCAGATGCCACAGTCATTGCCAATGGTGATGCTGCTATCTTCTCTTCAAAGGATTTACCAAACAAGTTTATCTACTACGGTTTCTCTGATAAAGGACATGAAAATGAAGATTTCAAAGCACCAACCAACACTGACGGTGTCTTGTGTCCTAAGTGTAATCACATCATTCACTACCACATGATTTCTTATGCTAATCTTGGTAGTTATTTCTGTCCTAACTGTGGTTTCAAACGACACGAATTAAAATACCAAGTTACAGACATTTCAACCTTGCTCCCTAACAAAACTGAATTTGAAATCGATGGTAACAAGTTCACGATGAATATCGGTGGAAAATACAACGTTTATAACGCTTTGGCCGCATATGCAGTTGCTTCAGAAATGGGTATCAGCGTTGAACAAATGCAAAAAGCTTTCACTTACGATGAAAAAGTCTTTGGTCGTCAGGAAACTATCAATGTTGATGGCAAAGACGTCAATATTATTCTAGTTAAGAATCCCGTTGGCTTGAATCAAGTTATCGAAACTGTTCTCAGTGACAAAGATCCTTATACTTTAGCATTCTTGTTAAATGCTAATTACGCTGACGGAATTGATACTAGTTGGATCTGGGACGCCAATTTCGAAGATTTTGACTACGACAAATTGCCGCTAGTTATCACTGGTGGTAAACGTGTCAAAGATGTCACTTATCGCTTTAAGATTGCCGGTTTGGATATGAAGAAAAACAAAGAAACCGTTGAAATTGAAGACTTCGTTAAAGAAATTCCAAATATTCCAACAGATAAAATTTATGTCCTAGCAACTTACACAGCCATGCTCAGTTTACGTAAGAGTTTAATGGAAAAAGGATATATCAAACAAAAATAAAAGCAGCCTAACGGCTGCTTTTTTATTTGCTCTCATTTAAAAACGAATTCAAAATCGTTTCACGACGTTCCAAAAAAATCTGATTGTGTTCAATTGGGTGAACTCGATTCGTCAAAACTACCATTGCATTTTGGTGTTGATAATCTAAGGCTATGAAATGTCCCGTATAACCCGTATGGAACAAAACATGTCCTGAACCATCAGGTTTGACGTCCCACCCCAGTGAACGTCCTGGATTTAATTCCGTAAAATTGCGATACAAAAATTTCTTATCCGGTTTCAGCATATCCTTGGCAAACTTCATGACGTCAGCCAAACTGGCAAACATCCCTGCTGAGCCGCAACGTTTACCTAATTGGCGAGCTTTAGGATCATTAGGCACACCATAAAGCATTTGATTGTCGACTTCATACGTTGGAACACAATCTTTAGGATTAGGGTCAAATGTGGCATCTTTTAATCCTTCTGGTTCAACGATGTATTTCATAATGGCATCTTGAACAGGCATTTGACAAACTTGTTCAATCACCAAACCTAGAAAAATCAAACCGGTATCCGTATATACGACTTTTTTGTTGAAAGTGTCAGTTACTGGCAGTTTAATCAAAGCTTGAATCAACTGGTCACTGTTCAAAGAATCACGATCAGGAATGTAGCCATGAATTCCCGAAGTATGCGTCAACAAGTGAAATAATTCGACCCGATCATCAGAAAAAGCTGGTAAATATTTTTTGATTGGATCATACAAATCAATCTTTTTTTCATTTATCAATTTAATAATCAACGGAATTGTTCCCATAACCTTCGTCAAAGAGGCTAAATCGTGCAATTCTGTACCTCTGAGCGGTTTTATTTCGGGACGCCATTCCTTATCACCATAAATATATTTATTCGTCTGAGAGGAGTTTATAAAGCCAAAACTGACTCCTGGAACGACTTGTTTATTAACTAGATCAATAATTTGAGCTTTGGTTTCTTCAAAATTTGCCATAGTTACCTCTCCTACTGAAAAAATAAAAAAAGAACGTGCTACAAAAGCACGTTCTAATTATAAAGCTTATATTTTTACATTGCGACATTTCCAGCAAATTGTGAATTGTAAAGATCAGCATAGAAACCATTCTTTGCCATAAGTTCTTTATGATTACCAGTTTCAACAATTGAACCATGGTTCATCACAATAATCTTATCAGCATCTTGAATAGTTGAAAGTCTGTGAGCTACAACGAAACTTGTCCGATTCTTCAATAGACGTTCCATCGCATGCTGAATGTGCAATTCAGTTCTCGTATCAACTGAACTAGTAGCCTCATCCAAAATCAAAATTTCTGGATCAGCTACGAAGGCACGAGCAATAGTAATCAACTGTCTTTGACCTTGAGAAATATTTGAAGCTTCCTCATTCAGAACAGTGTCATAACCTTGTGGCAATTGACGAACAAAGTTATCCACATGGGCAGCTTTAGCAGCTTCAATAATCTCTTCTTTAGTGGCATCTTCACGACTGTACTTCAAATTGTCATAAATACTACCAGTAAAGAGCCAAGTATCCTGAAGCACCATAGCGTAGTGACTTCTAACTTCTTCACGGGTCATATTACGAACATCTTTACCATCTAGCTTGATTGAACCGCCACTGACATCGTAGAAACGTTCTAGCAAGTTGATGATAGTAGTCTTACCAGCACCAGTAGGTCCAACGATAGCAACCATCTCGCCTGGTTTGACTTCAAGATTGTAGTCTTTCAAAAGAATTGGACTACCTTCATAACCGAATTTAACGTGATCCAAAGTAACTTTGTCATCAGTTTTTACATCAGGTACATCGACCTTAGTATCTTCCATTTCGGGTTCATCCAAAATTTCAAAGACACGTTCTGCTGAAGCAATCGTTGCTTGAATCGTATTAGTTAAGTTAGCTAATTGAGCAATTGGTTGTGAAAATTGATTCATATATTGCAAGAAAGCTTGAATATTACCAAGTGAAATTCCACCATTGGCAACTTGAATACCACCATACATAGCTACGAAAACATAACCTAAGTTGTTCAAGAAGTTCATCATTGGCATAACGATACCAGAAATCAATTGAGCTTTCCAAGAAGCTTTGTACAACTTAGTATTTTCTTTTTCAAATTCTTCAATTGATTCTTGTTCGTGATTGAAACTTTTAACAACAACATGTCCAGAATAATTTTCTTCAACTTGATTATTCAAAAGTCCTAATGAATCCTGTTGACGCTTAAAGAATTTTTGTGATTGAGGTGCAATGATCCCAACCACAATCAAACTCAACGGAACGGTTGCTAAAGCAATCAAAGTTAATTTCCAACTAATCGTCAACATCATCCAAATGATACCAACAAAGGTAACCGAACTAGTTACTAATTGGGTCAAACTTTGTTGCAAAGTACCGGCGATATTATCCATATCGTTAATGGCACGAGACATGATATCACCATTAGAATGAGAATCGTAGTAGTTAATTGGCAATCTTCTCATCTTGCCTTTTAAATCACGTCTTAATTTGTAAACAGTTCGTTGTGAAATTCTTGTCATAACGAATTGTTGAACGAAGTTAAACAACGCTGAAGCTAAATACATCATAATAACAATGAAAATGATGTGTTCAATCTTGTCAAAATTAATTGGCAACCCATTGATCTTAAAACCAGCTTTTTGTTGCGCTACACCAGTCATTAAACCTTTATAAATCTCGGTAGTAGCTTCACCCAAGATCTTTGGAGTCTTGATTTGGAAAACAGCTGAAGCAATGGCCAAGGCCAAAACGACAATAATCCCAACCACATAAGTTGACATGTATTTTGCTAAACGACCAGTGGTCTTCCAGAAATTCTTAGGTTTAACAACGATATTAGGACCACGACCAGGACCGTGTCCTACTGAAGGTGATTGTGTTTCATTTTTCTTTTCAGCCATTACTTATCCTCCTTCAGTTGAGATTTAATAATTTCTTGATAAGTCTTATTATTCTCTTTCAATTCTTGATGAGTACCTAATCCGACCATATCACCGTTATCCAAAACAACGATTTGATCAGCATCGGCAACAGTTGAGATACGTTGTCCAACAATAACGACAACCGCTTGACTAATTTTTTCATCATTTCTCAAAGCTGTTCTCAAATTCAAATCGGTCTTGAAATCAAGAGCTGAGAATGAATCATCAAAAACGTAAATCGAAGCATCTTTGACTAGAGCACGAGCAATTGCTAGACGTTGTTTTTGACCACCAGAGAAGTTATCTCCACCTTGTTCAACTTCACCATCTAGTTGACCATCCAACTCTTTAACGAAATCAGCAGCTTGGGCAATTTCTAGTGCATGCCAAATCTCATCATCAGTCGCATTTTCTTTACCATAAGCCATGTTTTCACGAATAGTTCCTTTGAAGAGAATTGCCTTTTGTGGAACCATGGAAACTTGACTATTGATGTCTTCAGTACTCAAAGCTTTGACGTCAGTTCCGTTGATACTTACGACACCAGTTTCAGCATCATAAAATCTAGGAATCAAATTGATCAAAGTACTCTTACCGGAACCAGTACCACCGATAATGGCTAGAGTTTGGCCTTTAGTAACTTTAAAGTTTAAGGTATTTAAAGCCAATCTTTCGGCACCATGATATCTAAAGTTAACATCATTAAAACTCAATGATGGTTCATCCTTTAATTTGGCAGGTTTTGCAACGACATCGATCTTACTCTTAGTTTCAAAGACCTCTTGAATACGAGCAGCAGATGCAGAAGCACGTGGTACGAAAACGAAAACCATTGAAAGAATCATAAAACTCATTAAAATTTGCATAGCATAAGTCATGAAAGCAATCATATTACCAATTTCCATTGATTGATTAGCAATATAATGTGCCCCCAACCATGTAATACCAACATTAGTCCCACTCATAACTAATGTAACAACCGGAAACATAACGGCAACGATACTAAATACTTTGACAGCATTGTTAGTATAATCTTCGTTGGCTTCCTTAAAACGATCTTGTTCGAATTGATCTTGTCTAAAAGCACGAATAACACGTACTCCTGTTAATCCTTCACGAAAGACTAAGTTCAACCGATCAGTTTTCTTTTGCATAGCTTTAAACAATGGCACAGCAAAGAACATGACTAATCCCACAATGATGATTAAAACTGGAATTGAAATCAAGAAAATTTTTGTCATTTCGGCATTCTTTTGATAAGCCATGAAACTCGCACCAATCAACATAATCGGTGCCATGATCATCATTCTCAACATCATAATCATTACGTTTTGAATTTGAATAACATCATTAGTTGTTCTAGTTGTTAATGAAGATGTTTCGAACTTGTCGAATTCATCATGCGTAAAGTATAATATTTTCTTAAATAAATCGGATCTTAACTTCCGACCCAAACCTTGTGAGGCTTGTGATGCCATCAAAACATTTCCAAAAGCGGCAATGGCTGTAATCAACGATACGACAACCATTTCAATACCGGTATGTATGATATAATCCGTATCACCAGTAATTACACCTTTATTGACAATGTCTGATGTAAGATTAGGAATATATAACGTTGCAACGACTTGGAAAATCATAAAAATGACCGCAGCAAGTACTTGCCAGTTATTAATCCGACCTCTAGCAATCTTAAACATTTATTCACTCCCTTTAAAATTGACTAATAGCATTATAGTATTAAAGCACTAATCATCAAAAAATTCTAATAATTATCCCAATAAAGGTGGTATTTTAATGAACAATACAAAAAATACTTATCATCCTATAAGAGTTATACTTCACATTATAGCCTTTTTAGCATTATTTTTAATGGAACAATTACCGTTAAGTGTTCTGACTTTGACAAAAAAAGAATTAGGCACCAAGTATTCATCCTACATTAAAATGGCTCCATTGGTAACTTTGATTCTATTGATAATCGCTGCAACCGTCATTATCTGGACCTTCAAAAAAGCCCAAAAATTCCCAACTTCAAGCTTTACTAAGGGTACTTGGATTATCATAGTAATTGCAACCGTTTTAACTTTTATAATTAATATCGTAACGTTACCATTTATGAAAAGTAGCAATGAAAACGTCGAAGCGTTACAACTAGTCGCTAATAATAGCATGATTATTTTAATAATATTTACTATTTTTGTAGCCCCGATATTAGAGGAAATTCTTTTTCGAGGAATTTTTATGAACTGGTTTTTCGTTGATCATCCCTTAATCTCGGTCATCATCAGTGGTGTAATTTTTGGTTACGTTCATGCACCTTTTGGCGGTAACACTGATTGGTTCTATGCACTATCAAAAATTTTATTGGGAGTCATCTTAGCTGGTGTTTACTATCGAACTAAAAATATTAAAGCTAATATAACTGTTCACTTCCTAAATAACTTTTTGGCAATTTTAGCAGGAGCGGTGGCTTCAGGGGTTATTCTTCTATGAGAAATAATAAAAAGAAATTTAATGAGATTTATCAAGATTTATTACGCAAAGTTGTCATGTTCGGTGTTTTATCAATGCTCTTATTGGCCAGTGCAAGAATAACCGGTTGGATAATTATGGAATACGCTGGATTTATTAGTGCTATTTATACGATTATTTTGATTGGTATGATGATCTATGTCCTAATTATTAAGACCAAGGACGAGAATAATCATAAAAAACAATAATTCTTATTGACAGATTTACCTAATTACGGTTAAAATTATGGGTGTTGTTTAATTGCCCGTTGGTCAAATGGTTTAAGACGCCACCCTCTCAAGGTGGAGTTATGGGTTCGATTCCCATACGGGTGATTTGAGAAATTTCGTTAGCTGTTATATCGGTTGAAAAGACTGGTATAACAGCTTTTTTGTTTTTAAATATATTTTTCATTCGACTAAATTTGCAACTCTGGTTAGTCAAAAACTTAGTCAAACACAATTTTACTTTAAAATGTTATGATACAAAAACAAGTAAAATTATTTTCAAAAAATGAGGGAATAAAATGAACCAAACTATTGAAAACTTAATCAAACACGTATCAGTACGGGATTTTAAAGATGAAACAATTAGTGAAAATATAAAAGAAGAATTAATTAAAGCCGCTCAAAGTGGATCGACTTCTGAATTTGTTCAGGCTTTCTCAATCATTGAAATTACCGATCCTGACCTACGTAACCAATTATCAGATATTACCATCAGCTCACCACACGTCAAAAAAGCTGATACTTTCTATATTTTTATAGCTGATCTTAACCGCCAAGCTACTATGCTCAAACAACATAATCAAAGTTTAGATAGCATTAAGAATATGGAATCGCTACTCGTTGCTACTGTAGATACTACTATCGCGGCCCAAAATATGGCTGTTGCTGCTGAATCTATGGGATTGGGGATCTGCTATATTGGAAGCATTCGTAACAATATCAAGCAAGTTGCTGAATTACTAAATCTTCCCAAATATACTTTCCCACTTTTTGGAATGACCATTGGTGTTCCTAAGGTACTTAACCAAACTAAGCCTAGACTTCCAATGTCAAACCGAGTTTCAAAAAACACTTATGATAATCAACTTTTCAACGATTTATCTACCTATGATAAGGAAGTAAAAGACTATTATTCTAATCGAAAAACTAATCCTCAAGATACGACTTGGACTGAAAAGAACTTAACTATTTTCAATCACGTTCACCGTCCAGAAGTCGCTGACTTTTTGTTGGAACAAGGTTTCTCACTTCATTAAATTATAAAAAGCTATTTCCGGATTGCGCTGGAAATAGCTTTTTTTGAAATATTTACAAAAAAATTACACAACTTTACATTAATTGAACAGAAAATATACACTCTTTCTATATTATCTAATCATAGAAATAAATAGTGGGTGTTTATTATATGAATAATTTAGGTGATATCTTACGAGAAACTCGACAACAACAGCAATTGTCACAAAGTGAAATTTCCGAAGATATTTGTTCGCAATCGACTCTCTCAGAAATTGAACATAACAAATATATTCCCAATACACAACTACTGATTAATCTTTGTGAACGATTAGCAGTTGATTTTGATGACCTTTGCTTAGTAGGAAGTTTTCAAATTTGTCGTGAAAAATATTTCAATCAAAAAGCTGCTAGTTTTTACCACAAGCGTAACTATCAGCAATTACAAGCTTTTTTGAATCGCCCTACTGTTTTAGAAATGGTTCAAAATGATCAACAAACACAAGCCTATTACTTTTATTTGGCATTGTGTTCATTACATCTTGATCGAGGTTTTGACAAAGCCAAAGAGTATCTCAAATTATCTTTAGCATGTTCAACCAACGGTCGTAAACAATCTACTCTAACCCGATTAGGCAATATCACTCTAGCTTACGTCTATGCTCAACAGGGACTTAAAACCTCTACCTTTGATCAAATAAAACTGGCATTTCGCCATCTTGAAAAATCAAATTACAATGAAAATTTAAATTTACTATTTTATATTGCCGCATTATCTTATTTTCACATTTCCAAATTCGACTTGGCCATTCAAACTTTAGAAAAAGGTATTAAATTTGCCCTTTCCAATGATTCTCACTCCATGATGATCAATAGTCTTTATTTGATGGCAAACATTGCCGAAATGGTTAAGGAAGAAAATGTCGGTTTAACGATTAAAAGCTACAATATTTTCAATTCTTTCATTAGACAACCGCTTTATGAAGAAGCAACTTAATGTAATCGATTTCTAAAGATTAGTCTTCTAATGATATAATCCAATTAAAGGCGGTATAAAAATGGATGATATTGAATTACTAATCGAAAAATTACAAGCAATTGCTCAAACTGGCAAACATTACAGTAAAGATGTCTTCGATCGTGAACGATATGACCAATTAGAAGACGTCTCAAAACAACTAATCACTAAATTAGTTAAGAATCCTTCTCAAAAACGGCTAAATATTTTCTTTGATGCCGATACTGGTTACGTTACTCCTAAAGTTGATATTCGAGCAGCAACCTTTAGAGATAACAAGATTTTACTAGTTCGTGAAAAAAGTAGTGGTGAATGGTCAATCCCTGGTGGTTGGGGCGACGTTGGCTATTCTGCTGCCGAAATTGCTGTCAAAGAAACTTTCGAAGAAGCGGGAATCAAAGTCAAACCTAAACGTATGATTGCTATCAAAGACATGCAAAAAAATCACTACCCTAAGAAAAATCTCAATTACGTATATAAATTATTTTTTGAATGCATCCCTACAGAAGACGACATTCACAGTGGTGTAGAAACTTCTGATGTTAGATATTTCACCTTAGATGAAGCTTTAAAGTTAAATTTATCTTTGGCTCGAAATATGCCAGATGATTTCAAACGTGCTTTTGCATGTCACAAAGCTGATAATTGGGAAACTTACTTTGACTAAAAAATGCCTAACTAAATTTTGATAAATTCAGTTAGACATTTTTTTAGTCAATTAAATTTTTTAAAGCAACCCCAGTTCGTGATTTTGAACATTTCATACTATCTTCAGGCGTACCTTCAAAACAAACTTTACCACCATATTTACCAGCATCAGGCCCCATATCTATTAACCAATCAGCTTGAGAAATAAGTGATAAATTGTGCTCGATTAAAATTAAAGTGTTGCCATTATCAACAAGTTTTTCAAATAGATCAATCAAGCGTTTCGTATCATTCAAATGCAAACCTGTGGTTGGTTCATCTAAGAAATAAACACTGCCCTTGTGGTCTAATTCCATTGCCAATTTAACTCGTTGCACTTCTCCACCAGAAAGTGTCGTCATTGATTGACTCAAATTCAAATATCCTAAACCGACCTTTTCAAGTAAGTCGACTTTTTTCAAAATATTAGGAACGTCTTTAAAGAAGTCCAAAGTATCATCAATTGACATGTTCATTACTTCAGAAATATCTTTGCCATGATACTTGTATTGTAAAGCTTCTTGACTGTATCTTTTCCCACCACATAATTCACAAGTTTGAATGACGGGATCCATAAAAGCCATTTCAGTTATCGTCACGCCTTTACCTTTGCAACGTGGACAGGCACCTTTGCCGTTATAACTGAATAATTGCGTTGAAACTTTATTTGCATTAGCAAAAAGCTTTCTCAAAGGATTTAAAATATTCAAATAAGTTGCAGGAGTCGAACGAATATTTACCCCAACGGAATCTTGACTAAGGTCGACATAATCCACTCCTGACATTTGTCGCTTAAATGCATCAACTAAGGTACTTTTCCCTGAACCAGCTGGCCCAGAAACAACCGTCAAAACTCCCTTAGGGATCTTAGCACTAACATTATTCAAATTATGCGAGGTCACATTTTTCACATTGAGCCAATCCGCAGTTGTTCTAGGTTGACGGAATTTTACGGGAGTTCGCAACATTTGTCCAGTAATAGTCTTAGATTTCAATAATTCGGAATAAGTTCCCTTAAAAGTAACCGTTCCGCCACCTTTGCCGGCTTTGGGTCCAATTTCCACCACATAATCAGCTGCCGAAATAATTGCCGGATTGTGGTCGACTAGAACAATCGTATTACCTTGATCTTTCAGTTTTCTCAGTGACTTTGTAATCAATTGAATATCATGTGGATGAAGTCCAACACTCGGTTCGTCTAAAACATAAACTAGATCTGACAAAGAACTAGTTAAATACTTAGCGATTTTGATTCGTTGTGCCTCACCGCCAGACAAAGTATCGGTTCCACGATTCAAAGAAAGATAACCTAAACCAATATCTACCAATGACTGAACCTTACTCCGAAGTTCACGAACCATTGTTTTAGCCTTGAAATCAGTAATACTATCTAAGAATTTTAAAACATTAACTAAATCCATCTCACCGACTTCAGCGATATTCTTGCCTTCAATCTTAGCAGTCAAGGCTTTACTATTTAAACGAGTTCCGTGACACACTGGACAAGTTTTTCTCGTGACAATTTTTTCCAATGCGGCTTGATGATGACGACCGGAAGCACTGTGAATTACCGAGCGAAGCATTCTTGGTACCAAGCCTTCATATTGAGCAGTTCTAGCCCAAGTTTTGGGAGGATTCTTCAATTTTTGTTTAGGAGCATGCATAAACATTTCATACTCCTCTTTGGAATAATCCTTGATTTTTTTATCAAGATCAAAGAGACCGCTGTTACCGTACTCTTTCCAACGCCACGTTCCCGGTTGAAAACCAGTAAACGTCATTGCACCCTCATTCAGTGATTTATTAGGATCAATCAATTGACTCTCATCAACATCATCGACGAACCCCAAACCCTGACAATTAGGACACATCCCTTGAGGCAAATTAAAGGAAAACCATTCAGAATAACCTACCCAAGGTTGACCAATTCGTGAAAACATCAGTCGCAAAACTGAATAAATCCCTGTATAAGTTGCTAAAGTAGACCGAGAATTACGTCCAATTGGCTTTTGTTCAACTACTATTGCCACTGGTAAATGTTCGATACTGTCGAATTGTGGCTGACCATACTTAGGTAAATACTGTTGCGTAAAGCTCGGAAAGGTTTCATTTAATTCCCTTCGAGAGACCGCCGCCAAAGTATCAAAAACTAAGGAAGATTTACCTGAACCCGACAATCCAGCGAAAACAGTCATCTTATGCTTAGGAATATCTAAGTCAATATTTTTCAAATTATTTTCTCGTGCACCATGAATACTGATAGCACCATTTTTGAATAAATCAGTCATATAAAACTCCTATTTTAGAAATATCATTACAATAGTAATTTTACTCCTCATTAATTTGACGGTATATTCATAGGCCTTATACAAAAAAACTCATTAACGCCCAATTACGCTAATGAGTTCATTTATTATCTACAATAAATGTGCATCTTTCATCAATTCTTCAATGTAAGTTCCATGGATTTTCTCCATAACTTTCTTTTCTACCATACGCTCTTTGAATGGCAATTTAATATCTTCTAGTTTCTTCTTACCATCTAAGTAGTAAATAGCTCTCAACAATACTCTGACATCAAAAGCTGAGCCAAAGACTTCTGGAACACCACGATCAACGTCAAGTAAAGTATAGACAGCTTCCATAGCGGTTCTGACTGAATATTCAGTTGTAAAGACAGTGTCACGTTCAGTTTCCGCAAAGTTTCCAATAAAGGCTAAATTCTTAGAGCCCTTTGGAACTACTAGTGGACGGTCGCCAACTTTTCTAGGCATAAAGTAAGAAGTGATATATGGCATATGAGCCGGAATCGTATTGGCATGATTCTTAGCAATATCCTCAATCTTATCAGTTGGCACACCGATATGATACAACCATTCTTCACATAACTCGTCACCGCTACATTCCGTAATCTTCTTGTGAACAAAATTACCCGGTTTGTCAGAGAACAATCCATAAACCCAAACAACTAATTCATTATCTTTTTGTCTCTTGAAGTGTTTTTGACGACTGATTGAATATCCGTACAACCAATTTGAATCCTTAATAGTTACTGGTCCACTTGTTACGATTGAGCCACTATGAGGATCTTTTTTACTGATACTTTCGATATATGGAACTACTTGGTCATCAGTCAAAGTAATAGTCCCAGAAATTACCCAGTTTGCTTCAGGAATATTCTTGCAAAAGACATCTGGATTACCAAAAGCTGAGTCTTGTTTAGCCAAATTCTCCCAAAGTGACCAGCTGCTACCTAATTCATGTTCAACTGGTGCTGGATGAGTCTTATCGCCATAAGTAGTACTTTCAGTGATTGAACCATTAGTGACAAAGACTAAATCATTTTCAGTTAACTTGATAGAACTGTCCTTGCCATCAGTCGTCATTTCAATCTCTGTAGCTACTTTACTATCACCAGAAGTATCGACGTGAATGTTTTCAACGTGAGTATTGTAAGTAAATTGCACACCTTTATCTTCCAAAAATTTAACCATTGGTTGAATGAGCGATTCATATTGATTGTATTTAGTGAATCTCAATGATGACAAATTAGACAATGAATCGATGTGGTGACAAAAGCGCATCAAATAACGTCTCATTTCCATTGCACTAGCCCATGGCTCAAAAGCAAACATCGTTGACCAATAGAGCCAGAAATTAGAATTCAAGAAATCTTCTGAAAATACCTCATTGATCTTTTTACCGTCCAAATCTTTTTCTGGTGTCATGACCAAATCGAGTAATTCTTGAACTGCCTTAGGAGTCAAAGTCAAATCTCCCTCAGTTGGTAATTCTTTTCCTTGCTCTTGAATGACACGTCCATGAGAATAACTAGGATCTTTTTTATTCAACCAATAAAATTCATCTAAGACTGATGCATCCGGATTTTCTAAAGATGGAATTGATCTGAACAAGTCCCAGAGGGTTTCAAAATGTGGTTCCATTTCTCTTCCACCACGGATAATGTAGCCTTTTTGTTCATTCCAAATACCGTCCATACTGCCACCAGGTAAAGCTAACTCTTCTAGAATATGGATCTTATCAGGTTTCATTTGACCATCACGAATTAAGAAAGTTGCGGCAGCCAAACCGGCTAAACCTGAACCAACGATATAAGCAGACTTATTGTCAACTCCAGCTGGTTTCATTGGTTTTGCAAATGCTTCATAATTTCCATTACTTCTATACATAAGAACCGCCTCTTGCTACATAAATTTATTTTTGTAATTGTTTACACATAGAATATAGTTCCATTAATCAAAATTTACAATAGTAAAGTTATGTATTTTGAGACAGAATAGAAAAAGAGTGTTATTTGCGATAAAAACAAATAACACTCTCATTTTTAAAATTCTTCATATACTGCAGGATCTTGATTCTTTGTTCGGCCATCTGGTTTTGTTAAAGCGTTGATTTGACGCATATCTTCAGCTGATATTTCAAAATCAAAAATATCCATATTTTCACGTTGGCGAACTGATGAAGCTGACTTAGGAATCGGAATCGTCTTCAATTGCAATTCCCATCTTAATATCATTTGACCAACAGTTTTATTGTATTTTTTGCTTAATTTAATTAATAATTCGTCTTGTAACACAGAACTAGCACGTCCAAGCGGACTCCAGTCCATCGTTACGATATCGTTATCTGCATCGAATTTACGCATTGATTCTTGATTGAAATATGGATGCAACTCAATTTGATTAACACTTGGCATAATGCCTGTTTCAGTTTTTAATTTGTTCAAGTGCTCTGGCAAGAAGTTGCAAACACCAATTGATTTTACCAAGCCAAATTTTTGGGCATCAATCAAAGCTTGCCATGCTTCAACGTACATACCACGTTTAGGATTAGGCCAATGTAATAAATACAGATCAAAATAATTCAAATGTGCTCGGTAAAGTGATTCTTGTAACGCTGTTATAGCATCATCATAAGCATAATAGCGTCCTGGTAATTTGGAAGTAACCGTTAATTGATCACGATTAATGCCACTCTCAGCAATTGCTTTACCGACAGCACCCTCATTTTCATAATTATAAGCTGTATCAAGCATCGTATAACCATTATTAATAGCTGAAACGATACTTTGAACACCACTACGACCATTTAACTTGTAAGTTCCAAAACCAAAACTAGGAATCTCTTGTCCATCATTTAATTTATACATGAATATAATCCTCCTCAATACTTACAAACTACAACAAATTGAGAAAATTGACAAAAGAAAAAGTCCTACATCAATCCGTGATGTAGGACTTTAGACCACTTTACAGAAAACTTTGGAATGTGCAAAGCAGTCATTTTAATTCACAGGTAGGCTACCTGCATAAATAATCATACAGGCATTTATGAAAAATAGCTACCATTTTTTTATTTTTTATTGACCATTTGATAAATTGTCCTAGCTGCTGGTTTAATATCAGCTGCTAATCTTGAATAATTTTCCAAAACGATTACTGCATTTTTACCATTATTAGAAATATGCATTACAGTTTGGAAGCCGTAGCCCCAACCATTAGCAAAGTTATCATTTTTACGATGATACAATCCACCACCATAAGTGCTGCCGCTGCCAGGTTTAAATAATTCTTTACGAGATTTTTTGTTTAAATAAGAGCCTGTCATGATGTAATTCTCTACTTTATATAAATCACTAGCATTCATATAAATTTGTCCAGTACCCAATTCATCAAATTCGAACCATTTTCTCGTGTAAAAAGCATTTTTATAGTCAAGTCGTGATGATAATGGATCTACATTATTATAACCGGTGGCTTTAAGAATATTAGGATCATTGTCATATGCGAAAATCGTATTATCCAAATCAAGTTTCTTAACGAAAGTATCAGTAAACAATTGACGATAAGATTCGCCAGTTAGTTTTTCCAAAATGCCACTCAATAAATTAAAATTAATCGCTTGATAATCCCACTTACCATGCAAGAAATTGGAAAATTTAATATTAGCAATATCTTCATGAATAATGTCTTCATCAGAGAGAACACGACTAGGACCAATATCGCCTTTCAAAATTAATCCAGAAGTCATATCTAGCATCTGTCTGATAGTTATTTTCTTACTACCAGGAATCTGTGGATAAAACTTGGCCAACTTATCGCTCAACTTCAATTTACCATTTTGAATTTGTTTCATGATCATGGCTGCAGTCATTGATTTTTGTACTGAATCAATTTCATAAGTCGTATCCTTGTCATTATCGACGCCATCAGCGTAATTGGCAAAACCTCGGCTAGTCTGATAAACCGGTTTGCCATTTTTTACAACCAATAAGGTTCCAGAATATCCTTTCTGGTCTAATAGACTATCAATTTTTTGATTAAATTCACTATCGGCTGTTGAATCGGTCGACTCTGCTAAAACAGTTTCAGGAAATGCTCCTAAAGCAATTGCCAAAAGCATAAAAAGAACTAAAATATTTTTTTTCATAATATACACACCTGTGAAACCTGCCTAGAAACCTTTCTCAATTCATAATTATAAAATACTTTCTGAAAAAGGAATACTAATAAACTCATTAATATTGCTTGTTGAAGACTAGAAAATATTCGATATGGTAAAATGGATTCAATAAGAAAAGAAGGAGATTTAAATGAAAACTATAATAATTATCGTTGTTATTATCTTACTAATTGCTATTTATGCTGGCATGTACAACAGTCTAGTTAAATATCGCAATCGTGCTCAAGAATTCAGTTCTCAAATCGATGTTCAATTAAAACGTCGGACTGACTTAATTCCCAACTTAGTAGAAACTGTTAAGGGTTATGCTAAACATGAAAAGGAAACTTTAGCCAACGTTATTCAATTAAGAAACAACGTTAATACTGCTGACTCTTTACAAGACAAGGTTGAAGCCGACAGCGCTTTGAGTGGTGCTTTGAGACAAGTCTTCGCTTTGGCAGAAAACTATCCTGATCTAAAAGCTAATCAAGAGTTCTCTCAATTAATGGAAGAACTATCTAATACTGAAAATAAAGTTTCATATGCACGTCAAGCTTACAATAGTCAAGTTCAGGCTTACGATACCGCAATTCAAACTTTTCCACGTAATATCATTGCAGGAATTCATGGATTCAAGGAAATGAACTTCTTACAAATCCCTGACGCTGATAAAGCCGCTCCTAAAGTTAAATTTTAGTCGAGGGTCACAATGATTTATGAACAGATTGACCGTAACAAACGTAAAACCTACTTGATATTTTTTATCTTCTTTTTGATATTGGCTGCTCTAGGCAGTTTTATCGGTGCTTACTTCTTTGGCAATATTTACTCTGGTATCGTTATAGCGGTAATTATTGCGGTCGTTTATACACTGATAACCTACTTTCAATCCACTAGTATCGTGATGCAAATGAATGGTGCTAAAAAACTTAACTCAGCTAAGGACGCACCTGATCTTTGGCACATTGTTGAAGATTTGTCGATGGTCGCTGACATCCCATTGCCAGAGATTTATATTATCGATGACCCTAGCCCAAATGCTTTTGCAACTGGTCGTGATCCAGAACATTCAGCCGTCGCTGTAACTAGTGGGCTGTACGAGATGATGAATCGTGAAGAATTAGAGGGTGTTTTAGCTCATGAGATTTCACATGTGAGAAACTACGATATTCGTGTTTCGACTATTTCAGTTGCTTTATCATCTGCTATCATCTTAATTTGCTCCATTATCGGCAATGCTTACCGCTGGTGGATTCCAATGAATGACGACGACCGTGACAACAATAATTCTGGTGCCATTCGTCTAGTTCTTTGGTTGGTCGGTCTAATCTTTGCAATCATTGGACCAATGATAGCTACTTTAGTTCAAATGGCAATTTCGAGAAATCGTGAATATTTGGCTGATGTTTCGGGTGCTGAATTAACTAGAAATCCTCAAGGATTGATCAATGCTCTAGAAAAACTAGAACAAAGTACCAAACCAATGAAACGAGTTGATGATGCTTCAGCGGCTCTTTATATCGATGATCCTAATAAGAAGAAACATTTTGCAGGCCTATTTGATACTCACCCACCTTTGGACAAACGTATTGAAGCCTTAAAGAAAACTTTTCAGTAAGAAGTTGATTGATTTCAACTTCTTTTTTATTTTTTATCCGTTATTTCCGAATTAAATTTGTTGTTAATGCAAATATTGTTCAATATTTCTGAAAATCTATGATAGAATCATATTTGGAGATTGAAGAGGTCTTCATAGTGAGGGGAATTTTTTTATGTATATGTTATTACTCATTGTCATAGGCTTGATCGTTTTATTTACAGCTTTTATGATCAGACCTAAAAAGCGAGTCCAAAAAAAGTTAGTATCTTTGGGAATAATCTTAGTTATTGCTGGTGGTTCAGGAGTTTATCAGTCCTACCAAGGAAACTTAAGTAGTGGCGATAATCCTAAACAGGTTGAAAAAACTACCACTGCCGATTCTGATTTGGCTAACTTGAATTATCAAGGTACTCAAGAAGTAGAAGTTAATAACAATACGCCTACTTTCACAAAATCCGAATTAACTGTTTCGAATGGTCCTTGGCAAAAATTTGCTGATTTAGACAATTTAAACCGAGCCATCCAAGCAGATGCTTTATTAAGTAAAAGTCTGATGCCTACTGCCAAACGTGAAGCTCTCTATGTTAACCCAACTGGTTGGCACAATAAGCGGATCAAAGGTGGTTGGCTATATAATCGTTCACACTTAATTGGTTATCAATTGACTGGGCAAAACAACAATCCCAAAAATTTGATGACCGGTACTCGTTCTTTGAATTCACCCGAAATGCTTAAACATGAAAACGATATTGCCTACTATCTTAAACAAAATCCTAATAATTTTATTAGGTATCGTGTCAAACCGATATATCGTGGCAATGAATTAGTTGCTCGTGGCGTTCAAATGATGGCTGAGTCCTTGTCTAGCAATGGACAGCCAGATCATCAAGTATCTTTTAACGTATACATCTTTAATGTTGAAACAGGTGTGAAGATTAATTATAGTGATGGTACCAGCGTAGTTAATAATAATTAATGATTAGGAGATGGTCGTAGTGCAATATAGTACAGGTGATAAAGAAGTATTCGATCTAATTAATAAGGAAGAACAACGACAAAATAGAAATATTGAGTTGATTGCTTCTGAAAATATCGTTTCTGACAATGTTAGAAAAGCTCAAGGATCAGTTTTGACTAATAAATATGCTGAAGGTTATCCTGGGCACCGCTACTATGGTGGTTGCGAATATATCGACGGTATCGAACAAATCGCAATTGACCGTGCCAAGAAACTTTTCAATGCTGAATACGTTAATGTTCAACCTCATTCAGGTTCACAAGCTAATGCTGCTGCTTATCAAGCCGTTCTAAAACCAGGAGACCGAGTTTTAGGTATGGATCTTAATGCTGGTGGTCACTTGACTCACGGCTCAAAGGTTAATTTTTCTGGTAAGATTTATGATTTCTTCTCATACGGCGTTAACGATGAAGGTTTGATTGATTATGATGATGTTCAAAGAATCGCTGAAGAAGTTAAACCACACTTGATTGTTGCCGGTGCTTCTGCTTACAGTCGTATCATCGACTTCAAGAAATTCAGAGCAATTGCTGACTCTGTTGGTGCATATTTGATGGTCGACATGGCCCACATTGCTGGACTAGTTGCTGTTGGTTTACACCCTACTCCAGTTGGAGTTGCTGATATTGTTACTACTACTACCCACAAAACTTTAAGAGGACCTCGTGGTGGTATGATTCTTGCTAATGCTGAATTGGGTAAGAAACTTAACTCAGCTGTCTTCCCAGGCACACAAGGTGGCCCACTTGAACACGTTATTGCTGGTAAAGCTGTTGCTTTTGGTGAAGATCTTCAACCAGAATTCAAAACTTACATGGAACAAGTTGTTAAAAACGCTGCTGCAATGGCTAAAGTTATCGATGCTGCTGACAACCTTTCCGTTTTAACTGGTGGTACTGACAATCACTTGCTAAACGTTGTCTTAACAGATTGTGATTTGAATGGTATGGAAGTACAAAACTTACTAGATTCTATTCATATCACAACTAATAAGGAAGCTATCCCAAATGATCCATTGCCTCCAAAATATACTTCTGGTTTACGTCTAGGCTCTCCTGCTGTTACTTCAAGAGGCTTTGACGAAAAAGACTGTGAAGAGGTAGCTCACATCATCGTTGACGCTATTAAATACCACGACAATCCTGAAAAATTACAAGAATTAGATGCACGTACTAAAGCCTTAACTGACAAGCATCCTATCAAATAATAATTACTCAAGCAGAGCTTAGGCTCTGTTTTTTTGTTGACTTTTTTCTCAAGAGTCATTATTATAGGTTTAAACATTTAAACGTATTAAAGGAGAAATATCATGGCTGAAGAAACTATGAATCTTTTTAAAAAAGGTATGCCGATTTTTTCTATCTTTCAAGATGAGAATCGACAAAAAATCATTTTACTACTGTGTAAAAACAAAGAATTGACTGTCAATCAAATCACCGATCAGTTAAACCTATCCCGTCCAGCCGTTTCACATCATCTCAAATTAATGCTAGATGCCAAAGTTATTGCTGTGAATAAAGTTGGCAAGAAAAGATTTTATCGTGTTTCCTTAGATGACACTGTACAATTGTTAAAAGAATTGACTATCTCTCTAGAAAAAAGTATTTCATCCAAATAAGATGAAATTTATTTTTTGCTTTTTACGTTTAAATGTTTAAACCTATAATCAGGAGAATACTATGACTACTATATTTGATTCCTTAACTTTAAAAACTAATACTACCATCAAGAATCGTTTCGTAAAGGCTGCCATGAGTGAGACTTTAGGCGATTCAAAATATCAACCAACAGAACAAACTATTTCACTCTATCAAGCTTGGGCTAATGGTGGGACTGGTCTACTCATTACTGGAAACGTGATGGTTGATCGTAACGCCCGTGGTGAATTTGGAAACATCGTTGTTGATCACAATCAAAATTATGACCTATTAAAAAAATGGGCTCAGGCTGGAACCACTAATGATACCAAAATTTTTCTGCAATTAAATCATCCTGGAAAACAATCTCCCAAAACTATTACTAAACAACCAGTCGCACCTAGTGCTGTTCCCATGACAGGGTCAAATAGTTTTGCCTTTAATTCACCTAGAGCTTTGAGCCATGCAGAAATAAAACAAATCATTGCTAAGTTTGTTGATGCTGCAGTAATCGCTCAGCAAACTGGTTTTTCCGGAGTAGAAATTCACGCTGCTCATGGATATTTACTCAACCAATTTCTTTCACCACACGATAATCAGAGAAGTGACGAATACGGTGGTTCTCTAGAAAACCGCATGCGTGTCATCACCGAAATCTATCAAGGCATCCGTGAAAAGGTTGGTCGCAACTTCCCTATAGCATTAAAAATCAATTCATCTGATTTTCGCCCTGACGGTTTTTCTGAAGAGGACTCACTCAAAGTAATTCAAAAAATGGATCAACTGGGCATCGACTTGATAGAAATATCTGGTGGTAACTACGAAAATCCGAAAATGCAAGGAATCGGCAAAGGTGCTTTCTTCATCGACTACGCTCAAAAAGTTAAACAGACAATCAAAACGCCTATTATCGTTACTGGTGGTTTTAATACGGCTAACGGTATGGAATCTGCCATCCAAAATAACGAGACTGATTTTATCGGACTCGCTCGCCCATTAGTTATGGTCCCTGACTTGCCCAATCAGCTCAAATGGGGTAACTTTACTTCTGTAAAACTAAATCATCTGACTACTGGTTCAAAAAAATTGGATAAAAAAGTCGGTTCTTTGATTGGGTTAAGTTTCTATCAACAACAAATGTCACGAATCGCAGAAGGTAAAAAAGTTCAACCCACTACCAATGCTTGGGGCGCTCTACTATTTTCTCTCAGACACCAAGGAATATCTGCTTTAATGCCACAACGGAATAAGGAGTAAATCATGAAAAAGATCTTAGTTGTTCTAACAAATACAATTAAATATTTAGGTACACAACAAGCCACCGGACTCTGGTTAGGTGAAGCTACCGAATTTGTCGACGAAGTTACTAAAGCGGGCTTTTCAGTTGATTACGTTAGTCCCAAAGGTGGTTTCGTTCCCCTAGATCCCCGCAGTTTCAAATATACCGACAAATCTACTATGGATATTTATAGTAGTTCTGATTTTCAACAACGAGCTTTAACTAATTCATTAAAACCTGAAGAAATCAATCCCAAAGATTATCAAGCTATTTATTATACTGGCGGTCACGGTGTAATGTGGGACTTTCCTACCAATCAAAAATTGCAAAAAATCACTAACGAGATTTACCAACAAGGTGGCTTCGTAACTTCGGTCTGTCACGGTATCGCTGGACTACTAAATATCAAAGATGACTCAGGTAATTACTTAATCGCCGGCAAAAAAATAACTGGTTTCACGACTGCCGAAGAAATCCTTGCTGGAAAAAGAAAAGTCGTTCCTTTTTTGAATGAAGATGTTGCCAAATTACATGGAGCTAATTTTCAAAAGAAACGAGCTTATAAAGAATTTGCTATTCAAGATGGACAATTGATCACTGGTCAAAATCCATTTTCTGCTCGTGCGGTTGCTAAAAAATTAATTATGGCTAAAAATAAATCTCACCAAAGTTAACGGTGGGATTTTTTAATTGCATAAAATAAGACATTTATCCCTAATTCGTGATATTATTATTTTAATATTACCGTTTACACGTATAATCATGTTTGTCTTCTTTGGGGGTGTCTTAATGAAATTATTTACTGTAAAATTTTTATTTTTTCTAGCATTCATACTTACTTTAGGACTAATTAATCAACCATTAACAATCCAGGCTGCGGCACCGACAAAGGATGAAGTTTTTGAAAATGCTCCTGACGGATTAAATTTGGACGGTTTGATTGAAGATCCAGATTACGAAAATGGTACCAACGATGCATCTTTGAATAAAGACTTCCCTGTCAATATCGTAGAAATGCTAACAAAAGACGGTGGTCAAGACCAAATCAGCTCTTTTTGGGGCAAGAAATATAAAGATAGCGACGATGCCAAACTATATAATTATTTTGATTTGACTAAAGATCAGACTATTTCTGCTTGGATTTATTATGGAGATGTTTACCATAATTACCCAACTGGTTCAAACATTGACAAAGAGAGTGTTTATACAGCTGGTATGAAGGATGACAAAACTCCTGATGGACTAGCTTTGGTCTTGCAAAATGACGATCGTGGAGCTAAAGCAATTTCTACTGCCATCGGTGGAGATAAAACTGGCTATCCTTCTTATGGTGAAACACTCGGAGTCTGGGGTGGTAGTACTGTTGACCACTCTCCACTAACTTCATCGGTTAAATCTGCAACTTCATATCCAGAAGATACCGTTTACAATCAAAAATTACAAAAGGGTGCCATTCAAAACAGTTTTGCTCTTGAACTAGATGCTCTTCAAAATTTTCAAACACCCACTACCAAGATATCCAATATTCTTTTCGAAAAAATTGATGGAAAAGACGATTATTTCGACATTGCAGATGGTTACAAGGGACAACACATTACGTTCGGATATCCTGGTGATGCAACAACATACAACGACTATGCAACAAAAGGATTCACATCGGCCCTTTTGAATAACACCAAAGGTTATTATTTTTCACAAAATTATAATTTAGGTACTTCCAATAATATCCAGATGAGTGGCTACTATTCAAGCGACCCAGAAGATATGAATGTTAACAAAGCTTGGAAACATTTAACTTTCAAATACAAAAAAGATGGTTCCTTTACTTATCGTTACAATGACCAAGAACTAGACGGAACCGCTAAACCTCTTAACGAACTTAGTGCCGGTAACGGAACAATTGATACTTCAAAACTCGGTGACAGTAAATACGTTCGTTGGGGCTTTACGGCATCAACTGGTTCTCAGAATTCAGCTCCAAACGATGTCGCAATCGTCATGCAACAAATGCCCAGTACCGCCAATGTTCAAAGTTCAGTTAAATTACTAGACATGTCACAGTACAATTCTGATGGTATCTTAGGTCGTGAAATAAGCGACTTAAAGAATGACTCGAATTATAGAGACGGCATGCTTTCTCTCTTTACTAACAAAAACAGTTACAATGTTGCTAACAACGACAAATTACTTTTTAAATACGGTTTAACTTATGATTCAGGAACACTAGAAACAGGAGAAATCAATACAACCTTAGATTTACCTGAAAATGTTAACTTTACTCCGGGAGTTTCTGAATCGGTTGACGATGGTAGTATTGGTCAATTGGTTTATGACGATGGCACTACTCAAGAGATTCTACCTTCAGATATTACGCAAAATTCTGATGGCTCTAAAAGTATCAAATTAAAACTTAAAACAATGGACACTAATGGTCAAAAAGCAACGATTTATTTATATGGTCAAGCTTCTGCAACTACTACTCCTAAATTAGTCAATGGTACTCCTGCAACATTCAATAGCCAAAACTACATTGAGAATATCACCATGCCAACTTTTATTATTAATGATCAATTAAATCTTGATGCTACTCAATTAGATCAAACGATTGATAGCGATAAGGACGCCACAATCAAGGGTACTATTAATTACGTCAATAAATCTAAATTTAATGGCGATGACGTTACTTTACATACAAAAATCAATGGTACTCAAATGGACGATACTAAATATAGTACGACTTCCGATACTGCCACGACTGATTTTTCAATGATCATGACTAATGCCTTGTCCGATGGTAGCCCATTAAAAATCGGTAAAAATACTATTGAAGTTTATGTAACTGATTCCTTAAAACGAGTCTCTAATACTGTCACTTATACGATAACTGTCAATGATTATAAAGATTTGATTTTGACTGCTACTAGCCCCGACCCTATGAAAGTTAAAATTACTGACCCTATTCAATTGGATAGTGAAGTTACCTACAGTGACGGTTCTAAAATTGCTGAACTAGGTTACTTAGACTATGCTTACTTAAAAATTGACGATAATAAATTTGAAAAAGTACAGATTAATGGTGGTGGTAGTGTTGGTGATGTCACTACCTTATTCATAAAATTAGCAGCTGGGAAACTAGATGTCGGTGAACATACGCTTTACTTCTATGTCAATGATGGAACTAGAGATTCCAATACTGTCGAATATCACATAACAGTTACTAATAAAACTTTACTTTTGAAAGCTAACGATGATGATATCAACCAAACTGTCCAAAATAATTCTAATGTACAGTTACGAGGAACTTATCATTACGAGGATAATTCCGATTTTATCAATAAGGTCACTTCTGTTAAGTATCAAATCACAAATGCTGATGGTACTAAACAAGCAATTGTCACTAAAGAAATCCAATCTGATGATAGTACTGCTGAATTTACTTTAACCTTAAAACCAATTGGAGCGGATCTGTTTGACAATCCTTCTGAACAAACTTTAACTGACTATCTTAAAACCGCCACTGGTTTAAAGGTCGGTAAAAATGAAGTATCTATCACAGCCTATGATGGCGACGATGCCACTTCTAATACCGAAACTTACATTATCAATGTACCGACTCTTGACCCAACAATTGAATCTGACAGTTTAAAGGTTGATTCAATTGAACAAATGAAACTTCCATTATCGTTGAAATTCACTTATTCCGATGCAAATTATCAATTACAATCAAAAGATTTGGCTACTTTCACTCAAGTTAAAAACAGCGACAATTCAACTATGACTGTTTTGAAAAAGCCTGAGACTACTACTACAACGCCTTATCAATTCAATATCAAATCCAATTGGAACGATGACCTAGTCGAAGGTCAAAACACTGTTTCAGTTTATGCGATGGACCGTTATTTGAGAAAATCTAATGTGCTAGATTATCAGATGAACATCTTACCTTCTGGTACTCAAATCGAGGTCGGAAATTATCGTTTTAAGACAATTGATCCTAAAAAAGGAGTCGCCGACTACGTTCAACGTGATGGTGCTTGGAATATTGAAATCAATAGCTATCAAGATAAGTGGGCGTTAAAAGCCAAAGCCAGCAATATGTTGCGTCAAGATATCACTGGTAATTACTCTGAATTATCTGACTTATCTTTAGTAAACAAAAAGACAGAAAATGGAATTGGTACCGATTTAATAAATAATCCTACTATTGCAACCGGTGACAGTACTGGTTCTGCTTTACCAATCTCCTATACGCTTTTTGGAAACGACAGTGATGCAAATTCTGGTATTCTTCTAAAGACTGATGGCACACCACTTGAAGGTGAATATCAAAGTACGATTACTTGGTCAATTGATGATTCAATCTAAAAAAGATTCCCTACTGACTTAGAAAAATCAAAAGGGAATCTTTTTTTCATAATTATTGAATATTAAAACGCAGCATATTGTGTATCACTTATGCTGATCCATTCATCAGTTGCAACACGATACATTATTTGACCATTAATTGTAGCCATACGATCAGTGTACCAGCCAGTATGAGCAGCTAAAGCACGATTAGTTACTTTCTTACCAGTTGATGTATAAAGACTAGATACTTTATTTGTATCTATTTGTCCTTCTCTTGGTGTTACCTCGATACCATCTGTCTTTTTAACCCATTCATTAGTGGCAACACGATAATAAGTTGTACCATTAATATCCATTTGTCTATCAATTTGCCAAGCTGATGCTTTTGGTAAAGTTGTCGTAGTGACATTTCCATTATCATCATAAGTTTGCGCATCAATTGATGGTGAGAATACCAATGAAATATTTGTTCCAATTGCTGTATCTCCAGTAGGAATTTTTTCATATTTAGTAAATCCTGATAGTCTATATATTTTACCTGACATAAATCCAATTTCCATTGTTGAGCGATCTGGTTTGTATCCTTTTATTTCTGGTACAGAGAATTGAATTGAATTTTGTATAGGATCCATTGAAACACTTGTCAATTTGATTGGAAGTGTAATTATTTGTCCATCTTTATAGCCAATCATAGATGCATCAACATTATATGTCCCATCACTATTTTGACTATATGTCCCCTTCAATATTTGATTAATAACTGGATCTGATTCATATGCATCAGCTTTAACAGTTACCTCAGTATTAGTACTGATTACTGGTGCAGCAATTGGTGCAACTGCCAACAAAGTAGCGGCGGTAATCCCCATATATTTAGCAAATTTTTTCATAATAAATTCTTCCTCCCATTAATATTTTTTAATTATTTAATATCATCTGCCATAACCCATTCGTCTGTTGCAACACGATACATTGTTTGACCATTAATTGTAGCCATTCGATCTGAATACCAAGGAGTATTTTTGGCTAAAGCTCTATTAGTTACTTTTTTACCCTGTGAAGTATAAAGTGAAGCTTGCTTATTAGTATTTACAGTAGTCTCATTTAGAGTTACAGCTAATCCATCATCTTTTTTTACCCATTCATTATTAGCTACACGATAAAAAGTGGTTCCATTAATATTCATTTGTCTATCTACATTCCAAACGGAAGTTTTTGGCAAAGTGATTGTTGTGGCTTTTCCATTATCATCATAAACAGTTGAATTTACTGAAGATTCAAATAATTCTGAGATTCCAGTTCCTGGAACCTTGATATTTGAGGTTTCTGATTTAGCGGGATTTACAACAACATCTTTTGTTCCTAATACGGGTTCATTGATAAAACTATCCCATGAGTGTGCTCCTGCTTCATCAGTATGTCTCAAACTCAAATGAAATGTCACGGATTTACCTTCTGATAGTAATTCATTAACTTGATCTTTGATTAAATTACCAGAAACACTATTATCAGTAGCTGTGGCAGTCATAATTACGCCATATTGGAAATTGAAGAAAAGATTATCTTCATTACTATTATCATTAAAGTGTTTAAAGAAACTATCACCTTTTTCAATCAAAACATTTTGCTCTGGAGTTAATTCTTGAGGATACAAGAAAAACATTCCATCAGATCCAAATACATAATATGTATCTAGTTCTTCGGTTGTAATCAAAGAACTGTTCTTCGTTAAATTGACTGTACTTTTAACTTCTCCTAACCATTTATTTACATCTGATTTACCATTTGTTTCAGCCTGAACAAAAGTCTCTGTACTTGAATTGATAACTGGTGCTGCAATTGGTGCTGTTGCTAAAAGCATTGCAGAAGTAATACCTAAGTATTTAAAAATTTTTTTCATAATAATAAATTTCCCCCAAAAATAAATTTTTATTGTTAATAAGGATGTACCCATTCATTAGTAGCTACTCTATAATATGTAGCACCATTGATTGTGACATATTTATCCGAATACCAATATGTGTAAGCTGCTAAAGCACGATTTTGAATTTTTTCACCTTTGATGGTATACAAATTCGTTAATTTAACCGTATCAACAGTATTATCAACTATGTGAACTTCTAACCCATCACTAGCTTTGATCCACTGATTGCCACCAACACGATAATATGTAATTCCATTGATCATCATTTCTTGATCAACATTCCAAGTCGATGATGCTGGTAATGTCGTAGATGTGGCTATCCCGTTGTCATCATAAACTCTCGAATCATCAAAGAGTTCAAATGTCATTGCGACCGAACTGGCTGGTGCTTGTAAAGAATTTACATTGTTGGTCTTTGTATAATAAAGATTTGTTAATAATGAATAACCTGTCGTTGTTCTTAAGAATGCCAATTTATTGTAGCTCGGAACATAACCATCCAAAATCGGTGTATCAACTGTAGAAATCTCTCCTACATTTTTTGCATAAACCATTTCTTTGGTATGAACTTTAACATTCTGGCCGTCGGCTTTAGCATAAAAATATAAATAAGCAGGACCATTATTAGTTACGTCAATATTAAAATCACCATAACTCTTCACATTATTATCTGCTGCTTCAACGGTCATTTCAGACTCAGTATTAATGGTTGGCATCGATATCGGCGCAACGGCTAATAACGCTAAAACCGTAATCCCTATATATTTAGTAATTCTTTTCATAATAAATTCTTCCTCCCTGTAACATTTAATTACATCCATATGTTACCTCGGAGGGGTGTCACCATATGGCATTCTGCGAGCGTTAACAATTTTTTTTGAAAAAAAGTTTAAATAATTTTGATTTCCCCATAACACACTCTAAGCGGCTTAGTCCACAATGGAATACGGAAGCTAATGCTTCCCCATAACACACTCTAAGTGGCATAGCCACAAAGAGTGTGTAAAAAAAAATAGACCTTATCAAAATTGATAAGATCTATTAATAATTAATCTTCCGTATCCATAGAAAGGTTAGCTTTTTTAACTTTATGTTCATAACGATAATAAAGCGTGAACCCAACTAATCCGAAGACTACTGGACCAAGAACGGTCCAAAGAGCATCAGTATAGGCACCTTCCATTAATGGTTGTAGCAATGTAAAGATAATTGCAAATGCCAATACTAAGAAGACAATTATGGAAACTGTCCACATGGCCTTCTTATTCTTATAGAACAAGTAAGGTTTCTCAATATCTTTGTTCATGTTAAAGAATGGATATGCTCCTACTAAGAACAAGTATGGAACAGTCGTTGAAACATTAGCCATCAATGTCAAAACATTGTATAGAGCTTTGGCATTCTTACCACCCATATCAACAATTAAGATCAATACGATAACAACGATTGCTTGCATCCACATTGCAAAAGCAGGCATACCATGTTTGTTTAATTTAGTAACTTTTTCAGGCCAAAAGTCTTTTGGTGTACCTAAAACGAATGATTTCAATGGTGAGTAAATCAAAACGAAGAAGGAACCCATGTAAAGGATAAACATATCAAAACCAGTGAAACGTGCGAGCCATTCACCTAAAGTAATAGCTGCAGCACTGCCCATTCCGGTATGAATTCCAAATTGATAACCAAGGTTACTCATCATAACATAAGTAATATTTCCTAGGTTAACGTTACCTTTGGCAATAACTGAATTCCAGTTGGCACTCATAGCCCAAAATAGAATTGTTAGTGAATAAAGTACTGTGATAACAATAGCCGAAATCAAAACACCACGTGGAAAATCACGCTTAGGATTCTTCATACTATCAGTAACACCACCGACAGATTCCATACCACCGTAAGCAAAGATTGCGTAAACGATGAAGGAAACCATCCCTAGTGGTGAAGCAAAAGCTGGATTTGCCGAATGGATAAAGGTATCTAAACCTTGAATTGGTTCAGCTGTGTGAAAGCCTGACATGAATAAAACAGCAATACTCAAAACAAAGAAGATAACCTGCAAGAGAATCATCATGATACCACCAAAGTTAGAAACCTTAGTGATTTTTTCAATACCTTGCGAAGCTGTGAATGTAACGAAAATAATCCACAAAACAGCCAAAACACCAATAACTTGTGTGGCACTTAAACCAAACATTCCCCAAGTCTGAGTTGTATCATGTCCAGCAAAGGTCGTAGACAATGGAATCCAAACTTTTGAAGAAGTTGAGACTAGCCAAACTTCCCATGAAGCTAGCCACATAAAAGTACCGATGAAGGCCCATTTAGGTCCAACAGCTCCATCGATCCAAGAATAGATTCCACCTTTTGCTTCATTAAAAGCGGAACCGTACTCTGCCATCATAAATCCTACTGGAAGGAAGAAGAAGACAGCCGCAAAAACATACCAAACAATACTTGCTAATCCCATCTGTTCATATGCGACAGTTGTATTAGCGAATCCAAAAATAGCCGTGAAAATCATCATTATCAAACTAAATAACGTGATTGTTTTCTTCGGCGAATTACCATCATTCATTTTTAAAACCCCTCATTTAATTTTCAATGTACAAATTTTTATAAATTCATATCTGTCTTGAAGTTTAGAGGTGAAAAATCAGTCGAGTCCGTAATTAATTGAGCAATTAGCTCTTTATAGCCATCAAGTGAAATTTTAGCCATTTCAAATGAAGCTTCCGTTAAATAATTAGGTAATTTATCATCATCTTTGCTCAAGGCCTCTTTATCAAAATCATGTAACTTCTTGCGAAGTGTGATATTGATGTCCTTTTGCTTGGCTTGGAAATCTTTTCCAAGTTCTTTGTAATGACCATCTAATAAAACTCCGGCCAATTTATAAGTCCAATAAGCTGACTTGCTATCATATGGTAATTTCCCGAGTTTGTATTCTTCTGGAGTGTCTGTGCTTCCCATATAAAATGGTACATAAACGCTTTGAGAAGCTACACCCATTGCTAACCATTGAACGCAAGCAATTTCAGGAGCCATATTTGGTCTGATTTGTAAGACGTGTGACTCTTGAGTTTTAGCTAAACTAATTGGACGATATTTTTTATTATCAGCCGACTTATTCAAAGGATCGAATGGAGTCTTTTGATAATGTGATGCCAAATAATCTTGAGCATCATCAACACTTAACAAGCGATTTGCTTTCTTAATAAAAGCTAAATCTTCACTTTCTGGGCTTTCATTAGTTTTTCCCGAAAACTGCTGTTGGCCCCACCAGACACGAGGCGTGCTGTATATTTCATCAGATAAATCATGTGTTCCAAAAATTTCTCTAAAATTAAAACCGTTGGGTTTAGTATTCAAATGGTTGTTTTCGACAAATTCTTTAATATCTTTACGATATAAGAAATTATCTGGATCATCGAAATCAATTTCTTGAATAGCTAGCTGATTGGCGACAACTGCGTAACTATCGTCGGGGATACGTTGCGCAACCCAATAATGCCCTGATCCACTTTCAAAGTACCAAACTTCATCTTTATCTGAGAAAAGTACTCCGTTAGTTTCACAAGTTCCATAATCTTCAATAATTTTTCCTAGTCTTAAAACACCTTCCCGAGCGGTTTTGACATAGGGTAGAACTACTGTGATCATGGCCTCTTCACCAATACCATTTTTGTCAAGAGGATCAATGCCTAAAACACGTTGGTTAGAATAAGCACTCTCTGTGGCACTCATTCCTACTCCGTATTCGTTAAATCCATCCTCTTCAAATAATCCTTCTTTAAAGGTCCATTCAGGAGTGGCAGAATATTTATAGCGAATTTTAGGTAGGTCCATTTGAAAGTCATTAGCTTTGGAGACAAACTTCTGATCATCAGTAAATTCTTTATGTTCATGAATAACGAAATGTTTAGGCCATGAAGCCATTGCATCTTCGTTACGTCCGATGATAGTTGAACCATCAACGGTGGCTTTTTTACCAATTAAAATACTAGTACAAGCCGATAAAGAACTCTTATTATAAACTAAAGCCATCTAATCACCTTACTTAAATTTTACTGCGGTACCATAAGCTGCAACAGTTTCCATGTCAGCACTAATTGAATCAGAATCAAAACGCATCATAACGACAGCATCAGCACCCATATCTAAAGCATTTTGACGCAAACGATCAATCGCAATATCACGTGCTTCCGTCAACAATTCGGTATAGGCTTTGATCTCACCACCGACGATGTTTTTGAATCCAGCTCCGATATTTTTTACGACGTTTTTTGATTGAGTAGTAAGTCCAAAAACTTCACCAATAATCTCGTAGTCGCGACCTGGAATATGTTCAGTCGTAGTCACTAATATCTCGCTCTTCTCCATTGATTCACCTCACAAAAATAATTATTTCACTCCATAAATAATGTAACACATAAATTGCGTCAAATGGTTATATCTCCGCAAATATTACCGACAAAATGCGATTTTTATTGGATAAAAATATCATGAATATAAAAAAATTAAACATAAAAAAAGAACCTTGCAAATTAACTCACAAAGTTCTCTTCCTATATTATTAATTAGTTTTTTGATTGATTTTTTTGGCAACCTTATCAACGGTCTCATCAACTTGTTCTTTTGTTTTGCTGATGGCCTCTTGAGCCTTGCCTTTTAATTCTTGCTTATCATTACCTGAAACCTTGCCAACTGCTTGATTCGTTTTACCCTTGATCATATCTTCTTTGCTTTCAATACTCATACATAAAACTCCTCTCTGATTTATCTATAAGCAAAGAATAACAAGTTTTCGGTTGATAAAGCAATTTATTGGTTCTTCAAAATATCTTTAAAGAAATCAACCGTAATGTCAAAGATTGGTTTCATAATTGCTAAAATCATTAAGAATAAATCAACAAATAATAATTTAATCATCCAGGCAACCGACATGCTAGTTGTAAAGTGGAAGTACAGGGCAAATAGTCCTAAGAATATAGCCACGAAAGCAAAAATATAAATTACAACCAGTCCTATTAAGTTTTCTGTTTCAGTTTCTTCATGTTTCATGGTAGTTTCCCCCTCATCTGGATCGATAAACATTTTATTTATCCATCTTTGTTAACGCTTACATTATAACATTGTCAGGGTTTGCTTGATAAGTTTTTTAAATATAATTGCTTATTATTTGCTTATTGACTTCTGAGCGCCTAATATAAGTGTAGTTAAAAAATGATGAGATTAAATTAACAAGAGTTCCTTTTTCATTTCGGGGGTCAATAAAATGAAATTATCAAGACTTATTACATTATCAGCCGTAGCCGTTATGGCTATGTCTAGTTCGTTTGCCGTTACACAAAAAAATGCCGATGCTTCAACTGTCGCAACCACAAATGCCAGTGGTATTGCCAAATTGTACACAAAAAATGGTAAACAGATTTCCAATCGTGCTCTAGCACCTAATACTAAATGGGCTGTTGGAAACGTTATTACAATTAATGGAGAAAAATTATATCAAGTTGCTTCTAATGAATATTTAAAAGCTAGTGCTTCTAGCCTTTCTGGAGACACTCCTGTTGCTGTTGCCACAAAATCAGATGCTACTACTGAATCACAAAGCGATACTGACTATACTCCAAATTTAGCCAATATTAATAATTACTTTGCTAAGTACGTTAATGCTTTGCATCAAGCTAATGGCACTGGTTCTGTTAATGTTTCTAACGATGTCATCTCTTATGCTACACAAAGAGCTGATCAACAAAACGGTAATAACCTAAATCACAATACAGCTACTAAGAATATGTCCGAAAACCTTTCTGGTGCCGGATATGATTATATAATAAAAAAAGCCGGAGCTAAGTCCGACAAAGATGTTGCTTATTTCCTATTGAAAGAATGGTACGACGAAGATAACTGTGTCGATCCATTGGGTACAGCCGGCCACTTTGGTCACCGTGCTGCTTTAATTTATGCTGGTCCTAACGTTGGTCTTGGAATCAACGCTAAGAACTCTGCTTTTGAAGCTGATTGGAATGTTGACAACATCTCCGCTCAAAAACAACTTTATAATTATACTGGTACAAATCCTAATACTAAGTTTATTTCTAAAGACGCTGTTCAATAAACTCAATCCTAATAAACTCGTCGTAGACAACTTCTACTTCGAGTTTATTTTTTTATCTATTTTTTTGAGATCATCATCTGATCTAATTCTAAGAAAATTGATGAGATTAAATTAGCTTTTAGAATCAAATGAAATTTATCAAGCTCTTTCTTGATTACAAATAGAATTATACAATTCATTAAATTGTAAGTGCATCCAAGTTTGAAAAAAATTGTTTTCCAAAAGTGAAATTTTCGTTAGCAGACCAAATATGATGTGTTTTTTGAATTTAGGAATTATTCCTTTGTATGTAAACCATTTTTGGATTTCCGTACAAAAACATTGATATGGCAACACTATTCAGTCTTTTTATTATGTATACCTTTCAAATCGAAGAATATTTTTTTATGTATTATGACCATTTTTATGTCCAAATCGTACCTATAATACGAGTTGTAAAGCAAATGACATAACAAAATATTTATAAATATACACATGCAGAACTGCGAGGGATATATTATGACAATGACAAAAGAAAACGTAAATAAATTTAATAAGAAATTTATCGTTACTGCCCTTGGAGTAGCAGCCCTAGGTTTCCAACTAATGCAAACTAATAATGTTAAAGCTGACACTACTACAGATTCTAAAACTGGCGATGCCGCTTCTGAAGACACCGTTGAAACCAAAGATAGTTCTGTCGCTGATGGTTCTAGTATTCAAAAAGATGTTGATTCTACTACTGAAACTGATGGTACAAGTTCGGATAGTAATAACGAACAACAAAACGATAGTAATGATACGGTAGAAGAGAAAAATAATTCTAGTACCCAAAAAGTAACTACTAATGAACTAACAGAAAATAATTCAGATTCAAATAAAGATACACCAGCCGATACTACGGATACAACTTCTGATACACAAGATACAGATGAATCTAATTCTGGTAATAATAATACTAATCAAAAAATTCAGGCAGAATCTGCTGATACGACTAATGAGAATAATGATACTGCCAACGACAGTCAAACGACAGCTTCGGATTCAACCGATACGGATGCAACAACTGATACTGATTCGACGACTAGTGATGTTGATACATCTGATATCATGATTCAAAATCCTCAAGCAAATCAAGAAGCAAACAATTACGATGATCCAGTAAAAGCAAATGTATCAATGACAGCAACAAATGACAAAGGTTCAGTTACATCAGAAAGTCTAGATGAAGATAAAAATGCCTCAATTGTTGTCGATTCAAATGCCCAAACAAGCATGAATTATACAGTCACAAATACTTCAAATGAAAAACAATCGGATTACAGTACAATCTTTATGCTTCCAAATTACAATGATAAGAATACTTCCATTGTTGTTGATGATTCATTTGATCCAACAACAATGATTGAAGGACTACCCGAAGGTGCCACTGTTACTTACCTAAGTGCTACAGGCGGCGACTACATGACATATGAAGATCAATTGAAGAATAATCCTAATTTTACCCCAGCCGATATTATGGAAATTCAAATTAACACTAATGGAACTTCACTTGATCCTAATCAAGAAATAAAAATAACCGTTCCACTAAAAAACACAGATACTAGTGAGCATCAATTAAATACAATTTATCCCGGTGTTTATGCCCAATCATATACATACTGGAGAATTCAATATTTTAATGCATCCTATAAAAATATGAACGACTCAATTAAGAGTAGCGATATGATTGGACAGTATCCTGCAGCTACTGTTAACCAATTAGGTATTTCTTATACTGCTGCGGATCAAGAGATTCAAGATAAAATGCCAACATACACCGGTGGTAGTGATATTCAAATCAATAATTTTGCACCTTCTAATAAAAATCAATTAACTGATGCAGATAAAAGCGATTGGAGTTATGGTAGTCACATCTATGTTAACCTTGTTGATTCTGGTATCACAAAGATTGCAAATTCTGATGGCTATTCAGTTCTTTTAAATAGTGATGGTAGCCAACAAACTCAATATGATTACGTAAATTCAGATTACTCTGTTACCGTTCTACCTAATTCTGACAATGGTTCAACTACTGCTCCCTCAACAACTAAAACTGTTAGTGGTATTTATATTACATTAAGACATGTAATCAATGCCCAAGACAGTACTACTAAAGTCGGTCAAGATTGGACTGCTGCAGACAATCTAACTTCAGTTCAAGATAACGACGACAATGTCCTAACCGGAAATGATGCAATCAGTGCCGTAACTACAACAATCAACGACCAAGATGGCGTTCTACAAGATGGCAAAGTTGTCAAAGCTGGTACTTTTGAAGTTACTTACACATATAACTTAAAAGATGGCACAGCTATTACTAAGACCGTCACAGTTACCGCTGATCCAGCAACAAACAATTCTGGTTCATCAAGTTCCAGTTCATCCTCTAGTTCCAATACTTCATCAAATTCAAGTTCCAACAACAGTTCATCAACTACTGACCCAACAGATCCAGTAGTATCTCCTGATTCTCCTGATAATATCAATGATCAAGATCGTCTAGTTTCTACTCACCCTGCAGATGGCGTAGTTTCACTTTATAAACTAGACACAACTAAGATTACTAACCGTAGCTTGAACACAGCTTCCGATTGGTACAGTGACAAAGATATGACTTTCGCTGGTGAAACTTATTATCGTGTTGCCACTAACGAATGGGTCAAAGCTTCAAATGTTTATGTTTACCAAAACAAGAGCCAAGTTATTCAAACAAATAATGATCAACAATTAGTTGATTCCAAAGGTAACACTGTAACAAATCGTTCATTACTTGCTAATACGGCTTGGTACACAGACCGTATTGCAACAATCAATGGCAAGAGTTATTACCGTGTTGCTACTAATGAATTTGTTCCAGTTGATGCAGTTACAGTGATGTAATTAAGCATACAAAAGAGCATTCACTCTCCAAAGTGGATGCTCTTTTTGCGTATTTTTATTAGACATATAAATAATAATGGAAATAAAAAAGTGCCCTTTTACGGACACCTTTTAGATTAATATCAACCAAAAGACTGATATAATAGGATTCTATTTATTTTTTTATTGGGCATATTGGGTTCGAACCAATAAATTGCGGATTCAGAGTCCGCTGCCTTACCATTTGGCGAATGCCCACTAACAATAAAACTAACAGTAAAATGTTATAAAAAAAACGCTCCAATGTCAATAGTATTCCTGATATAACCACTTTTTAAGCCGAAAAAAAGACCATTCAGTTATACATTAGCCAAAATGGTCTCACTAATACTATTTATTTTCAGCTACTTTAGTTACCTTAGCTTTAAAAGCGGGCTTTTTTACTTCAGCTTGTTCCATGTCATTTTCTAGAATATTAATAGCATGATCCAATGATTCGAAAGATTCATTATTTAGTAGCTCAATGATAGGACTTAATCGTTCAAATTCATTTGAGAAAAGTCCTTTATTGATTTGTTCATTATTAATGCGTTTTAATTTTAAGTTAAAGTCCATCAATGCATTAATGCGAATTTTTGTATTGTCCAATTCACACAATAGATCATCGATTTTATCCATATCATAAGTTCTACTTAGTTTATCTGTATTATTCATAACAATACACTCCTTGTTTTATTTCTTGTAACTGGTTATACCAAATCTCTCTGACAACTATCATTCTAACGGCTTTGCCTAGAAAAGATAGTCTATTATCCAGAATGTACATATTATTTTTAGATAAAATGATACTGATTTTTTTGTACAATTAATTTGATTTTGATACAAATATTCTTATAATATATCATCCTAATATATTATTTTATATTCAAATTATTTTCAGAAAGTATATAGATATGTTACACTAATCTAGTTTTGCGAGAAACTTTCACAAATAGAGGAGATATCAATTTTTACATGCACTTATCAACTATCGAAAAAAGAAATTATTTAATTGGCTTTCTTTTTATTATTTTCATGGTTTCGATTGCGACCTCCTTAAATGATTTAGAAATTATTCTACCAGAAATCGGTGCTTTGACCGCCGGTACTTGGATTTACCAAAACGATGGCTGGATTCACCAACCTGTCAAAATTTTCTTGGCACCTTCAGGAACAGCTATTATCGGTTTCTTAGTTAATCAACTGTCAATCGGCTATGCACAAAAAGTCTTAATTGGTCTATTATTAATGCTAGTTTTATTAAAAATCCTGCGATCAAATTTGGCACCTTCATTTGCAACGGGACTATTACCGATTATTATTAATGCAACCCACTGGTCTTTCATCGTCGCTATCCTACTATTTACACTAGCCTTAATGTGCGGCGTTTTCCTTCAAGGAAGCTACAGGGAAACTGCTCCTGACAAAGCTATCCAAAAACGACACATGATGATTTTTACAATTATGGCAATAATATGGGTCACAGCGGTTTGGTTCTTTGGATTTTCACAAATGGCTGCTATTCCACCTGTTATGGTCGTCTTCTTTGAAGTAATGCAAAAACCAAATTATCACTGGCGCATGGCTGCTAAGCACTTCATCGCATTAGTCGGTGCTGCCAGTATTGGTGTTTTCGTTCATACTTTCATCGCATCATGGATTATTTCAGCATTGATTGCTATGCCATTAGTTTTCATACTCTTACAAATACTAAGAATTAAATTACCAGCTGCCTTTGCTTTTCCACTTTTAGCATTAGTTTTACCTAAATCAATGTTTCATATGTTGCCAATCACCGCAATTTTAGCATCAACTTTCTTTTTAGGTTCGATTGTCGTCTTGAAAAAAATTAAGCCAATTTTACAAACAAAAACTGAATAGTCAAAAAAACATCCCTGAATCTACTCAGAGATGTTTTTTTATGCAGTTTCTAATAGGTTAATCAAACAATTAGTAATGTATTGTGCATCTTTCTTCACATCATTTAGTGGTAATTTATTTACTAATTCCTTAGTAGGATTAAAGAAAACAATTTCTTCGTTCAAAGCCTTACCCACCGGAAGTTCCATATCTAAACCAGTTTTCTTAACTCGACGATATTCAATATTTCGAACACGTAAGACAGTTTCTTTCAAAATATAATTTTGAACGTTTTCAAAACTAGTCTTATCACCATAATTTTGATAAATTTTCTTCAATTTTTGTAATAAAACAATATTATTATTCATAGCATCATCTCTCCCAATTTGTATATTACATTTTTAATTTTATACTATTGAGAGTTTTATTCCGCATTGTAACTGAATAAAATAATAGATTTCAGATTCTTTATTCGAAACTTATTTATCAATTAAACCTAACTCTTTTGGATCAAAGCCACGATCAACTAAGTCATTAAATTCTTTTTTTAATTCCGGTCTCGTTTCAGTAGTACCAGGAATGTAGTTAGCATCTTCAGTGCCAGCAGCTAAGGCATGTTTGTAATACCATTTTTTCCAACGCAAAAAATCTAACGTGTGTTGTAATGCGGCCATCTGGTCTTCCAAATCTGTTTCTTGTTCTGCCAAAAAGTCATAGCGTTCTTCAAGTGTCCTATCACCTGCCAAGCACAATTCAATAAACTTAGCTATGTGCTTAACTGGCAATCCGGCTTCTTTCATACAGCTGATTGTTTCTAAATAGTTGAAATCTGCGTCTTTAAAAACACGACGACCACTTTCATCTCGATCAACAAAAGGCAATAAACCTTCTTTATCATAATAACGCAATGTATAAGTACTGATATTTAACTTCTCGGCAACTTGCCCAATGGAATATAACATAATTATTCTCGCTTTCTTATTAACAGCTGTTCTAACTTTAAGCGTATTATTGTTTAAATACAATTAAAATAAATTTTCTTATGTATTTCTCTTGACTTAGACCTAACTCTAACTTCTATATTAGTAATCGTTGAAGCAAGACAAAATACTAAGGAGTATATAATATGAAAACAATAAAACTTGGCAATAGCCAAATAAACGTATCCGCAACAGCTTTAGGAATCATGCGTATGGTACGTTTGGATACGAAAGATGCTACTAACGTACTTGAAAATGTTCATGATAAAGGTATTAATTTCATCGATTCAGCCGACATTTATGGCAACGGCGATTCGGAAAGAATTTTTGGAAAAGCCTTCAAGCAATCTAGTTTAAAACGTGATGATTTCTTCATCCAATCTAAGGGTGGCATTGTTTTGGACCCTAAAAAGAGTTCAGGAGAATTAGTTTTTGGTCAAAGATACGATTTTTCTAAGCAGCATTTAATTGAGACCGTCGATAAAATCTTACAAAGAATGCAAATTGACTATTTAGACTCATTTTTGTTACATCGTCCCGATCCATTGATGGAACTTTCCGAAGTTGCTGATGCTTTTGACGAATTACAGGCTTCTGGTAAAGTAAGACATTTTGGAGTTTCCAACTTTAATCCAATGCAAGTTGAAATGCTACAGTCAGAACTCAATCAAAAACTAATGATCAATCAATTGCAATTCGGTGTCATGCATACGGGTCCAATTCAATTTGGTTTGCACACTAATATGCAAGACGACGCCAGCATCAATCGTGATGGCGAGATTATCGAATACTCAAGACTTCATAATATGACAATTCAAGCTTGGTCACCTTATCAATACGGTTTATTTGCAGGAACTTTCATTGATAATCCCAAGTTCCCTGAACTTAACAATAAATTACAAGAATTAGCAAACAAATATAAAGTTACCAAAAATGCTATCGCAACAGCCTGGATTTTGTGCCACCCTGCCAAAATGCAAGTAATTCTTGGTTCAATGAATCCTAAACACTTGGACGAAAGCATCGCCGGTACTGAGGTAACATTAACTCATCAAGAATGGTATGACGTATACTTCGCTGCTGGAAATGATTTGCCTTAATATACGAAAAAACACTCACAATCTTTTGTGAGTGTTTTTTTTATTCACCAGGATCGATACGATCAATAATCGCCCTAGCATCATCAGTTGTTTTAGTTTGCATCAAGTCATTTCGAATAGCAGAAGCGCCCTTCATACCACGAACGTAAATCTTGAAGAAACGTTGCAATGGAGCAAAATGTCCCGGAATTCCTTTAGCAACAAATTGGTCATACAAATCAAGTTGATAACGCAACAAATTCAACAATTCATGTTCAGAGTGATGTTTAGGAGTTTTTTCAAAGGCATAAGGATTCATGAAGATTCCTCGTCCTATCATAATCCCATCAACACCCGGATGAGCATTAGCCAAATCAATCCCAGCTTGATAATCAGCAATGTCACCATTGATTTGTAACAAAGTATCAGGAGCATATGTGTCACGCATTTGAACTAGATCATCAATCAATTCATAGTGAGCTGGCACTTTACTCATTTCTTCTCGAGTGCGCATGTGAACCGTTAAAACTGGAACTTGTTGCTTCAATAAGAACGGTATCCAAGTTTCATATTCGTGCACATCGCTGTAGCCAATTCTTGTTTTAACAGTCACTGGCAAGTCACTTTGACGGGCACCTTCAATGACCTCTTTAGCAGTATCAAAATGACGAATCAAATCACTACCACTATGGTTTTTGATAACGGCAATGTCTGGACAGCCCATGTTGATATCAATTGCTTCATAGCCTTGCTTCTCTACTTCTTTAGCAGCTTTGGCAAAGTCAATCTCCGAGTTACCCCACAATTGCACGATTGGCTTAGGATTTTCAGCTGGATCAATGTACAAACGACCCTTAGTAGTTTCTTTAGCTAACGGATGAGTGATACTCAAGGCATTAGTAAATTCAGTATAAAAATTATCTGGAGCTGCGGCTTTCATCACTACTCGACGAAAAACTGATCCCGTTACAGCCTCCATTGGTGCCAAACTAAAGAAAGGACGATTCTCATCTTTAGCTTTTTTGGCGATGCGATTCCAGTATGCTGACTGGGTCACATTCTCACTTCCTATCACAATAAATTACAATACTATCAACTATACCGAGTTTGGTCAGTTCATTGCAAGCTTTAAGTTTTAATTTGCAATTATATAATTATTTCTATATCATACTAAGCAGACTTTAGGAAATTAGGTGAAAACCATGGAATTATCAAACATCATGGCTTGTATGCCTGCAAATGATGAAGGACGTTTTTCAGCAAAATAAAATTTAGGAGTCTAAAATGAAAAACGTCCGCAATACCGTACCATCTATTCTATTAATTATCGTTCTGGTAGGTTTTCCACAAATCAGTGAATCAATTTTCACACCTGTCCTGCCACAACTTAGTACCAATATGAACGTATCAGCTTCTACAGCTCAACTCACCATGAGCATTTATTTTATTGCTTTTGCCCTAGGAGTATTTTTCTGGGGACAGCTGTCAGACAAAATTGGTCGTCGAAAAGCTATGAATTTAGGCATCATTGTCTATCTACTTGGAAACATTGGCTTATATTTCAGTCCCACATTTAAACTTTTATTAGTTTCCCGATTTATCCAAGCTCTTGGTAGCAGTGTCGGTTCAGTCGTCACTCAAACTATTATGCGTGAAAGTTTTGATGGCATTAAAGGTACTCAAGTGTTTTCCAAAGTTGGTGCTGCAATGGCTTTATCACCAGCTTTTGGTCCTCTGATTGGTGGTGCCATTGAAACTTACTTGGGTTATAAAAATGTCTTCAGTGGCTTGATCATGATGGCCATTTTAGTTTTGCTATACAGCTATACTCGCTTACCTGAAACAAGAGATATCAACAAAATCAAACGAATTTCACTATTAAAAGTTACAAACAAGCTCCTTCAAGATCCAATTGTTTGGAGTTATGGTATTTTGATTGGTGGCATCAATGGAATCCTCTTTGGCTACTATTCAGAAGCACCCTTTATCTTTATAGAACATTTCGGCTTTTCATCAGTCAAGTATGGTTCTCTAGGTCTAACTATAGCTTTAGCTAGTTTAATCGGTGCTTTTATCGTTAATGTTTCTGTCAAATACATCAAGTCTGAAACAATTGCCTTATTAGGATTAGCTTTCAGTGTGATATCTGCATTATTATTGTTAATAAGTCTACAATTTGATCAAGTTTACTTAATGATAATTGGTTTTTTCTTAATTTTTTTAGGCTTGAACACGACTTTACCAATTACTTTGAATTTAGCTCTAAAAGGCTACGAAGAAATTATTGGTAGTGCCAGTGGAATTTTTAGTCTCGGCTATTATTTAATTGTCAGCTTACTAACATATCTTGTTAGCTTTATTCACAACGGAACAATTTATGCTTTACCGAGTTTCATCTTAGTAACCAGCTTAATTATGCTAATAATTTACTTGCCAATCGGTTTAAAAAAGAAATAATCTTATAAGCTATTGAACTGAACCCCATAAGTTGGAGTAATCCAAACTTATGAGGTTCTTTTTATGT
>ERZ833963.595-NODE-595-length-53421-cov-10.968988_pt1 | contig 53421 bp, 47 predicted proteins | sample MGYA00519693_ERZ833963 | MGnify/ENA primary metagenome ERZ833963 (study PRJEB31850, sample SAMEA3708748) | human gut metagenome | biome: human gut; feature: human-associated habitat; material: faeces | place: China | collected 2014 ...
GAGGAACACCATTTGACATGATTGGATTGCCATTTTGATCAACATATTCGATAGTGACATTGGGATGATCTTGCCAAATTATCGGTTGATCATGCATAACATTTCCAAAAAATGGATTACCTTCCTTTGGCTCGATAGAACCTAAACTACTATTACCATAAACCAGCATTTTTGAATCGCCATCAGGATGTTGGATTTCATAATATTCATTGCCCAAGTATTTCAAATCAGTAGTATCATTCTTGTCATTAACAGTAAAATTATATAGAGTACCGTTATTTCGATAAACATTTTTAGGATTATCAAATAAGTTACCAGAGTTGTCATAAAAAGGATCAGCTTTAAATATGAGTGGTTGATCAATAACGCCATAAATAGTTTTAGGATTATAATTCCAACTATTTGTCCAAGCAATTAAATAACCATTATTAAAGAGACCTTGGAAAAGCTTCATATTTTTTAATGATGAAAAGTCACTAACAGTAGAATTATAAAAATATACGTCCCCTGTCATACCTAAGTCAGCATATTTAGTTAGCCATGGGGCGATTTCCTTTACATCATCATTAGTAAAACCGTTAAAGGCTTCGTCGCCATTAAATGAGAATTTATTAGTTATATCTAGATTTAATGTTGAGTCATTCATGTATGATGGCAAAATAGTAAGATCGGGTATTTGACTAACATTGATTTCTTTTCTAGATGGATCACTATAATTACCGTCTAAAGTTAAACTAGAAAATTTTAGGCCGTCTAGTGGGACCAAACTTGGATTAGCTTTTTCATCTGAAGCTAATGTCACTGACAAATCAACAGCATCACTGCTAGGCAACAAATTTAAATATTGCATGCCGTCTAAACTTTCAATGGCTTGAGGTAGTTCTACTTGATTAGGTAGATCTCCTGAAATAGTAAGTATTGAATTTGATTTGTAATTTTTAATGTCACCGACAGTAATATTATCGCTTGTTTTTATTCCTAAACTAGTTTTGACTAAGGCGGCTAAATTGGAATCACTAAAATTTACTACGGTATCATCAGTTAAATTATTTGGTAAAGCATATGATTGAGTATCATTAGTAATATTGGTTTGACTAACTATCGTAGTTGAAGGCATGGCAATATTAGGTTGACCATCTTGGGCAAGGCCATTATAAATATAAGTTTCATTGCTAGGTGGGGTATTTTCTACCGTATATGAATATAAAGGAGTTGTGGGATATGTTACTCTAATTGGATTTTCACTAGAATCCGTTTGTGTAGAAGTATCCGTATTAGATGTTGAAGCCATACTCGTTGAATCAGATGAGTTGCTGTTATCGGTGATTGATGGATTTGGTTCATTGTTATTGGTAGAAGTTGTTGTTGGATTTGTATTCGCGTCTGTATTATCGTCGGTATTTGTGACCGGAGCGGTAGCTGTATTACTAGAATCATTATTGATAGTTGTGGCAGATTGATTATTAGTTACAGGTTCATTTTCTTTCGAAGTCTTTTGATTAGTAGCTGTCGCCAATTGACTATTAGTTGTACTGGATGTTGTTTCATTTTTTGAGACATTGGTTACTGTAGCAGATTGATTCACTGGATTGGTTGTATCCGCTTTAACAGTTTGTCCAGATAGAACCGTTAATATCATTGCTGAAAAAATTGTTGCTCCTAAATAAATACTTTTTTTATTTGTTAACATATATCATTACTCTTTTCTTAATTCCCTTATTTCTCATAAATAATGTTAGAAAGTATTCAGGAATCTTTCCAATAAAAGGGTAGCAATGTATATTAATAAATTAATAGGATGTTAAAGACGTTTACTGCCTCTTGCATTCTTAAATTAATACTTATACTAAATGTAAATATGAAAGCAATATAAAAAGACATTAAAGTTAATGTCTTTTTGTTTGAAAGAAATTCATATTATTTAGTAGCAATATCTGTGTAAATAGTAATTCCGACCATCAACAAGGTGAAGAGTACGATTAGTCCAATTATGATGAAATGACGTTTCTTGTTCATCAAGAAAATAGCTGCAAATTCTCGAATTAAAGCATTGGGCAAAAAATAAAATCGAGTTGGTGCACCGATTCCATTAGCGGCCAAGTGTGCCATTTTAGCATAAATTCCAGCCCGAAAAATGTGATAATTATTGCTGAAAAATTTGATATAAGCTTTTTCACTACCGAAATCCTTTTGGATTAATGCTTTAGAATACTGCATATTTTGCAAAGTATTACGTGATTTATCTTCTAAAAGAACTAAATTTTTGTCCCAGCCTTGAGCGATTGCAAATTTCGCCATTGCTTGAGCCTCAGATAATTTTTCATCCGGCCCTTGTCCGCCAGAAAAGACTATCTTTGGTGCGGGACGTCCTTTTTTAACTTGCTTTTGAGCAAATTTGATAGCGGCTTTGATGCGATTGCCTAGTAAGGTCGAAACTTGGTCACCGTTGATCAATCCAGCTCCAAGGACGATTAAGTAATTGGCTTTGTAACGTCTAGGTAGAAATTGATACAGTAAGACGTTTACCAAGAAATTGTATGAGCAAATTACTAAATAAGTACCGATGACCGGCAATCCAGCTATAAAAGTGTTGAACCAATCAGGCAAGAATTTCGAATGTCCCGCCATGAAAGAATTAGCGAACCATAAGACAATTAAAAATATCGCTAATAATAGTGTCAACATATTGGACAAAGTGTGGCTTTCTCTTTTCCAAACGATAAAGGCATTCCACAAGAGAAGCAGCCACATCATAGCTAAGGTAATCACGATGATACCCACGATAATCAGGAAAAGTATTCCCATTGTGGTGATAAATATTAAATTGGCGGTGCTAAAAATCAAAACTGCTAATTCAGCTAAAAAACTAATAAAAAAGATGGTAAAAGTAATTCCATTTACTAATCGACGTGGTTCGTAAAGCCATAATCCCAAGAAAATACCAAAAAGAATTAACGTGATAATCCCCCAATAAACTGATATCCTCTGGAGTTCATTCATATATGAAACGAGTCCGTTCATAATCATCCTCCTATAATCATTCTAATTTTAGCATATTGGATAATTTCTGAAACGTTATTAGCAACGCTGTATTGTTCATGTCATAATGGAAATAGAGGAGGGTTTTAGATGGGTGAAATTAAACTGATTTTAAGCGATATTGACGGGACAATTTTAAATGATGAAAATGTGATTGATACAGGTTTAAAAACTGCTATTAAAAAATTACGTCAAAAAGATGTTCCTTTTGTTTTGGCTTCAGCTAGATCTCCTGAAGGGATGAAACAGATTGCTTCAGACTTGGATGTTTTAGACAATCCAATTGCTTGTTACAACGGTGCTCTAGTTGTTAAAGATTTGCAGAATAAGAACTATACCACTATTTTGAGCCATGAATTAAATGTTACCGAAGTAGAACAGATGCTTACAATTCTTGATCAAAAATTCCCAAAAGTTTCTATTAATTTATATTCCGGATCTGACTGGTACGTTAATAATTTGGATAAATGGGTCCAAATTGAAGCTGATATTACCAAAATGAATCCAACAGTGAAAAACTTAGATAATTTAATTTCTACACATACTGTACCGATTCATAAATTGTTGTTAATTGGTGAAGCAGCACAAATTCAACAAACCTTAAATTATTTTAAACAATTGAATTTCTCAAATAGTTCATTTTACTTATCAAAACCAAATTATTTAGAGATCACTAATAGTAATGTTTCCAAGGAAAAAGCGTTACGTGAACTAGCGAAGACTTATCAATTAGATTTGGAAAATACGATGACTTTGGGCGATAATTTCAATGACGTACCAATGCTGAAGATTGCTGGGTTAGGTGTTGCAATGCAAAATGCTCCAGTTGAAGTTCAAAAATGTGCTAATGTGGTAACAGAGACTAATAATCAAAACGGAGTCTCAAAGGCTATTGAAAAATACGCTCTCTAGGGGGTTAGTATGATGGAAAAGATTTCAGTTATTAAAGGTGATATTGCTTATTTACCATTTCATGTGGATGCCATTGTCAATGCGGCCAATTCAGCTTTAGTACCAGGTGGCGGAGTTGATGGAGCTATTAATAAAAAAGCAGGTCCAGATCTTGGTCGAGCGATGTTGAAATTTGGTGGTACGCCAACAGGAACTGCTGTTTATACGCCAGCATTTGATTTAAACGCTGATTATGTCATTCACGCTGTTGGGCCTAGATATCAAGATGGCGAGCATGGTGAAGAAGAATTATTAAGTGATGCTTATCAATCAATTATGAAACTAGCTCAAAAACTAGAAGTCAATTCTTTGGCAATTCCATTTTTGAGTACCGGTGTTTATGGTTATCCGTTGGAAGATGCCATTAAAATCGCTGTCGAAACAGTGAAAGAATTCAACTTGAAAGCACGGATTTACTTTGTGGCTTTCGATGAATCAACTGAAGAAATTGCTAAGAAATGTTTAGATAAGTAAAAATTTTAATAGAATTAATTTGTTTATAAACTCGAAAAAAATACCCAGCAATCAAATTTGATTACTGAGTATTTTTTTAACCAATATTTTCAATTCCATCAATAGCAGTCCAAGTAATGGTAGAAGTATAAGTACCAGTAGGTTCGATGCCGCTTTGTTGCAATAAGATACCATTGTCATGGCCCCAACTGTCGTCAATGTCGAATTGCTGTTCAGCATCTTGAGATTTGGTTCCGTTGGCAATGTTTGCGACTTTGTTAGTAAGTGGATAGATATTACCATCTTTATCGACAAAGATTATTCCACCATTGTCCCAAGTTTGTGAACCATTAGAAAGGGATGTTGCTTGAGCTTGTAGAGTCCAAGAAGAGTTTTTCGAACGTTGATCATTAACGGTCAAAGACCAGTCCTTACTACGATGAATCATTCGATTAGTTGGATATTCTTGTACAGTTTGGAAATGACTCGTTTGAGCTGCATTAACGATCAAGTCACCTACAACATTGACTGTATAACTAATGATATTCGATTTATTAAAATTCTCATCTTCAGCATAGAAGGAGACGGTATTTTTACCTTCAGTTAAATCTTTTGCCAAAACATTGTAACTGAAGGTGTCAGCTGAACTATCAGAATTCAAAGTTCCTAAAAGTGGTGCATCGCTTGAATCTGGTGTTTCAGAACCATTGATGATTCGATGAATAGTTATCTTGGAATCATCGAGCGTATCAGTTGGTTTGTAAGCTACAATACCACCTAAGTTAGTTTGACCGGAGATTTGAATTTTTTGATTGTCTTCGCTGTTAGCTGTCAAAGTTAATGTTTTTGGTTGAACGATAGTAAATGCTGGTGACATAACGTTTTTCTGCAAGTTAGTTCCAATAAAACTAGCATGTTGACTAGCTACTGGAGTTGAAACAGTATTGTCGTCAGCTTTAGCAGTTCCAGTGAAAGTGATTTTGGCTAACTTATTAGTAGAAGAAATGTCTTTACTTAAAGTTGTCGTTACATTCGTTGAATCTCCATTAACTGAAAGATTCTGTGTTGTGCCATCTGTATAAGTGATTTGACCACCACTGTAAGTAATATTAGTGGGTAAATCAATATCAGCAGCGATTGATTTCCAATCTTGTGAACCACTGAGGTATTTTAGATCATATTCAAGTGACAATTTATCGCCGTTGTTGACCTTGCCAGAATCGCCAACTTCACGAGGATTGCCATTACCGTCAGCCTGAGTGATATCGAATAACTTGCTAGTAGTGTCAGCTTCAACAATTGATGGTACTGATTCAAAGACTACCAAATTAGTTTCAGTATCCGTACCAGTTGAGCCCGTGAATCCCCAATACAATTTAGTTAAGCCATCCAGATGCATTTTTGATAAATCAATATTAACGTTTTTTTCAATATCGGCATCTTTAGGAGCACCATCTAGAGTTTCATCATTAAATTTGTAAGTAATCATTGGTTTACCAGTATCAGTCATTGATTCTGGTGTCCAAGTGATGGTTAGATGATGCCATTGTTGGTCGGTTAAAATATTTCTTTGTCCATTGATTTTAAAAGTAGGATCATAGTGAATCAATTCAGGATAATCATTTTCTGAATCAAAGGTATATGAACTTGAATCACCAGGGTAACTATAGGCACAATATGATTGATTTGTGTTGGATCAGGAAATGAATTTAAGGGTACATCATAATAACTGTCTATACTGTTATCGCCGTTAAACTTAGTATCGAATTCAAGTGCCCAACTCTTTTGGATGGCTGAGCTAGCTAATTCTGCAACAGTCGTTCTGAGGGGTACGCCCCAAACACCCATCGTTTCACCACCGACAGGAGTATTGGTGATTAATTGATGATTGAAGGCGTCAGCTCCTTGTCCTTGTAAAACAAAAGCCATTCCGTCACCGTAATTACCATTGCTACGACCACCACCAAAGAGTAGCCACATTGAGACAGTTTGTTTTTTATTAATATCGATATAATTTTGATTAGCTTTATCTGAAGCGTTGAGATTAGACCAAACTGCCCCGAAGCTACCAGTCTTGTCTTTATCGGTGATTTCAATAACATTGCGGCTAGTAAAATTGCTACCTGAATTTGGTGGCAACAGTTTAGCATTATTAGTGCCGTTATTTAAATTGGCAATATCAAACCATTGACTGACATCTGACAATCCATTAGGAACGTGATCATCGTCACTCAAAAGCTTATATAGAGAAGCGTTTTCTGATAGTCCCGAATATTCAGAAATTGCTCGTACATTATTCAAATTAAACGCCAAAAAAGCCCCAAAACTAAGAATTATTAATGAAAGTAAATAAACTAATTTTTTGATAATAATCCCCCCAATAAGGATATAATCACAATTGTGTTTATCTGATTAAACAGATTTCCAAACTCATATTAGTATAAACAAGTTAATAATTCCATATAAATGCTTATATTTTCTAAATAAAAAATCGATTGGATTTTTATCCCAATCGATTTTTATTTAAAACTATTAGACCATCTGCTCATTAACATATTGAGCGTACAATTCATGGTCTTGCATAAGCTGTTTGTGAGTTCCGTGTCCAGTTATTTGACCATGTTCAATGAAGTAAATTTGATCTGCATCAACGATTGTTGAAAGGCGATGTGCGATAACTAGAGTAGTGCGACCGACCATTAATTGATCTAAAGCACGCTGAACTTTTTCCTCGGATTCTGAATCAAGGCTGGCTGTGGCTTCATCCAACATTAGAATTTTAGGATTACGCAAGAAAGCACGAGCAATGGCAATTCTCTGTTTTTGACCGCCGGATAACTTCACGCCACGCTCACCCATTTGTGTATCCAATTGCTCAGGAAAGTTAGATACGAATTCTTTGGCGTAAGCTAATTCCAATCCGTGCCACAATTGCTCATCAGATAGTTTTTCATCCAAGCCATATTGCAAGTTGTCACGAATACTACCAGCAAAGACGGCACTATCTTGAGAAACGTAACCGATTTGTGACCGCCAATTATTTAAATCAATCTGCTTGATGTTATCTTTACCAATGAAAATCTCGCCACTGTCAGGTTGATAAAATCTTTCTAATAGTGAAAAGATAGTTGATTTACCACCACCAGATGGTCCGGCGAAGGCTATCACAGTGTTAGGTTTGGCCTCAAAAGATACATTTTGAAGAATGGGATGTTTAGGGTCATAACTGAAGTCTAAATGCTGGGCATTAATTGTTTGTCCTTCGACGTCTAAAATTTTACCTTGAGTGTTTTCGGGGTTGGTATTTAGAATTTCTTGGATTCTTTCTGTGGAACCCATGGCCTTTTGGACTTGTGAGAAGAATGTCGCAAAACTAGCAACCGGTGTGATGATGTTGAATAGATACAATAGGAAAGCTACCAATGAGCCACTAGTTAGAGTTCCTTGCTGTATTCTGACAGCTCCGTATCCTAAAATACCGACGAAAATTCCTAGCATTACAGTCGTCATGATGGGTTGGAGGACAGCTTCGACTTTGGCGTCTTTGATACCAACTTTAAAAATTTTATCGATTAAATTGCCACCGGTTTGTTTTTCAAATTGTTCACCATTGCTGGATTTGATCAATCTTACTTCGGATAGCTTTTCACTAGCATCGGCGTTGAAGTCAGCCGTAGCGGCTTGTAGTTTTCGTCCTAGTCGTGACATGATTCGACCAATTGGCAAGAGAATCAAAACGATAATTGGAACGATACTGAACATTAAAGCTGCCATTTTCCAATCCATGAAGAAGAGAATAATCATTGAACCGATTAGTTGAATTGCACCGGTGATGAAATTAGGAAACTGTGAAGTAATCAAATCTTTGATGACGCTAGTATCGTTGACTAGACGAGAACTACTTTCACCAGACTTGTGATCATCAAAATAATCAACTGGCAATTTGAGTAGATGCGCCCAAAGTTTCTCACGCAATGTTTTAACAGAACTTTCACCAACAAAACGCAAAATGTAGCCTCCAATTGTTCCAAAACCTAGTTGGATTACGAAGGCTAGAATTAGAACAGCCAGCATTTTACCATCGATTTTTGACAGTCCTGAAGTATCAACTAGTCCTTTGGTCAATTGAGGTACGATCAAACTGGCACCACTAGTAACTAAACTTAAGAGCAATCCTATTATAAATAGAGATTTTTTGGGATTGACGCTGTTAATTAGTTGAAGAAAATTTTTGAAATTGAATTTGGAGCTTTTAGGTAAGTCTTGTCTGATTGCAGGATTGCGCATAAACATTTCCTCGTTTTAATTAATATCTAAAACCATTCCAGAAATCTTGACGGAAATCCGGACGACGACCGCGGTGTCCACAGTGACCTTGTGGCATGCCATGGGTGAAAGGTGAGTGACGCATATGTTCACGCATTTCATGACGCATGTGTTCAATATCCTCAGGTGTCATTTTGTCACGCATATCCATCATTTGTTCACGCATATTAAGCATGGCTTGGTAGCGGTCAGTTGGATCGATGAATTTTTCAGAATTTTGTTTGAAATCATCATCCCAGCCTTCAGAAATCTTTTTAAGATAGTCACTGAAGTTGATTTTTTCTTCGTCGTTTAAACCAGCCAGAAAGGCTTCACTGTAATTCTCATTTTTTAGAGAAGCGTTGTCTTCGGCTTTTTGACGACCAGCATCGGTTAGGTAAATCAGTTTACTGCGTTTGTCGTGTTCATCTTCTTTACGAATAATATCGCCATTGTTTTCCATTTTCTTCATCAATTCAGCGATTGAACTTGGACTCAAGTCCAAAATTTCGCGTAAATAATTTTGAGTGAGACCATCGCCTAATTTCAAGACAGCTAGTACTCGTTGTTGTCCTGTAAGCTTTTGTTTCTTTTGGCTCATGTAAAAATTAGCAGCCTCACTGATAAATCGTAGTTGTTTCATTAAATCATCTGTTAAGTTACTCATATTAAAATCCTCATTTCTATTAATTTATTTCGGTACCGAACTTTATTACAAAAACTAGTATAGTTCGGTACCGAAGCAAATGTCAACTATTTTCTTTCAGAAGTAAAAAATATTGACTCTGAAAATTAAAGGAGTATTATCTTAATGGTAAAAATTACTATTTAGGGAGAATTAAATGGCTAAAAAATCAAAAATCATTAAAAATCAAAAGCAACAAGAATTAATTCAAAGATATGCAGCAGTACGACAAGAATTAAAAGCAAAGGGTGATTATATTGGTTTATCGAAATTACCTCGTAATTCTAGTCCAGTTCGTTTGAAGAATCGCGATGCAATTGACGGTCGTCCACACGCTTATATGCGTAAGTTTGGAATGTCACGTTTGAACTTTAGAAAGCTAGCTCACGCCGGTCAAATTCCTGGTGTGAAAAAGGCTAGTTGGTAAGGAGAAATTATGGAAAAAATGAATGTAGCAACAGCTTATCGTAATTTAAAAAGTCCCAATTTGAAAACTAGAAAGAGGGCTCTAAGAGCTATTAAAGATAGTAAAAAGAAATCTGTGAAGTAATTAACAATCTGAATGAAAACGTTTTCTTTCTCTGATATAATTAACTTGTGTGTAATTAATAATATGGGGAAAGAGGGGACAAATCATGGCTGGTACGAAGAAGAAAAAACATAGTTTTCCGTCTGCGTATACTGTTATCGTTATTGTTCTAATTTTGGTTCAAGCTCTGACTTTCTTTATTCCTTCGGGAAAATACAGCACGTTGGAATACAATTCAGGGTTGAACAAGTTTGTTATTACCGAGGCTTCAGGGAAGACAATCAAGAAGCCGGCAACACAGAAAACATTGGATAATTACAAGATTAAAATCAATGTTTCCAAATTCAAGGATGGTACGATCTATCGTCCAGCAGCAATTCCAAATACTTACCACCAAATCAAGAAACCTAAACGTGGTATTTTTGGAACAATCAATCAATTCTTAACTTCACAAGTGCAAGGTATCGTTGATAGTGTTGATATCATCGTCTTCGTCTTGATTCTTGGTGGAGTTATCGGAGTCGTCAATGCCACTGGAGCGATGGATTCCGGGATGATGCGACTTTCCGAGAAATTAAAAGGAAAACAAAAGTGGTTGATCGTAATTGTTACTTCACTGATTGGTCTAGGTGGAACGACCTTTGGTATGGCTGAAGAAACAATTGCCTTCTATCCAATTTTGATTCCAATTTTCTTACTGGCAGGGTACGATACCCTAACGGCAGTAGCGGCAGTTTACTTAGGTACCGCAATCGGTTCAATGAGTTCAACTATTAATCCGTTCTCAACCGTTATTGCTTCTAACGCTGCCGGAATCAACTTTACTGACGGATTACCAATGAGAGCCTTGATGTGGGTTTGTGCAATTGGTATCTCAATTATTTATACAATTAGATATGCTGAAAAAGTTAGAAAAGATCCATCGAAGTCATTAGTTGCTGATCAAGCTCAAGAAGATAAGGACCGTTTCTTGGGTGATTTAGATTTATCCGAAAAGAGTGACTTCACCGCTCGTCAAAAGTTATCATTGATTATTTTTGCGTTAGGATTCGTTGTAATGATTTACGGTGTTCAACAATTAGGTTGGTACTTTACTGAAATTGCGGTTGTCTTCTTAGCTGTAACGTACTTGCTGATTTTTACGGCTGGTCTCAAAGAATCCAAGTTCGTCGATAGTTTCGTTTCTGGAGCTGGAGACTTATTGGGAGTTGCTTTGACGGTTGGTTTAGCTAGATCTGTTGGTATCGTTATGGAAAATAGTTACGTCAGCGATACGATCATGAATTACTTCAGTAACAAGATCAGTGGTATGAATAGTGTCTTGTTCATCTGTGTCTTGTTCTTCGTTTATATCGTCTTAGGATTCTTCATTCAATCATCTTCAGGTTTGGCGGTACTTTCCATGCCAATCATGGCTCCTTTGGCCGATGTTGTGGGAATCGATCGTGCTTTGATCATCAATGCTTACAACTGGGGACAAGGTTTGATTGGTCTGATTGCGCCAACGGGATTGATTTTAGTATCGTTATCAATGGTTAAAGTTGGTTTCGATAAGTGGATCAAATTCGTTACGAAATTGTTAATTATGATAGTTGTTTTGATTTTAGTATTCTTAAGTATAGGTGTTTTATTATAAGAAAAGTCGTTGGTGAATTATCATCAACGACTTTTTTTGTACAATTTGTCAATTATAAGTATTATAAAATGTTATTCATTTTTAAATCGTCAATACTTAAATAAAAGTGTTGGGAGATAAGAAAATGAATGGTAATGCCAAAGTTCTTTCTAATCATGAATTACAATCACAAGCCCCTAGCTATTTGGAGACGATTTTTTCATTAGCTAATGGACATTTCGGTATTCGTGGCAGTAATCCACTACAAGAGTCATCTACTGGTGGTACCGTCGTTAATGGCTTTTATGAAATTTCGCCAATTCATTACGGGGAAGCTGCCTTCGGTTATGCAAAAAATAATCAAACTATTGTCAACTTACCAGATTTTTATGCATTAGAAATTTTTGATGAGAATGAAGACAGATTTGTTGCAAAGCTTGATGAAAAATCATTAGATATGCAAACGGGGATGTTGACTAGCAATTATATTTTGACCAATTCCGAGCAGCAGAAAATTAAATTAGTCGTTAAAAGCGTTTTGAGTCAGAACAAGGATTCATTCGTTGGTTTGCAGTATAAGATTCAAAGTTTGGATTATCAGGGAAAATTACTAATTAAAAAGCATTTGCAACCGGTCAAGAATGCCACAGAAAATAATGATCCTAGAAAATCTCGAGTTGTACAAACACTGACTTATCAAAGAGAGACTATCAATAACAGCTGTGAAATATTAAAAATCGCAACTAAATTCAGTCATCTTCATCTCGATTTAGGCTTGTGTTCTAAAATTTCATTGGAACAAAATATTGTTTTAAAAGAATCATTTGAATTTGAATGCATCGGTATCGTTGGTGAGATTGATCAAACGTTGAATTTGGATAAAATACCGACATTTCAAGATATTTTAGCTGATAGTCAAGATTTTTGGGATAAATTTTGGCATAACAGTGAAGTGATTATTTCCGGAAACGACGAACTAAATCAGGCTTTGCACTACAATATTTTTCAATTGATGTCATCTAGTGGTCGTGATGGAAAAACTAACATTGCGGCTAAAGGTTTGTCTGGAACTGGCTATGAAGGCCATTACTTTTGGGATACGGAAATGTATATGGCTCCATTTTTTGACTTTACTAATCCACAAATTGCTCGTAATTTAATTAAGTATCGTTATAGCATTTTGCCAGAATCTAAGAAAAGAGCTAAAACTTTGGGTGTTGATCAAGGAGTGTTGTTTGCTTGGCGGACGATCAATGGCCAGGAAGCTAGTGCCTATTATCCAGCCGGAACAGCACAATACCATATTGATGCTGATGTTGCTTTTGGCGTTTATCGATATTTGTCGGCAACTGATGATTGGCAATTCATTGAAGATTATGGACTAAAAATTGTTTTGGAAACAGCTAGATTTTGGCGTGGTTTTGGTAGTTATACAGAGATGAATGGGCGAAAGAAATTTTGTTTTTATGATGTAACAGGTCCTGATGAATACACAGCTATTGTGGATAATAATTATTACACTAATCGAATGGCTAAATTTAATTTGAATTTTGCAGTGAAATTGATTGAGAAATTCCCTCAAAAAGCTCAATCATTAGGGGTAACTTCAAAAGAAATTAATGATTTGAAACAGACAGCTCAAGCAATTTATTTACCATATGATAAGAAGCTTGGAATCAATCAACAAGATGACAGTTCATTCAAGAAGCCAGTTTGGCCATTTGAAAAAACGCCTAAAGAGAATTATCCACTGCTTTTGCACTATCATCCGTTGACTATTTATCGTTATCAAGTTAACAAACAGGCTGATACGATTTTGGCTGATTTTTTATTCAATGATATTTCTCAAGCACAATTAAAACGTGAATATGATTACTATGAAAAAATAACCACTCATGATTCTTCACTTTCTAGATCTATTTTTAGTGCGATGGCTGCTCGAATCGGTCTCAAACAAAAGGCCTATGATTACTTTATTGATACGGTCAGAACTGATTTAACCGATTTACAAGGTAACTCCGCTGACGGCTTGCATGTGGCTAATCTTGGTGGAAGCTGGTTGACAGTCGTCTTTGGCTTCTGTGGAGTAGAAGTAAAAAATGGCACTTTATTTCTTCACAATAATTTACCGAAGGCATGGAATAAGTTGTCAATTCGCTTGAAGTTTAAAGGACGTTTATTGAAGATGACATATTCCCCAGACAAGATAGAAGTAGATTTATTAGATGGCCAACCAATTAAATTATTTATTGACGGAACTAGTCAAATGATTGTCTAAGACCTTTGGCTTGAAAGGGGCTTTTCGTTATAATTAGAGTAACAATTTTGCTTGGAGGAAAAATATGTCAGATTATCGAATTGAAGAAGATACTTTAGGAGCTGTCAAAATTCCAAAAGATGCGCTTTGGGGAGCACAGACACAGCGTAGTCGCAATAACTTTTCCACAGGAAATAAGATGCCTTTAGAAATTATCAAGGCTTTGTTACAAATTAAAAGAGCAGCAGCAATTGCTAATAAAGAGGTTGGAGCAATCGATGCTAATAAAGCAGATTTGATAGTAGAATCGATTGATCAATTGTTAAAACTTGATGATGCCAGTTTACGTAAGGATTTCCCATTGGTTGTCTATCAAACAGGTTCTGGTACGCAAACGAATATGAATGTGAACGAAGTCGTCAGTCATGTTGCTCAAAACATCAATCCTCAATTAGAAATTTTGCCAAATGATGATGTTAATCACGGACAAAGTTCCAATGATATTTTTCCTACAGCAATGAATATTACTGCAGCCATGGCAGTAGAAAAATTAATAGATTCTCTAAAACATTTGATAGAAGAATTGCAAACTAAGCAAGCTAAATACTGGCGTGTAGTCAAGATTGGTCGAACACATTTGCAAGATGCAACACCGTTAACTTTTGGACAAGAAGTCAGTGGTTGGGTTTCAATGTTGCAACATGATTTGGATTATTTACAAACACTTAAGAAAACTCTTGGTGAATTAGCAATCGGTGGAACGGCCGTGGGAACTGGTTTGAATGCCGCTCCTGGTTTTGCTGAAAAAATTGCTGAACAAATGAGTATCGTTTACGACTTTGAATTTACTGCTGATACGAATAAATTCTTTGGTCTAGCAGCACATTCAGGTTTAAACGTTGTTCATGGCGCGATCAAAACTTTAGCCAGTGACTTGTTGAAGATTGCTAATGATGTCAGATTCTTAGCTAGTGGTCCCCGTTCTGGGTATGGTGAATTGAATATTCCGGCTAATGAACCTGGTTCTTCAATCATGCCGGGAAAGGTCAATCCTACTCAAGCGGAAGCTATTACAATGGCTGCTATTAAAGTTATGGGTAATGATGTCACAATCGATTTGGCTGCCAGTCAAGGTAACTTTGAGATGAACGTCTATAAGCCAGTTTTAATCAGTACTTTCTTAGAATCGGCTGAGTTGTTGACCGGAACGATGACTGGTTTTGCAGACAAAATGATTGCTGGTTTGACGGTCAATGAAACGCGGATGCAAGAACTAGTCGACCAATCGTTGATGACAGTTACAGCATTATCGCCACATATCGGTTATCATCACAGTGCTGAAATTGCCCAACTGGCTCAAAGAGAAGGAACGACTTTACGAGAAGCTGCTATCAAGTCTAAATTAGTTACGGCAGAACAATTTGATCAATGGGTCGTGCCAATTGATATGACAAATATTGAGGAGAAAAAAGATGGCCAATAAGTTTATTTTTAAACCAAATAAGATTGAGGAATTAAAGGATAGTTATGATGTCGTAATCGTCGGTTCTGGTGGGGCAGGTTTGACGAGTGCGATTCAAGCTTATGAATTAGGACTTTCACCAGTGATTTTAGAAAAAATGGACAAAATTGGTGGCAATACCAATCGAGCTTCTTCAGGGATGAATGCCGCCGAGACTTTCGTCCAATTGAATCACCATATCGTTGACAGCTTTCAAGAATTTTATGACGAAACTTTTATCGGTGGTGGCAAACAAAATAATCCCGAACTTTTGAAATTCTTCACTGAACACGGAGCTTTAGCAATCGACTGGTTGGATCAACATGGATTAAAACTCGATGATTTAACTATCACTGGTGGAATGAAAACTATGCGAACTCACCGTCCTAGTAGTTTGATGCCAATTGGTGGCTATTTAGTTACTGAATTGTTGAAATACGTTGAAAAATACCAAATTCCTCTATTTGATAATGTTAAAGTAACTGATATTTTATCTGATAATGGTCAAATTAATGGTATCAAAGCTGAATCAGACCGTGAAATTGAAATTAAGACTTCTGCGGTGATTTTAGCAACAGGTGGTTTCGGAGCTGGAAAGGACCTCTTAGCACAGTATCGTTCTGACTTGCTTAATCTTAGAACGACTAATCAACCGGGAGCTACTGGAGATGGAATCAAACTAGCTCAAAAATTGGGCGCTCAATTAGTCGATATGGAACAAGTTCAAGTTCATCCAACTGTTCAACAAGATACTCCTCATGCATATTTGATTGGTGAAGCTGTTCGTGGCGAAGGAGCCATTTTAGTCAATAATGATGGAACTCGTTTCGTCAATGAATTGGATACTAGAAAGAATGTCACTCAAGCTATCGATGGTTTAGGTGGAACTGGTGCTTACTTGATTTTTGATACCGATATTCGTAAGCGGGTCAAAGCAATCGAATTTTATGATCACGTTGGTTTAGTAAAAACAGGACAAACTTTGACCGATTTGGCCACTGAAATCAAAGTTGATGCAAATAATTTAGAAGAAACCGTATCTAAGTGGAATCAAGCAGTTAAATCTCAACGAGACTCAGAATTTAACCGTACGACAGGTATGGAACGTGATATTTCGGACGGACCATTCTTTGCTATCCATATTGCGCCAGCTGTTCACTATACGATGGGGGGCTTGAAGATTAATGATAAAACTCAAGTGTTGAATACGGATAATAAAGTTATTAATGGCTTGTTTGCGGCTGGTGAAATTGCTGGTGGTTTACACGGTAATAATCGAATCGGTGGTAATTCAATCGCTGAAACGGTAGTCTTTGGTAGACAAGCTGGACAACAAGTTTATAAATATCTCCACTAAAAAAGCTGACCAAAACGGTCAGCTTTTTTAGACTAATTTAGTAAGGTCAAGTGGTGTTTCTAGGTGATAATCAACTTTTGCAAATTCAGGGTTCTCTTTAGCACCCCAACTAGCTAAACCAAATTCGATACCGGCATTTTTGGCACATTGGAAGTCATAAATTGAATCGCCAACGTACATCGTATCTTGAGGAGATAAATTTAAAGTTTCCATGGCTTTTAAAATAGGATCAGGATTTGGTTTGTGTAATTTTGTTTTGGAAGCAGTAATAAAGATATCAAAATATTTATCAATATCAAAATTATCTTTAACAACTTGCATTTCAGTATCAGTTCTTGAAGTAACAATGCCAAGTTTGATGTTTCGTTGGTGTAATCGTTCTAAGGCTTGTTCGATACCATCAAAAACTGTGGCATAGTGGAACATAGCATGATCATTTTCATTCCAGTCGGCTAATAATTTTTGGCTCTCTGCTTCTGAATGTACATACCTTTCGACAGCCTTAGTACCGGGAATTCCTAAAATATAGAAGAGTTCTTCAGCGGTTGGTTTAATACCATAAGTGTCGGACAGTGTTTTTTGGAAAGATTTGATAATCGTTTTTTCGGTATCAATCAAAGTGCCATCAACGTCGAATAAAATTGTACTTTTCATAATGAAATCCTCCTAAATGTAAATCATCTGTGTTTTGGATTTAATTAATTTGTTCTCAAGCTTTTGGGGCAACTCACCATTTGTAATAATATAATCAATTTGATTTAATTTGAGAGCTTTGAAATTGTGTTGAACGTTTACTTTACTACGATCCAATAAGAGAACGATTTTTTTGGATTGTTTACGAATTTTCGCTTTATAATCAAGGTCATCTTCATAAGCATAATAAACTCCTTGTCCATCGATTCCGACACAACTGAGAAAAGCATAATCGAATGAATAATTCTCCATATCAAGACAAGGCTTAGTTCCGACAACACAACGTTTCTCGGGGTCCAAATTACCACCTAAGATTCGTGATTTGCAAGGAGCAAAACGAATTAGTTGGTCAGCAATATCCAAGGAATTAGTTACGGCAAATAATTCTTTTTTAGTGATATATCTCGACAAAAAGCTAATGGTTGTAGAAACGTCTAAATAAATTTGATTGGCTTGATTAGCAAAAACAGCAGCTTTTTTAGCCAATTTTTGTTTGTCAGTAACGTGCTGATCATTACGTTTTAAGTAGTTGTCGAGTTTTTTAAAAGTATTGGGTAAACTAATACCGCCATAACTTCGTTCAACTAAATCATTATCAGTTAATTTGACGATATCACGACGAGCAGTGTCCCTAGAAGTATTGGTTAAATCGATGATTTCTTTGAGAGACAGAGAGTGTTTTTCTTGCAGAGTTTGCATAATTAGTTCTAACCGTTCTTTTTGCATATGTTTACCACCTAAAAAATAAGTTACTATAAGCATTTATCTTATAGTAACTTATTTTAACTTAAAACACAATATTAAGCTTCTTGATCACTTGATTGCATTTTGTCGTTGTAACCAAAGAGGTAAGTGAGAATAAATGCTGCGCCAAAGGCAATTAAATGAGAGACGATGTAGGCAGTGAAGTTAGAATCAATTCCACCTTTAGGATTGATGAATGAAGGGAAACCGATCAAACTTCCAGTAAATCCATAAATTACTAAGTTCATTCCACCAGCGACAGCACCGCCGATTGCATTACCAATCATTGTCATGTAGAAGACCTTTTTGTATTTTAGAAGGATTCCGTAAAGTGATGGTTCAGAAATTCCACAAAGAGCAGAAACACCAGCTGAATATCCAAGAGCTTCAAACTTCTTTTTCTTAGTCTTGACAGCTACTGCAAAAACTGCACCGGCAATTCCCATAGCAGTAATTGAAGTTAAAGCACAGATAACACTTTGACCGTTGACAGCTAAGTCATTGATAACGATAGGAATCAAAGGCCAGTGAAGACCAAAGACAACGAGAATTGGATAGAAGGCACCGTAGATAGCACCACCGATAATGCCATTGAAAGCTAATAAACCAGAAATACCATCGGCCAAACCTTTACTCAAAACAGTGATAATTGGAGCAACGGCTAGTAGTAAAACAAAAGATAAAATAATAATTTCAATAATAGGAACGAAGATACCTTGAATCATTTCAGGGATAGCTTTCTTGAGATACTTTTCAACATATTTACCTAACCAAGCTGCTACGATAATAGGGAAGACGGATCCAGAATAGTTCATGATTTTAACGGCGAAGTCACCGAATAATCCGATTTCTGGAACCTTGTTGCCGGCAATACCAATAATATTGGGATGAATTAGAAATGCTCCAATAACAGCCATGGCAATAGGATCAGAACCGAGCTTCTTGGCAGCAGTAAAGCCTAGGATAACTGGCAAGAAGTAAAAGATCGTATCAGCCATTGTATTGATCAATAAGTAGATTCCGGCTTTGTCACTTAAAACTCCAGCACTAACTAAACCGGCTAAGATACCTTTGGTGATACCAGAACCAGCTAAAACGCCGATGATTGGCATCATAGAAGCAGTTAAAATACCGATAAATTCATCGTAGCCGTGTTTGATTTTTGCACCAAGACTTTGGTTTTCTACTTGTTCAACAACAGCTTCTTTAGAGATTGAATCTTCAGTGTTAAGACGGGGCAAAACATCTAGAATGGCATTGAAGACATCAGTCACTTTATTGCCAATAACAACTTGATATTGGCCTTGAGCTTTCATAACTTTGATAGTAACGTCCATATCTTCTAAAGCTTTAGTGTCGGCCTTTGATTCATCTTTTAATGTGAAACGCAGTCTTGTCATGCAGTGAATCAAAGTGTCGATATTTTCATCGCCGCCGACGTGTTTGATAATTTGTTTTGCATCAGCTGTATAATCCATAATTTTTCTCCTTTAACATAGTCTTTCTTCAGGTAAGTAATCGATTGGTAACCAACTTAAAATATCTTCTAAAAATTTATCCCAGTAATACCAATCATGTTTACCGTTGGTAAAATCAGTTTCAACTTGAATGCCGAGTTGTGATAATTCGTCAATGAATTTTTGATTGTCTTGATAAAGAAAATCTTGTTTACCGCACCAATCAAATAATTTAGGGACGGCTTCATTGCAAGCAAGTTTTTGTTTAGCCAAATGTATGAGATTATTTTGAGAATTATTAAAATTCTTTTGATCAAAGATACCGTTCCAATAATTCTGAGGACGAAAACTCTCAAGAATTTCATTATTACAAGGGTAAAAGGCTCCGGATAAGGCAGCAGCGTGGCTAAATTGATTGGTAGAAAGGGCTATTTTATAAGCTCCATAACCACCCATCGAAGCACCCATGATGAAATTCTTCTCTCGATCAGTAGAAATCTGTGGGAAAAATTCATGTACGACCTTCGGTAATTCTTCGGCAATATCGCTGTAGTAATTTAGACCATAATTGGTATTGGCATACCAGCTCAAATCAGCGTTGGGCATAACGACTGCCACGGCGGTATTTTTAAGCAAACGTTCGAGACGAGTTTTACGCAGCCAAGAAGTATTGTCATCGCTCATGCCATGGAGTAAGTAAATCACCGGAAGATCATTTAAAATATTTTGGTCCCAAGTGGTGTCATTAGTAACTTGTGGTAAGAGGACGTCCATTTGGCAATCTTTAAGTAAAGCATTAGAAAAGTAATTGATTTTTAAATGTGCCATTTTTTGCTCCTTCATCTTTTTTGTTATTTGAACAAATCTCATTGACAAGGCTTATTGTATACGCTTACAATTTAATTAATCAGTTTATATTTGCTCAAATAACTACCATTTTTTGTCTAGGAGTGAGAAATATGGCTACACCAATGGAGATACTAGAATTTGATTACGTTAATCCCGTCAAATGTATTTATCATCGGCCAATTGGAAAAAAATATGTTGTCCCACATTGGCACGAGGCAATTGAAATTACCTATGTTGCTAAGGGCAATCCGGGGACTATGTTTATTGAAGATCAGACGTATCAGTTGGAGCAGGGGGATATCTATGTTATTAATTCTCGTTTGATTCACGGATTTGATACTAAAATCACCAATAGTCAGCGGATAGTTACCTTGCTGATCAATTTTGATTGGCTACGTCATTGTTTACCAAAAACTGTTCGTAATAAGAGCTTTTCTTTAATTAAGCAACCAAAAAAAGACAGCCAATTGGCTGCCTTCAGGGAGTTAGTAGGTTTAATAAATAATATTAAGGATTATCAATGTCTAGATACTAGTGAGGATAATCATCTGCATCAATTATCAATGTCGGTAGAACTAATCAGTGTTTTAGTAAAAAACTTCACGGTTGATCAGGAATTGCAACATCAAATACCGCAAATGATTGCCCAAGTAATTGAAGATTTTCATCAGCAATATCAAAATGAAATTCAACTATCAGATATGGCTAAGAATTACAATTATAGTTATGCTTATTTCTCCAAGTTATTTAAGCGTTACTTAGGCATCTCACCTAAGAAATATTTGACCTTGTTACGAGTTCAAAAAGCAGCCGAAATGATTGAAATTAGTGATGATAAATTAAGCCAGGTAGCTTTGAAAACAGGTTTTCCTGATGAAAAAAGTTTTTATGCTGCCTTTAAAGCTAAGTATCGACAAACGCCTTTGGAGTATCGTAAGAAGTTAGAGAACATAAATTAAATTAAATCGCCACTAGCACCTTTAGTGTCGACGGATAATAAATGAGTTTCCCAATTTGGGAAGCTCTTTTTTGTTTCGTCAATAATTTTTTGAGCGTCATTGAGGTTAGAAGCAATAGCCATTAAAGTTGAACCACTACCACTGATATAAAGAACGCCGCCGTCTTTTTGACAGATAGATTTAACAGCTGAATAGTCGGGAATCAATTTGCTACGGAAAGGTTCATGCATTTTATCGATGATAGCTTGACGAATCAACTCCAAATTACCACTTTCTAAAGCTTTGGAAAGAGCTACAGCGTGTCCAACTTGATAGCTGACCGTTTGATAGTCCATCGATTTGGGGAGAACTTGACGAGCTTTTTTGGTGCTTAGTTGATAATCGGGAACTAAAGCTACAAAGAATAAATCTGGGGAAACTTTGAAAGCAACATTTTGAATATTTTCTTGACTATCAGTAAAAGAAACGTTCAAATTTCCTAAAATGGCAGGAGCAACGTTGTCGGAATGTCCTTCCATTTCAGTTGCCAAGGTTAAGATTTCTTCTTTATTTAATGGAGAGTCAAACCACAAGTTAGCTCCCATCAAACCACCGACGATGCAAACGGCCGAACTGCCTAATCCACGAGAAACGGGAACATGATTGTCGATAGTGATTTTTACGTTGGGAACTGGTTGATTGAGGAATTGGCAACCGCGGACGAAAGCTTGATAAATTAAGTTTTGTTCATTTTGAAATTGTTCGTCGCAGCCATTTATGATCAATTTTTGAGAGCTTTGCTCAAAGTCAATTGTTGAATAGAGTGAAACGGCTAAACCCATACAGTCGAAACCGACACCTAAGTTGGCACTTGTAGCAGGGACTTTAATTCTTATCATAAAAATCAGCCTCGACTTTCTGTTGGATGTAGTCTTCCATTTTATCTTTATCGATCACATCATCATGCAAAACTGGTAAATTCCAAACCTCAGCGAGATTTTTAGGAATTGGTAGATTAGTTTTTTCGTGAATAGCTTGCATGGCATCGAAGTCATCGTCAATTTTTTGTTTGAGAATAGCCTCTGCAACTACGTGCGTAAATTTATAAGGACTAGCTGTACTGAGTAGGATCATAGGTGTTTTAGAGTCTTTTTCTTGATAGTCACGCATGACCTTGTATCCGACTGCAGTGTGAGGGTCCATTAAATAGTTATCTTGTTCATAAACTTGTTCGATGGACTGTTTGATTTCTTCATCAGTGCTATATCCACAATAAAAATCTTTTTGAATTTCAGCCAAAACTTCTGGTTTAACTTGATACTTGCCGATATCTTCCAGTTGATCCATTAATTGCTTAACGTATTGCGTATCTTCGCCAGACTTGTAATAGAGTAGTCTTTCAAAATTGCTAGAAATTTGAATATCCATGCTAGGTGCGAAAGTCTTTAGGAATGGACGATTGCGGTCATAAACACCAGTTTGGAAAAATTTTGTTAGGACATTGTTTTCGTTGCTGGCAACAATGAATTTTTTAACAGGCAATCCCATTTGTTTAGCGTAATAACCAGCTAAGACATCACCAAAATTACCAGTTGGAACAGTGAAATTAACTTGGTCTCCTAAGTTGATTTGATCTTTTTTTACTAGTTGTATATATGAAGCAAAGTAATAAACGACTTGGGGAATCAGACGTCCGATGTTAATAGAATTAGCACTTGAAAGACTGACATTTTCGCCTAGTTTTTGCTTGAAATTTTGGTCGTTGAAAATCTTTTTGACATTACTTTGAGCATCGTCAAAATTTCCTCTGATAGCAGTGATTTCTGTGTTGCTACCAGTAGTCGTCTGCATTTGTAATTGTTGAATCTTGCTGACACCGTTATGTGGATAGAAGACTGTGATACCCATTTTTTCAAGATTTTTAAAGCCTTCAAGAGCAGCCTTACCAGTATCACCACTCGTGGCTGTTAAAATCATGACTCTTTGTTCTGATGTTAGAACTTGTTTCATTAATTGTGGCAACATTTGTAGACCAATATCCTTAAAAGCACTCGTTGGTCCGTGAAATAGTTCTAGAATATTAAAATCGTTAACTTGTTTGATAGGAGTTATAAGTGAGGTGTCAAAGCTATGATCATAGGCATTTTGGATACATTCTTCAATTTGTGTTTCTGAAAAATCTGGCAATAATTTCATCAAAACAATTTTAGCGATTTCTTGATAATTTTTATGTACCAATTGTTCCAAATTGATGTTTAATTTTGATAATTCTGGATAGACAAAAAGCCCACCGTCATCAGAGAATCCTTTCTTAATTGCTGCTTTGGCAGGTAGTTGCACCTGATTGTCACGTGTACTTGTATAATTTTTATTCATAATCATAACTCCTTGCTTTTCGAATATCTATATAGTAGACTGTTCATAAATTAAAAACAAGTGTTTATTGTTGATAGACACAAATAAAAGAAAACAGGAGGTTAAACCTATGAAAATTGCAATCTTAGGATTTGGTACAGTAGGAAAAGGCGTATATGAAATAGTTAAGAAGGCCAATATGCAAACCCAAAACCTCTCTGTAAGTCACATTTTGATTAGGAAAAATAAAGCTCGGACAATGTCAGAGATGACAGATGACATGTCGAAAATTTTAAATGACAAGGACGTTGATGTTGTTGTCGAAGTAATGGGTGGTATCGAACCAGCTCATGAATATATCTTGGCAGCCTTAAATCATGGTAAGAATGTTATTACAGCTAATAAGGCTGTCGTAGCTATTTATTTGAAAGAATTTACAGAAGCAGCTGAAAAAAATCATGTGAAATTTTACTTTGAAGCTTCTGTCGGTGGTGGTATTCCTTGGATCCAGGGGCTGGAAAAAGCTTTACGCATTGATAACGTTAATTCGATTTCTGGTATCTTCAATGGTACAAGTAATTTTATTTTGGATCAGATGAGTAAAAAAGGGCAATCATTTATTGAAGTATTAAAAGAAGCTCAAAAACTCGGCTATGCTGAAGCTGACCCAAGTGCTGATATTGATGGATATGATATTGCCAACAAGTTGTGTATCAGCGCAGATATTGCTTATGACATTGATATTAAAAATCATCAAAAGCTACCTATTTTTGGAATTAGAAATATTACTTGTGAAGATGTGAAGTATTTCCAAAAACGTGGTCTAGCAATTAAATTGATTGGTCGTTCACATCAAAAAGACAACAAGTTCGATTATGTGGTCGAACCAGCACTATTTTTGGATCAGACTTTGGAAGCTAATACTCCCGATAATTACAATTTGATTTCTTTAAATGGGGAGACAATTGGCAAGCTCGACTTCTTTGGTCAAGGAGCAGGAATGTTACCAACTGCTAATGCAATCGTCCAAGACATTTTGGATGTTAAGGAAAGAAAGAGTCATTTGAAACGTGACTTTGATAAACGAATGGAATATTGTCCAGATTTAACTAAAGGTGATTATCTCTTGCGTACAAAAGTTGATGTCAGTGATTTATTTAAAGACTATCAAGTTTCAAAAGAAGGTTCATATCTAGCTGTTCATCAGATTCCGGTTGGAATGATGCATAAATTAATGAAATTAGTTTTACAAAAGGATAAGACAGCTTTCATGGTCAGCCTTCCAGATCAGGAGGTTGCCTAATGAAAGTTGCAAAATTTGGAGGAAGTTCAGTAGCTGATGCTGGACAATTTAAAAAGGTCAAACAAATCATTGAAGCAGATTCTGATAGACAAATAGTTGTTGTCAGTGCTGCTGGTAAGAGTGTTAGTGAAAAAATCAAGGTTACTGATCTTTTGATAAAAATGGAACAAGCTATTAATGAAGGTAATGACTTTTCTAAGTTATTCTCAAAGATTAGTTCACGGATTTTAAAAATTAGAGATGATTTGAACCTGAATCTCGATATTGAAGCGGATTTAAATGAAATTGCTAAGCATTTAAATGGTTGCTCTCATGATTATTTGATTTCTCGGGGCGAGTTTTTGACAGGTAAGATGATGGCTGAATTCTTAGGTTATTATTTCGTCGATGCCAAAGATATTTTGATTTTTGATGGTGATAATTTAAACTACGAACTATCTCGTCAAAAACTATTAGTAATTTTACAAAATCATCAAAATATTTTAGTTCCTGGTTTTTATGGCAGCAACGAAGATGGTTCAGTTCATCTAATGCCAAGAGGTGGTAGCGACATAACTGGGGCAATTTTGGCTAATTTGGCTGATGCTAAATTGTACGAAAACTGGACTGATGTCTCGGGAATCTTAATGGCAGATCCGCGAATCGTTGATCATTCAAAGAAAATTGACGTTTTAACTTATGAAGAATTACAAGAGTTGTCATATATGGGTGTCGGTGTTTTCCAAGAAGAAGCCGTGCGTCCAGTACGTCAAAAAAATATTCCAACCGAGATTCTCAATACTAATTGTCCTAGTGCTGGTGGAACTTTAGTTGTTGCTAAAGAGAAGCATTTGAACAACAATATCGTAACGGGAATTGCTGGTAAAAAAGATTATATAGTCATTACTATTAAAAAATATCGTTTGAGTAAGCATTTGGAAGTATTGCAAAAGGTATTAGCTGTTTTTCAGAAACAACACATTTCAATTGATTCAACTCCTTCGGGAAATGATGGTTTTAGTTTCTTATGTCAACGTGGAGATATTGGCAATAAATTAAAATTGATCATTCAAGAATTGAAAGCTAATTGTGGCGTTGATGCAGTTAATGTCCGTGAAAATATTGCTTTAGTAGCCGCTGTTTCATTGAAATTAAGTAGTCGTCCAGCCATTGCAGGAAGAATTCTTAATTATTTAGATGAAAGTCTAATTAAAGTGAAATTTGTGTTCCAAGATGGTAGCGATATTAAAGTAGTCTTTGGCGTTAACAATGAAGATTACGAGAAAACAATTGAAAAAATTTATCATGAATCAATTAATTCAATCACACAAAAAATTTCTGCATAGAAAAAGCTCTCAAGGTCATGCCTTGAGAGCTTTTTTTAGTGATTTTGAGTTGAATAAGTGATTGAGTTGGCCAAAAATTCTTTGTCATCAGGATCTGCTCCAACACGTTTATCACTGTCTAATTTCTTGATTTGTTCCATTTCTTCAGGTGTTAAGTCAAAGTGATAGTCGAAAAGATCGATATTTTCTTTGATACGACTTTCGTGAGTTGATTTAGGAATGATTATTTCACCACGTTGAATATGCCAGCGTAGGACAATTTGGGCAGGTGTTTTGTGATGATTTTCAGCTATTTCTTTAATTACTGGATCATCAATGACTTTATTTAAGCCACCACCTAATGGACTCCATGATTCATGAGCAATGTGTTTTTCTTGTAAGTACTCGTGGAGATCAGTCTCTTGTAAATAAGGGTGCGTTTCAATTTGGTCGACCATAGGAGCAATCGTAGCCTTTTCCATTAATTGTTCAATGTGATGAGCTTTGAAGTTAGAAACCCCGATAGCTCTAACTTTACCTTGTTTATAAAGATCTTCCATCGCACGCCAGTTTTCTTCAAAGCCTTCAGCTGGCCAATGAATCAAATAAAGATCCAAATAATCTAAGCCCAATTTTTGTAAAGAATTGTTAAATTGAGCAATTGTTGCATCATATCCTCGAACGTCGTTCCAAATCTTAGTGGTAATGAATAAGTACTTTCTATCAATGCCACTTTCTTTGATAGCTTTGCCAACAGCCGTTTCATTATCGTAAAAACTAGCTGTATCGATGTGACGGTAACCACTTTGGATAGCCCATTTGACACTATTTAGCACTTCATCGTCTGACATTCTAAATACGCCTAGACCTACTTGGGGAATCATTACACCATTGCTTAATTCAATATAAGGAATATTTGTCGCCATAAATTTACCTCCTATGTTTTTTCAAAAACTATTATAGCCCATTTATTTGTATAAAAAATGTATAAAGAATGTAAATGTTATATCTGATTATTTTACAGAAAATATATTTTTATTTTACATTCGTTTGTTACTCTTATGTTGCTCGAAAAAAACAAACAGAAAGTGGGATTTATCTATGAAAAAAGGGCGATTATTAACCGCTGTTTTAGGGGTATTTTTACTACTCGCAGGGGTATTAACTGGATGTTCATCTAACAGTTCAGCATCACAAAAAGCTGGTAGTAAGGATAATAAGGAGATCACAATGGTCTTCTATCCAAATGAATCAGCTAAGAACTTCACTGCTTCACGTAAAGCTTTACAAGAAGAATTACACAAGGCTACAGGTAAGAAGATCAATATTCAAACAACAACTGATTACAACGTGGCGATTGCTGCTATCGCTTCAGGTAAAGCACAATTAGCATTCATGGGTGCCGATGGTTATATTCAAGCACATGCACAAAACAAAAAAGTTGTTCCTTTGCTTCTACAATCAGGTCCAGATGGAACTACAAAGGGTGCAAGTTATCGTTCATATCTAATGGTTCAAAAAGATAAGGCCGATCAATACAAAAAAGATGGCAAGTACAATATCGACAAGATCAAGGGTGAAAAGATTTCATTCGTTTCAGCTAGTTCAACATCAGGTTTTGCCGTACCAACAGACGAAATTGCTAAGCATTTCAAACTAAAGAACAAAGATGAACTATCAGAAGGTGGCAAGTTCTTCAGTAAAGTATTGTATGGAACAACTCACCCAGGTTCAGCTATTAACTTATTAAAGGGTGACGCTGACGTTGCTGCATTTGATGATGGTGATTTGACACCATTCTTGAAAGTTACAGAAGGTAGTTACGATAAGGTTGGTTCAACATTTACAGTTCGTGATGATGCCGATGCACCATTTGCTGAATTCAAAGGTAAGCAATTAGTTAACCTATCAGTATTACCAGTTCAAAATGGACCTTTCGTAGTAAACTCAGGTGCATTAAGCAAGAAAGATATTGATGCAATTACAAAACGTTTCACAACTAAAGAATTTACAGAAACAAAGGGTCTATTCTCAGATGGTAAGGGTAAGACACCAACACTATGGCAAAAGAAGAGTGACAAGACAATTCTTCTAAAAGTTGATGATGACTGGTACAAACCTACACATGAACTAGTTGGTAAATAAGAGAGGTATCTTATGTTAGAGGTTAAGAATTTACAAAAGAGTTACGAGAAAGACAAGCCAGCTTTGACAGACATTTCTTTCGACATTAAACCGGGGACTTTTGTTGCGATTATTGGTCCTTCTGGCGCTGGTAAGACAACAATTTTAAGAAGTTTAAATCAATTGATCAAAGATGATGACGGTCAAATCCTCCTCGATGGCAAGGATATTCGCAGTGCTAACAAAGAGCAACTACGTAAGTTTCGCCGTCAAATCGGGATGGTTTTCCAAAATTATAATTTGGTTGAAAGATTGACAGTTATTGAAAATGTTTTACATGGTCGATTAGGTTATAAGTCAACTTTGGCGGGTGTTTTTGGTAGATATACTCAAGAGGAAAAAGAAGAAGCAATGTCTCTTTTGAAAAAAGTTGGTTTAGAGAATTTTGCTTTAAAGAGATGTTCCGAATTGAGTGGTGGTCAAAAACAACGTGTTGGGATTGCCAGATCATTGATTCAACATCCAAAGGTTATTCTCTGTGATGAACCGATTGCTTCTCTGGATCCGGCCTCTGCACAAAATGTCATGGAATTACTTAAGAGATTGACTGATGAGTACAACTTAATTTGTATAGCTAATTTGCATCAAATCAATATGGCAAAAAAATATGCTGATCAAATTATTGGCATTAGAAAAGGACATTTAGTTTTTGATGAAGATGCTGATTTATTGTCAGAAGATATTTTGAGGACTCTTTATGATCAAGATATTACAAAGGAGCTTGAATAATGCAATCTCCTACAAATTTTTTAAAACACAAAGGATGGCATCAGACAGCGATAATCGCAATTATTGGCGGTACTTATATATTCGCTAGTTGGATTTTGAGCTTTGATAATTTAGCTGGTTTTACTGCAATTCCCAGGGCTTTTGCTTGGTTAGGGGTTAATTTCAAACCAACGGCTAGTTCAACAGAATTCCTACCTAAAATATGGCAAAAATTGCTACAAACTGTTCTTTTAGCAATTTCTTCTACGGTAGTGGCATCAGCTATTTCCATCTTCGTGGCTCTATTAGGATCCAAGGTTACTGGAATCAACGGAACGGTTCAGACAATTGTGCGAGGAATCGCATCTTTCTTTAGAAATATTCCGTTAGTAGCTTGGTCTATGATTCTTTTGTTCTCATTTAAGCAGAGTGATTTTACTGGTTTTCTAGCACTTCTATTGCTATCGATTGGTTACTTGATCCGTGCTTTTATGGAAATTATTGAGGACGAAGCTAGTGAAACAATGTTGGCTTTAAAAGCTACTGGTGCAAGCTACTTCCAAGTTATTTTTCAAGCAGTTTTGCCACAAATCTTACCAAGTATTTTAAGTTGGATTCTTTACATGATTGAAAATAATGTACGTGATGCGACTTTGGTTGGTATTTTGACAGGTACAGGAATTGGTTTTATCTTTGATGTTTACTTTAAGAGTTTTCGATACGATGCTGCCGGAATGACTGTTTTAGCAATTATTATTGTTGTTATTGCTTTAGAAACTATTTCCAATCAAATTAGGAGGGTGATTTTATGATTAATGCAGACGAACAAATTATTCAACAACCTAATCCACCCAAGTCTCCTGAGATCAAGTTGCATGAGAATAGTTTATCAAGAACAATGATCGTGGTAGTTTTTGCTAGTTTAGTAATCATTACTGGCTATACATTGATGCATTTAGACGCAGCGGGCATTCAATTGAACACTGCTTTTAAAGAATTAGCTACAAATTTGCAACAAATGTTTTTACAGCCTAGTGCCGGAACTGATGGCTTTACGCCTTTATTGCAAGCTTTGGCTGGCAGTGTTTTACTTTCGATTCTAACAACGATTATTGGTGCAGTTTTTGGATTCTTCTTTGCCGTTCTGGCATCTAAGAATTTAACTAACGCATACTTAGGAGCCGGAATAAGAGTAGTTATGGCGGTTGTGCGAGCAATTCCAACTATCATCTGGGCTTTGATCTTTTCTATTATTTGTGGACTGGGTACTACAGCTGCAGTTTTAGGCTTGAGTTTTCATAGTGTGGCTTATTTAACTAAGGCGTATTCAGAAAGTATTGAAGGAATTGACAAATCGACAATTGAATCATTAAAAGTAACCGGAGCAAAATTTTGGGTCGTTGTCTTCCAAGCAATTTGGCCTACAATTATTGCCTCATTCGTTTCATGGACGTTCATTCGTCTAGAAATCAATTTTGCTAATGCGATTGCTGTTGGTGCTGCCGCCGGTGCCGGTGGAATTGGTTATCAACTGTTTGTCGCTAGTGGGATGAGTTTTGATTTCCACGAAACAGGATTGATCGTTTATCTAGTTATTTTTGTAACGTTTGTACTTGAGTTTATAGCGGTTAAAATTCGTCAGATGTATTTAAACCGTTAATTAGGGAGAAGATTTTATGATTGAAGCAGTTATATTTGATTGGGCAGGAACGACCGTTGATTATGGTAGTTTGGCACCTGTCATTGCCTTTAAAAATGCCTTTAAGAATGCTGGTATTTCATTGACAGACGATGAAATCCGTCGTGATATGGGGATGGCTAAATGGGATCATATCGGCAAGATATTGGAACTAGAAGATGTCAAACAACAATGGAAAAAAATGTATTCTAAATTGCCAATGGATGATGATCGTAAGAAAATTTACGAAGATTTTCAACAATCGTTGTTACATTATTTGAGAGAAGATACTGACTTAAAAGCTGGTGTTTTGAAAACTTTCAATTATTTGAAGGAATATGGAATCAAGGTTGCCACGACAACAGGATATACTGCTGAAATGATGAAAATCGTTCAAGAAAAGGCTGCTGACCGTGGCTATACCCCTGAGTTAGTGGTGACGTCAGAAGATGTTGACGGGGTTGGCAGACCATCACCAGCAATGATCCAATTCATTATGAAAAAGTTCAATATTAGTGATCCTAAAAAAATTATCAAAGTTGGGGATACTTTGGTAGATATTAAAGAAGGTCAAAATGCTGGCGTCAAAACAGTTGGGATAGTTGAAGGAAGCAGTTTGATGGGATTAACGCAGGTTGAATTCGATGAGTTGAACAATGAAGAACAAATCGCTAAACGTAACGAAGTTAAACGTAAATTTGAATCAGTAAATGCTGATTTTGTGATTGATAGCATTTTGGATTTAGTCCAAATTGTAGAATATTTAAATGAATCGATGGATAAAAAATGGTAGAAAAAAATTATTTACTCTTAACTCCTGGACCCTTAACAACCAGCGAAGAAGTAAAGCAAGCAATGGACTTTGATTACTGTACTTGGGATGATGATTATAAAAAAATCACTCAATCATTTCGCCATTCGCTTTTAGAAGTTGCACAAGTAAGTGACGAAGAGTATACGGCAGTCCCTATCCAAGGTAGTGGTACTTACGGTGTCGAATCAGTAATTAGTTCTACAATTTCAGATGATGATACTTTATTGATTGCCATGAATGGTGCTTATGGTAAGCGTATTGGAGAAATGGCAGATATATACGGTATCAATCATGTTGATCTAGTCGTTGATGAAAGACAACCAATTACTTTAGAAGCAGTTACAAAATGTTTGGATGCTAATCCTGACGTAACTCATTTTGCGATGATCCACTGTGAAACTACAACTGGAATTTTGAATCCGATTGAAGATATAGTTCCTTACGTTAGTGGCAGAGGAGTAACAACAATTGTAGATGCTATGAGTAGTTTTGGTGGCATTCCAATTGATGTTAAGGCTAATAAGATTGATTATTTAATCAGTAGTTCTAATAAATGTATCCAAGGTGTACCAGGATTCTCATTTGTGATTGCCAGAAAAGAAGTTTTGGAAAAAGCTAAAGGGATGGCAAGAACTTTATCCTTAGACCTTTATGGACAATACATTGAAATGGAACGTAACAATGGTAAATGGAGATTTACTTCACCAACTCATGTTGTTCATGCTTTCTATGAAGCTCTTAAAGAACTAAAAGAAGAAGGTGGCGTACAAGCTCGTCATCAACGTTATGAGAATAATCAAAAGCATCTTGCTAGGGGAATGGAAGAACTTGGATTTAAAGTTTTGATCGATGAAAAATTCCAATCACCAATCATTACATCTTTCATTTATCCAACCGAAGATTTTGATTTTCGTGCATTCTATCAACAATTAAAATCAGATGGCTTTGTGATTTATCCGGGAAAAATATCACAAGTTCCTACATTTAGAATTGGTAATATCGGTGAAGTTTATGATGAGGACATCACCAAGTTGCTTCTTGCAATTAAAGAAATTACTGAATAAATAAAAAGGGCTTGGCAAATTGCCAAGTCCTTTTTATTCAACCGGTATATCAATTTTGGATTTTTCTTCGAAATATCGTAGATACAGTAATTCACTGCTTTCCCACCAAGCTCCAGCAAGTAGAGCACTACCAATTACATCAGTAGGAAAATGTCCATGTAAGTAAACTCTAGAAATAGCAACCAATATCAACCAAAGAATCAAAATAGTTTTATAGATCCAATTAAATGATTGATTCTTCAGGTAAGGCAAGATGAACAAAATGATAGCTAAGATGACTAAAGTAGTACCAAAGACGTGACCACTAGGAAAACTATATCCAGTTGCAGGAATGATTTTTCCTGTGGGGCGAGTTCTTCTGACAGTAATCTTTACTAGGAAAGCAATAATGTTACCTGATATTAAAACGAATCCTAACCACAAAGCACTTTTTCTGCGTTTAACAAACCACAGGAAAACCATAATGATTATTAAATAAAGCACATCCATTACGGGTTTACCTAAAAATGTGATAAACTCAAAAATCTTGTTGTTAGTGCTATTAGTGATGTTGGCTAATAAATTTTGGATTGAATAATCAAAATTCGAAGTGATCTGACTGTTAGTTACAATCATCAGTTCTAATAAAAAGAATACGATGATATAACTGAGAGCAAACCATTTTCGAGAGGAATTTTTTTTGAATATCAAAATAAGCGCTCCTTTTTCCTTAAGCCTTGATTGTAATATGTTTTTCATTATAATAAAAGTTTTTTATTATAAAATTTGAAATAATTTCCTCAAATTATGATTACATGATATAATCAGTCTTACTAAAAAGGAGGCTTAAAATGCTCACATTAATGGCAGCCAGCTCAAGTAGTTCGGCACCTTTATTAATTGCTATTGGAGTGGCAATTTTAGTTATCATTTGGTTATTTATCAAAACCGGAATTGCTTTACTTCATCATCCAATAATTGGAATTATCTTGATTCTTTTAGGGGTATTAGGATTATGGAACTACTTAATTATTGGTATCGGGGTAATTGTAGGTGGGATAGTTTTCTTAGTCATATCACAATTCTTTAATAATTAATTTGGAGCAGGACAAATTGTCCTGCTTTTTTTAATCAAAAAAATATCGTTTAAAAACACTTAAATCTATATTAAAGATGTGAAGGTGAAAAAATGTTAACGATATTAATTGGTTTGATAATTGGAATTGGGTTACCGATTCAAACGAGCATTAATTCTCGACTAAAATTCTCAGTGGAATCACCCTTTGTAGCTTCATTGATTTCATTTTCCTTAGGAACATTGTTTTTAGCACTTATTACGATATTGATTGATAAGTCACTGTTCTTTTCCTTAAATTTATTTGAAAAAGAACCAATTTGGTTATGGCTAGGCGGTTTGCTGGGAGTGATTTATTTAACATCCAATATTCTATTGTTTCCTAAACTTGGCAGTGTGCAGACTGTGATCATGCCAATTTTAGGACAGATAATTATGGGATTAATAATTGATAATTTTGGATTATTCGGTTCACCAGTTCAGCCATTGAAATGGAATAGAGTTATTGGAGCAGTATTGGTAATTGTTGGTGTGATTGGAGCGGTATCCATCAATCAAATCATTGTGTATCGTCATAAGAAATTTTTACCTGATAAGGCAAATAATCTTTGGATTTATCGGTTAATTGGAATTGTGGTAGGGATGTTTAGTGCCACGCAAACTGCTATCAATGGACATCTAGGAATAGTTTTAAAATCTTCGGTTAAAGCAGCTTTTATTTCATTTTTTGTTGGGACAATTTCTCTGATTATCATCGTTACAATAATTCATCCGCGTTTGCATTTTCAAAAAAGCAAAGAGACCCCTTGGTGGATTTGGTTAGGGGGATTTATTGGGGCATTATTTGTTTTAGGAAATGTTTATTTGGTACCAAAAATCGGTACTGGTTTGGCAGTGGTGATTGTCTTAGTAGGATTAATTGTCGGCAGTTTGTTGATAGATCAATTTGGCTGGTTTAATTCAACTAAGAATCCCATTACTTTTGCTCAAATAGTTAGTTTATTAATTATGATTTTTGGTGTAATTACTATCCGACTTTTGTAAGTAACAAGTTAAAAAATTAACAAGAAAGATTATTTGATTTTTTAACAGAAGTATTCGATGATAGCGTTTACAAGGGTAGACAATAAACCCATTAAAAAAAGAGGGAAAGTGTAATTATGACAAAAATGATAGCTGGACAAGCTTTGGTAAAAGTTCTTGAAGATTGGGGCGTTGATCATATTTATGGCGTACCTGGCGGTTCCATTAATCATACTGTTGAAGGTCTATATTTAGAAAAAGATAAAATCAAATATATTCAGGTTCGTCATGAAGAAGTCGGTGCTATTGCCGCTTCAGCCGATGCCAAATTCACTGGAAAAATTGGTGTTGCTTTTGGTTCAGCAGGTCCTGGTGCCACTCATCTATTTAATGGTTTGTATGATGCCAAGATGGATCATGTTCCTGTATTAGCTTTGGTAGGACAAGTTCCTCAAGAAAATATGAATACTAATTACTTCCAAGAAATGGATGAAGGACCTATGTTTGAAGATGTGGCAGTTTACAATCGTACCGTAACCACATCAGAACAAATCCCTTATGTAATCAATCAAGCAATTCGTGAAGCTTACCGTCAGAATGGTGTAGCAGTGGTAATTTTGCCAGAAAATTTGACGACTGAAGAAATTGATTATGTACCTGCTAAAACTCCTAAAATTGTTAAAAATAATTACTCACAAAAAATTGATCAAAAAGATATTGATAACACTTTGAAACTACTCAAAGAAGCTAAGCATCCACTAGTTTATGCAGGTCGTGGTTTGTTAGGTGCAAAAGAAGTTTTAACTAAATTCTCAGAACAATTCAATATTCCGGTGATGAATACTGTTCCAGCAACTGGAGTAATCAGTACTGATCATCCTAATTTCATTGGAACTTTTGGACGATTAGGAAGTAAATCAGGTTTTGAAGCTTTGCAACATACAGATTTGATTCTCTTTATCGGTTCAGAATTTCCATTTGCAAGATTTTGGCCTGAGGGTGTCAAAATTATTGACGTTAATAATAATCCTTACGATATTGGAAAGACAGTCGATGTTGACTATGCTGTAATTGCTGATGCTAAGAGTTATTTACAAGCTTTGATCGATACTAAAGAAACTTTGCCAACAAGCACTTGGTTAAAAGCTAATCAAGAGAACAAGGCTAACTGGGATAAATGGTTGGATAAATTAGCCGAAGATGACAGTCAAGGTTTGAACCCAGAAACTGTTACCAAGAAAATTACCGAAATGGCTGGTCCTAATGATACTTATGGTGTTGATACTGGTAATGTTTCCGAATTTGGTGTTCGCGGATTGCCAATGAATCATAATCAACGTTTTGCCTTGTCAGGTTTATTTGCCACAATGGGCTTTGGTCTACCTGCGGGATTGGCTGGAGCTTTGAGTGTGCCTGAAGGACAAGCTTGGACATTGTCAGGTGACGGTGGTTTCTCAATGGTCGCACCAGATATCATTACTGAAGCTAGATATGGATTGCCAGTAATTAATGTAGTTCTTTCAAATGAAAGATTAGGTTTTATTTACTATGAACAAGTGGCCTCTAAACAACATTTGTATGGAGTTGATTTAACTGGTGCTGATTGGGCCAAAGTTGCTGAAGGTTTAGGTGGAATTGGATTCACTATTAAATCCATCAAAGATGCTGATGAAGTTTTTGCCAAAATCAAAGAATTACAGGCCAGTGGTAACAAGAAACCAATCGTAGTCAATGCTGTTATCAAACAAGATGATCCAGTTGCTACAGCCTTTATGCCACTAGATCCAAAATTGTATGGTCAAGAAGCTGTCGATGCCTATGCTAAGAAGTATCACATTGATGTTAAAGAACAACCATCTTTGGGAGAAATTCTAAGAGCTCAAGGCGATAATGATTAAATTGAACTATCAGAATTACTAATAAACAAGTAAAATAAAAGATGAGATACTTTTATTTCGTCTTTTATTTTTTTTACGAGGTATTTATATGGATATTAGTAATATAGAGGATTTAAAAAAGGCTATTGATAATAGAGAAAGCGGCTTTGAAGTAGGGCAATCTGCTTTTGAATTTTGTGATGAAATTCATCGTGAACAAGTAATGGGTAGCGGCGCTGAATGGTCGATTGCTACAACAGCTGGTTGGATGGGACTAGTAACTGGATTTAATCACTGGATCCATCGTAAGTTTATGAGTGAAGCGAAGAAGCAGCGTGAAGATATGAAACACATTATTATCAAAGAATACATTATTAAAAAGACTGACCAAACTGACAAGTATGAATTAGTTTTGAGGAAATAAAAAATGGTAGCATATTCAAACTTAATTGAATGGCTACCATTTTTTTAACCAAAATTACCAGAAACATAATCTTCAGTGGCTTGCATTTTAGGTTTAGTAAAGACATTTGCGGTCGTATTGTATTCAATAATATGACCTAGATGTAGAAAAGCAGTGTAGTCACTAATACGAGAAGCTTGCTGCAAATTATGTGTAACGATAATAATCGTGTAATTTTTCTTCAAAGTTTCTAGTGTTTCTTCAATTTTTGAAGTGGAAATTGGATCCAAAGCACTGGCTGGTTCATCCAATAGTAAGATATCAGGATGCATGGCAATCGAACGAGCAATGCAGAGACGTTGTTGCTGACCACCTGATAAAGCCAAAGCACTTTTATCAAGATCGTCTTTTACTTCATCCCAAAGTGCCGCATCTTTTAAACTTTGTTCCAATCGTTGTTCCAGAATCTCTTTTTTATTGATACCGGCGTTTTTCAAAGCAAAAGTGATATTTTCTCGAATTGATTTGGCAAAGGGATTAGGTCTTTGAAAGACCATTCCAACATGCTTTCTAACTTCATAAACGTTGATTTTTGGTGAATTGATATTGAGATTACGGTACATTATTTCACCATCAACGCGAGCACGTTTATCATTCATACGATTTAGGCAACGTAAGAACGTTGATTTACCACATCCGGAAGCACCAATCAGAGCAGTGATTTCGAAACGTGGGAATTCAAGATTAGCATCAAAGATAGCGTGATTGTTACCATAATATACTTGTAAATCTTTAGTTGTAAGTGCCTTTTCTTCTGCAATATTAGTTATAAAGGATTCGTTTAAATTGTATTCTTTCAAAAATGAGACCTCATTTCGTAGCAGTAATTTTTTTGTAGAGTTGGTTTCCTAAGAAACGAGCACCTAGGTTAAAAATCAGAATAACGATAATTAATACGGCAGAAGAGGCGCTAGAAATCAGGTGAGAATCAGGAGTGACACTCTCAGTATTAACTTTCCAAATATGGACTGCTAAAGTTTCAGCTGGACGCATAGGATTCAAAAAACTCGTACTGGAGAAGATGTTCCAATTGGTGTAATCAACAGTAGGAGCACTTTGACCAGCAGTATAAATCAAAGCGGCAGCTTCACCAAAAATTCTTCCGGCACTAAGAATCAAACCAGTTAAAATACCAGGTAAAGCAGCTGGTAAAACAATTTTAGTAGTAGTTTTCCAATTTGAAAGTCCTAGAGACATTCCAGCTTCTCTTTGTAAATCGGGTACACTACGTAATGATTCTTCAATATTTCTCGTTAAAAGAGGCAAATTGAAGAAGGTTAAAGCGATTGCCCCAGAAAGAATGGAGAAACCAAGATTTAATTTGATAACAAATAGCAAGTAGCCGAATAATCCAACTACAACGGAGGGCAGAGAACTTAAAACTTCGACACTAGTTCTAATCAAATCAGTGAACCAGTTGTCTTTGGCGTATTCAGATAAGTAAATTCCTGCTCCTAAACCAATTGGTAAAGAAACGATGATTGTAAGTACTAATAAGTAAAGAGAATTGAAGAGCTGGTCTCTAATTCCACCACCGGCACTAAAAGATTGAGCAGCGGAAGTTAGAAAATGCCATGAAATATCGGGAACACCATTGAAAAGAATGTACCCCAAAATGGCGACTAGAATTAAAATAACTGCCACGACTAAAGCATAGATAATGCCCGTGGCTAGATGATCGTATTTTTTAGCATTCATTTAGAAACGACCTCTCTTTCCAATGAATTTAACTAGCATATTTAAAATCAAAGACATCAATAACAGAATTAGAGCTAATGACCAAAGTGCGTTGTTGGGCAAAGTTCCCATAACTGTATTACCAATATCAGTAGTTAATTTACTAGTCAAAGTTGATGCGGGTGAAACTAAGTTTTTAGGCAATAGAGCCGCATTACCGATAACCATTTGTACGGCCAAAGCTTCACCAAAAGCTCGTGCCATTCCAAAGATAATAGCTGTCAAAATACCCGGAACAGCAGCTCTTAAAACAACTTTATAGATAGTTTGCCATCTAGTTGCTCCAAGGGCTAGTGAAGCTTGACGATAGAAAAGTGGAACGGAGTTTAAACTATCAACTGATAGAGAAGTTATCGTAGGTAAGATCATGACGAAGAGGACTAGAGTACCTGAAAGAATACCAAATCCAGTTCCACCAAAAATATCTCTAATAAAAGGAACGATAACTGACAAGCCGATGAATCCATAAACGACAGAAGGGATACCAACTAGTAATTCGATAACTGGTTGAAAAATCTTACTGCCTCGTTTGCTGGAGAATTCAGCCATGAAGATTGCAACTCCTAAAGCAAACGGCGTTGCTAATAGTGCAGCTAACAAAGTGACACTGAAAGAAGTAACAATCATTGGTAAAGCACCAATATCGGGATGTCCTTTAGCATCGGTGGCACCAGGATTCCAATTTGTTTTGGTTAAGAAATCAAAGACGTTTACATGATTTTGTGTAAAGGTAGCTAAACCTTTAGAAGCGATAAAGTAAAGAATACAAGTAACTAATAAAATTATTAAACCAATACAGACGTAACAAATTCCTTTACCAAAGTAATCTTGGAAGGTGGCCTTAGATTTTGTTTGTAATTTTTTTTGAATATCATCCATAGGGAGAACCTCCTATATAAAAATATAAAAAAAGAACCTCGACCAAGATTGGGCAAGGTTGAAGTTCTCTTTTTTCAGTTATTTAACGTCACTAACTGTTCCTTTAGAATCTTTTTGAACCTTCATATTGTGAATACTGATGTAACCCATGTCTTTAACAAGTGAGCTTTGAACATCTTTAGAATTCATGTAGTCTAGGAACTTAGCAGTAGCACCTTCAGCTTTACCGTTAGTGTACATGTGTTCATATGACCAGATCTTCCACTTGCCTGATTCAACATTTTCGTCAGTAGGTTGTACTTTATCGATTGAGATTGATTGTACTTTATCAGTAATGTATGAGAATGCTAGATAACTAATAGCACCTGGTGTACTTTCAACAATCTTTTGAACGGTACCATTTGAATCTTGTTCTTGTGATTTAACAGCTTCGGCACCTTTTAGAACAGCTGCTTCGAATGTTGCACGAGTACCACTACCTTTGGCACGGTTAACAACAGTGATTTTTTCATCTTTACCACCAACTTCTTTCCAGTTAGTGATCTTGCCAGTAAAGATTTGTTTTACTTGATCCATTGTCAATGATTTAACGTTTGCATCTTTATTAACTACTGGAGCCATACCAACAACAGCAACCTTGTGGTCAACAAGCTTCTTAGCATCGATACCGTCTTTTTCTTCAGCAAAGATATCTGAGTTACCGATTGTAACTGATTTGTCTTGAACTTGACTCAAACCAGTACCAGAGCCACCACCTTGAACAGTGATATCAACTTTGCTGTTACTCTTTTGGAAGTTAGCAGCAGCTTTTTCAACTAGTGGTTGTAAAGCAGTTGAACCAACGGCTGTAATCTTGCCTGATGTTGTGTTGCTATCGCTCTTTGAAGTAGCACTGGTTTTGCTATTCCCATTACCGCAACCAGTTAGAACGAGCATTAAAGCGGCGAAACCTAATACCAATGAAATAATAGTTTTCTTTTTCATTTCTAAAACCCCTATTCAAATTCGTATTGATAAAATCATTTACCTAACACTTATAAAGATAAAGGTGACGTGTATATATAATGTTTATTTAGTGTAAAAGTTTTGTAAAGTTGTGAAAAAAATATACATTTGCTTTGTAGACTAAAAAGGTGACCTGAGACGGCAAATAATGCAATATAACAACATTTGTAAATGTATATATTAAAATACAATATCAAATTTAGCTAATGTAAATGACCACCATTATTTACATTGCTATAATCAAGTTGTGATGTAGCTACAGTTAGTGTTTGTTTCAGGAAACCTCATGTAAAGATTCCTTAGTATTGTAAAGATGAAAAATGCGATATTAAGGATTTGGAAGGAAGTCGAGTACATGCAACCGCTAGTATTGTTGAGTAATAAACTACCACTATTTATAGAAATCAATCGAAGCTTTAATAAACAAGGTTGGTTTTTACAAAATATTACTGATCCCGAAGAAGTAGAAGAATTAGCCGAAAAGGAAGAAATTGCAGGCCTATTATGGGATTTCACAATTACGGATTTGAATAGTTCGATTAAGATTTTGAAGTCTTTGCGTAATAAGATTTCTGGTCCCATCATTGTTTTGGCTCCGGCAAAAGATAAAAAAAGACGTTCTTTGTTTTACAACATTAATATTGATAGCTTCATCACTAAACCATTTGAATATCCCGAATTGGTTGCTAAAGTTAAGCAATTGTTTTGGGTTTATAACAAGTTCTCTATTAGAAGAGAAAAGCATCCAATTAAAAAAAGCTCCAAAAAAAACACTATTAAATATAATGATATTGTGATTGATTTTAAGCATTATCGTGTCACACATAATGGCTATGATATTGGTCTGACACCTAAAGAATTCAGTTTGTTTTGGTATTTGATCCAACACCGTGGCAAAGTAATGAGTCGAGATCAACTCTTAGAAGGAGTATGGGGATATGATTCGATAGGTTCTAGTCGAACGGTTGATATCCACATTAGTCATTTGCGTGATAAGTTGGCAGAGAAATCAAAATCGCAAAATTGCATTAAAACAGTTCGAGGTTTTGGGTACGTTTTGGATAATAAGTATCCGTTAGTATCTGAAAGCTAAAAAAGCGTTCGCTATAAAATTTTAGCGGACGCTTTTTGGTATTATCTATTAATTTTTAAACGGATCATTTTGTCGATTTCAGTAATCAAGAGGACTACTGCACCTGCGACGATTGCCATGCCCCATTCGACTAAACCGATATTTCCAGTATAGAAGATTTTTTGCATGAATGGTACGTAAGTTAAGAACAATTGTAGTAGTAACATCAAGCCAACGAATACGAAGACTTTGGAGTTAGAGAAGAGTTCTTTTGATAATGCGAGTTTTGGAGTTCTGATGTTAAATAGGTAGAAAATCTTACCTAAGATTAAAGTGTTGACCATGGTTGTACTTGAAATAGCATCACTGACACCGATGTTATTGAGATAAGTATCGATGATCAAACTGACTGCTGCAATCAGAATCGCTACGTAAGTCATTTGGAAAATATCGTGGCGATTCATCAATTTACTACCAGTTTTACGCGGTTTACGAGTCATGATGCCTTCTTCAGCCGGTTCAAAGATCAAAGCAAATTGAATGGTAATAGCTGATACCATATTGATCCATAGCAATTGTGAAGGTTGCAATGGAATTTCTTGTTTTGTCAAGATGGCATAAGCTACGATCAAACCTTCAGAAAAGGAGATAGGTAGCAAGTACAAAATACTTTTCTTGATATTGTCGAAAATTCGACGACCTTCTTTAATTGCAGAAGACATTGTGGCAAAGTTATCATCTGTCAAAATCATGTCGGCAGAATCTTTAGCAACGTCAGTTCCCTTGATACCCATGGCGACACCGATATCGGCACGCTTTAAGGCAGGAGCATCATTGACACCGTCACCAGTCATAGCAGTAACTTTGTTGTTCTTTTGTAAGGCTTCGATGATTTCTAGTTTGTTACTTGGAGTAGTTCTAGCAAAGACTTGGTTCTTATCAGCAGCAATGATTTTTTCGTCGTCTGATAAAGCATCCCATTGAACACCAGTAATAGCGTTTATTTCGTCAGCTAAACCAAGTTTTTCACCGATAGCCTTAGCAGTAATGGCGTTGTCACCAGTAATCATTTTAACTTGAACACCGGCAGTACGCATAACTTTCAGTGATTCGATTACTTCTTCACGAGGTGGGTCTATGATTGCCACGACACCTAAGAAATTCAAGCCATCGACAATCATTTCATGGGTAACTTTGTCAGTTGTTGGGGCTTGTTTTTCGTAACCCACGGCAATGACACGTTTACCTTCAGCGGAGAATTGTTGGATTTTTTTAAGCCAGTAATCGTAATTGAAATTAGGATCTTGTTTCTTAGCCATATCCAAAAGCTTATCTGGAGCACCTTTAACAAAAAGTGTTCGTTGATTGTCTTTATCCTTAACTAATTTACCGATATAACGGTAGTCGGAATCGAAAGGTAAAATATCAACTTCTTCATATTCAGGCTTTTGTTCAAAATCAAATACTTTATGATAAAGCGTCAAGAAAGCACCGTCAGTTGGTTCACCATTGATGATCCACTGGCCATTTTCATGTGACAAATTAGTATCGTTAGCATAGTATCCAGCTTCTAAAAAGAGTTTTAGTTCTGGAGTAATTTCTACGGGTTGATTGTTTTGAGTGATTTGACCAGTTGGTTCATAACCAGTTCCACTGACTTGTAGTTCTTGGTCGCCGATTAAAATGTCAGTCACAGTCATTTCATTTTTCGTTAAGGTACCAGTTTTGTCGGTTGCAACGACGTCAACAGAACCTAAAGTTTCAACTGCAGGTAAAGTTTTGACGATGGTATTTTGTTTCTTAGCCATGTCACTGACACCCTTGGCCAAAATAACGGAAGTAGTAGCTGGCATACCTTCAGGAATTGCACCAACCATCATAGCTACAACGGCTAAAGCTAAAACAGGCAGAGCATAAGTATCAAAGACTAAACCAATGATAAAGATCAAAATTGATGCAGCCACGATGAAGTAGGAAACCTTAGTACCTAGACCGTCGATAATTTGCATCAATGGAGTTTTGCGTTGCTTAACGGAACTCACTTCAGTCGAGATTTTACCAATTTCAGTATCTTTGGCTGTGGCAACAACTACACCACTACCACTACCGTTAGTTACAGCGGTCGAAGCAAAAGCCATATTGAGTTGATCAGCTAAAGCAATGTTTTCACTATCAAGTTTGGAATCGATTTTTTCAACCGAGTTAGATTCACCAGTCAAAGCTGATTCTTGAATACGTAGATTATCAGAGTCGATGATTCGAAGGTCGGCTGGAACATTATCACCAGCTTCTAAAAAAACTGTATCGCCGACAACTAAATCTTCAGCTGGAACGTCTTTTCTTTGACCATCACGATAGACAGTCGCTTCGATCGACAACATTTGTTTAATTTTTTCTAAGGCATCTGAAGCATTGGATTCCTGATAGTAACCAATGATAGCGTTGATAACAACTACCAGACCGATGATGATCGAGTCAGAATAGTGACCCATCAATAACGTGATAATGGTAGAGGCAATCAAGACGTAGATGACCATATTGTTGAATTGACGCAAGAAAATTTTCCATTTTGGAGTTTTCTGCGATTCTAGTTTGTTAGGACCATTTTGAGCTAAACGTTTCTTAGCTTCGTCACTTGTAAGTCCTTGTTTGAAATCATTTGTGTTATATGTTTCTTTTATTTCGTTAAATCCTATCTGATAGGGTTTAGTTTTCATTGACATCTCCTAGTTTTTTGAGTTAAAAAAAGCGCATTGCTATAAAAGTAATGTGCTAAACTCAGCAACGGATGCGATAGAAGAAATATATAAGATTCGTTTTCAGTTAAAGTTCACTCCCTCAATTATCTGTATCAATAAAGATATCAGGTTCAACTATATCATGTCAATATTAGAGTTTCTTTAAGAGTATTAGTTTTAGGAATTCGGGATATACCAATCAGAAATTAATCTAGTCCAATTGTATGCTGAAAACGTTTAACTAGCTTACATGCAAGAAAATAAGCATAAAACTATTGCAATTATCAATGTAGACCAGTATTGTTGAATTCGTTATAAAATTCTTTTTATTTGGGGAGGAAAATAGGAAAATGAAAACCTATCTTCAAAGAATGGGTCGATCCCTTCAATTGCCGGTTGCAGTTTTGCCTGCAGCAGCTTTGCTTGAAGGAATTGGTCACTGGCTTCCACAAAATTGGGGCCTAGCACAATTCCTCCAAGTTGGTGGATCTGCCATTTTAGGGCAGTTAGCATTGTTATTCGCTGTTGGATTATCACTTGGGATGTCCAAAGTCAAAGATGGTGCGGCTGCTATGGCTGGGGTAGTTGCTTATATAGTTCCTACCTATGTGTTAGCACCAAATCAAGTTGCACTATTATTAGGAATAAAAGTTAGTGCTGTTAATCCGGCTTTTAATGCAATTGCCGGGAATGTCTTTATTGGCATTATTGCTGGACTGATTGCTGCAGCTTTATTTGATCGTTTCCATGAGACAAAATTACCGATGGCTTTGTCATTTTTCAGTGGAAAACGTTTAGTGCCAATTTTAGCCACGCTAGTAATGTTATTAGTTTCAGTCGTTCTATTATTTGTTTGGCCGGTATTGTATGATGCTTTGATTTCATTTGGTAAATTCATCGTTAACTTAGGCTGGATCGGCGCTGGTTTGTTTGGATTCTTCAACCGTTTGTTGATTCCAACTGGATTGCACCAAGCCTTGAATCAAGTCTTTGAATTTAACATTGCCGGTATCAACGATATTGGTAATTTCTGGGCTAATAAAGGAACCAAGGGAATTACTGGTATGTACTTAGCTGGATACTTCCCAGTTATGATGTTCGGATTACCTGCAGGTGCTTTAGCAATCTATAAAAATGCTTTGCCAGAGAAGAAGAAGACTACAGCCGGTTTGATGTTAGCTGGAGCGTTTGCTTCATTCTTCACTGGTGTAACTGAACCTTTAGAGTTCTCATTCATGTTTGTTGCTTGGCCACTTTATGTGATTCACGCTATCTTTACAGGATTATCAATGGCGTTTGCCGCCTTTATGCATTGGACAGCTGGATTTACATTTAGTGCTGGGTTAGTCGATTATATTTTGAGTTTCCACATGCCGATTGCTAACAAACCTTATATGTTATTAGTTCAAGGTTTAGTTATGGCGGTAATTTATTACTTTGGTTTTGACTTTGCAATCAAGAAGTTTAATTTAATGACTCCTGGTCGTGAGAAAACTGTCGATGATGCACCAGTTGAAGAAGTCGCTACTTCAGATTCTGATGATAAATATATGATTATGGCTAAGAAAGTTTATGCTGGAATCGGTGGTCACGATAATATTAAAGTGATCGATAACTGTACAACTCGTTTACGTCTACAATTAAATGACACCGGAGATGCTAATAAATCTCAAATTATGGATGCCGGTGTTTCTGGAGTTAATGTTCTAGATAAAACAAATATTCAAATTATTGTCGGAACGGAAGTTCAATTCGTAGCTGATGATTTGAAGAAATTGTTCGATCAAAATGCCAAAGTTGAAGCTGTTGATTCAAAACCAACTGAAGCAAAGGAAACAACTACTGATAGTGATGTTAAATCTGGACAAGTCGATACTTTCTATAGTGTTGCTAATGGACAGGTTGAAGATATCGAAGAGGTTTCTGATCCGACCTTTGCTCAAAAGATGCTTGGTGATGGTTATGCAGTTATTCCAAGTGATGGCAAAATTGTTGCACCGGTTGATGGTACGATTGAAAGTATCTTCCCAACTAAGCACGCTTTAGGTATTAAAACGGATAGTGGTTTAGAAGTTTTGGTGCACATGGGAATCGATACAGTTCAACTAAAGGGCGAGCCTTTCGATATTAAAGTCGAAGCTGGCCAAAAGGTTAAACATGGCGATCAATTAGCTCAAGTAGATTTGGATAAGATAACTCAAGCTAACAAAAAGACTGATATGATGGTAATTATTACTAACATGCCAAATGTCGCTTACTTGAAGTATCAAGTTTTGGACCAAAAGACAGAATTGAATCAAATTGTTTTAAAGTCAACAACTAAATAAAGAGTTTTTTCACCCTTCATAATTCGCTTAAAAGCCTACGGAATCTAGTTTCCAAAGGCTTTTTTTATTTGTTAAAAATGATTTTTGCTATTGACTAAAACGTTTTCAACTGTTAGATTATGTTTGAAATGAACATTAACAAACACGGGGGAAAAGTATGAGTACATTAGAAGATTTCCAAAAAAAGAATCCAGATTACAAGATCCTCTCCATTGATGATCCTGATTTTAAGAAATACGGTAAAGTTTATACTAAATACGATATTAGTGAAGTAAAAGACTACATGGACAAGAATGTTAAGATCTCAAGTCCAAGTAACTTCTACACACCATCAAATAAAGATCTCGAAAAAATTCCTGCAATTCAAGAAATGGGCAAGGACATTTATGCATTTATGCCAATTGAAGCTGGTGAATGCACTGGTCAATCAACTAACTTCTCAGCTATCGAATATCACCAAGGTAGCGAAACAAACATTATGTTGACCGATGTCATCATGGTTTTAGGACAACGTTCAACACTTGATACAAAAGGTGAGTACAGTCCCTCAGAAGATGGACAAATTTTCTTTGTTCCTGCAGGGACAGTTGTTGAATTTTATAGTACAACTTTGCATTATGCACCAATCAAAGTTCATGATTCAGGTTTCTCAATCATCGTTATCTTGATTAAAGGTTCAAATGAAGAATTGCCTGCTGACTTTAAGAGTGACAACAAACGTATCGTTAAACAAAACAAATTCCAATTAGTTGATCCTAGTCGTAAAGATAAGATTGCCATTGGTGTTGAAGTTGGTTTGACAGGTAAGATGATTGAAATGACACCTTTAGATAAGTAATTTTTCTAAGATTTAGCTTAATTACTCAAAAAACGCAAAAGAACCTTATTGGAATTGCAGTTGTCCGTACTGCATCTAATGAGGTTCTTTTTTAATTTGAGAAAAATAATGAAGTATCGTTCACAAAAAAGTGAAGAAATGTATTTACTAAAAAAATAAAAGGTATAGTCTACATCATGTTACACACAAAAAACATGTGAAAAATCTTGAATTGAAAAAATTATACTTTATAAACTAAATTGAAAATGCTGATATAAAAGGGTATAGACCCATAAAACTATGAAAATGTTGAAAAGAGAGAAAGGTTTTCAAATGTCACAAACTGCTTAAAATTATTCCTAAAAAAATACAATTGGTTTTGACCATTTAATACCTATTTTTCAAATAACTTGATTTAATAGCTTTAAATTAAGGACCAAAAAGCCAAAAACTATATTGTTAATTTTATAACAAAAGTTTAAATTTGTTTTTATTTGCTTATTTTTGTTAAAAAGGCTGTTTTTTTTCTGAAAAAATGATATTATGTAAGGGTTCACATGAAGGGTGAGCTCTATTAAAGCGGTTTATTTAGAAATTATTCTATTTTTATTGTCAAAATGATCATAAATAGGTGGTCAAAGTAAGCGCTTTAATGACATAAAAATAAAGGAGGATTAAACATGGTTGGAATTGTTATTGCAAGCCATGGTGACTTTGCCGACGGTATCAAGATGTCTGGTTCAATGATTTTCGGTGAACAAAAAGATGTTCAATCCGTTACATTGCAACCAAGCATGGGGCCTGATGACCTTAAAGCAAAATTGGAAAAAGCTGTTTCAGCTCTTGAAGATCAAGAACAAGTTTTGTTCTTAGTTGACCTTTGGGGAGGAACACCTTTTAACCAAGTAAATGGTTTGTTCGAAGCACATAAGGATAAGTGGGCTATCGTTGCTGGTCTAAACTTACCTATGTTGATTGAAGCTTATGCTTCACGTATGTCAATGAATTCTGCACATGAAATTGCTGCACATATCATTGAAACAGCCAAGGAAGGTGTTAAGGTTCGTCCAGAATCTCTACAACCTAAAGAAGCTAAGGCTGCTCCAAAACAACAAGCTGTCTCAGGTGGTAAACCTGGTAAGATGAAGTACGTTTTGGCACGTATCGACTCACGTCTATTGCATGGTCAAGTTGCTACTGCATGGTCTAAGTCAGTTTCACCAACACGTATCATTGTCGTTTCAGATAATGTTGCTAAGGATGATTTGCGTAAACAATTGATTATGCAAGCCGCCCCAGTTGGTATTCACGCACACGTTATTCCAATTGATCAAATGATCAAGATTGCCAAAGATGACAAACACTTTGGTGGCGAACGTGCACTATTGCTTTTCGAAACACCACAAGATGTTAAGAGAGCTATTGACGGAGGAGTTCCATTGGAAACAGTTAATGTTGGTTCAATGGCTCACTCAGTTGGTAAGGTTCAACCTAATAAAGTTTTGGCTTTTGACCAAAATGATATTGATACATTCAAGGATATGGAAAAAGAAGGCATCAAGTTTGATGTTCGTAAAGTTCCTACAGACTCAGAAGATAACCTTGATAATATCATGAAGAAAGCTCAAGACGAGTTGAACAAAAATTAATATATATTCTTATAGAAATAAAACGGAGGATTAATAATCATGCAATTAAATGCTATTCAGATTATTCTTGTCGTTTTAGTATCATTCCTAGCTGGTATGGAAGGTATTTTGGATGAATTCCATTTCCACCAACCAGTTATCGCATGTACTTTAATCGGCTTAGTTACGGGTCAATTGATCCCTTGCCTTATCCTTGGTGGTACATTACAAATGATCGCTTTAGGTTGGGCTAATATCGGTGCTGCCGTAGCACCTGATGCTGCTTTGGCAGCTGTTGCTTCAGCTATTATTTTGGTTCTAGGTGGTAAAGGTCAAGCTGGTGTTGGTTCAGCTATTGCTATTGCTGTTCCTTTGGCTGTTGCTGGTTTACTACTAACAATCCTTGTTCGTACTATCGCAACTGGTATTGTTCACATCATGGATAAAGCTGCCGAAGAAGGTAACTTTAGAAAGATTGATATGTGGCAATATATTGCTATTTGTCTACAAGGTCTACGTATCGCTATTCCTGCCGCAATGATTCTTGCTATCGGTGCTGGTCCTGTGAAAGCATTGCTAGATGCTATGCCTACTTGGTTGACAGATGGTTTGTCAATCGGTGGTGGTATGGTTGTTGCTGTTGGTTACGCAATGGTTATCAATATGATGGCTAGTCGTGAAGTATGGCCATTCTTCGCTATTGGTTTCGTACTTGCTACAGTTACAGACCTAACACTTATCGGTCTTGGTACTATCGGTATTTCTATGGCGCTTATCTACTTGAAATTATCTAAATCAGGTGGTAATGGCGGTTCATCAAATGGTGGTGGAGGAAACTCCAACACAGGTGATCCAGTCGGCGACATCATAGATAACTACTAAGAGGGAGGAACTCATAAAAATGGCAGATCAAGTTAAAATTTCTAAAAGAGATAGAATCGCTGTTTGGTGGCGTTCAACATTCCTTCAAGGTTCATGGAACTACGAACGTATGCAAAATGGTGGCTGGACTTATTCATTAATTCCAGTATTGAAAAAATTATATAAGACAAAAGAAGATCGTGCTGCTGCATTGAAGCGTCACATGGAATTCTTCAACTGTCACCCATACTTAGCTTCACCTATCCTAGGTGTTACTATGGCCTTGGAAGAGGAACGTGCAGGCGGTGCTCCAATCGATGACGTTACTATTCAAGGTGTTAAAGTTGGTATGATGGGTCCTCTAGCTGGTATCGGTGATCCTGTGTTCTGGTTCACTGTTAAGCCAATTATTGGTGCCCTAGCTGCTTCACTTGCTATGACTGGTAATATTCTTGGACCAATCATTTACTTCGTTGCATGGAATGCTATTCGTATGGCCTTCATGTGGTATACACAAGAACTTGGCTACAAAGCCGGTTCAAAGATTACAGAAGATGTTTCTGGTGGTGTTCTACAAGACATCACAAAGGGTGCTTCAATTCTAGGTATGTTTATTCTAGGTTCATTGATCAACCGTTGGGTTACTGTTAAGTTCACACCAACAGTTTCAACTGTTAAGCTAGATAAGGGTGCTTACATTGACTGGTCACATCTACCATCAGGTGCCCAAGGAATCAAAGAAGCTTTGATTCAACAAAAAGCTGGTCTTTCATTGACAGCTCACAAAGTAACAACATTGCAAGATAACTTGGATCAATTGATCCCTGGTTTAGCTGCTTTGCTTCTAACATTATTCTGCATGTGGTTACTAAAGAAGAAAGTTTCACCAATCGTTATTATTCTTGGCTTGTTCGTTGTCGGTGTTGTCCTACACGTACTTCACGTTATGTAATAATTCGAAACTTTCATTTTGGGGTGAACTCTTTGGAGTTCAGCCCCTTTTTTGATAATAAATAAGTTCAGACGTATAATACGATTCAGGAAGTTAAAGGAGTAGATTTTAGATGGTTGAATCAATCAATACGAAAGCAGATCTAGTTGAAAAAGCTACCTCTCATTTGGGAATGACCGATTATGGCAAAATCATGATAGGGGATAAGGGTTTTGAATTTTATGACGATCGTGACGTTAATAATTACATTCAAATTCCTTGGACTGAAGTAGATTTAGTTATTGCTTCAATTATGTTTGGTGGCAAGTGGATACCACGTTTTGCACTTCAAACTAAGAAGAATGGAACTTTCTCTTTTTCTTCACGTGATCCAAAAAAAGTTTTACGTGCAATTAGGGTCTACATCGAACCGGACCGTATTGTACGTTCATTGAGTTTCTTCCAGGTTGTGGCACGGGCATTCAAGCGTAATCCTAATAAGAAGAAAAAAAAATAAAAAGAAATAGAGATAATTAAGAACATTATTGAATGTGTAGTCAATTGCTACATTTCTAATAATGTTCTTTTTTATGCCAAAAGGTATATTTTGTAATAAATCAAAACTTAATTTTGGAAAAAGTGACTAGATTGTCTTACTTTATAGATAGTAAAAAGACAATCTAGGTGGTTGAAATGGATAGAGAATTGAGTTTTGAAAGAAAAATCAGTTTTGAACCATTATTGATCAGTATCTTTTTTGGCATAGTTGTAACATTTATTGTCTATGCTATTTTTCCGATGATACCGATTTTTGCTTTAACGGCTGGAATTTTAGCTTTTGGAGTGGATAGTTTGGTGATTTTTCCTAGGTCATTAGTAAGGTTCTATGATTATTGGAGTATCGGTGAAACTGGAATTTATTATTCCGATTATGACACTTGGTCGAAACAACTACTGGCAATTTTTTTACCGATGAACAATCGATTAAAGGAGATTCCCTTTGAGCAAATTAGAAGTTTTGCAGTTGTTGATGACAGGAACATTATGAATACTCAGAATCCTAATGGTGGTAAGTTAAATAATTCTTTGGTCCGCAAGACACATAGTTTGATTGTTAGTACCGATAATAAAAATATTTGTTTACACTGTGCTTGGACGAGTAGTAATCTTCCGGTATCTGAAAAAGAGTTAAGAAGATTAATTAGTTTTTTAAATTCAAAAATGTAAAAAGGCGAGTGCCCTGTTGGGATGCTCGTCTTTTTTTAAACAAACAAATTTTTGAAATACGGCTTTGAAGGGTAAGCTCTACAAGGAAGATAACAGTGTTTTCATGCAGAACAAGTATTTCAACAATCAAAGAATACTTTATAGAACGCGTTTCACGTCAAGCAATTTTTCTATATAATTTACTTAAAAGAAATTAAAGGGAGTTTATATGAAGTTATTCAAAAATAACATTACAAAAATCATCATTGCAAGTTTGATTTTTCCTATTACTTTGACAGTTATCGGTCTAATTTTGAGTAAACAATCAGTTAACAGTCTTGCTCAAGCATTGGCGGATCTAGTAGTTTTTTTAGTGGCTTATTTATTGAATCGACAATATTTTCAAGAGAAAGTCTTTTGGTTTAATCAAAAAAATGGTTTAGCACAGTTATCGACAGCTTTTCCAGCTTTGATTATTGTGGCTTTTCTAAATTCACCAGTCCTATTAGTAAATGATTTTCAAGTTAAATTCCAAGTGATTTTAATCTGTTTATTAGTTGGTTTAGCTGAAGAGTATATTTTTAGGGGAGTGTTGATCAGTCTATTTTTAAAAGCTAATCACAACAACGCTTTTGGTGCCGTGATTGGTTCGAGTATCTTATTTGGACTGATTCACATTACGAATTTAAAAGCTTTGCCACTCGGTTACGTTTCCGCTCAGATGATCTTTGCGGCTGCAATTGGAATTTTATTTGGGACAATTTACGTCAAAAACCGCAATTTATCGATTGTCATCGTTTTGCATGCCTTTCGAGACATGTTCCCAATGTTTTCTAATAAATTGATGAAACAAGTTTCTCAGACGAGTTTTAACATGGCCAGTTTGTACGTCATGGTCGTCTTTTTAGGAATCGCTTTGTTCATTTCGTATATTCAATTACAAAATTTTGATATAAAAAAAGCTGATGAACTGAACCCCATAAGTTGGAGTAATCCAAACTTATGAGGTTCTTTTTATGT